>Ga0210389_10000277_pt1 | contig 52252 bp, 64 predicted proteins | sample IncBWH28OmetaG_FD_160127 | JGI IMG/M metagenome (GOLD analysis project Ga0210389, IMG submission 160127) | Forest soil microbial communities from Barre Woods Harvard Forest LTER site, Petersham, Massachusetts, United States - Inc-BW-H-28-O ... | reverse complement strand
GGTCAACGGGTCGGCAGCCTTCGTCTTCACCTTCATATTCTTTTCCCCTTCTGTTCCGGCTGTCATTACATCCGTTGCTTCTGGCTCTTGGGGTAGTTCCGTTCCCAACTTACTATTAGCCAGAGTTTCTTTCTGCAAAGCACCACGCTCACGGCTATCACGGGTAGTTCCAATGGCTCCCAAAGGCTTTTCTAAATCAGTAAATCCTTTGGCTTCACTACCCATTAAACTCTTCTTCCTCAGTTTCCCGTGAGCATTCGCCAACTTTTCTATGACGCCGCCATCACCTTCTAAAAGGACTTTCGCCATCCCTTTTCCATCATCACTTCTCCACTTGACGGCAACGCCTTTAGATTCGGCGTCTTTTCTTAATTTATCAAGGTCTTTACTGGATACGTGGACAGAAGCCTTGGAAGGGGAACCTTTCCTGTGTCGCTTCAGTCTTCCCTTCGCCGTCTTATACTTGTCTCGTAGTCCCAGAAGACTTTTTTTATCTAACCATTTGATTCCTATGTTCCCTATGTTCATACTAGGAACTCCCAGATGTTTAAGTCCAGCACTTTTATCCAAAGCAGAATTTATTCCTGCTGCCATATGACGATTGGCAGTCTTCTTATTTCGTCTGGCTGGAGGGTTCTTTTCTTTCTTTGAATCTTTGTTCACATATTTGGAGCGGAGGGATTTTTCAAAAGGTCCGATTCCTTCACCACCCCAATCTCCAAATGTATCAAGCCATACGAGCCGAAGGTTTTCTATTACCCCATCCATAATCTTGATATATTCTTCACCCTCAAACCCTTCTGCTCTTGCCTCGTCACTAATTTGATCCATTATTTCTGTAATAGAGGCATCAAAACCATCTTCCTTATTCCAATTTTCTAAGGCACCAGAATCCACAAGATTGGCTACGTGATTTCCTATCCATAAATCAATGTGGTCTGGTTCTAAATATTCTTGTGCTTCTCCACTTCCTTCCTCTCCTACTTCATTACTCTCTGGAGTCCATTCCTGGTATTCTTCAAATCCTTCCTCTGGCAGAATACTTCCTTCCGTGAGAGGTTCTCTAGATTCGTTATTTGATGCACCACTGGAGGCGTCACCGACGTTTCTATACGCCTCAATATTTCCTGGTGGTGTTTCTTTCACTGGTTTGAAAGTAGGGTCTTGTTTAGGAGTGACAGGAGGTGTCTGTGAAGCACCTTCTCCAACTGGCTTGGGACCAGGAACCTTGGGGGCACCACGAAGTTTCGGTGTAAGTGAAGACCCATCTGGCGTCGCCTCAAACTTCCTACCTGTATTCGGTAAGGACTTCTTTCCATATTTAGAGCGGAGAGACTTGATATGGAAATTCATATCCAAGGATTTCGGTCCTTGGGGCGTCCATCTAGCATTCCGCTGTTGACGATGTTGTCTATTCCCCATCCTCTTCATCTGTTCTACGACTTGCTTCGCAATCTGTTGTGCTTGCTTTTTATTCGCACCAGCAGCTAGAGCCGCTTGCGTGGCTTTCTTCGTCGCTTGCTCTGGTGTTAACTTGGAGTAATCGACTTTCTTCAGATGAAGATTCTTGGGGTTGAAATTCGTTCTTTGCGTAGCCGCAAGTCTTTCAGGCGTAAGTGGAGGAGGACCAGAGGTTTGTGGAGCTTGTTCAGCTTGCTGACCAGGGGGAACAGGTAGAGAGTAGGGATACTTTGGTTTCGGTAGAGGCGGAGGGGTCTGTCCTTGCGGTGTGTTTTGGACAGGATTTCTTTGAGGTTGAGCAGGATTGAAAGTAGGAACCGGAGCGAGAGGAATCTGCTGCCCTTGTGGTATCTCCACTGCTCCAGTACTTAGGCCAGAGAGAGCGGCATTAGGCGTAACTGGATTTATTATCTGTCCTTGTGGAGTATTTTGAACGGACGCTTGCTGCGATGCCTGTCCTTGCTGTTGAGAAGGAACTGGAGCAGGAGCAGGAGTTAAGTTACGAGGAGTCTGTTGTCCTACATTCGCAGCCTGTTTCGGTGTTTTCGTCTGCTGTGCTGGTTGCGGAGAACCCGGAGCAGATTGTGACGTGGGAACAGGCTTCGTCGTCGGCTTCTCAGGAAGAGCAGAAGCAGGTTGATTCTCTAAGTCCTTCACTCCCTTGGTTTTCGTGTCGCAAGGACACGAGTGACCTTTGGAGCAGGAATCACAAGAACAGGACTTTTTGGATGGGAGTTCCTTGATACACTTGGCACATTTACATCCTGGGGGGTGTGGTTTTCCGTGTAATATTGCTTCTGCCGACTTTGTATGAATAGACAAATCCTTTGCAGTATCTTCAACTCCTCCTTTCCCTAATGGTTTAGAAGTGACTCTAGGATTACCAGAACTATCTTCTATAATAGTTCTCATTCCTTTAGAATCATAGCCACCTACCACTTGTGCCTTATGAGGAGGAGCGAAGGAACTGAAGGCTTTGATTAAGTAGGGGGAGGGAGGGGAGCCACAGATGCGAGATTTTTGGGTGTATTCCCAAGCCTCCAAGTGCTTGGCGGAGTAGGGGTATACATCTGTATTAGTGGACTTTCCTACAGTATCCTGAGAGGCCGGCAAAACGACTAAAGAATTCTCGAGGGCAAGTATCCTTTGTAGATGCATCCCTCGTGGTATGCCACGATATGGATCTTCTGGAAGTGGGTCGGCAGAAATTATTTGGTAGCCTATGGAACCTGAGTTCAAAAACCCGTTTGCCGCCATATGGAACAATTGGTGACATAGAATCCCGTGCTCAAATTGTTTGCATCCTAATACTTCATCACAATTCTCTTTTCCTTGATAAAAATATGCCCTACATCCTGCCGTCTTTTCCCCAGGATTTATTCGAAAGGTGTAAGATTCCTCATCTTTGGGGTCTTCTCTGGCTCTTGCAATTGGAAGTGGAATCTGTTTCCCATGATCTAATAAACATATGGGGTTCTTTTTATGCCTAGAAGTGTCAATTCCAAGGACATCGAGCAAATCTCCTACTCCATCTCTGCGATTGCCGTCACAAACGGGAATCCACAGGCTCATCGTTTTTTCATCTATATCCAAATCTCGAATGGCGACTGGGACGTCATGCCCGTATGATCCTCCTGCTAATTTGTAACTATATTGACTCGAGTCGAGGAAAGGGAAATCCTTTTCCCTTGCATCTAACAGAGATAGAACTTCTTTATTCATCCTTTGGAACCTTGGTTTTCTCTTCTTTTAATCTTTCTCTTCTTCTCGCCCAACCTTCTTTAATAGCCGCTAACCGCTTCGCTCGTTTCTCAGGGTCTGCCCAGGCTGCTTTAATCCCTGCGACACGCTTTTCCGCCGCTTTCTTATTAGTGGCAGCGGCTCTTTTAAGCCCTTCTATCCTCTTCGCCCTACTCTCAGGGTCTTTCCATCCTTCGGCAGTGGCTTTAGATTTCCGTTCCTTTTGTCCTGGTATAGCACAGCCTTTCTTACATCCTTCAGAAATCCTCTTCCTTACCTCTGGACTGGATAAATCTTTTCTTTTCTTTTCTGCGTAAGCCGCTTTCTCTTCATCTGTTTTATTTTCCCAAGCAGCACGAACGGCTTCAGTTTTCTTCTTCTTGAGTTCTGGATCCGTGCAACAAGCAACAAGACCAGATAACCGACTTTTCTTCTCCTCTTCTGTTGCCTTATTCCAATTCTCTAGACCTTCTTCAGCCTTCTTTTTCTTACGAAGAGGGAAGTCCTCATAAGACTTTTTAACCGCAGCAGCCCTTTTCTCTACAATCCCTGGTCGTTCATTTGCTGCTCTTACTGCTTGAGAAATCTTTCCCCTTAACCCAGGGTCGTCATATGCCTCTTTTGTGCAGAGCCTTGTTTTTTCTCTTTCTTCTTGGTCTTCATATCTTTTCTTCATCAATACGGAATGCTTGGCTCTTGCCTCCTCACTTTTTATGACGCCACGGCAGTTTCCAGCAGTTGGGGATAAATTGTACCCATATCTAGAATCAGCTGCCTGATACAAATCTAGCCAATACTGCTCCCTTTCAATACACTGGTCTGGAGGACATACTTCTAATTCCCAATACTCAAACGTGTCTTCACCATACTTATTCCAAGCAGCCTGAAAATACCGATTATAATGAATTCCCCTTCGTAAATCACTTAAATGACTCTTCTTCCTGTCCTTAAAAGAGATAGAAGCACTTCCAACATAACATTTCCCAGACACTAAGCACTTCCAAAGATAAACACCAGTTCTCTTTGTTGCCTGCATGATTGTCTCCTATAATAGGAAATTGCTGAAACCCTACTATAGTATAGCAACCAAGCACCCCTCTATTAGTAATTTACCTTTTCAACCCCACCGGACGAACCAAATGAAGAATCATATTCAACTGAGAATCATTCTTCAGTGCGAATTGAAGAGTTTCAACCAAACTATCCAAATCGGCACTGAGTGGAGCCAACTTTTGAATAACCAGAATCACGTCGTCCAAAGTCGCTCGAAAACTCTCCTCCGGAGTCTGCGACAAAGGTTCTGGGATTCCAGTCTGTGGATTAATTTGAGGCACGGCTATAGTCTCCTAATAGGAAGAAAAGAAAGACCCTATAGGAACGATAGATTAGATGTGATGTTTAAGGCAAGAAATGTTTAGTCTTCATCACTCTTCCTCTTCGGCTTTGCCAGCCCAGAAGTACGAACCGCGATAGAAGAGAGGAAGTGCCTTCAACCAGGCTTCGGGGTCCTCTGTCGACAGGATAACTTCGTTATCTTTATTGATGACAGGACCCTCTAAGATGGCTTTCAGAGACAGGGCATCAGACGGATAGACAGAGAGGTGATTATCTCGAAGGACAATCCATCCTATTAGTTCCTGGGCGAAGTTTGCATTCTTATAGAAAGGAACTTTAAGCATTTATCCCTCTTGCTTTCAATAGGTCTATCTGTTTCGTATACATTCCGTACATAGTCGTATTACCAGAAAGAGACGGAACGTCTCTACACGCACGACCAGAGAATAGAACTAAATCGTTCCATCTATATTTAGCCAAATTTATCGCCCTTTCATCTATTCCACATTCTATGAATATCTTTTCAAGTGTCGCCCATTTATCTTTGATGGAAGCGACATCGGGCAGCTTTATATCTTTAGTAATACCTTGGGCAAGGATATTCGCCGCTCGGTACTCAAACATTCTTTCAAATCGTGCTGTTCTGCTCGGCATACTCAAACCATTGTCTATCAACACTAATTCTCCAGATTCATTTATTCCGTGATTACCTAAATGTCTATCTGTGTTTCCTGTCAAGTAATCCAAAACCCAAGCCCATTGGAGGGCTTCTCGATTATTGCCATAAGCTATTTTTGAGTCAACTTCACTCGCTGCTCTAAAGTTTTCAACATAACTCTGCATACTGCCTGGAGCTCCATTCTGGAGACGGAGGACGGTTTCCGGTACTAGATTAAATTTATCTCCAAGGATGGCTTTAGCTACGGAACTCGTTGCAATTTCTCTGCGATACATAGTTCCACTTTTAATCCCAGTGGTTCTTTCGGCATCAAAAGCTTCATCTCTCCCTAATTTCTGCACACCACGATAACCACCTTCTACTTCTACGTTCCAAGCACCATTCTCGCCTTTCCCAAGTTTTTCTTTCTTCACTTCTGGTGCCGTACTAAGAAAACGTCCTATTTCTGTAGTAAGAGAAGTTAGGGTTTCTCCTTCTGGGAGGGGGGCTTCATTCATTCCCTTTTCGTTCCATCGTGCTTGATTCCATTCGTCCACTGCTTGATTATAAGCATCCTTTGCTAGAGAGGCAGCTTCTTCATAAGGCAGTCCTTGTTGTTCATAAAGTTTCTGCGCCTGCTCTGCCATCTTTTCTCCGTAGAGTGAAGCAGACGCATAGTCATAATAAGCATTCGGTCCTTCTGGAGAAAGATTTAGAGCACCGGAATCTTGTGTCCCAGTGAGTGGAGCTTCGATTTGTTGAATTGGCTCAACTGACGCTTGGTTTAGTGGTTGAGCAGATTGTTCAACAGGTTGCTGTATTTGGGGCTGGAAATGTGTTGTAGACTGCGTCTGTGCCAAAGGTGCTGGTATAGCCTGTTGCACTGGTTGAACAGCTTGTGGGGCTTGTGTAGGGGCTTGCTGGGGCTGTTGCTGGGCACCTCCCGGCTTGCTCGTACTCTGTGTCTGGTGACTCGGCATCCGCGGCAACTTCGTGTTCGTGTTGTCAACAACAGAGTTAGACTTCTGTCCAAAACTTTTCGCTGCTGGCAACGGATTGCTCTGAGCCGCCTCTTTCAACTGATTCGCCGCCTCTTCCACTGGCAAGAAGTGAACTCCAGGGAATGCCTCCTCTAAAAGATGGATAACTCTATCATATGGCTTCCCCACTACCACGGAAGGCGCATTCTGTCCACTTATCTGCTGTTGAGGTTGACTCAAAACCACGAAAGGAGACTCATCATCGTGGAATTCTGTTAAGTTCGCAGAATCCGCTTCTCCTTGCTGTCTTAGAAAGCTAGATAAGTCCGTGAGTGAGGCAACTCCGTGTGCTTGGAATTGCTGGAGGATAGACGCATCCACTTGATGGGCACGGATTTCGTGTGCTAATCCAGTCCCCTGTCCCCTTTCTCCAACCAATCGTTCTATCTGTTGGAGAGCAGCCGTATCTGGTGCTCCGTGTTGGACGGAATTCTCTGGAACTGGGGGTGGTTGCTCTCCTGGCGGATGGGCATTGGGTAAGGGATTGGAAGTGACCTTAGAGACATTGAGGTCACTGGGATACTTGCCTGGAGCAGGAGGTGCTTTCCGTTCTCCGAGTGCTTTATGTTCGTGGAAGAAGGAATGGAAGCGAGATTGAGGAACCTTGGGAGGAGATTTAAGAGTAGTTTCTGTCTGGTCGGGGAGTGGAGGAAGACCTTTCTGTCCGTAAGTTTGCTTATCCAAACTATCCCACGCACGTTCTAAGGCTTCTTCCTCCCACGGGGCTAAGTTAATGTCCTCATAATCTTCTTTCGGCATATCCATTGCCTTGGTTCTCCTTTGACGTTGTTTCATATAGGCTTCTAAAATCCTACGGGAGGTAGAGCCTTCATGTAGGTTAAATGTCATATCAACAGAAATAGTAAGATGACGACTTTGCTGTATAAAAGCCTTCCACCAATCCCTTCCATTCACAACATTTTTCTTAGTGTAAGGCAAACCCCGCCATTGTGCCAAGGAAGCCAGTGAATAATTAACCTGACGCAACTGGTCTTTAGATAAAGGCACCTCGGGCGACTCAATAATTTCACTTATGCTGTATGCGTTTGGGAAAATTCTTTTAAAATAGTCATAGGATTCAGGATTTCTTAACCCATCAAAAAGTTCTTGGATAGAAGCATCATAACCCAGCAGTGGCCATGTAGTAACCCCGTTCATATCTCGTCCACTACCCGCTGAAGTAGATATTTCCGAGAACCCATAAGCAGCCGCATTTTGCACTTGAGCATAAAAGATGTTAGACCCCTCGCCATTGTTTCTGTATTGCGGCTTTAGGACTAATTCTTCATTCCTTATCTCCTTAGTGCCATTTGAACGGACGAGTAGAGTTCTTACACAATTCTTAAACATAGGATTCGTCACATCAAGGGTAGTGTAACGTCCCCCACTCTTCTGGCTAACATCGAACACTTGTATAGTAGAATTAGGAGGAGCCCCAACAAATGAAGCGAGGATACCAGCCGTTTGGTCCTGTGTTATATCTTGAGTTTGTATAGAAGATTCACTTCCACTCGAAATTAAACCCCGTATGGACTCCTTAATCTCCTCCCAATACCCATCATCAAAATAAGGATTTAACTTGGCGTTTTCCGAAGATATCTTAAATTTGGAAATAGGTTTCGTAGACGGAGAACTTGGAAGCGGTTTCTTCGGCTCCTCTGTGGTTTTCACCTGTTCTGGCTGTTCCTCCGTAAATCCTTCTACTTTTGACGGATTTGGCTGTATTTTCGCCCTTTCTTCTGCTTCTGGCTGTTCTGGTTGCTGTATCTGCGGATTTTCGCCCACTTTTTCAGGTAGTTTTGGCTTCTTCTGCTCTATTTCCGTCGTTTCTAAGTCCTTTTCTCCCTCCTTCTGTAAGTGCTCTTGCTCTACTCCCGTCCATCCTTGATTCTGTCCGCCAAATTCCTCGCATGGAGCGTGTTTTCCACCTCTAAAGCAAGTCTGCCGTCCTTGTGCATCCGTCTGTCTGCCAGTAAAAGTGACTTTTGGACGGGCTTTCTTAGAATAAAGCATCTTTGAGTAAGGAGAAGGATGGACAGAAGCCATTTCCTTCCCTTGTGGAGAGCGACTCGCAGATTTTGAGTGAAGATGACGCCATTGGCGGAAGGCTTCTTTCAAAAGGGGAGTAGCCCGTTCAATCCATTCGGGATTGTCGGTTTCTTTTAGACGAAATTCAATTTCTTTGAGGGAGAGGAAGTTCATATTTCTTGAGCCCACCACATTCCTTGGAGTCTTTCTAACATCTTTTGGAGTAGAACGTCTCCTTTGAACCCTTGTCGTTCATAATGGGCGGCAATCATTTTTATTCGGTTGGAGCCTTCACCTTCCCAAAAGACTTCATTCCCTCGGCTGGTGCCTGTGCCGATAATTTGGTCTCGAAAGTGAACTTCTATCTTCATTTTGGTATTCCGAATATCTGTCTAGAGATTGAGGATAGGGTCTTATAGGTATTATCCTCAGATTCGCTAAATCTCTCAAGTACCTCTAGTCGTTTTAAGAAAGAATCTAATCCTAATTCTGTTGGGTCTACCTCTTTCCACGCTGCAATATATTCCTCCTTTTTAGAAGCTAGTATCTTAGCAATATCTTGACTCAAAGGAATGTCATCTACCCTATAAGGAGGTGAACCATACATCTGTTGGGATAAAAGGAATAACAAGTCATCTTCTCCAATGCTATGGAACTTTTCTTGAGTGTCATCCCGTCTCATCCATTCATGGTCAATGGAGATTAATCTACCTCCAGAAACCATATAATTTCCCAAATGCCTATCTTGTAATCCTGCTAAAAAGGAAAAGAGTATCTGTAAGTCTACATCTCCTGGTTGGACGATTTGTTCTAGGAAATCCATTCCATAACTTCTATCACTGCCCATTTCTTCTGTTAGAGTAGAAACCCCAGTCATTATCTCTTCTACTGTCTGTCCCTCTAGCCACGGCGTTAGAATAGCTATATCGGGTGCTTCAGATTCTCGAGGCAGATGCATCAAATTAACTTGCCGGACAGACGGGACAGGAACCCCAGCAATGTGACCTAATCTATTAGCCATTATCTCATTAACAGTCTTGTCTTTTGGCAATCCTTTCGTAAAATAAGACGCCCCATTAATGATTAGCTTACCGATTTCTAGTTGATGGAGACTTCCAGTTCCAAATGACTCGTACTGTCCTGTAGCTATTTCCTCGTCACTTGGTAATTCAATATCATAATTACTTGTTTGTGCTCTTTGTGTTTTATACTGCTCAGCGTGTTGATAGATTAACTGTAATTCCTCCGTCCGTGGGGATTCGCCCCAAGATGGCTCTGCATCTATCTCTTGTTGAACTTCTAGTTGAGAAGGTTTAGGCTCGGGCATCCTTAGACCATATGACCCCTCTTCTGGAAAATCATCACCCCAGTCCCTTTCTACTGGTTCATTCTGCACAGGTGGAGAGAAAGAAGATGGCTCCTCTGTCTTTTGTTCTTTCGGCGATTCTGTCTCCGTCTCTTTGGGCTCCTCTGGTTCCGCAGGCTCTATTGGCTCAAGTGCCTTTCGTCCCTGTCTCTTCTGTTCCTTCACTTCAAATAGATAATACCCTTGTCCACTACCAGCATCTCCCAACTTTCCAAATAAGTTCACTTTCAAATCCGTCTGCTCTTTTATCCCCTTCTCTACCTCCTGTTCCGTGGTGCCTGGAATCTACCAAACGAATCCTCCCAACTCCATATCCTCCTCATTCACCAACAGCCTACCCTTACTATCAAATATCAAAGCGTATCTTACTTGAGTGACGGAACCTCCGGCCCCTCCATACATCGTCGGGGATTCATTACTCGCTGCCCCTCCCGCGTGTTGAGTGCCTGCCAAGAGGGAATTACTTTGTTCTGGCTCTGGGTCTTCCTCTATGCCCATTTGGACGCAGGAAACTTTGACTCCGTTTTGATAACAGGTATTCCGTCCCAATGAATCTTTGAATACACCCGTATACGGAGGTTCTGCCTTGGTTCTGTAAAGCATCTTTGAATAAGGAGAGGACTTGACTTTCTTGGGACGAGGACCTTTCCATTCTGGTTCATCTACTAAATCACCTCCGCTCCCGGAGGCGAGCCAGGACATCGCTTTCTCTAAAGACTTCCAATCCTGTCCCTCAAGCACTTCGGGACTTTCTACGTGGTCTGGTCCTGCTGCAACGGAATTATAATTTTCGTTATCGTGAAAGTGCATTGGCAATCCACGTCCTGCACAAGTGCCAATGCCACGAGGAAGAGGAGTGCCGTTGGGACAGAGTTTCTTTTCCCACGCTCGCATCGTACTCTTCGCATCCCATAACGCACAGCAGTTGTTCTCATTCACTGGCAAGCCATAGAGCTTGGGATGACCACAGATGTGTCCCTCCCCTTTCTCCTTGACGAATAGACAATTTCCGCAGTTCGTCCCAGAAACATCTTTAGGCAGGGTGACGAAGTCATACTTCTCCGCTTCCTTCATCTGTCCTCTGGGTGGAACTTCTCCACCCTGCTCATCCAAATGTTTCGTAGAGTAGGGAGACAGACGAACAGAAGGATTGTTTGGGTACTTCCCCCTCATCGGTGCTTGTTGATAAGGCTTCGGTCCTTTCGGTGGCTCCTGCAAAGTGAACTGCTGCCTCTGCTCTTCTGTCCACGGAACCCAACCTTCTCTTCCAGCACACGTCCCAGTGCCTGGAGGCATAGGAGTTCCATCGGGGCAGAGATGTTGATTCGGATATGGCGCACGTTTCGTACTAAAGAACTTCATATACCGAACTTGGCGTCTGTACTCCTCTGGTAATTTATATTCTCCCTCTGTCACTGCTCCTGTCTGTAATCCTTGCTGTGCTATCTCTTCTGGCACATCCACATAGACTAATCGTCTGCCAGGAACTTTAGCGAAGGCACGAGCGACGCCTGGAAGCCCTCTTTCGTCTGAGAAGTAGGCGTGTTCGTGTGGCAGTTCACCCCCTCTAGTTCCTCTATACATCCTCCTCATCCCTTGTGCTGGAGAAGGAGGATTCTCATCTTCCGGTATCTCGTGTGGAATAGGAGCAACAGGCTCATCCCCCGCAGTTCCCCATCCATGAGGAGTGCTGGGTTCTTCTACCTTCGGTTCTGCTGGCTGTGCAGATTGTCCTTCCTCCATATCCTTTTTATTAAAGAATCTTCTTCGTCCAACGACAGGTTCTTCTCTGTCCTTTGGCTTCCGTGTATCAACACCAGAGACAGGAGCATAGTCTGGATATTCTGCCCATCCAGGCTTGTTATTCTTATCTACTACTCCATCCCATGAATCTGCTTGTCTGCCAGAACAGGTGTCACTGCCATAAGGACGAGGAGTGCCATTGGGACAAGTGATTCTCTTTTCCATCACCTGCTCTAAAGCATTCCCCATCGGGTTCTTAACTAATTCCATCTGGCTTTCAAAGGTATTATTCTGCTCCTTTAATCTCCACTCCTCATCATTCTGTAATGCCATATCCTGCGGAGACTTTCTCCTCTCATACCCCATCCGCAATCTTCTCTCACCTAATATATCAGGCTTCACTCGCCATCGGTTATAGGCTTGGAGGTAGAAGACCCATTCTTGTGGATAATCATTGGGAATGCCCGCAGAGGCATCTAATCCTGGCTGAATATAACCTTTGCCACTTGAGGGGATCTCCCCACCAATGTGATGGTCTCCCTGCTCTATTCCCATTTCTGTGACGATAGGAACATTATGTCCGTCACAACTATTCGTGTTTCTGTCGCGAGGAGTGCCGTCGGGACAAGTCTGTTGAGATTTGATATGGAGGGATTTAGAGGCTTTTGGGAATCTAGTGTTGATGACTCCTTCTACTATCCGTTCGTAATCTAATTTCCCAGCATAAGGATTCTTTCTTAATTCCTGAAACCATGATTCTTCTACTATTGGATTTAATTGGGTTGCCAATGTATTAGCAGAACTAGGGTCACTTTCATCTAGGATATCTGGTCTATAATGTTTTAGATAGGAAAAAATGGAACGATGTGATTCCAAAGCATACCATCCATCCCAAAACTCTCTTACGTCACCTCCCCAAGCAGGTGTACCGAGGGCAGAACCCGGAATACGATAGTTCCGTCGGTCATACACCCCTGCATAAAAGAGTTGAGCAAGTTTAGGTTCCTTTGGGAATGGTAGTTCGTCAGTTGGGGAGTACCCTGCATTGAGCCCATTTTCATAAGCCTCCAGTTCATCCTTTTCAAACTCTTGTCTATACTGCGGCTCTATCTTAATATCCCACTTGTTCTCTCTTGGCTGGACATCTTTTATCCTGCCAAGTTGAATGGTTTCTCCTTCTGGGTTTCTAAAAACAACGAACTGCCCAATCTCTGGAGGATAGGAACGCTTCTCCATACTAATGTTTAGAGGAATCGCCAATCCTCCAGCCGTTTGTCCTCTATTCAAAATCTGTCCGAAGTTCTTAGGGTCTTTTATTGGGACGAGAAGTGGAAGGGTTGCCTGCTGCTGTTTCTGTTTTTCCTCTCTTATCTTCATATGCCCAAAGCCAGGACGGATTTCATTAAGGATGGCTGGATTCTGTTGGGATGCCATCACCATATTGGAAACTACATCTGCATCCTCTACCCAAACAGCCTCATTAATACCGCTTTCTCCAGAAGCTGGTTGCTGTCCAACCCATTTCAACCAGTTACGAACCTGTGGAACAGCCGACGCATATTCAGCAAATTTATCCGCATATCTGTCATCTATCCATTTTCCAATGGTATGATGAATTTCTTCCGAGTCATCCTGTTGCACTGGGGCAGATTCTACTTTATCCTGTTGTAGTGGTTCTATAGATTGATTTGACCTTTCAACTGGAACAGATGGTTGTTGCTCTGGTTGTCTTGCCTGTTCTGGCTGTTCTACTTGCTTCGGTTCCTCTGTTTTCGGCTGCTGTGTACCCTCGGCTTCATCCAAATCCTTCTTTCTAGGATAGTTTGGATACGAAGGATTTTGGAATGAGGGACCGAAGTAAAAGAGTTGTCCGTCCCTCTCCCAGTGTTGATTCTCTCCTCCGCTCCGTTCCCAAGGTTCCTGGTTTTGGATGACAGTCATCCCGCCAGGAGCCTCCATATGGTCATTCGGTGCTCCCGCTTGAGTCAACGACCACTCACAAGGAGCTTCTGTGCATCTCCATCCTGGCTCACCATCTTGGAAAGCCTTGATTTTATGACTGCCGCAGAGGAGACACTTGGAAGGGACTTCATTCTTCGCCAAGTCCCAAAGGTCAATTATCGTGTGCTTTCTATCCTTATCTGAGAAATGGAGTTTGTGGAAGAGGAGTTCGTGCCCAGGACTCCACATCCCATTCAAACCTTGAGCGTACTGCTCTCCCATCCCCTTCTTCACATAGGCAAGCGTCAAGTGTGGATGATAAGTAGGATGGGTGTCCGTGTGCTCTAAACTTTCTTTGAGTATCTTATTCAAAGAGTGCAAATCCTCACTCTCCACGTCAATCTTAATCACATCGTAATCTTTATCCTCACCACCTGCAAAGATGGAGACTTCACCTAACTTGGCATAGATAGTCCTTGAATGATGCCTCACCCAGTGCTCTACCACCTTCTTCACTTCTTCTGGGTTCTCAGAATGAATACCATAGAGACAGGTGACGTGGTGCTCCTTCTCTTTACCATCATCCGCCAAATCGTCATCCGAGATTCTATCTTGGAGTTCTTTTATCTTTTCAAGGGGAGAACCTTGGGAGCGGGGATAGCCTGCTTCTGCGAGGTTGAACTGCGTGGAGGAGAACTTTGATTTCTTTTCCTCTGGCTTACTTCGTAGCCTTCTTTCAACTTCGGAGACTATCTTACTCCACTCGCCTCTGGCATCCACTGCTCTGTCATCTATATAAAGGTCGGCAATCGGCTTTCCGTCGTTGGAACCTTCTGGCTGGTGGGGATTCTCATTTATGTAATCAAAGACTATTCCATTCTCATTCAACCATTGACGGACTAATTCTGTGTTGCCTCGTGTCGTAAAGATGATGATTTCGTAGCCTCTTTGCTTGAAGGCTTGCATCGCATCTTTGGCACCTTGACGAGGTTTTCCAAAGTGCTCCTCTCCCTTCCATCCATCATACTCGGCGAGGGTTCCATCTAAGTCAACAGCAAGAGTAGGCTTATGTCCATCACTCTTCTCTAAACTCTTCAATCTGTGCTTTGGGTGGTCTTCCGTCAATTCTGGGTTCTTTGGATTCCTCCCCTCTCCAGTTCCGTACCAGACAGGACGCATTTCCTCCGTCTCAGGAGTCTGCCCAAAAAGATTTCCTCCGCTCAATGGTGTCTTGGCTATCTGCTGGTTAGAGCGACCAGGGACGGCAACGACTTGAGACTTGAGTCCTTTAGTTGAAACACAACGAGGAGGACCGACGGCGATTCCATATCGCACATATTGATGACCCCACTGGTCTCTGTCGTGCCATACCTTGAGGAACTTCAAAACAGGAATGGGCATCAACCCCTTCGCCTCGTCACCCCCTTCGTTACTCATAATATTTTCGAGGCTGGGATCTTGGCAAAAGATGAGACCAAGAGCTGGTCCTCCCACATAGACGACAGAGTGTCCGTAGTCATAGGCAGCCTCGTCATCCTTACTCGTAGCTCCGTGTTTCTTGGCGTCGGGATGTTTCTCCTCCTCTGTCGGGTCTCCATATTCTTGTAAAAGTATTTGACAAGGCCATCCAATCTTCCAATAGTGCATGAGATGCTCCAAAGTCATCTCATGCTTATCTTCTACTTGTAATCCGAGAGATTTGTAGAATTGAACTTCTTTTCTGGGGTCTGTGGAATACTTCCTTGTCGTGCCGAGGGCTTTGGCGATAGAGGCGACGTTTTTCGGTCCTACTCCCCAGTAGTGACAAATCATCGCCACACAGCAGGGATGACACCAGAAGTCATTCGGTTGGGCGATGTTCTTTACTGGTATCAAGCCTCGTTTCACATCACCATCAAAATCCATCGCAGAATAGAGGTCGGGGGAATATTCGCTGGAATGTCCCCAGGCTTTAGAGAGGGATTTGGTTCGATATGGAGAGGGACGGACACTAGGTAAGCGAGGAAGAGGTTTGGGAGACATGAAAGAGACCCCAGTAAATAAAATACCCCACTCTAGTTTATGGATAGAGTGGGGTAGGGGTCAATCTGTGATGGATTTAGAGGTTCCACTCCCTACACGGAACTTTTTTGAATCCGTGCTCAATTTCCAAGTAGGAAAGGAACATATCAAAAAGTTCCTTTCCAGGATAGGTCTTCTTCGCCTCTTTTATTCTGTCTTCTCGTTCCTTAACCCAGGCATTCCTTATTCTATTACATTCCTTTTCGTATGCCTTGTATTCCTTTGACTGGTGATCGTAATTCTTAAATTCGAATCCAGTAAAGAAACCAGAACAACAAGAAACAGAATTGTCATTCCGAGGTTCTTGAGGGAGGAGTGGAGCATCACATTCAGGATAGTCAGATTCAGGCACGACGAATCTTTTGTAGAAATCATCACTCAACTTAGACAGATTAACGAATTCTGGACCTTCGTAAAGAACCACTCCTCTGTCTCCATCCTCATCACATCCAACTTGAATAGAATGAATCATTTCATCTCCTTTTCTAGTTAACTCTCAACCCACAGAAGGAAGAGCATTGACGAAGAGGCTCAATCCGCCGTAATCATACTCCACACATTCTCTCTGTATCTGTTGGAGAGCAATGTGCCCAGATGACGAAGAGGACCGGAAAGCAGATAAGTAAGGAGTCCAGCCACTTTCCTTGAGTAAATACTCTGCTGTTTCCAAATCATAAAACGCACGATGCCCTTCTCCTAATACAGACCAAAGACGCTGTGAGTCTGTAACTGATTTAGAACAACCTTCATTTACTTCATCAAACTCTTCCAGTTTTCGCAAATGGGTAGATACACTGGCGTAAAGTTCACACAATTTCTTTGTCGAAGGCACTACTATCCTCATCGCTCCGTCTGTCCGTATCACCCTTCTGCACTCCCTTAACAACTTCAAACCATCTGCGTAAGAAAAGTGCTCCAACACGTGATGAAGTTGGATGCAGTCAACTACCCCAGTGGAGTACGGGAGACCTTGATTGATATCGTGCCGCTTGAAGTTGTATCCAAAAGCCTGCGAAAATCCAATGGCATCTATCACGTCCAGACTCTGCCACCCGTTATGATACATAGTGAAGGCACATCCGAGATTCAACTTTATCTTCCCGTCTCCCTTCACATAGTCCTCTGGCAGAGTCCCATCACCAGTCAATTCCGTCGGGTCAACTACCTCATGCGTCTCTGGTAATATTCGTTTCCACCAATCCTTGGTTTTGAGTGTGCAGCGTGTGGAATCCAATTGAGCTGGGGTTCCTTGGAAGACGATAGCGTGGACGCCTCTCTTGGAAACCCGCTTTAGCTCTTCTACGAATACTTCTAACTTTGCTTCCGGAATGTGCTCTAACAGATTCTGCGTAAAGCATAAATCAAATTCCTGCTTTCCGAGAGGCCACGGCGATTCCAATAAGTCATGGATAATAATCGGGTCGCAGACCCTCGTCATCCAAGCGTGCTTGCTAACGTCCACTCCTTGGACACGGATTCCTCTATCCTGGAGACGCTTGATTACATATCCGCGTGAGCAACCGAGTTCAAGGACACTTTGTGGAGAGTAAGTGGATACGAGTTTCCGTGCGATGAGTTCATTGGAAGGAAAATCCCATAGAAAGCCTCCTCCTTGGTAGCTCTCAAAATACTTTCTGTTGTAAATCTCACTCGCTGGCTTACTCGGTTGCGTAGGAGGCTGTGAAACAGCCTCAACAGGCAAGGTGGTGGTTGACACCCCTTGGGGTGTTTGAGTGTCTCCTCGCACGTTTGGTGCATTTTCTAGGGGGTTTACGGGCACTTGGGCGACAGGCTTCCCCCCCAAACCCTTCTCCGCCTCTATGCTCATCCTCGTTTCACTAACAGGCATAAGGAGGACATCTTTGAATCCAGCAGAGGTGAATAACTTGGAGGCTTTAGAAGGAGTGAGGACAGAAGAACCCTCCTCCACTTCATTCCTATATTCCGCCTCAAAGAGAATATTCCCTCCTGGCTTGAGGATACGGAGGACTTGCTTGAGGAAAGAGAGAGGATGAGTGGCTACTTCTGTAAAGCACTGGCAGACAACGAGGTCAAAGGCATCACTGCCGATTTCCAGCCACTCGTCCGCATCTAAGTTAGCAGAGAAGTGAGTGACTCCCTCCACAGGGTTCTTATCCACTCTTACATCAATATTGGGGAGAGAAGCTCCTCCATTACCTAGTTCAAGTACCTTCCAACCATCTTGCTTAACGAAATTCAACATCTTAGCGTCTCCTCTTTCCTACTTTATTATCGCCTTCTAACACACCAAAGATTCAATACTTGGTCATCGTTATGTCCAAAAACATTCAACAAGGCTTCCTTCGTGCAAGATTGCATCATCCCAGCTTGCTGTGGATACATCACATAACAGACGAAGCGAGAGAACAGCCAGTCGGCAAACTCAACTGGGGAACTTCCATTCTGTGTTAATCCGTAAGGCCAATATTCTATGGATAAAAACATACCGAGGGAGCGGTCAATCACTTGCTCTGCTCCCCGAAGCACATTCATCTCATCCCCTTGGACATCAACCTTGAGAACATCAATCCTCTGCCAATCCTTCAAAACATCATCAATGGATTGTACTTCTACAGAAGCCGTCGGTCGTTCCTCTTTCCCGTCGTTCCAGGTTCTGTGGTCACCAGTATTGTTGATGCTTTGATAGAGGAACTTCCATCCTTGTTTCGCACCAGCAGCGGCGTTATGAATATGCACTCTATCCCCAAAACCATTCTTTTCTACGTTGGTACGAAGAATCTTTTGATTGAAGGGGTCTGGTTCAAAAGAGAACACTCTGCCAGTAGAGCCAACGAGTTTGGCAGCGAGGGTTGTAAAGATGCCGACGTTTGCTCCAGCATCAACGAAAACATCTCCAGGCTTGATAGCTTGAGTGATGGTGTAGATTTCACTCAATTCATATTCATTCTTTTTGATTACCCTGCCTACAGCAGCATCGTCACTACAGAGGAAGGGGAGTCCGTGGAGGGTCGTTTCAAACGTGCCTACGTCTATCTGTTTCATCTTCGTCTCCTATTCTTTCTACTTTCCTTTTCCATACATCTGTTCGTACTTCAATTTGTGGAGTCGATTATATTCTTCCATCAATTCTCCGATAGTACAATCTTTCCACACACGGACGATGACATCATTGAAAACGAAACCATCATAACCTTCCTGCAGAGTATAGGCAATCACATCGCTTACGTGTGTTCCTTTGGCTCCTTCCAACAACTTGCCACCATAGGGAAGAGCACGATATTCTACTCTAGGCTCACAACTCCTTTCTTCCTCTACCTTTTCCAAACAATGGAGAAATATCGCAGCAGTATCCATCTTTCCACCATCAAACCAAGAACAATAGGCTGTTCTAGGGTTGCCACCCATCTCGACAAAGTTCCCCAAAGTCATCTTCGGGCCACCACTCTTCAATCTAACTACGTCACCTGGTTTGAAATCACTCATCTCTAATTCCTCCCACTCTGTCCAAAGTAATCTGGTCCAAAACCCTTTCCAGGGGGAAGACTCGGCTTTCCCGCCATCTGTTGCTTCTGTGCTTCTGCGTGTGCCTTCTGCAAAAGTTCCAAATTATTCAAATAAAGAGCAGCGACTTCACTCCAATCAAAAGAATAAGTGAAGTCCTCCTCTTTCACATAGCCATGAGCATAACCTGCCTTCGCACCAGACGTGAAAGCACGGACGAGACTCTGTGCCTCTCCATCTGGCAACATTATCTGTAATGGTTGAGAAGCGTGCTTGAAGACAACAGTCAAAATCATTCGTTTCATTTCTCATCTCCTTCTACTTCATTATTAAGTTCCCAAATCAAGGAATCCAATACATTGGACACGATGACATCATCCGTCCAACAGGCGGCTACTTTTGTGATGAATTGGATGACGGATTGCTTCGTCTCATCGTAAACCTGCTGTCGTAGAGCAGATTCGGTAGGACTAGCGATGAATTGGATAGGATTCGTGCAGAAGCACGAGTCTGGAACAGAATCCATGATGTGCGTCTCCTAAAACTTCTTAAAGACCCCCACTTAACCCTTGTTCACGTTTCAATCTTTCCTGGGCTTCCTTCTGCTGATAAATCCTTTCAGCTTCCTTGCGTCTATCTATCTCTGCCTGGTCTCGTCTGCGTTCCATTCCACCAACTTGTCCAGCTTGCATACGTCGCAGACGTTCTGCATTCTCTTCACCTGTTTCATGTGCTTGTTGAGCAGCAGCCATTCGTCGTTTCTTAGCTGCGTTCTCTTCCCCAGCTCCACGACGGGAGCTAAACCATCTTGACGTATCCCCTGTCCGTTGTCTGTAGGCACGGAAGAGTTTATTGGTTTCTGCCTCACCTATGTATTGTGCTGTCGCTTTCGCTGCTTCCTCTGCACTGGCTCCCATTTTCCGTAGCAGATACTGGAAAAGCATCGGGTCTTCATTCGCCAATTGGGCTTGTATCTTCTGACGAATGTCTTCTCTTTCTACATTAAGTCCCAATTCAGAAGCAACACCATCCATATATCTTTCGCGGCTACCGGCAGGCATCTTCATCACAAGGGCTTCCGTAGGCTTCCCCCGTTTCTTCTTACCCATTCCACCTGTAGCAACGAAGACATTCCTCCTCTTAACTGAAATAATATCTGGGAGCATCTCAATCGGATATTCTGGATTCATACCCAGAAGTGTCTCTCTCAACTCTCTTGCAGACATCGTCTCTGGAGGTTGGGGTTCTCCTGGTTCTACTTTCGTCTTATGGATAACATAAGAGAAGGAAACTTGTTTCCCCCACTTCTTATTTATTGCATATTGAACACCTTCTGTAACATCACCATTGGACTCTGGTGGTCCTTCCACCAATCCCTGTGGCATTCCTTCTGTACTAAGTAAAGAAAGAAAGGTATCTTCATTGTCTTTGGCTTCTTTACTTTGTCGTCCAAGAGGCTTATTCCAATCCACTCCTAATGCTTCACGGACTTCCAATGGTAAATCTTTGGGTGAAGCATTGAATGGAATGTATTCTGTCTCTCTGGAAGCAGTGCGTTTCCTTCTAATTTCAGGTGGTTTCAAAGGAGTTATTGGCTTCCCAGATATAGGATCGACAGGGTGGGGAGGGTATTCTGTTCTATATCTTTCTTTTATGGCCTCTAGATTCTCTGGTGTCTGTGCTTGAACATTGGGAAATTCGTTCAAGGGGACTCGTTCCATTCCTCCGCCTTCTTTTGGTCTAATTCTCTGGGGGAAGGCTGTTCTTTCTGTGAAAGGAACGGAGAAACCCCAACCAGACTCCCCACCACCTTGGAATGCCGATTCTAACTTTCTTTTATTGGCTCTGTATTCGGGCATCTTCTCCATAGCCAGAGGGTCTTCAGATTCTGGTGGAATAGAGGTGGCGACATTGCCTCCTTGATTGGAAGGCGTCCGCTCTTGTCCATAACCCACAGAAGCAGCCTGTGGATTGGGACGTGCCGTTCCAGGAATATCGTGAAGAGGAATCTGCGGGACATGAGAGATTGTTTCTCCGTGCCGAGGTTTCGAACCAGGCTTCCCTCTTTCCGGTTGGGGAATGAACGGAGTGCCGTGCTCTGTTGACCCACGTCCAAAATCTGTAGGAATAGGAGTCGTTCCAGGTAAATCCTCAAGGGGAATCTGTGGATTTACGGATGGGTCTAATTGAGGCTGTGTTTCTCCACGACGGGGCTTTGAGCCTGGTTTCCCTTTTAGAGGAGGCGGAATAAAGGGGGGCATCCTGCTAGGTTTCTTAGTCCCTTCTCCCTCTTTTGATAATTCCGTAGAAGGAACGAATCTATTGGGTTGGTCTGTAGAAGCGACAGGCATCTCTTCAGGATGGGGGCTCACTTCCCCTTCCACTCTTTCTGCTGGCTCAAGTCCTTGCCACGCTCTGGCTTTGTCTGTACCTTTGGGAGCGAGAGTAGGTTTCTTTTTATAGGACCACTCTCGTTTGATTTGGGAACGGACTCTGTCTATCAGTTCAGCTAGTTCAAGAGCCAGATAATCATCCTTCTCAGCCAAAGCCATTATCTCAGAGGGCGGCTTCCCATACTTCTTTTCAGCTTCTTTATCTACCCGCTTACCGAGTTCCTCATCTAACTGCTCTTCCGTATAACCTCTATTCTTTTCCCCTGATTGGATAATCTCATTTAGAATTTGCTTTTCGACTATAGCTCGTTTCTTTGGTCTCTTCAGGGAAGCCATTCTTCTATCTACAATTGTATCTACTCGCTCCTTAAAATCCTCCGGTGTTTCCCACCCTCTTCGATTCTGGGTGACTTTCCGTGCTTGTAATTTTAATTCCTCATTCGTATTGGCAAGACGTTCGGCGTGTTGCTCGGTGGATTCCCCAGTGGAAGTAGTTAACTCCGTTCCTTCTTTCTGTGCCCTTCTTCTTTCCCGTTCTCTTTCCGCCTTTTGCTCCGGAGTCATACCTTGACGAGCACCAGTTTTTTTAGGAACATACGTTCCGGTCTTCTTAGCCTCTTGTCTTGCCTTCTGTGCCTCTCGTTTAGCTTGTTTCCTCGCTTCCAACAAAGCGGGGTCAGCTAACTCAGCCTTAGAATACCCTTTCGGTTTCTTCTCCTCTTTCGGTGCCTCTTTCGGCGGTTCAATCGGTTCCGGAGTTTCCGGAGAAAGAGATTCTGCACTAGCGTCAGAGCCATCCGCTGCTTTTCGTTTATAGTCAAAAGACTTCCACCAATAGACTGGTTTGAAGTATCTTTTTGTAAATCGAAGGGCTGGAGGAAGGGATTTCTTAAACTTCGGCTTGAAGAGAGAAGGAGAGACCCTCGGTGGCAATCTCAAATGGTCTCTTACGTCTGTGACAACAGGCATAGCAGAATCCCACAGAATCTGTAGATGGTCTCCCTCACTCTAAGTATAGCGGCTATCTTACCTTTTTAACAGATACTCCATCCAAGCAATGTCCTTTCATCGGTTCCCACTTCGCATCTTTTGAAAATGATAACCGATTATCAATCTTATAGCGAAGACAGAAATCGCAGAGTTGCGTTTTTCCGCACGTGACGCATTTTGGAAGATTGAAATCTGCTGGTAGGAAGGTCATCTTAACCTCGCGCATCTAAAAAGGCATCGTGGGCGATGCCTAATTCGTATATCGTTCGGTGAAGGGAATTTGGAATTCTTTCTATGGACATATGTGCCTCCATACAAACGGCACGAGCGGCTTTCTGCAGTTTCTCGGCTGCCGAGATTATGGAACAAGAGGAATGGCTATTATGTTTCTCTTGGCAACGTTCACACCGCCACTTCCCACAACCTTCACAATGATGGACGTGTAGAAAGGATTCACCGCAATCAGGGCTAGTGGATTCGGCGCTCATCTCCCTACTCCTATTGGTATTATCTTTACTCCTGGTTGTTCTGGGATATATCTAAATGGGTCTAAAATAACAGAACCTGGAGCATACTTATATTCTCGAAAGATAGAATGCTGTGTGCCGATGAAGAAGCACGCTTTCTCTTCTGCAAAGGGATTCTTAACTGGGAACTCCCCTACCTCATCCTCGTCATCTATGTCAATATAGGGGTCCCAATGTGCGAAGTCTATTTGTCTTTCGTAGAGGATGTTGGCAAGGAGGACAGATGCAGAACCAGCAACGATAGCACTATCGGCTTTGTAGGCTTTGCCGAGGAGATACTTCGGCATATCTTTTCCGTGTGTACAGAAAAGGTCTGCCAACCACTCCGTCTGCCATTCTCTGGCTTCCATCACTTTGTCAAAAAGATTAGAAGAAAGTTTCAACTTTTCTGCGAGCCAGGACATAGCGATATTGTCTCTGGGATGACAATTTGAAACTAAGATACCATTGGCATAGAAGTTATGATGGGGACATGCATTATACAAATCCCACACCTCCGCTGTCACGTCATTTTTCATAGAGCAAGATTCAATTAGAAACGGACGTTCATCCAGCAATCTAATCCCCAAAAATCGGTGTCCTTCTACATATTGCCCACCGACATTCTTCCTGGTGATTGTATCCTCCAATTTCATCCAATTATGGGGAGCAGCACCCAGAGAGACAAAGAACTTATGGTCTGGTGTGGCTTTCACTTCCGTGTCGTCAAACTTGACACGAAGGACTTGCTGTTTACCCTTACAGATAGCCTTTTCCACACAATTCCAAGCTGGCTCATTTGTCTTCTCATTTAGACCCAGAACCCACTCCCCAGGCTGTATCTGTTCTATTACTTTCCATCCGTCTCGTACCCGAACAAGGGTTCCTTTTGCTAGACACGCTCCGCCGTCTCCCATCCCTCCTTGCATATAAGCAGGAGAACAAACCCTCCTCGTCGCAGACGTGAGAACCCTACTCACTTCATCTATATTGCACCCAGGTATCTTATGGGCTACCTCTGCCAGCATATTGGTGACTGTCACTTTCATAGATACGAAAGTATTGTACGCACACTTGGACAATTCTGCACTTTCAATACTTATCACAGTACAGAACCTATTGAGTAGATGGAAATAGAAGTCCTTGAGCTTTGTGACAGACGGACCAGGTGTCCCACCCAAGAGGATGAACTCCGGCTCTAAAAAATCCCTCATCACAGTCCCCATAGCAGGGAAAGCAGGATTATAGACTGCCTCTGGCAAAAAGGGAAGAACTTCTCTCCTCATCGTACCTGGAAGTACCGTAGAGATGACAGATACAGCTTGTTGAGGCGTAACATACTCAGATACCTGCTGGGCGACTTCTCTTAGATACTTATAGTCAAAGTCTGCCCTAGAAAACGGCAACCTCGTAATGCCTTCATATTCCGCTCCGTGTGGCGTCTGCACACACAAGAAAATAATGTCACTTCCCTGCACGACCTCTTTTAACGGACAGAAAGTAATATCTGCAGAATCCAAGTAAGGTTGGAAGTCTCCAGTTCCGTCGGGTCCAGTCTCTCTATGAGGCCAGATTTGCTTCTTCATCAAGCCTGGATTCACATCATAAGCCAGAACCTTGTGTCCCTTCATAGCGATAGAGACAGCCAGAGGCAAACCTAATTTGCCGACGCCAAGGAACCCGATAATCGGTTTAGTCATCACAGAGTCTCCTCTTACTTTCCTCTTTACATTCCTCAATGAACTTTCTCAAACTTCCAATCAAGTCACCTTTACGTGAGTACCAGAATACCTTTCCATATGCCTCTTCCTTCCCTTGGGGAATCTCGGGAGGTCCATATTCCCACTGCTGGACAGGCATATCTTTTAGAAGTTTCATCTGGCTGTAGAATAGATGGAGTTCTTTGGCAATCATAAGGAAGGCTCCCTCGTCCGGAGGCCAACTTATGTCCCCAAATCCAGGAAGGACGTTGTCCCAACTACCTCCTTGAATCGCCGCCTCAAGCAACGCACTGGTATGGGCATAGACACGCCCGAGCACCGACTCGGGCCACTGCTCGGCTGTCCTTATCAAACGCTCGTAGAAGCACGAATAGGGCGTGCCAAGGGCACTCTGCTCCTTTGCCCACCACTGGGTTAAGTGAGTAGAGTGAAAGGTCTGTAAAGCCCAGGACAGAAACCACGTCTTCTTCCAATCCTCGTGTGGCATAGAATTCGTGGCGATGACAGTCTCCTGCACCTCATCTGGACACTCTTTATTTGGAGTTCCGTGGAGGAGCATCGCCCGCATAGGGACAGATTGGAGCCCGTGCTTCTTAATATATTCTGGGTTGTCCATCTCAGAATTAGGAAGAATCACACACTGGTAGATAGAGAGTCCTTCATGTCCTCCTGCATTGAGGATTTTATCTATACCTGCCTTGAAGGAGGAGTAAGTTTCCCCAGGCAGACCCATGATTAATTCTATATAAGTGGGGATTCCATCTTTCTTATATCTTTCCTGCAACTCTTGGAAACCAGACATTGAGATGTTTTTTCTATCAATAGATTCCAATACTCCATCATCTGTACTTTGCAGAGCGAGGGTGACGGCTTTGAGTTGTCCGCTCTTATTGAGAATAGAGGCGACAGAAAAGACTTGGTCCATTATTCTCTTATTGGAATACTTGGCGAAGGCGGCTCTGTATTTCTGTGGGAATCCGTACTTCTCTTTCGTCTTAGCCAGGTGCTCGGCTATCTGTACATCCCTGGGTAAGATTCCAAAGTTAGCATTCGCTCCCTCAACAAATTCCACACGATTCTTGCCGAACCAAGTTATCTCTTCCGTTACTCTATTCATAGGAAACTGGCGTATTTTGTTGAGAGCAGAATCGCCCCACATACAGAAAGAACAAAAGTAGGGACATCCACGATCGGATTCTTGCAAGCCTGTCCATTTCTCTTCCAAGGGAAGAAGACTGTCAAACGTTCCGTCCAAATAGGGACTAGTTAAATCATTTACTGGTGGTTGTTTCCTCTCTGTATTTAATCCCCGTATGGACAGCCCTGGCACCTTGCTCCAGTCTCTCTGTGAATCCTTTGCTGCGAATTGTTGTAGAAAAGAAGCAAAGGAGAGTTCCCCCTCTCCTCGCAGCACATAGTCACATTCTATATGTTGTTGCCACCACTCCTCTGTCGGTGAGTCTGGTACATGAACGCCGCCATAGACGATAGCCGCTTTGGGTGACTTTTCAAGAATCGCCTCCGCTACAGCCCTTGAAAACCTCCAGTTCCAAATATAAGCCGAAAAGGCTACTATATCTACATCCTCAGGTATTCTAGCCACTACCTTGGAAACTGCTTCCTTTTTGTATAGGAAGACAGGATTTTCATATTCCGTGCTCAAACCTTCCTTCTTGGCGTAAGACCACAGACACCCTACGCTCAAGGGCAACGCCTGCTGTCCTCCGTAGGAGTTTCCAAATTGTGCCAGAGCTAATTTGAGCTTAGACATTTTTTTGAATGTGCTCTGCTAACTTCCTAATATCTTCTTCTATAGCCTTCTGCGCCCACGGAGATTCCAAAGTTTCCCTCGCCAATTGTCCATCTCCATAGGCAGCGACAGTCTCCTCCCTAATCTTATCTGTCATCCTATCACTTAAATGGTCTACTTCTATCGGTATACCACAGACAGAATTCACTCCTAACATCACCCGCATTATCCAATTGTCATTATGTGGAGAAAGAGACCAGTGCCCGAGTATCTGTGTCACCGAACGACGAAGAAACATGAACTCATAACAACCAGGACGCCCTCTACTCGGTAAGACATACATATAAACATCTGGGCACTTGTGCCAACATTGAACAGAGCCATTGAGCAACAGGTCATCCCAATGGGGTGTCTTCATCATCGCATCATCATTCCAAATTAGTAGCCAATCTCCGCGAGCCATGCTAGCGAGTTTGGAAATCCAAAAGTGCATATCCAAATAACCTCTTCCCCGTGGCTCTACATTAAGAACCGCATTGGGGAGAGTATTGACTAACCTAGAACAAGTAGAAATCGTTTCCAAGTCATCTGGGTCGGCACGAAAGAGATATTCTATCTTATCCTTGTGGACGGCTTGACTATGCAAACTATCTACGGACTTCAATAACCATTCACTTCGTCCTCTAGTGGGAAGGAGGACAGAAACCAAGGGATTACTGGTTCTTGGAAAAGTTAACTGATGCGCTTCGTGCATGATTTTATTCTTATTCCGTCCTTCATCTCTTCTCTATTTAAATTCACTCCCCATCTTTCTGCCAGCCAGAGACGGAAATCTTTGATTTCATCTGTTTGGAGTGCTTCTTTCACTCTATCTATTTCACGCAGGAAGTCTGGGATTTGCCACATCCAAAATAGAGGCGAGGGAATGGAAGTCATTCTAACAATCCTCCACTATTGTGACAGGTTGGACAGGGATAGAGTAGTGAACCTCCGTGTCCTTCACACAACTTGCACAATTCTCCCTTGTTCAACATCTCCTTTGTCAAAGCACGTTCCTTTTTGATAGCCCACTTCAACTCCTCGCCAAGTCCATCCACTTCGCTACGAAGGCGGAATAAATCGGTTTGCCGTGCCAATTGGTCTGGAGTCATCTTAGAAATATCCACCTCTAGGCAAGGATGAAGAAAGATTGGGATTCATCCTCTCAAGTGCCTCCTTCACTAACTCTGGCACCTTGGCACAGAGTATGCCGTCCTGCTTACTTCCATCATCCGAGATATAAGCTACATCACCGAACAAGGAGCCTATCTGCTGGACAAGATTACGATAATACTCTTCGTTCTTGCAGTGCTGTCTAGCAGCCTCCAGCCATGCTTTTGCTTCGTCTACCCATCCACTGGCAAGGTCTTCCTTTTGATTTACTTCTCTTTTCAATATCCTAGCGAATTCCATCGCCAGTTCTATATCCATCACTTTATCTTTCGTGCTGTCCGCACACCACGCTTGTCCAGCAATTCTCCGTGCTTCTTGTTCTGTCATCTTATCTCCCATTCTTCTATAAGATACTTCCTATTATAATCTGAACTCGCATAGTTCAGTTCAATTCCATCCACTATCACTCTCGGCTTACTCGCAACGAGCACCTCCGCCTCTTCCCTAGAAGCGAAGACACCCATGATGGTGGATTCGGTGGCGTCTGCTCTTCCACATTCCACTTCATAATCCTCATGGAGGACGACGATGAAAACTTTCATTTCTCTATTTTTGCTCTTTTCAACGTTGTTCTTGTAGCCATTGAATGACTTTTGGATTTTGACGGATAAACGTAAGAAGAGCCGATGCCATCAAATCTATCTTATCTGTTACTTTCCCTTGGTCATTCGTCTTATGCCTATCCCACTCTTCTATTTGATAAGCATGACCCAATGCGTGAAGAGCCTCGTGCAACAGAGTCTGTGGAAGTTCTGTATCCGCTTGTCTTGGGTCTAATTTGAGCCTTTTGCTCATATAGAGACAGACACCATAGTAAGAATAATCATAGGAAGCCTCTCCATCAAAACTTATTTGATAGGTATAAGGACCAGCGACGAGGGACTTCGGTATGGCTTCTATTACCTTCTCAGTCGCCATTCTAAAAACACCTTCGCTTATATGTGAAACTAATCTCCGCCAGTCCCTTCTGCTCTTTCCTGTGTCGCTCCGCACAATCGTAACAGAGAGCAGTGGGTTTCTCCTCTATCTGTACTTCCTGAGAGATGTGCTCACAGCCACACCAGGCACATTCCACTTGACTATCTTCCCAGTTCACTTCTTCTCCTTTCCATGAAGAGTACGAAGGGAGGAGAGATGTTCGCAAATCTGCAAGACCCCTGTGGTCTGTCCTTCCTTAACCCAGAAACCCATAATCTTGCCTCTATCCCAATCTACAGCATCCTCTGGCAAGTCCAAAAGAATCGTCATCTCAATTCTGCCCGTCTTCGGATTCTTACGACAGGACGTTGTCAACATCATTCTCCTCCTTTGTGTTCTAAGTAATCTACCGCCTTACGAGCATAGTAGATTTCGTACTTCTTTCCTTCATATTCGTAGAGCATCGAGTCGGGAGACCAATCTGCTATTAATTTTCCCTTCTCCTCCACCTCTTCCATAAAAGATTCTTTGGGTGGGGAACTATAATGAACCTTGGACCCTGGAGCAGCGACATAGAGGCGGCCTCTGGCTTCTGGACCTGTGAAAGCATCCTCAAATTCTTTCCTGATTCTATCAATCTCACTTTCTGGCAGTGGGTCTCTCCCCGTCACTTCCTTCATATTCAACTCTACAGAAGGATTAATCATCATTGGTGGATATGGCTCCTTGTCAAAAGGATGGAGAGGTGGACCGAACTCCATACCCTTTCGCAAAACATTCTCCAGCGTGCTTTCTACCTCATCCCCAATCCACTGGACATATACTCCTCTGGCACCTACACAGATGCGACAGACGTCCCATTCTTTGCCGTCTTTAATCCAGTAAAGTCCAGGTTTCATCTTACTCTTTTCCATATAAGACCTCCGTCCAAAGGGATTTGTACATTCCGCGGACTTTCTCCCAAGTGTAATCTACTGCTCTTTCTTTCCAACTTCCCTGCCAATCAAAACTATAAGAACTTTCTACTGCGTTTCTAGCCATCCTTATCCTATCCACCAAAGCATCCACATCACACGCAGGAACCCGCCAACCTTCTGGCGTCAAATCCGCTGCTCCAGCATTCTTCGAACAGAGAACAGAACGACCATGAGCAAGACTCTCAACTACTTCTAAATTAAAGCCTTCCGTCGCTGCGGGACAGACGAATAAAGAAATAGAATTATAAAAATCACTCATGTCTTTCTGCCATCCTGCCAAGTGAACCGAACCCCCTCCATAGGTATTCAACAGATGACGAGTCCACGGAGAAACGCTATCTTTGCCCGCTATGACTAACAGAGAGCCGTCGGTGTAGTTAAGCCGCTTCCACGCCTCAAGTAAGTATCTAACCCCCTTGTCGCCGCCGCAAATGGCACCGCAGTACCCTACAACAAAAGTCTTTGGGAGAGGCTTTATCTCCTCTGGTAGATGACATCCGTGAGGGATGATTTCTATTCTTTTCTGTAAGAATTCCTCCCCATATCTCCTTACGACCCCTGCTGGTTCCAAACCAGGGCAGATAATCACATCTGCCATCGCGTAGCCCGAGATATATCTTTTCCACAAAGCCTTTTCTGTGAGATGGAGATAAGGAAACGGCAATCCTAACTTTTCGTGTTCTCGCTTGGAGATGGCGACGTCATGGGCAGCAATCGTCCAAGTGACCTTCGTCCCCTGTTCCTTCAACCATTTGATGGTTTTAGAAAACGTGCCAGAATAGACGTGACAGAGACGTGGGATGGTAGCCGTCTCATCTAACCTCTTCAATGCTACCTCATCCCACTTCCATGGCTCCTCTAAAGTGGAACCCAATTCCCTTCTGCTCAACACTTTGACAGAGGATAGCGTGGCGTCTCTCCTCTGGCGGACAGACTGGTCAGCGAACTCCTTAAGCGCCAAGCATTCCTGGCTAGCGACTGTCGAACCTCCTGTCCAGGAACCGAGTTCATCTGCGGTAAGAAAGAGGAGGCTCATCTACTTCTCCAAATTTCCAACCCGAACCTGCAAATCACCAACAGCCTGCTGCAATTGCTGTATCAATACATTCTTATCTGAGTCTTCTTCCTCTAAATCCTTGACTCGTTTCATCAAACCTCTTTGCTGTGATTTCTCCGCTTCCTTGTTCATTATATCAACCTCAACCACAGGGATGTCTTTCTTAACATTGGAAGCACACCCCAGACAAACGAAGAGAACAGAAGAGAACAGAAGAGAATAAAATTCTCATACCCACTTCTCCAATTCCACTCTCAACATGCAAGGAAGACATTTAGGAAGCCTTTCTAACCCCATCTACTACTCTGATTTGGAAGTCCTCTGCTGGCGTAGTCAATAAATAACTTTCTGGTGCAGGGGAACAGGTCTCCCGCAATCCTTTCGCCCATACCTTGGCTTCCTCATCCGTCTTCCAAATCTCTTGAAAAGAGTTAGAACCACTCCTACTATCTGTATAAAAGTAAATAAATCCAGTGTCCGCAGCCATTACTTCTATTCCTCTTCTGCCAGGTGCTTCGTTACCACGCAACCGATGTTCTTTTCTCGGACGGATAGCAAATCCTCTTCTTCTGGGATATTGAAGAATGGGTCACCCTTTTCTGCGAAAAGGAGGATGACGTCTCCAATTTCTAGATTCTCGACTTTTGGACCCATACCGATGACGGTATAGATTTTTCCTTCACTCGCCAAATCTGGCATAACCAGACCGCCGACCTTTTCTATCGTCCTTCGCAGAAGAACGAGGTCATTCCTCATCGTGTATCTTTTCGTGTACTTAAGATTCGTTCTAGCCATCTTCAATTCTCCTTCTTGTCCAAAGTTAGATAAACAACACGAAACGGACCCTGTGCATTGTCGGGTCTATTCACAGAACGGACACGGACATCCATTCCTATAGTGGCTCTTGCTGCATTCCAATACCACCACTCCCCACCAACGGATTCCCGAATGACGACCAGAGCATCTGGGTCTAGATACTGCAACTGCACGATTAAGTCTTTAACTGTCATCCTCTTCTCCTCCTCCATTCTTCCACTCGTCACCTTCATCTAACTTCTTTCCTTGATTCTCAATCGCATCGGCAATCCGTTTTTGACTTTCTGCTAAAAGTTGATGAGGAGAGGGTTCCCTCTCCCTCACATACATACCGATGACCTCTTTAGTATCAACTGCCCAGAAGACGAAAGATTCATTCGTCTCTCTATTGTGTTCACTATAAATCGCCGTAGAAGGTCTTAGCCAAGAACAGAAAGCACGGAACCAGAGGAGAGGAAGGAATCTTTTACTCCTTACTCGTTCCCTCTCCTCAAACCAGTTCATAATAATCTCACTCGCCATCTTTCTGTGGAGGATGACAGGAAGGAAGTTTTGGTTCGTAGTGACGAAGACAAGGTCTACTAAATCGTCATCTGTCATCTTTAAACAAATCCTCAAGTTTTCGGAGGAGGGGGTCTACCACATAAGTCCTTAATTGGATAGCAGTCCCAGAACAGGGTTCTATCGGCTTTCGCAGATGTTCACTATAGAAACGAAGTGCCGTCTTAACAGCTTCCATTTCCATTCTATTCAATCGCACCTTCTTCATTATTTGAACTTCTCCATCAAATCCGTAAGTCCGATAGCCTGGATAAGAGGGTCAACTTTCTCATCCTCCATCAACCAACCAAAGGCGAAGAGCATTCCAGCACAGAAGCAATAGGGAGAAAGTTTCTCTGGTGGGAGTTCAGTCACTTCTATTCCTCTAGCTTCGGTGTACCGCCGTTCCAACTCTATGACGACGACTTCTAACTTATCGGCAATTTCATCAATAGTTTTCATCCCACGTCCCCCACCACTTGCCAGGGAATACTTCCCTGAGACTATAAACAAGATTCTCTACATCCTGTTCCTCTATTTCCAAATATTGCTTCTTTTCACAATTTCTAATCCTTAGTATCTTTTTCTCCTCTGTGAAAGGAGTGTCGGACATCGTAGTGTATTCAAGTTGAGATTCCGTCATTACCAAACCTCCCCATCTAAGGCTCTTTGGCACAGATTCTCATATCCGAGAATCATATTTTGAATGGAAAACTGGGATGCCCATTCTCGGCATCTTTGTCTGCTCAAACTATCCAAAGCACTGCTTTTAATCACCTCTAACATCTCCTTTTCCGTCTTAACTAAGAAGCCTGTTTCTCCGTGCTTGACAGTCTCCCGTAGTGCTCCAAAATTAAAAGACAAGACTGGGCAACCACACGCTTGGGCTTCTACTGGTGCTAGACCAAATGGTTCTCGGAATCTATTTCCTATTGGGTGGAGGAACCCCCTAGCTTGGGAGTACCACCAGACAGCCTCACCTCTAGGCACGCTTCCCACTACTCTCCTCTTTACACCATCTGCCAAAGAGCAACAATAATTGTAATACTGAGGCTCTTGGGTAATCGTTGAATCCCCTATTAAATCCAATCCAACATCTGCTTCATTACACACCTTAAGACAGATGTCCGGTCCTTTTATTGAACTAAATCTCGCCAGAAATAAGTATCTATCACTCCCGGGTGTCTCTATAGGACGATAGAAATCCAAGTCTATTCCGTTATAGACACGACGAGCAGTCCTCGGAGAGTGGAGTGCCTCAAAGTGTGCCTTCTGGTCATCTGAGATGCACACGAAAGAGACTATGCCTTCTGGGGGGAGAGAAGAGTACATTGTTGACACAGGAGCATGACAGACGCCAAGGATAGGCGTCTTGGAAAGACGTCCCTCCATCTTTAAGAGGGCACTCATCTTATTCCAACTATGGTCGAGAATTACGAAGTCACCCTTCTCCTGTAGTTCTAAAAGTTTCTGCCAGTACCCAGCCCACTGAATAGGCTGTCCGTTGGCATCATTATAGACACATCCTCCATAATGATGCTGCTCTGCAAAGCCACCAGGAGGAAGACATTCAAAAACTTCCACACCAGGACACGTCGAACCTTGTGGAGCGATGAGGGTGACGTCGTGTCCCTTCGCAGCGAGACCCCGAGCACACCACCAGGCAATCGATTCCAATCCTCCATATCCCGGAAGTCCTTGATGCCCACCAACAGGAAAGACGGATGAGGAGATAACTGCTATTCGCATCTTCAAGGTTCTATCTCCTGCTCTATCTCTATTGGATTGCAACCATCACTCGTCCTAGCAAAGGAAACCTTATCTACGCCACTTGAGTCCCTCTCTAGCAACTCCTTCCCCTTCTTCATCAAATACTCCAAATCATTTCCGTGGTAAGAGTGGACAGGGAAAAGGTCACCACAGGCAGCGTGGAAGGAGTAGCAATCCATATACCAGATTTCTTCGTCCATCACTCGTCTATTTCTATTATCTCAAACTCATCAAAACTACAAATCTCTTCATCATTCTCTCTGTGCGTTCCTACTGGCAGACCGCACTCTGCTTCTGGATTCTCACAGATACGGAGACCACGGAATAGACCCGCATCCCATTGGGGGCGATAATCGTCTATCAAAAAGCACTCCGTACCTGGGGCAAACCAAGCCTCAAACATCCCTCCATCCGCAACTACCTGCCCTTCCTTTGGAAGCCAAGGCTCCTTCTTTGCAAAGTATTTCATCTTCTTCATAGAAAATCTACCTTGGCACCTAACTCTGCTGCCAATTCTCTCAACTTCTTTTTCTTCTCCTCTAACTCACAATCATTCTGGTTGTTCTCTTCATCGTACTTCTTAGCCCGTTCTAATAACTTCCGTAAATCCTGCAACTCTTCTGGTGTGAGTTGAGGAGGAATAGAAAGAGGAACTATCCAAGAAGGATAAGTTGGAAGTACGAATGGCTGTTTCCATTTATCCTGATAGTAATCATACACCATACTCACTACACACATAAATCACCTCTTTACTTCGAAAGGACAGATTGAGGGGGCTTCTGCTTCTTTACTATCTGCTTCTTCTTGACCCCTTGAGTGACTATCCAGCCGTTCTCCCTCGCACTGCTCATCATCATTTGAATACTCATTACATGAGTAGCACAGGCGAGGTGGAGGTCTTCCCTTCCACCCCATACCACTCCTATCAAAGCGTGGTCTCTCTGTCTAAATAATCCACCACCGGAGTCTCCACTCCGTGAGAGAAGGGAATAATTGACAGTCACCCAGGAAGTGTCCTCTCCCATACTCTTATCGCCTCTACTCGTCCCTGTTCTTACATCCCTCGGTCCCGCACCTGGATAACCACACTTGCAGACTTGAAGCCCATTCTCATAGTCTTCTGCATCTGCCACTTTGGACGCAAGGACTTTGTGCTCTGGGTCTTTCACATAGAGAAGAGCCAGGTCATGTCCTTGCCACTGGGAAGCGATATCTGCTGGTAGCCATCGTTCATCTGTGGCTTGGACTTGAAGAGTCCCTTGCTTATCTGGTCGTGCTACGTGGAAGCAGGTGAGAACCAGATAACTTTTCTTATCCGTATAGACGACAGTGCCAGAACCGCAGTCGGCACTTCGTCCGTACATCTTACGGACACGAACGGAAGATGGTTTCGTCCATTCCTCTATCGTCTCTGCAAAGAGAGACGAAGGGAAGAGGAATAGAACGGAGACGAAGAGAATTTTTTTCATATCTTTTCACCAGTGAACGGACACTCCCACTCTTGGAGTGGAAAGAATTCTTTGTCCTTGCTTGAACCCCACATTGCCTCATGGCTCAAATCTCGGTATTCCCACAATCGTTTCATCATACCTTTTCTTACTTCCACTGGACGTCTGGGGTCAAAGCTCTTGGCACGGATGACTCGTGTAGACCAAAGAGTAAGGATAAGACCCATGAGGGAGGCACAGACGATGTTCTCATCCTGCTTAGACCAGTCGTAACAGGGAAGAGGTTTCACTTTGTTCCACAGAAGAGTAGACAAATCCATCATCCAATCATCACAACGGGAGGCGTTGGTCTCTTCATCAGTATGACTGGCGATAAGACAGCCGACTCTGTCCATCCAGTATTTGGAAGCTTCACCCGTGCGTGCTTTGAGGTATTCGTCAACGTTCATGATACTTGCATCAATTCTTTCACTGGTTTCTTTGAAAACCCTAATTCCCATTCCACAAATCGACGACCGACATTCCATTCCCTAGTAGCGACACAATATCTGAAACCTTCTTGTTCTCTATATGATGGATGTTGAAACTTGTGAACCAAGGCAAGTTCAATATCCTGTCGCTCACCTTTGGCAGTTCCGTATTCATAAGTCAACGGATAAGTGGTTCCAAAAGTAACGTATATAATACAGAACCAATTCTCGTTGTGTTTCAACTTCCATCATTTGCTCCTTATACGACCACTTTCGCTGCCCAGAAAAGAACCCCGACCTTCCCCGCCGTCGGCATCGTTAACTGAATCCGTAATTCATTATGCTGTACCAGAGGATAATATTCTCTCGGTCCAAACTTCATCTTCCCTATCTCCTCTTTTACTTTGTCAAGGACTTCTGGCACGAAGGGGAGGACGAACCCTGGTTCCAGGAAACAAATCTCCGCCATATCACAAAGTTTGCTCTTAATGAGATTACGGAGTTTCTTATCATCCCCAAGACATTCTTTAAGTTCTTTCAAATCAAAGTGAACGAAAGTTTGAACACCTTCCATCATTTATCTCCTAAATCAATCAATCTACGTTCTTCCACTATCAAACGATTCTCAGCTAGTCTCAAGTCCAAGACCTTTCCATCAGGCAGACGGAGCCTGGAACTGAAAGCGTCTTCTTTACTCACCCATCCTAGTTCCAAGGCACTGACGGCGAGTTCCTTCTCCTTTTTGGTAATCTCATCCTGGAGATAATTCCTCTTTTTCCTTGCTTCTAGTTCAACATCATACTGCAATTCATGCTCCTCATTCATCTTAAGGAGTTCCTGGCACAGAGTTTGGAATTCGGCAGACGTGGACATCTTCATCTCCTTTTTAGATTTTAGGCAGCAGCAGGGACTTGAGCTGGGAGGACGGAGCCATAATCAAACTCTGCCATCCCAACGTGACGGCAGCGAACCGAACTATCTACTAATATACGATAGCCGTGTTGCCTTACATGATAGCAATTATGGACTGCTGCTCCATTCGCCGTATATGATTCAACCCCAGCCACTTTAAGATTATGCACCAACCCTTCATAACCAAAAGTTTCTACCTTATTGACTCGCACCAGAAAATGTGTATTAGTTTCTCGAAATATCTGATTCTGTGGCAACGTGACCTTTCCAGAATATCCAACAATGCTTCGGAATCGCATACCTAACTCTACTGGAACTAGAAGATCATACGCATTCTGACTCTTTTGGTAACAGATGCTAGTCAAAACTTCAAGACGAAGAAATGCCGCTTGCAATTCCTTTGCTAATCTTTCTGAAATGGTCCTCATCGAAAATCCACCATCACTAAAACACCCGTCGCCCCACCAATATCCTTTCAAAAGTTCCGTCAAACATTCCCTATTCAACTTGTGCCAGAATCTAGGGAGATGTTTGTTACTAGACCCGTTACCACACAGAGACGCTAACAAACGAGCCAGTAATTTGGACGGGACATACAAATTTATCCCATTCCCTTTTACATAATATTTTGATTTAGCACCGAATACTTCAGATAAGATTTCTTGGGTATCTTTAACTAGCGTCTTTTCCTCATTTGCATTGAACCCAAAACTTGCATACGTTTTTGTTGACATACCTTCCGCAATATAGTATCCAAGAAGACGGCACAAGTTTGGTGTAATCTCCAATCTCCCAGGCAACCGCAACGCCGTTTTCCTAGTCCTACTGTATCCATATAATCCATCCGGGAACTGTATCAATTTCTGTGTACTAATATGATGACCAAGATTTGTAGTCTTTAACCCCGCCCCTTTACGAATCGACACCTTGGGAACATAGAGCCAGTCTCCAACTTGGATATCCTTAGATTCGACCCATAACGTCTTTTTGGTAGTGACTTCTGCAACTGTCTGCACTCCATCCATATAACATGCCATAAAATCTGGAATCCTAACAGTTCTACCTGCTGGCCTTGTTGTCCTCACATAAAATTTATGACTTGGCGTTGCTTCTATCCTTCCAAGATAACAAACATGCAAACGTGTCATATCTCCAGAATAAAGTCGGCTGCTCCTGTCCAGCACTCTACGTGTGGAACCTGTATGTGTGACAACTCGGTCTCCCACCTTCACATCAGCTATCTTCTTTGGATGGTCCCCAATCACCCACGTATTTGGGGGGAAACACCAAGTGTAATCTTCACTCAAACACAGAGGGTCGGGCATATGTCCTTTTTGGTCAACCCGCCAATCAAACCAATTCTTACCCGGTCTCTGTGCTGGAACTCTTTCAAACACAGAGCGATGAACGAGCAAGCACCCCGCTCCTACCAATTCCACCTCCACCACGGAACCCATTGGAAACTTCGTCACCCATTGATGATTCTTCATCATCACAGGCACGGAGTGAGGAGGTGACCGACGACAATACATTCCGCTCATAATCGGTTGGTTGTGAGCCAGAAGACGGAGTATCGCATCGGGCGGTGGTATCACATCGCTGTCTAAAAAGAAGAGATACTCATAAGGAGAATTTAGAAGAGTTTGGACGCAAGCGTTCCGTGCGTGGTCAAACGGCATTCCGCTCACAAAGTGGAAGGAACCTGGAATGATGAGGTTCTTGAATCCAGCAGCCCAGTGGATAGAAGTCGCCTCTGTGTGAATAGTACAGAGGAGGACTTTCTGCCTCTCCTTAATCTCCCAGCTTCCACTCATCTCTTAGTCTCCCAATCCGGCTATCGTAACAAGAATCCAAGAATAACCAAGAATATGGTCTTTTGAGATATGTGCATTGGCGACACAGACCCTGTTGCAAGAGTGATAGACTGGCAGACACTCTAATTCTTTCACAGACTCTAAATAACTGCCAGAATGGTCATAAGGATGATTGATATTGACAAATATCTCCTCATCACCTGGCACACTCTCCAATAGTTGTCTTAATTGCTTCGCTTTCATTCTTCCGTCTCCCTTTACTCTAAACCAAAGACGCCGTGGAGGGATTTGAACCCTCACAGGATTGACCCGTCATATGCCGAGTCTCTCCCTACCCTCTGCCTAAGTTTCCTTAGTGAGAGAAGCGTCTGCCATTCCACCACACGGCGATTTCCAAAAGAGTTCTTCTTTGTATCCACAAGAACTACCACGATTACAATCCCAAAGTCTTTCACCTTTGACCACGACTCCTAATTCAATGCACAATTTCCACAACCTAGGAGTACCAGTGTCATCCGTATACAAATCCATCGTCATTCTTTTCCCACACTTCGGGCACTTCCTATAAGGCTTCGCCTTCTTCTTCTTTTGAAGTTTGCGACGAAGAGTGCGAGGAGGGGTCATTTTGCTCTCTTCTCAAATTCTTTGATTCGCTGTACCAGAGGATAAATATGATTATCTTTCAGGTCTTTTATAGCATTCTTCATCCATTCTACTACGGCATTATCCTTAGATAAAAGTTCCTTCAAATTCTCTACGATTCCTTTCCGTGCCTCTTCCTCTGTATCCCAGTAATGATTCGCTGGAGGAGGCCATTTACTCTCATCCATCCCACAGATTCCAGCACCAATATCTTCACACAAGAAGCCGTTATAATTTCCCTCCTCATCTACGTGGAAGGTGACTTTGCGAATGGCTCCATAGTAATCCGTCCACTTGTAGTAAGTAGTCCATTTCTTCTTAGGCATCACCACTCCTAATGTTCATACCCAATGCTCGCATCATAACTCATACCACTAGCGACCCAGTGCAATTGAGGCTTCTTTATCAAATATTCATCCAATGCCTGTCGCACATAGACAGCCATTGGAATGTCATATCGTTGAGAAAGACACTGGAGTTGACTATATTGTCCGCTGGTAAGATTGAGGAGAAACTTTGGCATCGCTTGCTATCCACGTATATACGTCCTATATACCGGAGGTTAGCGAGCGAAAATAAAAATCGCAAGTTCTTACTTCGTCAACATCAAGTTTCTAATATCTTTGTTTCTCTGGGCGCACTGACAAGTGTAACGAACGTAAGGCGGTTGATTTGGGACAACTTGACGTGGTGCTAGAATTGGAGAACTACAGATGGGGCACGTACCAATCACCTCCTGCTGTGTTATTTCTCCACAGGACTGCACAATTCTCCGCCGATGAGGAACACCATAGATACCGAGTTGGAAGGAGGACATCTTTCTTCTCTTTCTAGTTTCCACCCCAACTCAATAGTTGAGGGAAGATGTTAATTCCAGCGGCAGAGCCTTGGATATGAATACTATTATCGTAGTCCCCTTGCGCTAAGTTCTGCTGCGGACCGACGACTTGAGGCTCATCTACATAGATATTGGCAGGGAAGTTGACTACACCAAGAGCCATAGGAAACGGGTCATATGAGATTTCCATCACTCACTCCTAAGAACCAGATTGGTTTTGAAGGACAAAAGATTGAACTAGGGGAGAAGATACACCACCACCAGAGATGGTTCCTTGGAATAATAGAGTAATCGTTCCGGCGTTTAAATCGCCACTCGTCAAGCTCTGCAAATTATAAAGCCCTGGGATTCCTATCACTGGTGTAAAAGACCCACTCTGCAAGGAAACCGCATTTCCTCCATCCTGGCTCACCATCCCAGAAACAGAGCCACTAACGAACGGATTGACATTATCTGCACTGCTACGAAGATAGACAGGATAATTCCTCACCATCCAACTTCGTCTCAGTTGGATGGTTTCTGGGATACCAGAAGCAGCGATATTGACGAGGGGAACGACGCCACTACCACCCCATTCTATTTCACCTTCGTCCGTCGTCGGGTCTGACTCAAGTGGAACACCAGTGACGGCTTGCTTTGAAACGACGTTGTAGACGCCTGGAGAAACGGAAGGAAAGTTTCCAACATAATAGGCAGATGCTCCCTGCTCTGTGCAAGGGATAGCGTAGCCAGAATAAAGTGGAGAGGAATAGCCAGAGAAGCCACCGAATGCTGGGGAGTAGATGAGGGCATTCGTATTACGGACGAGTGCATATGTTACTTTGCTCGTTACGAAACTAAATTGAATCTCTCCTGCCATTATCTACCCCACTTCCTTCCGCCTCGCGTTAAAGCAATCTCTAAACTCTTCTCTGGTCGTCTTCCGTGGTAATCTAACCTAACCCCCTCTTCACCCAAATCTATCTTTTCTTTCGTCAACATTAACCTATCATGTGCATCTCGCAGATGAGCGAGAACGGATTGTTCTGCTAATTCTATCTTTTTGGAGAGGGGTATTTCCTCTTTCTTTCTGGTGGAGTGAACTAATCGTAGCATAGGAGGCTTCTGTTCCCATCCGCAACAGAGGCAAGTGGCGACGGCTTCCGCAGATATTGAGGCGAGTTTCATCTTACTCCTTTGGCAAAGTCATCTTCCTTAATGAATCTCCATCCCGCCTTCTCCGCTGCTCCCTTATCGTCACTCCCACAGATGAATCCTAAAGAGTTCTTCTCATTAAGGCAATTTCCAACGTGAATATATTCATCCGCTCTTACATAGGTTTGCAGGTTTCGCAGAAACCAAGCCTTATCTCCAATAATCTGTCCTTGATACTCAAACTGGACTAAGCCACAATTGACGAAAGATACTATGTTATGCCAATCGGGCACTCTTTGACAGAAGAGAGCCCAATTTCCGCACAGCCCAACTATCTGTCCACTCGCTTTCAAATCTCGTAGACTTTGGATGGAAACAGGACCTCTGCTTATCTCCAACGTCTCATCAACATCAATGGAATAAAGTTTCGGCATCTGCGTCTCCTCACTCGTTTACTATTTTCTCAATCTCTTCAAAAGTAACACCTACCAAAGACGATATCCTTTCAAAGGATTCTCCATTACGATAGAAAGTTATAACCAGACCTTTTGTCTGGTTAGTTATTCCGCCTGCATCTTTTTCATAGGCTCTGTCCCAGATTTCCGTATATGGTCCACCATCTATCGGTCTACTTGCCATCCCCATCTTTAGTCTACTCCTTATCCAACTCCCCTCGGCATCGGTACAGAATTACACACAGAATATGGAAGCAAAGAAGGACAGGGAACCACGGAATTCTTCATCCTCGCCGCCTCTTCCTCTCCCACCACCTCTACCATCCATTTCCACGCCCGACAGAAACGAGCGTGGTCATTTGCTATCTTCATCGTCCTCATCCTTACTTTCATGACTCTACTTCCCTAAATAGAGCTATTAAGTTCGCAATAGTAAGGGGTGTATTATCATTCCACTTGAGCTTTAGAGCAGCCTGTTCTATCCTACCCCAGGTAATGTGAAACAGGAAGACGACAGTAGAAGATTGCCATCCAAGTATCTTTGCAAGAATCTTCAACTCACCCCAAGTGGGGAAAGGACCGACAGGACCACTTCCCTGGCAATGAGAGTTGGAGGTATTTTCTTCTGGTGGCAGAGGCTTCTTTGTCATTTGTAACTCTGCCTTCCCACTCTCTTTCCTCGGGTCTTCCTTTTTATCCGGTGGACCGAATTTCTTCGTTATCCTTCCATTCCAATTCTTTCCGTACGATGTATCTTCTGTACAGAGATGGGCGACCATGAATTCGGGAAGGAAGATTCTTTTCTTTCTATCAAATCTTAATGCAAATTGAACATCATCATGTGCAGCGTTATTGCTCCCAGTAGGGTAGGGACGAGTTCTATAAATACCAGAATATTCTGCAGAAGAATGCCAAAGTTGAAAGAAACCTATGGGAACCCAACCCTGGTCGCCATAGATAAGACGTGAACCGATTTCGTGGCGATTAATGGAATGAGTGAGGAAATGGTGATGTTCAAAGCCTTTACTCGCCCATCCACTGGCGAGGAGTTTCTGCCATCCGTCCCATCCCAGCACATTCATTCTGTCACAGCCATAAATGCAGGAAGGGTCTAAATCCGCATCACCTAATCTTTGACGGATATTGCCAGGAAAGACGACATCACTATCAAAATGAAGCCTCCATCCTCTTTGTGGAAGTTGTTGGAGTCCTCTTTCTATCATCGCCCCTTTATTGAAAGCACGAGTGATAGGTGAGTCTACGCCAAACTCTGGCATCGCATCGTGTGTGCTACCTGTCTTCCCTCCATCCTCCGTAATGACGAGTTCGCAGTTGTGTTTCCCTGCTACTCGTTGGCTTTCCTTATCCTTTGGAGAAGTGACGACTACGCATCTGGAAAAGAGCGGACGATTATAGGAGAGAGATGTATCTAAGAAATCCCCATAGCCGTCCGAAACGACAATTCCATAGATTGGTTCCAGTAACATACTGGCACCTCACTTTCCTCTAAACCTCTGCTAAAAGAATCGAATACGTCTGTACGACAGCAAGATTCTTCCTGTATTGTTGCTCTGCTCGCCAACCTTCTTCCAATACTCTCTTAGTATAGGTTACCTGCTCTAATACTCTTTCTACTAACTGCCTCTTCTGCTTCTGTTGCCTCATCTGTTGAGCCATACGCATGATGTATGTCAGATGACGTCCAGCACCACGGAACCCATGACCATGAGGAATGACAGGAGGGACGGGAGAGCCTATCCCTGCTCCCGTCGGCAATCCAGTAAAATCTAAAAGACCCAAAAATCCAGCAACAGGTGGAGCGGACGGAATGAAACTTCCCGCACCGATTGGAAGACCAGTGAAGTCTAAAAGACTAAGAAATCCTGGTGCTAGAACTGGTGGGGGAACGGAGTTGCCGTCTCCCACAGGAAGACCAGTGAAATCTGTCAAACTAGAAAAGCCTGCTTCTGGCATTCCTTACTTCCCCACTTAGGAATCCCCAAGGGCTGTTACTGGAGCCGCACCAGATTGACTCGTCAACGGCTGCATATAAGCCACCGAAGCAGCGTCTTCCAGATAAACTGTCAACTGCCCACTATTCGTCGTCGTATCCCATCTGTCAATCAACTTTCGAAGAGCATTGACCATCGTGTGGACGGGATTATTTGGAAGCCCAGAGAAGTTATAGGTAAGAACCTGTTGAGGCCATCCACTAGCTAAGAACACTTGACCACTGGCAACGGAGACATTGCCAGCATTGACTCCACTAATTGAGGAGATAGGCACGCTGACAAAAAGACCGGAATTTGCAATTACCCCACTTAGAGTCGATGCTGGAACGACAGAATTCACTCCACTAATAGAAGAGATTGGTACAGAAACAAAAAGACCAGACCCTGTAGTAACTGGTTGTCCACTCAATTGTCCAGAATAGACATTAACAGATTGACCAGAATACAGATAAACTGCTTGCCCAGATGCGAGGAAAGTAGTCCCACTGCCTTGAGCAGCAACGACGTTTACACCACTGATAGAAGAAATCGGCACCGACACGAAGAGGCCAGAATTAGCAGTTGCTGCAACAGAACCGGAAGCGACGTAGAACTGCCCACTATTGGAGAGAACATAACCGCTGTTAAGATAGACTTGACCAGACAGAACAGTCGCCGTCGCATTGATTCCACTTGCCGTATAAGATTGTCCGCTGGTAAGAGTTACCTGTTGTCCACTGAAGACACCACTGAGGACAGAACCGACAACTACAAAGTTCCCACTGAAGATACCACTGAAGACTGCTGGAGAGAAGGAGGGAGTCACTCCACTTAGAGTGGCAGGAGGAACTGTCACATTGATGCCAGATGCTGTGTAGGATTGACCACTGAGTAATGTATAACCAGTCTTATCCAAATTCTGTCCGTCGGTAACAGCACCAGAACCACCCCAAGCAGTCGGCAATCCTCCGGAAGTACCTAATACTCCACTCGCAAATGTATTCTTAAAGATAGAACCACTGGCTAAGTAAAGAGAACCAGAACTAACAGAAGCTGTAACAGACCCAGAAGCCACATAATAGAGGCCAGAGTAGAATAGTGGTGTCCCAGAAGCCAAGAATATCTGTCCACTTCCAGCCAAGACACCACTCGCAAAGGTCGTAGCAAAGATAGAGCCCGATGGCAAGAAATCCGTCCCACTAGCCAGATAAAACTGCCCACTACCGAATAAGAAACTACCCGAGGCGAGGAAAGTAGTTCCGCTGGCTTGAGAAGCAACGACATTCACTCCACTGATAGAAGAAATAGGCACCGACACGAAGAGACCAGAATTAGCCGTCACTCCACTTAGAGTGGCGGATGGGACTACAGCATTGATGCCAGATGCTGGATAGATTTGACCACTGACATTGAGGGTGGTAACGACAGTCTTTTCAACAGGAACAGCACCACTTGCACCAGTGAAGTAGAAAGTGATTATCTTTCCACTGACATCAGGGCTAAAAAGATTCGCTTGATATTGACCGAAAGCTAATTCAGTCACAAATCCACTGATACCAGCTTGAGCAGCACCATCTATAGATTTATAGCCTGAAATAAGACCAGACAATCCAGTCAAAGGAGTGCCAGAGAGAGCACTGATGAAGTTGAAGCCCAGGTGTTGACCACTAATCGCAACTGAAAACATTAGTAGACTCCAGAACCTATAAGTCCCTGTTTTTTAAGATAAATTGCGAACGGATGAAAAGCGGACGTAGAGGCTGGTTGAACAGCTCCAATCCACAATCCACCGACCTGCACCGCACCGATATAAAGATTATTCATATCACGCAAATCCTTATGCAAATCCGATAGGAGCCGCTGCGATTAGAGCCACATTTGCCGGAGTAAAATGACCCGTTGAGGCATTTGTATAGTTTGGATTAACACTTAGGTCATGTGTTCCAGCACTGATATTATGATAGTTGGCAGTCGTATTATTGAAGACGTTGTTATAGTCAGCAAAAGCAATCGCTGCATTGTTCGTCGTCGTCGTCCCTGCTGCTACATTGATGCCATATCCACCATTGTTCGTAATGTTGTTATTGAGAATGCGAGTCCAAACTGCTGCTGCGGTACTATTAATCTGTACTCCATCACCACCATTAGCATCAATAGTGCAACCGTCAATAGTCCCTAGTTCAACACTCGTTGTAGTGAGGGAAATACCACCTGCGGTATTCCCATAGACAGCACAATTTACTACGTTGACACCAGTTGGGTCTGCATTTTCCAAAATGCCCCAACTGCCCCATCCGTGTATCGCACAATTCTTGAACTCCTCCCCATAACCCTGTACTTGAGCACCATTGAGACTCGTAGTTCCTCCACCAACAAGATTACACCCAATAACAGTTAGGGCACCTTGACCACCTCCAGACTGGGTGAAGATACCTGTGCAGGCTTGGTTATTAGCGTCAATAGTGCAAGAAATGAAAGTACAAATGGTGACATAGTTTATAATCCCAAATGCCCCATTAGAAGAACCTGATGTGGTTATATACAACCCAACCATCTTGTGATAGGTTAGAATATGGAAGACTAGACCATCGCCCTTGAGATACGGAGTTCCGTTATATGCTACCCATGAAATATATCCATTTGTAGTGTCTCCGTTTGGGAATTCTGCATAGCCCGTTTGCGTATAATCTGGAGACCCGACAGAACCGGAACCAGATGCTCGTACATTGACCTTATTGCCAGATACCAGAGCCGTAGTAGTCGCCGGAGCAGAAACCGAGCCACCATTGGAAAGATTCGACGGATTGCGGAATGCTCCTCCTAGTTTTCCGGGCTGCGTTGTGAAGGATGTGGTAGCTCCCGTGCCTGCCGTAACCGTGACAGTATTACTATTGGTGAATGCTGTAATCCAATAATAACCCTGGCCTGGAACATTGACAGCGTTACCTATCATAAGAGCAGTGAATAACCCAGTTGCTCCAGCATCAGTTAATGTGCCAGCAGCTAAAGTGAGAGTCGCCCACGACGCTTGTGCCGCTGCCTGGTCGGAATAGTTCGTCGCAGCCCCACCTATCCCAGAGTCGTAACCTCCACCATTGCCATCATTACCATCGTTCCGCACCCACCACTGAGCCGTAGGATTAGTAGCCATATTCTTCCCATTAGTTCAATGTCTATTAGACAGAAGTCGTATAAACCCCATTGTAATGAGCCACACTGCCAGTCTGTAAAGTTCCACCCGAAGTATTCTGAATGATAATACTCCACTTAATCGGCATTAATCCAGCAAAAGCTGATGCAACACTGATGGGCTCCGTCACATAAGTCTTGCTCGCCGTCGGCATCGCTATTTGTCCTACCAATATCAAATCAGTTGGGCTGTCTAATGTGATAGCGGAATCTATCCCAGTGACTCCATCCGGATTACCCGAACCCTCTCCAGGCCACGTAGTTCCGTCAAAGGAACCGGCAAGATAGATATTGACCAAGAAAGGAGTAGATAAACCAGATGTAGGAGCATTGATGGAGACTGTAAGTAGTGCATCTAAGTACAGATTAGAGGTATTATCTACAGCGGCACTCTGTCTAGCTGCGTTATTAGCCAATGCACCCACAGTGATTGTGATGCTAGTATTTCCACCATAGGATATTTTCTGTGTCGTCGCCATACAAAACTCTCCTCATTTCTTTGTGGGAGAGATTACTCCTAAACAGAAGTCGTATTAATTCCAATGTAACTCGCAGAACTTCCACTCTGAAGAGTCTGTCCCGTTAAGTTCTGTACGATAAGACTCCAACTGGGAGGTATTATTCCATTAAATACCGAAGCAAGACTTGAAGGCTCTGACACATAAGAACCGCTGGCGGTTGGCGTTGTGATTTGTGACAATAATATCAAATTCGTCGGAGCCTCTAATGTAATGGTCGCATCAATACCATTCACACCATCCAGATTCCCAGAGCCTTCTCCAGGCCACGTAGTTCCGTCTATCGAACCAGCCACATAAACATTCACCAAAGAATTACCGCTCACGCCAGTTGTAGGAGCTTTGACAGTCACACTCGCCAATGCGTCCAAATACAGACCAGAAGAATTATTTACAGCAGCACTCTGTCTAGCTGCGTTATTGACAAGGGAACCTATAGTAATAGGAATAGGCACTCCACTTCCATAAACGACTTTTTGAGTTGTCATATCAAACTCCTTCTAAACCCCTCGTGTAGTATGTAAGCGTCTCATGGATGTAGCCGGTGAATAGCGAGTAGGATAAGGTCCCGGATTCACACTTATGAATCCGTAAACATCTGGTCTCACCCCCCACTGGGGAGGACGTATTTGACCAACAAAACTCAAACCAGGAGTATTCATAGCTAGTCTACTTGCCATCTTTTTAATCGTCCCGTCATTATTAAACTTATCATATGATTGAGCATTCGTAAGATTGAACTGAGGGACACTTACTACGAAGTTAGATGGGAAATTTGGAGATAATTGACGATTTGGTTCCGTAGTGTAGAGGAACATTGAAAAATCATCATTTGCCACACCTTGATGGTCTGTCACAGCGATAGAAACTGGGGACGTCCAACCATCTCCAGCCAGAGAAACACCTCCAGCAGTAGAACCAAATGGTTGATTACTTCCGTATATGGTTACTAACGGAAATCCAGGCCAGACGGCATAAGTGCAATTATTGATAGCGTAAGAACGAGGACCGCCAAGCAATTGATTTGGGACATTCAACACCCAATTCCCAGTTGTGAATACGGAACCAATGGAACTCGTCAGTGGTTGAATCAAAATGTTCTCCTTGTTGACTAAATGGCAATCCTCGAACGTTATATCATATTGTCCAAAATAAGCGGGAATCAAACCCACATCAAAATTTCGTATATCACAATTAGAAACAGTCAAATTCCAAGAACAATAGTCATCCGAATGAATACCGCGTGGAGGACGATGAGAGTTATCTGTTACACATCCTCTAAATATACATCCATCTATCGTTACATTTGTCGTTGGGTAGAGAAATATCCCCCACTGATAGAGAGTCCACCCAGTCAAACTCTGAATCGTTCCATTTGCCCCCGCACCTCCAACTCCAGGAACAAAGTAACCATACAGAGAGGCTGAAAATGCATCTGTTACGATGTCAGAAGGCAGGACGAACCAAATCGTCATGCAGTTGGTTGAAGAGTAGCCTTCATTATTTGAAATATTACGGATTGGAATGCCTATAGGACTAAAGTAATTCGTCCCAAAAGGGGTAGATACCGTATAAATATCCGCTGGATTACCAGAATAGGGATTTGCTCCTTGGTATGCTGGGGTGTATTTCTGTACTGATAGTTGATTCGTCCCTCCCTCAGACAATGGAGTGACGGAAAAGCTGTAAGCATAGAATGAACCGATAGAACGACAATCGGCGACGACATTGTTAGTGACTATCTGGTCAGCATTCCGGCACCACACTCCGTTCCCAGGACCTTGATTCTCTGGATGATTGAAAGCCCCATTGTTGGCTGGATTGCCTGTCTGATCGGAACGGTCTCCATTGCCTCGAATCAAGCCAACAAAGTTCCTATTGACAGTGTTCTGTCGTTCATTGCCATTTCTAGGAGTAATCCCAGCTCCTCCCCAATTGATGACGACATTATCCTGCACTAATCCCCATCCAGATTCGCTAATTACAATACCCCAACGAGCACTAGCAGCATCTAAGGATGGGACAGGAAAAGGGTCTAGCACAGAACAATTTGTGATGGAAAATTGATACCCGTCTGCCCGTACTGGGAACGGACCCCACAGACGATTAAACTGCACTCCTGCCCCGGGAAACGGAGCCGCCCTCCCTGTGCTGTGGAATGTCGTATACTCGAAATCAACATCCGCCCGATTACCACAGAATACATGAGGACGATTAATGTCCGTCGGGTCTGTTGTTCGGATGGATGCCCAACGACTCATATTCACTACATGAGGTAAATACTCTGGCGGGGCTGCGGGGTTGTCTACTACAGATGAGCCTGGATGACTATAGTACAGACCAGTTCCTGTGATAGTAGAAACTGTCAATGTCAACCCATTTGGAGAGACGCCCTCTAACATCAATACATCATAGTAGCTAGTCGGGTCATAGATAGCCGCATCCGTCCTCGCGGTGGTATCCGGAATATAGAGTCTGTCTCCTTGTGTCCAACCAGTAACAGGACTAGAAAGTGAAAGGGTTCTATCTCCTGCTTGAGGAGCCGTGGCTAAACGAACGTATCCAGGAGAAGTGGGTTGTCCATAGGTTCTAGCTTTTCCAAAGACGTAGAGACCAGCTCCCCAGTGCATGAAGTCTGCTTGAGCATAAGGAGCACTCGCTAATGCTAGACAAGCTGTCTGGTCTTGGATGGATGTTGGATTGACAGGATTTCCACTATTCCCTATCTCAAAATAACCTTGTCCGTGCGAGCCATCTGTATCATAGACTACGACTTGACAAGCAGTTAGACGGACTTTGGCATTTGTAGCAAATTCTAAAGAACCACCAGATTGGACACCTATCCCATTGACAGGAACGTCGGAGAATCCATCTACTGTGACAATGTGTCCATTCTGTATTACAGCAACATCTGAGGAACCAGGAACGGAACCTCCGCTCCAGACCGTAGAGTCAAACCAACTTCCTGTCTTAGTGCTATGTGTCGTCGGATTCAGACAGAAGTCTGGAATAGCGAGTTGCGGGTCTAAACACTTGGAGGCATCCAGGGCAGCGAAATCTGTTAAAGGTGTCGTATTATCCGTATTTGCATATAATCCATGATTTGTTGCTGTTTGGTTGAAAGAATCTGTGACAATGAAAAGAAGGACTCCGTTTTGATAACAAGTAATCGTACTGCCGATGCAGACGATTTGATACCTATCGCCACTGGCGGGAGAACCTGTGGCGATGATTTGATTAAGACTACCAGCAACATATTTCTTTAAGAAAATACCCTGAGCTGCCTCAAGAAAGATAAAGTTGTTTGCGTCACTAGCTCTTACTACGACTCCTACTTGAGTGACACCAAAAGTATATGTCGGTAACGTGAACGTGGCAGATACATCTGAAAAAGTAGAAGATAAGACCGCTATATTATTCGTTCCTCCTGTGATATTAATAGCTTGGTTACTAGATATCCCCCAAGTGCCAGTCAAAGCAGTCCAAGCAGAACCTCCATCCGACGGAGAACCTAAAGACGAAGAGCTATTGGCACGGGTGAAGTTATCATATCTTCCTATACCACTGAGATTAGGAGCGCTAGTAGTTTGAGTGACAATAGAGTGAACAGCAGCGAAAGTAGGCCAAGTAACTCCTCCATCACTACTAGCACGAAGGAAGAAGTTTCTACTGCCATTCGCATTTACAGAAGTAGTGCCTGTGGCAGACCAATTAGACCAAGCATAATTGCTTCCCGTAGTGAGTTGAACATTCGTCGCTCCACTAACATCCCAATCCAGTGTCATATTGACACCAGGAGCCGCCGTCGCAGTTGAAGGGTCTCCATTAATCGTAAAACCATTCAAGATAGGAGCAGGACCAGACGCCCCTACTACAGGATTACCAACTAATAGAAATGGCGACTGCATTTTCTCCTATCCCGCTCTATCCTATTACTAGATTATCATAAGGTAATCACAAGGTAATACCCATCACGTCACGGAAACCGACAGATATAACTGGTGGGATTAGATTCAAACTAGCAGAAATGGATTTCCCATTACCAAGAACTAAAGGACCATGAATAATCAAAGTCGCCTGTGAAGACCCTAACTGGAAGTTCTGAGAAAGAACTTGTCCACTTCCTAAATTCAAAGGACCAGATACTTTGACAGCAGAACTAGGAGTTGACATTCACTTATCCTCTGGCATATCTTCTTCCAGAACCTTTGATGGTCTGCCATCCGGATAATACTCAAATGTCTTCATCACCTTCCTTCTAGGAACATTATTGACAATTACTTCTGGCGTGGGTTGCTCCGGCACATGAACATTGACTTGAGGTGTCTTCTGTTCTGGCTGTGGAGGAACATGAACATTTACAATCGCCGCCTCATTCTTAACCAGACCTTCTGGCAAATGAACGTGTGGAGCAGGTTGTTCAACATTAAGATTAAAAGACTTCTCAGAAAGTAACAATTTCACATTTTCCAAATTATTCGTAATCTGTGGAGCAGGAACATTGACTTGGACATCTGCCGATTTAATAGCATTCTCAGGGACATTGACAATTGGCACTGGCATCCCTTGAATCAAGGCTTTAATCGCAGGGGCGAGGACGTGTTCAAATTGATTATTGATGAGGGTTTTGAAACGAGGCTCTGCGGCCTCTAAGCCCATATTGAAAGCCTTGTTAAGATTTTCCACACCCGCAGCATTCTCAGCCGTTGTTGCTTGGAATTTCTTGTCTGTATACACGTATAAATCACTAAACTGCTTTTCCATCATATCTATGATAGACTTACGGAATACATCATTCCTTGTATCCACATCTACTCTCAAAGACTTCTGCTCTCCCTGTAACTTACTTTGAGTAGAAGAGGAATCTGTCAAAACTTTCTTATATGAGGATATTTCATCTTTAAGATTCTTAATTTCCTGTGTCATTGCTTTGATGAGAGTAACTGCATCTCCATAAAGTTTTTGATGCTTCTTTTCGTTCTCCTCTAACTTTCCATCCATATACTTTCGCATCTTACGAACGGAAAGCAAAAGGTCATCTCTGGAAAGAGACTTCTCCTCTGGCTCCATCATTCCATCCATACCCAGAGCAGGGGTTTCTTTCTTCGGTCCCATCGCACCAGCAGAGAGACCAGGACCCGGTTGAGGACGGGAGTTAAATATCTCAGAGGGTTCTTTGCTTCTATATCCTGGCTTTATTCCAGCCATTTCAGTGCCTTCCATTAGACAACTCCTTATCTAATTCCTCTGCGAGGGATTTTCTATATATCTTCATTCTCTCTTTTATAGGTTGGGGGATTTCAGTCTTTCGCAGAGGCAAACTTTTGCCTGGAAG
>Ga0210389_10000276_pt1 | contig 52252 bp, 35 predicted proteins | sample IncBWH28OmetaG_FD_160127 | JGI IMG/M metagenome (GOLD analysis project Ga0210389, IMG submission 160127) | Forest soil microbial communities from Barre Woods Harvard Forest LTER site, Petersham, Massachusetts, United States - Inc-BW-H-28-O ... | reverse complement strand
GCTCTTCCGATCTTCCGGACTCGAGCGCGCTCCGTTGAGGCAACAGAACGTGCCGAAGACCCGATCGCGGCGTTACTTCGGTTTCTCCGATCGACGTGCGGCGACTCTCCGAGGTGTACGATGCAGTATGAAACAAATCAGCGCTTCTTTGCGGCCTCTCAGCGTGTTGCTACTCGCCGTGTTTCTTTTCCAAGGCTGCAAATCCTTGAACCCTCTGTGCGGAAGCGCTCGTCCTTCCCCATCCATTGCCTCGCTTTCCGTCCAGAGCATCACGTTCGCCCAAGTGCAGCAAGGATTCTTGCTCACCGTGAATGGCAGTCATCTGGTTGCGTCCTCTGTCGTAGTCATCAACGGCACGAAGCTCCCCACGCAGGTCCTCAGCGACCAGCAGGTGCAGGTCACCATCACAACCGCCGTGATTTCTGCTCCGGGAGCCGCCAACGTAGAGGTCACCACTCCCGGCGGAAACTCCTCTGACCTGGGCTGTACCAGCGGTGGAACCAGCCAAAGCCTCGTCCTGACCGTCACGTAAGCCCGAAACGCGGAACCGGAACGGCCGAAACTACGCTCCGTCTCTCGGCGCCGATTTCTGGCGCACCTTTTGCGCGAGCAGTGAGATTTTGCTTTTTCTCTCAGCGGCAGAGGCGAGGGCTTCTTTAAGCGATTTTCTCGGTCGGGACTTTAGCAGCCGGTGCAACTCCGCTCGGACGTTGAATCGCTGCGCTGCGCTCCCCTTTGCGGATGAGCACGATCGCTCCCAGAATCGCAACCGATGCGAGGACGACTCGCAGCGTCAGGGGCTCGGAGGCGAGCAGCCATCCTAAGAACACGGCCACGACTGGATTTGCGTAAGTGTGCGTCGCCACCAACGCAGGCGGGCACCGCTGCAGCAGCCAGGTATAGGCAGTGAACGCAACCACGGATCCGAACACGATCAGATAAGCCAATCCTAAAAGTGATCTGCTCGAAATGCTGGCCCAGTGCGTCGCCCGAAACTCGCCCGTCAGTCCAGCGGCCGCGAGCAGCATGACCGCACCACAAAGAGTCGGGATCGCCGTGCGTCCCAACGCATCTTCGGGCAGCTTCAGCCGCGGAGAGATCACCACTCCCGCCGACCACGAGAGCGAGCCCACGAGCACGGCTAACACTCCGAGCAAGCTCGAGCCTTTCACCGTCAGCTCGACTCCGGTAAGCATGGCTACACCCAGGACGCCCAATCCCAGACCCAGCGCGCTGAGCCGACTGATCTTCTGCTGGCCCATCGACCAGGCCAGCACCAGAATGAACATTGGTTCAGTTGCGATGAGGAGCGCCGCCAGTCCCGACCCCACATACTGTTCGGCCCAGTGCAGCGAGCCGTGGCCGATCAGAAAGAAGAGTGCTCCCAGCACGAATCCGGAGGCCCAATGCGCGCGCGTCGGCCGAAAGCCGCGCGCCCAGGCCCATGCGAGCAGAATCGTTCCCGCAATCGAATGCCGCACACCGGCAGTGACCAGCGGTGGAATGGTTTCGACTGCGTAGCGAATCGCAAGATACGTCGAGCCCCAGACGAGATAAATCGCGGCGAAGGCCAGCGCCAGCTTGATGGCGTAAGCGCGGTTGGGGCCGTTCGCGGATTGGTATGGGTTGGACACAAGCACGGGCCTACCTCCTATGTTTACCATCTTTTCTTGGGGCAACTTTTTATTCGACAATCTGCGGCTGCGGGTCGCGGCCATGATTTGGGACACGGGATGGTGCATCATGATCGAACCTCTCATCTGCCTCATATAACCCGTAAAAGTAGTTTTACAGGTTAGGATCAATGTTAAGATGCGATATCTAACTTGTCAAGATGAATTTAACGGTTAGAATAAATGCGAGAAGGTGCTTTGACTAAAGCGAGCGAAGTCGGAAAAATTGAGCGGCGCTATCCGCCACGCTTCGATCTGATTGCGGGCAACGTCTGCCTCGACTTCGTCAACACGCTTGACGATCGTCAACTCAGCGATCGTCAGACGACCCTTCGCCAGGGCAATGATCGCCAGAGCAACGATCGCCAGGGCAATGGCCCAGACGCAAAGCCCAAGGAACTGCTGAAGACGTATGTCGATCTCGTCCACTTCGGCGAAGACACAGGACTGCTGGATTCCCGGCAGGTCGACCGGCTTTACCGGCGCAATGACATGGATCCCAGAGGCGCGCAGGAAGTGCTCGAATGGGCCAGAGAGTTGCGCGAGGCGATCCACGATGTATTTTGGGCGATTATGAACAAGCGGCCCGTGCCGTCGGCCGCGCTCGGCAAAGTGAATGTCGATGCGCAGGGAGCGGCCTCGCACATGAGCCTGGTTCAGGTTACTCGAGGAGCGGCGAAGGGCGGCTTCGAATGGAAGTATGACGACTTTAATGCGTTCGACAGCATGCTGTGGCCGATTGCGCGCGCGGCGGCTGACTTGTTGGCCTCAGACCAGTTGGCCTACGTTCGGGCGTGTTCTTCCAAGGATTGCGAATGGTTCTTTCTGGACACGAGCAAGAACCATCACCGGCGCTGGTGCGACATGACGCGCTGCGGGAACCGGGCAAAGTTCCAGCGGTTTTACGCGCGGAAGAAAAAGGGAAGCTCCTAGCTGCTGCCGCTAAAGGTTATTTTGCCGCTGAGCCGTCGCCGGCGTGCCTAGGGCCGAATTTTTCGCCGAAGAAGTCGCCTTTATTCCAGGTGGGAGCGGCGTCCTGCTGAGCCACTTCGTAGCCGACGAGGAAATTCACGCCTGCGGCTTTCGCTCCTGAAGCGTAGTCGAGTTGCTGGTCCATGCTGTCGAGCGGGGTGTGATATTTCGTGACCATCCACTCTTTCTGCATTTTTAATCCGTCAATTTTTGGATCAATGGCCTGGATGCCGTCGGTGACGTCGACAGCGGGAACGCCCTGCTGCACGAAAGAATATTGGTCGCTGCGAATAAAGAAATTTTCTTCGGGCATGGGGTCGGGACTGAGAGAGTATCCGATTCGGTTCGCGGCCGACTCGACCTGCTGCTCGAGACTGGAGTGCTCGGTGCCAAGCACGATCAAGTCTTTCATGGCGTAGAACAAACCGGGCGCTCCGTCGATGTTGATGTTGGCAGCGATCGCGCTGCGCGGGACTGTGGGAAAGTAGGCGAAGTAGTCGGAACCGAGCAAGCCCATTTCTTCGCCAGTGACGAAGACGAACAGGATGGAGCGGCGCGGGGCCTTGGGCATGCCCGCGAAGGCGCGAGTGATTTCGAGCAGGCTGGCCGTGCCACTGGCATTGTCGAGAGCGCCGTGGCAAACGTTGTCGCCATTCACTGGCGGGCAGATTCCGAGATGATCGACGTGCGCCGTGTAGACGACGTACTGGCTGCGCAGAGCGGCATCGGAGCCGACGACCTCGCCGACTATGTTCGGACTATCAGCCGGAGTATGGGCGCTGATAGTGTGAATCCGGGCAGTACCGGGCAGAGCGAACGACTGCGGCTGGCTGGCCTTTGCGGCTTCGAAAACCTGGCCCAGAGTTTTGCTGGCGCCGGCGAACAACTTTTCGGCTCCCGACTGACTGAGCAGCCCGCCGCCGCGAAGCTCGGGAAATCCGTTGTGCGGGCTGCCGTCCTTCTCCAGCCATTGCATGATTCCCATCTGGATCTGCGGCATCAGCCAGTCCCAGGCATAGCGCTTCTGATCTTCTGGCGTCATCAGGTCGACGAACCCCACCGCACCGTGCGCGACCGCGTTCCTTGCCTTTACTGCGAAGTCGGAATAATAGGCTCGCACCGTAGACGGAAATTTTGCCGGGGCACCGTCGAGCACTACGACGATCTTGCCTTTTGCGTCGGCGCCGGCGTAGTCGTCATAGTCGTGTTCCTTCGAGGTGGCACCGAAGCCGACGAACTCCATCGGGGCTTCGACAGTGCTATCGTTCTGGTTCAGATTGCCGTAGAGTACATAGTCCTTCAAAGACACCAGGGTTTGCTCGCCGCTTCTCGTGACCAGCACCAGTGAACTCTTGGCATCATCCGTGACCGATTTGCGCAGGGGCGCGGGTTGGTACCAGGTTCCGTCCGTGCCTGCCGGATGTAAGCCCGAGGCCTCGAGTTGAGTGGCGACATAGCGGGCGGCGATCTGGTAGCTGGTTGTGCCCGTGCCTCGGCCCTGCAAAAGCGAGTCAGACAGGAAACGCATGTGTGCGCGAATGGCCTCGGGGCGAATCGCATTCATGGCGGCTTGTTCCGGAGAGGATGATGTGGATTGCGCGAAGGCGGCGGAACACAGGGAGATCAACAGCGCGGAGTTTAGGAGGCAGAGTTTCACACGAATCTCCTGGTCAGTTGAAAACGGCATTGATGATACAACGATCTCTCGGTTCGCGGACAGCGACCACCATCGGCTCTTAAAGTTTATAGAATCCCCACTTCTCGCAAAGAACGCGAGAAATGGGGCACCCGGCGTGCTTAGAATGACAGACGTAGAAATTACAAGTCCTGGAGGACATCTTGATTCCTCGCATTCTCGCGGTTGGGTTGCTGGTGGGTTCGGCGTTGGCGCAGAACGTTGTGCATTACACGACCACGACGGCCAATGTGAAATATCTTTTTGCCACGGCGGAGCCGGTATTGCGATTGAAGTCGGGGGACATTCTCGACACCAACACGCTCGATTGTTTTGGCAACGGGCTGAAGAAGCCGGGCGACACGCTGAGCATGGCGACGGGGGACAATCCGCTGGCCGGGCCGTTTTATGTGGAAGGGGCGGAGCCGGGCGATACGCTGGCAGTGAAGATTCTCGATTTGCAAGTGGACGGAGACATGGGCGTGGGCGCCTTCGCTCCGGGATTTGGCGCGATCAATGAGACCAATTACACGCCCATGTTGCATACGCCGCTGCCGGAGCGGGTGTGGTTTTATCCCATCGATCACGCGGGGAATACGGCGACATTCAAGGCGCTCGATTCGGATTTTTCGGTGAAGATTCCGATGCATCCTTTCTTTGGATGCATCGGCGTGGCTCCGGCGAACGGAGAGGCGCGCAGTTCGGTGGTGCCGGCGGAGTTTGGCGGGAACATGGATTCGCCCGAGGCCAGTGTGGGCAACACGGTTTACTTTCCGGTGAATGTAAAGGGCGGACTGTTTTACATCGGCGACGGGCATGCCGCCATGGGAGATGGCGAGATTGCGGGGACGGCGATTGAAGTGCCGCTGAAGGCGCGAGTGCAGTTGAGCGTGATCAAGGGCCGCACCATCAGCTGGCCGCAGTTTGAGAATGATGACGCGATCATGACGGTGGGGGCGTATCGTCCGGTGGACGATGCGGTGCGGATCGCGTTTACCGAGCTGGTGCACTGGATTCATAAAGATTACGGACTGTCAGAACTCGACGCGTATGAGCTACTGTCGAAGGTGGGGAAGATTCATTTGAATGAGATGGTGGATCCGAATTATGTGGTGGTGGCGTCGGTGGAGAAGAAGTATTTGCCGAAGAAGAAGTGATTGCCTGGGGCGTGAAATCGGGGGCTAAAGCCCGTCTCATTCTTGATGCCTAACGCGGCGCTGAAGTGCCGCTCTTCCACGGAGCTGCACGCGTTCGATGAAGTTAATTGGCTTCTAGTGGTCTCCAACCAAATCAAAATCCCCACTCCAACGTCGCAGAAGGCGCGACGTTCAGAGTGGGGCACCCTGTTTATTTTTCTTTCCGACTTATTTCCCGTTTCGCTTCTTCCTAGCCTTTGATGATTTTCTTTTGACCTTGATCCCAGACGGCTACGCAGTTGTTGAAATAGGAAAAGTTGGCCAAATGGCAGCCGATGGCGGCGTGGTTGCCGAAGATTTCGTTTTCGGCGACTGGCTTGCGCGTGCGCACCGCGTTGTAGAAGTTGGCCTGGTGATCGACGGTGTCGCTGTAGCCGGGAGCGTTAGCATAAGACTCGCCTTCGGCGTCAACGTTCCACTTGAGGGCGTCGGGTTCGGGATGATCCTCGTGCCACTTCTGCAGATACTGATCGCGCAGCTTTTTAGGCCAACCGTAAATCGAGTAGCTTTCGGGCTCGGGGCGCGTGTTTTCCGGCTTGTAGGTTAGGGTTGAATCTTTAATGATCATGGTGCCCTTGGTGCCGTAGAAGCCGATAAATTCTCCGCCGTTGTTGTTGAGGTTGCAGCGCAGGGTCACGCGGCAATTGGGATAGTCGTAGAGAGTTTCGATGAGGTCGGGGAACTCGCGGCCGTTCTCTTTGAAGTGAAACAGGCCTCCGGAGGATTGGGCCCGCTGCGCCGGCTCTTTGATGCCGGCGATAAACTGAATGCCGGAGAGTAGGTGAACGAAGAGATCGCCGCCGAGGCCTTCGCCGTAGTCTTTGTAACAGCGCCACCGGAAGAAGCGGATGGAATCGTACGGACGGCTCGGTGCTCCGCCGAGGAACGTCTTCCAGTCGATGGTTTGTTCGCTGGCGTCGGGCGGAATGGGATACTCCCAGGCGCCGCTGGGCGAATTGCGGTCCCAGTAGGCGTTGATGGAGAAGACCTCGCCGAGTTTGCCGGAATCGTAAATCTCTTTGGCTTTGGCGTAGAGCACGGAGCTGACGCGCTGGCTGCCGACGGCGATCACGCGGTTGTTTTTGTGCGCGGCTTCGACCATGGCGAATCCGTCTTCCACGGTGTGCGACATGGGCTTCTCACAATAAATGTCTTTGCCGGCGGCGCAGGCATCTTCGAAAATATGGCGGTGGTGGTGGTCCATGGTGGCGATCAAGACGGAGTCGACATCTTTGCGGTCGAGAATGCTGCGATAGTCGCGGGTGGCCGGGACGCTGGGATTCTTGACGGATTCCTGGGCGGCGATGTGGCGACTGTCGTACAAGTCACAGACCGCGACGCACTTGATGCCGGGAACGTTGAGTGAAGCTTCGAGGTGCTCGCATCCGCGAATACCGGTGCCGATGGAAGCGAAGCGAATGGTATCGCTGGGAGCGACGGGACGCGTTGCGGCGGAGAGTATGTGAGGCTGCAGGATATTTTTGGCGACCGTGGTGGCGGCAAGAGCGCCGCCGCCGAGATGAATGAATTGACGACGAGACAGGGGATATTTGGACATGAGGTTCTCCGTCTTTTGAATTTCGTTTTTCGGTGACTGAGTGCTTCCGCGACAATGTGCCGGGCGCGGAGGGCTTACGGGGAGGAATTATTGCACAGGAGGGGGAGGGTTAGTAAAACGATTTTCTAGCGAGGAGGACGCAACAATCGAACCGCGGCCCACTTCCCGGCAATAGAAGACGACCAGGCGGGTCATCACTATCTAGGCTGGTTGCCCAGTGGCCGCGCCGTCGCCATTCAATTCAATATGAACGTGGTCGTAGTGATCCTTGGCGTCCCGGGCAAAGACGACGCCCCGCTTGGTTTCGCTGAACCATTGCCGGTCGCCGAAGATAACTCCCTGGATCTGATAAATCTTGCAATTGTCGACGCACCAGTCGAAAAGCCAGTCGCCCCACCGCTTGCCGTCAGAATCGGTGTAGTCCAGGAATACATCCGCTGCTCGCCCTTCAAAATGCACGTCCGACTTTCCCTTGCCGGGGTAGGTATCAATGCGGCAACTGGCACTGGGGAAGTCGCTGGGCTTCTGGGGCCACTGCCAGGGAGGAGGGATGCGGACGACTTCGTCGATAAAGATGAGAATGCCAGGAGAAGGGCCGCCGGCGTTATGTTGGCTAGGGGGATCTCCCTTGTTCACGTCATCTTGACGTACTTTGCCACCGGCAGGCTTGCCACGAACGCAAACATCCTTCCATGCCATGGGCGACGCTCCTCGCTTATTAACGGGACCTTTCCATGCGAAGGCCTTTGAAGAACTTGATGGGCGCCACGGCGCCCGAGCGGCACAACTTATACACCTAAAGCTCGCTTGTAGTAAACCTAATTGGCCGCAAAAGGAGCCCAGCAGGATAAAAAGAAAGGAATGGGAAAAACAGGCGGGGGGAAAAAATTGAAAGGGCCGTGACATTGGTTATGCTCTAGCTGCCAACTCCTGCGAGGGAGCTAACAGCGTGGACGCATGTACCGTCACGACCCCTTGATGCGATCACTGCTTTCGCAGTTCCAAACCCCAACTGCACCTCGCAGCGCCGTCGGTTTTTTCAGGTCTGGTCGCCTTGCAGGTCGCCCCGCCCGGCTGATCACTCAGTCTATTGGGGTCGGCTCATATTATTGTGCCGTCCCTTTCGACCGTCGACGCAAGCAACATTAACAGAGAATTAAAAAACGTCAACGCAAACTATTGGTGCAATAGCTTCGGGCAAAGCTGTGCATAACGAGAAATGCAAACGGTTGTAAGATTGGAAGTTATCCACAGCGGAATTTAATTCGACCGGTTTTTACACATAAGATTGCACAACACCAGGGCACGGTCCAAAGTAATGAAAGGGAACCAAATAATCGTCTTGACGGTGGATCGGGATGGGCGCATCGTTCAAAGGGTACGGATTCCCCTCTCAGACTAGAGCCACGTAAGACCAAAGGCGCGATGGGGCAGTTGAGAGAAATGGAAAATCCCCATTGGAACAAGCAATAGTCGAATGGTGATATCAGAACTGGTGGCTTACGTGGACGGTGGGTGCCTGGGAAACCCGGGGCCGTCGGGCATTGGGGTGGTGATCAGCGGCTGCGCCAGCGGGCCGGTGCGCATCGCCAAGTGGATTGGCCATCAAGATAATAATGTCGCGGAATATGCGGCGCTAATGGAAGCGCTGCAGTATGCGGTGTCGCGCAAGGCGCAGAAACTCCACGTGTATTCGGACTCGGAAGTAGTGGTGCGGCAGATGACGGGAGAGTACACGTGCCGGAGCGCGCGGCTGTATTCGTTGCATTGGACGTGCCGGAAGCTGGCGCGGTCGCTGACATTTTCGATTTCGCATGTGCGGCGGGAAGAGAATGCCGAGGCGAACGGGCTTGCGCAGGCGGCGCTGCGGCGACGGTAGGGACGGGCGCGCCCTGGCGGCGCTGCGTATTACTGACTAAAGCCCCAGGTTGATTATTCCCTCTTTTCGCGGCGCTGAAGCGTCGCTCTTCCACTTTTCAGGGTAGACATGTTTTGTAGCTACACACGTTTCGTGGCATACGAGCGCAATCTTCCACGGCCATTTGAAACGGCACTGCTCAGTCGTTCGGGCGAGGCAGCGGCCGCAAGATCCAGCTTTTCTGGTAGGGACCTCGCAAGGATCTTCTCTGATCAAGCTTCTGATCAAACTTTTGGGCTAGTACTTCCGCGTGGGGAAATTCTTGACACCTTTCTCGCTGCGAGCGAGACTCCAGGTATTGCATCCTTATAATTAAGACGAGCGGAGGAGGACGGGCTGTGCCCGGATCCGGCGAACTTTCAAGGCTCGACTGTCACCGCGCCAGGCGCGGACTCATGTAGGGAGCTGGCATTGCAGGAGAACAACGCAACCCGGGTTCGACAGGCCAGCGTTTCGGCGGCGCTGGCTGCAGCGCGTGCTGAGGCCAGCGCAACTCTGGCCGCCGGCAGTCCGGCGACTGCTAGTTTTTCTTCGGGAAATCCCTCCTCGGGCAATCTGGCGTCCGCAGATCGCGTTGGGGGCGTACGTTTTCCGGCAGAGGATAGAGGGCATTCGCTGGCGGAGATGGCGCAATGCGATCTGGATGCGGCGCTGCAGTTGCTCGCCGACCGGGCGCAATATATTACGGGCGCGAGCGGAGCGGCGATAGCCCTGCGGCGCGGTGGGAAAAATGACATGCTGTGCCGGGCCAGTGCGGGTTCAAATGCGCCGGAGCTGGGCGCGCTGCTTTCGACCGAGTTCGGACTGTCGGGTGAAAGCGTACGCACGCGGCAGGCCCTGCGCTGCGATGATGCCGAGCGCGATGCGCGGGTGAACCGGGAAGTGTGCCGCCAGTTGGGAATCGCATCGGTGGTGGTAATGCCGGTCGTAAACGACGACGAGGTGCTGGGCGTATTCGAACTTTTTTCTGGCAAGGCCAATGCTTTTGGCGCACGCGATGTGTCGGCGATCCAGCGGCTGAGCGAAATGGTTGAGACTGCGGTGCGGCTGGCCCAGGCAGCAGAGAGCCTGCCGGAGCGGCTGAAGATGCACGAGATTTCTGCTGCAGGCGTTGAGGAGCTTGAAGTAGAGAAGGCTGGAGTTGAAGCGGCCCGAGCTGGGGAAGTTTATGTTGAACTCCCTGAGGATCAGGTTCTGGACGGACAGGTGATCGGAGACCTGGTTCTGCCAGGAGTGGTTCAGCAAAACGCCCTTGCGGAAGAGGAAGAGACCGTTCTGGAAGTTGCGGGTAAGAATGACCCCGAAAAATCTGCCGCAAAAACGCAGGCACTGACTGAGGAGAAGAGCCCGATCGCAGCGCCGAACGCGCGACATGCCGAAGTCTCGATCCTCTCGCCCGAGACGCAAGAAAGCTCAACGGCCGTTGTCGAGAATGCGGCGGCATCGGAAGCGGCTCCTGCGCAGGCGGAAACGAGGCCGGCTGCGGAAATCGCGGCGCCGAAGAAGGCGCTGTTCTGGTCGGCTGCGCTGACTCCAGCCATAGATGTGGGCGCGGTGGCGGAGCTGGATCAGAGCCATGTTCCCCCGGTATTGCGAAGTCTGCACAAGTGCGAGGCGTGCGGCTTTCCGGTGTCGGCTGGACGCGTGCTTTGTGTGGAGTGTGAAGAAAAGAAGTGGCGGGGACAGCTGAGACTGGCAACGCCTCGACGAGGCGTACCGCCGGATACGGGCGCGAGTGCGGCGGCTGCTAAGCCGGAAGTGAGGACGTTCGCGGCTGGGGCCCAGTCGGGCGCGGCGAGCGCTGCCGCGCCAGCGAAAATCGCGTCAGCTACGGTCGCGAATGTGAGCCGGAATGCAAACGTATTGACGACGGTCAAGAATGAACGCGGCAAAGAGACTCCGCGCCAGCCGGTTGTCGTGGCTTCTTCCTCGAGCACCGTTGCCGGCGGGCTCGGATCCGCGGCGGCCGCCCCGGAAAATCAATCTCCGGTTCCGGCTCCAGACTTTGTTTTGAGCGCAGGTCTGGAACCCTCGCAGTCGTGGCTCGCGGCGAACAAGTATATTGTTGGCGTGATTCTGCTGGTGGCGGCGGCTGCTGCAGCCGCTTTCTTCCTACTTCGTTAATTGGCCCTCTTCGTTAATTCTGTCGTTCCACTCGGGGTTTCCCGTCTCGCAATTTAAACGGTCGTATGGCCGGCGATCACCGCATCCAACTTTTCGAGAAGGGCGCGGTTGCCGGTTCGCGGATAAGCGGCCAACGCATCGCGATAGTGCGGCAGGTTGTAGAGAAAGGCCTCGACGCGCTCTTTGTTCAATTGCTCCCAACACGCGCCGTAGCCGGATTTTTCCAGCCAATATGCGTTGAAAATCTGCTCGAACTGGTGGCTCACGGGTACGGCCAGATAGGGCTTGCCCAGATGCAGGGCCTCGGTGACCAGCGAGAATCCGGAGTTGGCGACGATGGCGCTGGCGCTGGTGAGGTCGGCGAAAAAGCCGTCGAGCGACGGCTTCTTATAAAGGATGTTTCCCGTTTCGTTCCATCCTTCGCGGCCGAAGCCGTAGGCAATGAAGCGGCAGCGAACCGTGCCGAGCAGCTTTGCCAGTTCTGGCGCGGGCGAGGTCACGTAGACCAGGACGTGCTCCCCCTCCGTGGGCTTGGCGTCGAGAATTTCCTGGCGCAGCAGAGGAGGAAACAGGAACGTGTTGCGCTTGCGGATGGGCGCGGTGAAAAAAGAAATGACCAGGTAGGCGTTGGCCCGCGGAGTCATGAGGCGGGTTACGAGTTTGGCGGCAGAGGCGTCGCGGCGGTACTGCTTCGGATAAGACACGGCTGCGTTAGTGAGGCAGTGCTGGTTATCGATCGAGATAACGGGGATGCGCGACTTGTGTCCGATGTGACAGGTGAGCGGCTCGAAGTCCGTGATGACGACATCGATCTTCGATTCGTCGACGAGGTGCTTCAGGCGCGAAAGACTGCGGGCGGCTTGCGGGACGGTGAGCAGATTCCTGGCGATGGTGCGCCTGTAGCGGACGCGGTTGTTGAGATAGGCGAAGCGGAAACCGTAAATTTCGGTGACATCGAAATCCCTTTGCAAATTCTGCAGGCCGCGGTCGAAAGAGGCGACGTGGACCGAGTGTCCGTGGGCGACGAGATGCGAGAGCACCTCCCGGGCGCGAGTGGAGTGACCTGCGCCTTCGCCGTTGACTCCGTAGAGAATATTAGCCATGAATGTTTCCCGGAAGAATCGAACGGCGAGTATACCTCGCGAGGGTCACAAGGGCGCGCAAGTTTTCCGCCACACCGGCCTCTGCTTCGTTTACAGTATGCGTTTGAATTGCGGAGCGGCAATCCCCGCAGCCTGCGGACGACCCGAATCGACGGGATCTGTGAGCTGCGGTTAGGGAGGGGACGGTGAAGAATCTTCGGTCTCGCAATTTTCTGGAAAGCGCGATTACGCGGCGCAAATTCGTGAGCAAGGCGGCGGCAGCGGCGGTTGGATTTTCGGTTGTACCGCGGCGGGTACTGGGCGGGGTGGGCTATGTGGCGCCGAGCGACAAGGTCAATATCGCGTTCATTGGCGTAGGGGCGCAGGGGCTGCGCGTGATGTTGCGCTTTCTGCGCGAACCTGACGTGCAGGGCGTGGCGGTGTGCGACGTCAACAAATCCGGCGCGAATTATCCGCAGTGGTCTACGCATGAGTTTTGCAAATCGGTGCAGAAGTTGCTCGGCGTCGATAGCGGATGGGATTGGCTGAGCCCCGACCAGCCGATTAAGTTGTCGCATACGCTCGCCGTGACCAGCGGCGTGGCCGGACGCGAACCTTGTCAGAAAATTGTGGATGGCTATTACGGGACACAGAATCGCTCGGGCCAATATCACGGGTGTGCAGCTTACAACGACTTCCGCGAGTTGCTGGAGAAGCAGAAGGATTTCGACGCCGTGGTGGTGTGTACCACCGACAACCTGCATGCAGTGGTGTCGGCCGCGGCGATGAAGAAACGCAAACACGTTTTTTGCCAGAAGCCGCTGACGCACACGATTTATGAAGCGCGACGCATTGCCGAGATCGCGCGAGAGACGGGAGTGGCTACGCAAATTGCGGTTGCCAATCAGGCGTCGGAATCAACCCGGCAGCTTTGCGAATGGATTTGGGATGGCGCCATCGGCCCGGTACGCGAGGTGAAGAACTGGTCGAGCCGTCCGTTCTGGCCGCAGGGGATTGAACGGCCGAAAGAAACGGAACCCGTGCCAGAAGGGCTGGATTGGGATCTCTGGCTCGGTCCTGCGCCGCAGCGGCCTTTCAACCACTCGTATCTGCCATTTGTGTGGCGGGGATGGGCCGACTTCGGTTGTGGAGCGCTGGGCGATATGGGCTCGTACAGTTTCGACACAATTTTTCGCGTATTGAAGCTGGACGCGCCCGTCAGTGTGGAAGCAAGTTCCAGCGATCGTTACGACGAGACTTATCCGCTGGCCTCGATCATCCGGTATAACTTCGCGGCGCGTGGCGACATGCCGCCGGTGAGATTTACGTGGTATGACGGTGGGCTGAAGCCGGAGCGTCCCGCGGAACTGGAAGAGAATCGTCCGCTGAAGGGAGACGGCGAAGAAGATGAAGGGATGCTCTTCATTGGAGACCGCGGCAAAATTCTTTGCAGTTTCAACGGCGGCAATCCCAAACTGATTCCGCAATCTAAAATGGACAGCTACAAACAGCCGCCAAAAACTTTGCCGCGGTCCCCGGGCAACGAACGAGAATGGCTTGACGCCTGCAAGGGCGGCAAGGTAAAGCCCGGTGGCAATTTTGAATTCGAGGGCCTGGTGACGGAGACTTTGCTGCTGGGAAATGTTGCGTCGCGGCTGGGGCAGCCGATCAAATGGGATCGTGCGAATGTGACCGTAAATTCCGAGGTCGCTCAGAATTGGGTGAAGCCGGAGCGGCGCAGCGGGTGGGAATTGTAGTGCGCCTTCTGGAGGCGTTGCAAGCTACGTTTCTACGTCAGGAGGAAACTATGTCCGAAACTTCGAGAAGAGAATTTCTGAAGAGTGCGGCGACTTATGCTGCGGCCGCCGGTTTTCTTTCTGTGGGTGCGACTGAACTGCGCGGGGATCCGCTCGGGATGCCGATTGGATGTCAGACCTGGCCGGTTCGAAAAATGATTGCCGAGGATTTTCCAGGGACGATCAAACAATTGGCTGCGTCCGGATTCAAGACGATTGAGTTGTGCTCGCCAGGGGGCTACGCGGAATTTGGTTTCGGCGGGCTCACCCAATACAAGGGCGCAGAGCTGCGGAAAATTCTGGGTGATGCTGGCGTCAGCTGTGTGAGTTCGCATTTTGGCATCGACGAACTCAGAAAAGATCAGGCGCGCGCCATCGCCTGGGCGAAAGATGTGGGGCTCACGCAGATGCTGGTGCCAAGCCTCGACGGGCCGAAGAATCCGACGATGGATGACGTGAAGAAGGCAGCCGACGAATACAACAAAATGGGCGAACAGGCGGCCAAGGCCGGTATCCAGCAGGGACTTCACAATGAGGAATTTGAGCTCTCCATGGTTGGCGGCAAGCGGACGTACGACGTGTTATTCGGATTGCTCGACCCAAAGCTGGTGAAGTTTCAGTTCCAGGTTTCGACCATCAGCCGCGGCTATGATGCGGCGGAGTATTTCATGAAGTATCCCGGCCGTTTCGTTTCGATGCACGTACAGGGGTGGTCGGTGGAAACCAAGAAAGTGGCGCCGGTGGGACAGGATTCATTGAACTGGCAGAGAATTTTCAGCGCGGCCAAGACGGGCGGCATCAAGAATTATTTTGTTGAAATGAATCTGGACCTGATGAAGGCGAGCGTCCCTTACCTGCACAGTCTTCAGGTCTAATCACGCATTTGTGCTGCGATAGCGTCAGGCGACTTTCGCCAGTGGTAGAAGAACGGGATGCCGGCTGCGATCACGATCAGGCCGAGCGTGGAGCGCACTGGCTGGACCATCCACAGGTTGATGGTTAAGGCGAGTGCCGCGAATAGGAAAATGGTCGGCGTCCAAGGATAACCCCACGCGCGGTAGGGTCGAGGAAGGTCAGGCTCGGTTCGGCGCAGGCGAAGAAGGGCGATCGCGGTGAGCGCGAAAAAAATCCAGACGGCAAAAACGAAGAGCGAATAGAGTTCTTCAAAGGTTCCGGTCAAGGCGAGCACGGCGGCGACGACGCCGAGAAAAATCAGCGCGCCGCTGGGCGTGTGAAACGAAGGCTGAATCCGCTTGGCAAATTTGAAGAACACACCGTCGCGAGCCATCGCGTAAGGAATACGTGCGCCCGTCATCACTACGACGTGGAGCGCTCCTAGTGCGGAGATGGCCATCGCGACGGTGAGCCAGGATGCTCCGCGCGAGCCGGCGAACGACTGCACGACGTCGGATGCAACGTGCTGCGAGGTGGCGATCTCGGCGAAAGGCAGAGTGTGAAAGTAGACGACATTCGCGAGCAGGTAGAGGCTGCCGACGGTCAGCAGTCCGAGAATAATTGCGATCGGAATATTGTTTTGGGGATGCAGAATCTCCTCGCCTAAGTCGCCGAGGTCGTTGAAGCCGTTGTAGGCCCACATGGCGGGGACCAGAGCGGTGAGGACGGCGCCAATCGTTCCCCAAGTCAACATTCCGCCGGGCGCGGCGAGCGGCGCGGATTCGACTAGGTGCCGGCCTCCGAAAAAAACTCCGGCGATCACGATTGTCAGGATTGTTCCCATCTTCAGGCAGGTCAGCAGCACCTGGATCGCGCCACCCATGCGCACGCTTAAATAATTAATCGCGGTCACGGCGATCACGACGAGCGCCGCGAGTGGTTGGGCTGCGGTGAAGGTGAAGTCGTGACTGCCAAGACGTCCGTGGAACAAGGGCGTGGTCACGATGGGGAATAGAAATCCGGCGAATCGCAATAATCCCGCGGCCAGCGTGGCCATGCCGACTGGGCGCTCGAGACACGAACTCATCCAGCCAAAAAGATATCCCCAGAGTGGACCGAGACCGCGGCTGAGGTAGACGTAAGGGCCGCCGGCCTTGGGGAAGGCGGCGCCGAGTTCGGCATAGCAGAATGCGCCGCAGAGAACGATGAAGCCGCCGACAATCCATGCGACGAAAACCAGCGTGGCTGAGCCAACGGCGCGAGCCATGTCGCTGGTGACTAGGAAGACGCCGGTGCCAATGGTGTCGCCGATGACGATTGCCGTGGCGGACCACAGGCCCAGGCCGCGAACTAAGTCTGGTCGTTGAGTTGAAGTCTCGGTATGTCCTGCCAGATGGGGCCTCGCGTTAGACGAAGGTTCAGAGAGCCTACTCTGCGTGAAGTGGGGCGTCAACCGGCGTGCGAGTAGAGGACGACCCTGCGGTTGGTTCGCGGGAGACTCCTCGGTTCGCCTGAAAAGCGGCTTCGCTCGGAACGACGCTGGGCGATGATTCGTGTCGCGAGTGTCAGTGAGCGCCATGGCGCGGTATCATCGATAACGTTATGGCAAATGAGAAATCTATGCTGAGCGAGTTGGGTTGGGACGGGCGCTACGGTATCGCAGGCATTGAAGACGTGATGACACCGGCGCTGGTGATTTATCCAGAGATGATTGCTGCGAACATTGAGTCAACTCTGAAGCTGCTGGCGGGCAACGCCGATCGCTGGCGGGTGCATATCAAGACGGCGAAACTCGGCTACACGCTGCGCATGCTGGTGGAGCGCGGCGTGCGCAATTTTAAGTGCGCGACCACGCTGGAGTTGCTCGTGGCATGCCAGAGCGGAGCGAAGGATGTGCTCTACGCTTATCCTGCGGTGGGCGCGAATGCCCGGCGAGCGGGAGAAATCGCGGAAGACTTTCCTGAGTTGCGCGTTTCGGTTCTGGCCGAGAGCGACGAGCAGGTGCGGCAATGGCGCGGCAGCCGGGTGGGAATTTTTCTCGACATTAATCCGGGAATGAATCGCACCGGGATTGATCAGACCGAGCGGGAAAAAGTGGTTTCGATGGCGCGCACGGTTGCCGGCGCCGGTCTGCAGTTCCGCGGGCTACACTATTATGATGGGCAATACGGCAGTGTGCCGGAAAACGAGCGAGGACGGGAGACGCATCGCGGCTACGATCGACTGCTGGAGATTGTGAGCGAGCTTAAACGCTCGGGAATAAGTGTTGCGGAAGTCATCACTGCGGGGACGCCAACGTTTCCCTGCTCGTTGAGCTATGAGGGTTTTCGCGGCGGCAACTTTGTGCATCGCGTCTCGCCGGGAACTATTGTTTATTGCGACGCCACCAGCCTGCAACAACTTCCCAGTGAATATGGATATCGTGCGGCGGCCCTAGTGGTGACGCGCGTGGTGAGCCGCCCGCACTCGGGGATGGTCACTTGCGATGCGGGCCACAAGGCGGTCTCGGCTGACGCTGGGGTTCCGACTTGCGTTGTCTTGGGACATCCGGAGCTTACGCCGCTCTCGCCCAGCGAAGAACACTTACCCATGGCGGTAGCGAACGGAGCGGCGAGCCCGGAGATCGGGGACGTACTGTATCTGGTTCCGCGGCACGTTTGCCCTACAGTGAACAACTTCGATTATGCGCTGCTGGTGCGGGACGGGAAGATCGAGGCGGGGGAGAAAGTTTCGGCGCGCGGGCGGGAGGCGCCGCTGTTGCGGACAGGGGATCGCGTGGTTTCTCTCCGCGGTTAGGAAACGGTCGCGCATTCTCCCCTGGGTCAGTGTGAACGCGACATCTGTGAGTCGAGTTATAGGAATTCAAAATCCCCGCCCTGTCCCGCCAAAAGACGGCGGGGACAAGGACGGGGCACCCACTTCTTCCTCTTCGCTTGTTTACTTCTTGCGCGCGGCCTTCTTCTTTTTTGCCGGGCGAGACTTTTTCTTCTTTATCGCGGTGTAGGCGATGCAGTCGATTTCGATGAGCATACCGGGGGAATGGGCGAGATCGCTGCCTACTGTGGTGCGCACGGGATAGGGGTTCGAAAACCGGCGGGCGTAGACGGCGTTGTATCGGGCGAAGAGGCTGGTATCGCTGAGATGGACCGTAGCTTTGACGACGTCGCTCAGGGACGCGCCGTCGGCTTCGAGAATGGCGGAGATATTGTCGATGGTCAGTTCGGTCTGTTGTTCGATGCTGTCGCCGGCCAACTTGCCGGTAACAGGATCGATCGGGCCGGTGCCGGTGACGAAAATGAAATCTCCGGCTCGCCATCCTTGAGAGTATGCGCCTTGCGGGGGCGCGCCACGCTTGGATTGAATCTCGTACTTGGCCATTTTGTTTTCCGCGATTCGTAATCAGAAATGTAAACGCGATATTCTCCAACGAAAACTTCAGTTTGTTTTTGCTGCCGGCTGCGCGGGGCTGCCGTCGGCTTTGACGTAGTGCGCATACCAACTCAGGTGACGCTCGAGCCGGTCTTTGATGTGCGACGGCGCCTTGAGACTATGGAACTCGCCGGGATAAACGATGAGTTCGGTTTCGCGGCTCAAACTTTTCAAAGCTTGATACATTTGCTCGCCGCCGAGGATGGGCACATTCCAGTCGATGTCGCCGCCCATGAAGAGCGTGGGCGTCGTGATGTTGGCGACGCGGTAGTAGGGCGAAACTTTTTCCCACACTGCGCGGTTCTCCCACGGGTGGCCGAGTTCGACATCGTAGTCGAGGATGTATTGATCGTGGCCGTAGAACGAGGCCAGAAACGCGGAACCTGCACCAGAAATCGCGGCCTTGAAGCGCGTGGTCTGGGTGATGATGAAGTCCGTCGAGATGCCGCCGTACGACCAGCCGCCCACGCCCAGTTTGTCGGGATCGGATACGCCCTGCGCGATTGCATAGTCGACCATGGCCATGTCGTCCTGATAATCCTTGTTGCCCCAGTCGGCGAAAATGGCCTTGCAGAAATCCTGTCCGTAGCCGGAGGAGCCTCGGGGATTGGGCTCGAGGACGATGTATCCGTTGGCCGCGAAGAGTTGTGAGAAGTGGTTGAAGTCGCCGTAGTATGCGCCCACTGGACCGCCATGGGGATGCAGCAGCGTGGGATATCTTTTTCCTGCGACGTAGTCGAGCGGCTTGAAGAGATAACCCGCGACGGTGGTGCCGTCTTTGCTGCGGAACTTTACGTACTCGGGAATCACGACCCGGATCTTCGCCATGAATGCGTCATTGACGTGCGTGAGGCGCGTCAGCGGCGCGCCGGACGCGGGCATGGTGAAGATTTCGCCGGGGCGGTCCATGCTGGCGATCTGCGCGGCCAGGTCGCCCGACTTGGCGATCGTGTAACCAGACACGACGACGTGGCCCGAGATGGCGCGCGTTATGTCCCCGCCGGTGGCCGGAACGCGAAACAGATTTTGCGTGCCGTCATCATCGGCGATGAAATAAATAAACTGGCCGTCGGCGGAAAAACGCGGTGACCGCGACATGCGGTCGAAGGTGCGCGTGAGCACTTTGGCCTCGCCCCCCTCGGCGGGTGAGACGGCGACGTGATGCGTGGCATAGACGAGCAGCTTCGGTTCAAGTTGCGTGACGTAGGTGATCCACTTGCCGTCGGGCGACCATGACGGCGCGGCGTCAGAGCCCGGGTTGGTTGTAACTTGGGTCAGGTGCGCGCCCTTGTCGGAATTATCGGCGGCGACGACCCAGATGTTGGTGTCGTAGGTGCGATCAGGATCGGGAGTGGAGCGATTGCTGCGGAACGCCAGCGATTTGCCGTCGGGAGACCAGGCAGGCTCGCTGTCGTCGAAGTCGCCGGAGGTAATTTGCACGACCGCCTTCGTGGCGATGTCGAACACGTATAGATGAGTGCGGCGGCGATCGAGATAACCGACCGTGTCGGTCTTGAAGCGATAGCGGTCGACGACGAAAGGAGGCGGTGTCTTGGGCTTCTTCGGCTTCGGGTCTTTCTTGTCTTTATCGGCGTCGGCGCCCGCAGGCTTGTCTTTTTCTTTCGCTTTCGCGTCTTCTAATTCTTCGGGAGTGGGGTCGCGCAGGACGAGGACGAGGCGCTTGCTGTCGGGAGACCAGGCGAAGTCGTCAACATCTTGAATTGCGTCGGTGACCTTCTGGGCCTCGCCGCCCATGCGGTTGAGCAGCCATACCTGCGTCTTGCCTTCGTTCCGTTTGGAGAGAAAAGCGAGATATTTTTCGTCGGGGCTCCAGCGCGGGTGCGAGGAGGAAACGTCTTCGGCGGTCATGACGACAGCGTCGCCACCGGCGGTGGGCGCAATCCAGATGCGGGTCTCGTTCTTGTCCTCTTTTAGCTTGACGGTCCCGACGGTGTAGGCGACCCACTTACCGTCGTCGGTGATTTGGGGGTCGCGCACGTCGTGCACTTCAAAGACATCGTCGACCGTGATGGCGCGCGGCGTCGGTGGAGTGGAGGCGGCGGTCTGGGCGACGACCGCGGGCGCGAAGGAGTAAGAGGCACAGACGAGGACGGCGAAAGGCAGCGCGAGTGAGCGGAATTTCATAGTGTTTGTTTTCCTGTGCACGTTCTTGATGAAGCTGCGGAGCGGGTTGGGCTCACGCATTTGAAATCATCTTTTTACGACTCCATCCACGACATTCGCTATCGTCCCGCTTCCGGCTCTGTGGTTTGCGGTTGCGTCTGACTCGCGGACGTTTTCTCAGCGGGAACGGATTCGTGCGCGAGGTGCTGATAGTTGAGGATGGCGTTGAACACCAGCGCGTAGGTGCCGATAGTCTCGCCGCGATAGACCGGGTTGTTCCCGAACAGCAGCACGTTGCCCTGGCCGAGATGCGCATCCACGACCACGGCGTGTTCGGCGATCGAGCCGGCTTTATCGAGCAGGCCATCGAGCAGAAGATTCTTGCCGTCGGAGAATCGCAAGATGACATCCGGACGGCTCTGTTCGGGAATCACGAGCGGGTTGTTGCGGGTAAGTTCTTCATCGAGCGGCCTTGGCTCCCAGGGCTGCTGTTTCACGAGCGGCTCGGCCTCGGTGATCTTTCGGCCCTGGGGTTCGTCGCTGTCGTCGACGCTGCCGCGTCCGGTGGCCCGTTTCGCGTAGGGATCCAGTGGATCGGTCAAGGGGTCCATCAAAACGCGGCCGCCGGTGCGGCCGAGAATGCTGCTGACATTGAAGGCCATGCCACCGGCGCTGATGACGGGAACACCGGGCCCGTAGCCGAATGCGACCGGGCTGTCGCGGTTAACGAAAACCGTGTTGAGAACCGTGCCGACGACGCGGGCGTCACCTTGCGGAGCGACGCTGACGCCGGGAGCGAGGCCGGTGTCGATAGCGAACTGCGCCGTGTCTTCACAGGTGATGAGAAGGCCACCTTGTTCGACGAATGTTTTCAGATGAGCGAGGCCGTCATAACCAAGGCCGGGGCGAATGTCGGCGGTGCTGTCGGTGGCGCCAAGGTTGGGAGTGAGTTCGGATTTCTGCCACGGCATGGGATTGTTCCACATCGGAATGCCGTTGAGAATTTCGAGCGAGGACGCGCGGCCGACGGGAGCGAAGATGATGACATCGTACTTTGCCCGGAGGTCCGGTTGAGCGGCCACGGTTTGCGTGTTGATGTAATCGTAGGGCAGGCCGGCGGCGTCGAAGGCATAGCGCCACCAGCCTTCGGTTTGCGTGCCGAGCCAGGTGTGCATGAACGCGATGCGGGGAGCAGTGACCGCGTGGAGCGGCACTGACGGCGCTGCAGCGACGCGCGAGGCGTCGAGAGATAGGTCGTGCAGAACTTTGGCACTGTCATCTGGCGCGTTGCTGATGAGCAATGCGCCGGCGGCGTAATGCTTGCCGTCGGCATCGAACGGTTTTTCCGCGACTTGGATAGTTGCGCTTTTCAGTTTATAGACGAGGGACAGAAGCGAAGCCTGAGCTGTGTTGGGCAGGGCGAGCACTGAGCCGTTGCCGGTGACCTTGCCGGCCAGCGTTGCCGGATCGTCGAGCGGGGTCATCTTCGACTTGAGGATTGCGGGATCGACTACGCGTGCAACTTTCAGATTGAAGAGGTGAGTGAAGGACCATCCGGTGTCGTCGTAGGGATGCTTCTGCGGATCGCCGGCGGCCCAGAACTGTCGGTCGAGCAATGCGTCCGCAACGCGGGAGTAAGGCTGATCCATGCGAACGACGATGCTGCCGGCGGGGAAGGTTTCCTGCTTCGGCTTGTCTCCGCGCTTCTCGGCGGGGACGGTCGAAGTAACGGCGTCGGAAAGCTGCTCGACTTCGACGTGCTGGCGCTTCATTACTTTGAGTAACTCGACTTGCCGGTTCGCGTCGGCTGGGTCGGCGGGGATTACGTAGGCGGCGGGGCCTTCGAGCGTCGGCTTCTCGACGGCGCGCTTGCTCTTGGCGTAAAAGTTCTCGAGGAAATGATGCGTGTTGTGGGAGAAATACGAGATCGTAGAGAGCAGGGCGGTTTGTTCGTAGTTGTTGTTGTCGCGTTGCGACCAGTTCACGACTGGAAGCGGCGGATTCTGCCGATACCAGGTGCGTGAATAATCTTCGGGACGAAGGATCCGCTTCTCGGTGTCGGCGCCGCCGTTGCCGAAAGTTTCATAGAGGCGGCTGATGCCGTTGTGCATTCCCGCCAGGAACATCAGGTAGCCGGGACTCCAGGTATCGAAATCGCCATGGGTGAAGACTCCGGGCATGCCGAAGCTTTGCATCTGGGCGACGTTGTTCCATCCGAGTTCGGCCCACTCGTCGGCGACTGTGGGGTCGACCCAGGCGTTATAAGGGCCATCGCCCACCGTGTTGTCGTAGAGAAACGGAACGGACTCGTGCAGGTCATGCAAGACCTGCGCATGCCAGCTTAGATAAGCATCGAGAACATTGCGCGTGAGGTCGAGGGTCATGGCCATGGCGTCGCGGTTGTTGTCGTGCGCAACGTAATGGCCCCAATAAAGAAGATGCGGCCAAATCTGGCCGGGATGGGCTTTGTGCCATTTGTAGATGTCGACCATGCGATCACGGCCGTCGACTTCCACAACGGGGGTGATGAGTACGATCATGTGGGAGCGGATGTACTTGATGTACGGAGCCTCGTCAACGGCCAAGCGGTAGGCGAGTTCCATCAGGGCGGTCGGAGCTCCGGTCTCGGGCGAGTGGATAGTGCCGGTGATGTAGTAGACGGGCCAGGATTGGTCGATGAGCTGGCGAGCCTTGGCGTCGGCGTCATTTGGGCCGATTTTGCGCGGGTCGGCGAGCTGGGCGAGACGGGCGTCATTTTCTTTTGTGGCGGCGAGAAGATTCTGGTCGGCGATGGCGGCCACAATCATCTCTCGTCCTTCTTCGGTGTGGCCGATAGTAAAGACTTTCACGCGCGGGCTGCTCGCTTCGAGCAGGCGGAAATATTTGTAGACATCCTCGGCGTAGGGCAGCATGTCGGGCGCGCCGGAAACATCGCCGAGAACCTTGGCTGGTGTGGGAACGGTTTTCGAGGCTGGAAGATAGTCAACCAAAGGAGAGATGAAGGACGGGTCGGTTGTGTATTTGTGAATCTGATCGGTGTAGTGCTGATCGATGGGCTGGCCGGGATCGCGGGCGTAGTTCGAGTTCAATTCCTGTGCGGACAGAGGAGTGGCGACAGAAGCGAAAGCAGAAACCACGACGATCAAGACCAGTTTGAGCCGGGCTAGTTTAGAAGAAGTCATTTTTCCTCGTGTTGGACTGACTGCCCGCGGCGGTGATCCTGGGGGGAATTCGCCGGGCCGATCCAATCAACCTGCCGCGAGCAGAGATATCCCGCTGCGGCTTCGATTCTTAACAAAAACAGGTGCCGATTGTACACCAAGGGGATGGAGAGATTGCGGCTGTACCACTTCTGTGGATTTAATAAGCCTTAATGTGAATGTGGTCGGCGCCGTCCGGGAAAACGTATTTCACTTTTCCTGCTGCCGCTGCCTGAATCCCTGGCCTAACCTGGTCAAACATCGCGCCCCACCCCCAACTCCCGTCGGGGTTAAACGCAGCCGCTACTCGTGATTCGGGGACGGGGAAGAACACATCGAGGGCGGTATTGAATCCGTTGGGGCCACCCACGGGGCGCACAAATCCGACATCGTATTTAGCCCCGAAGGGGAAATCACTCAATAGGCGCGTCACTCCGTCGATCAGATCGTTCCGCGGCTCCTGGTATTGGAAGCGTTGTCCGAAGTAGGTATCGACGTCAACCGCGCGACAAATCAGCTTGTCGCCGACGACTGTCCCGTGAGGGGTGTGCGTGTCACCCGGCTGTATCGTGCGCAGAATTCTCAAGCCGTGCCGGGCCAAACGGATGAGAAGCCGTTCCAGCTCAGGCGCGAAGGTCGCGGTGTGGCCGTTCATCTGATCGTGGTTAAGAGCTTGCTCGAAGAGTCTTCGTCGTTCCGGGTACACAAAATCGATGCGCCCCTGGTTGAGTAAGGAAAGCAGGATGTCGTCAGTGTCGTTGAGAAAGCGTTGGGCATCATCAATCTGGTCTTGCGGCAAGTCGGTGGGGGTCCACTCTGGCTGGGCATCGTCGTTCACCAGTTCTCCAGCCCACCGAATACGCGCGGCGTTAGCGCTCCAGCCCAGTCCCTGGAAATACTTATTGGCCTCAGTAACCAGTGTTGTCCGGGTTGCCTCGGTGAGATCCTGCAGCGCGGGCAGCATCTCGAACATGGCAAGACTGTTCAAACAGTTGGCGGCGGGCTTCCAGTCGTTCGTGGTGCCAGCAGCCACAATGTAGGCTTCCAGCTGAATGCGATTGTTACTTTTCGCCATAATCGATCTCCACCCGGCGATACCGTAGGGAATCTATCACAGTTCGGGTATCGGGTTCGGGCGTCGGGTTGAAGTCTTGCAACACTTCGGAGGTTCTGCGCCCGCAAGGGAGATGTCGCGACTACCAGAAGATGAGTTACAGCAGCCGGAAATGGAGGTGCTACTGGGGCCGCTCTGTATCTGGCATTGGCGCCCCACCCGGGATTTTCGGGATGCCGAAGTGGCCGCCGAGGTGGAAGAGGTCGAGCGGGCTGATGGAACCGGAGACCACAATCAAGTTGACGTCATCCGGCTTGGCCACGAGAACCGCAACGTCGCTGATCGCTTTATTCTCCATGTGGATCCAGAGGTCGGTCGCACCGGGATCTCCGTCTTTGTCATGTTTGTTCACGAGTTGGGTCCAGCCGGCATGCTTGTACTCCTGTTTCACAGAGTTGAGAGCGTCGGGGTTATACATCCCGGCTGCGGGAAAATGGTAGCTGTGAACCGAGATCCCATTCACGCCGGCAATCGCGCGTCGCAGGCCCTGGTTGTTGGGATCCAGTTTGGAAGCGAGGACCAGCAGAGAATGGTCAAGAGTGAACTCGGTTTTCGAGGACGCATTCTGACGCAAGGCATCGACGGCCTCAGGAACCCACTCGCGAGGCTTCTGAGCCTGGGCGAGGCTGGCGGCGGAAATCGAGATCAGGGCAAGAACGACAATGCCGGAGAACTTCATCTTGGAGCACCTCAATGGTTCGATGAGCTGGATTGCAGTCCCGGTTGTAGTACGGGCGGGTGGGATTCACAATGCACGGCAAATCAACTGCAACTCATTTGCTAAGCGCATGAATCCAGGCTCGTTACAAATGGAAGTCAAACGGCACGAGGACTCGTGGCCACGTCCGTTCGATGGTTTCTCCCCCCGGGCACTCGCCGTTGGAACATAATTCGAAGGGCCGAAGATTAAAGGACCGGAGCGAGGACTTAACGGAATCTCTTCTGATCATTAGCGGGACGATGTGAGCCGGCAAGACTGCTGTCTTGACCGAAGGGTCGGATATTCTGGCGGATCATTTCGCTTCGCTCAGTTCGATCTCGCCTCTTGCGCAGTGAGCTTTATGGAGTGCGCGATTATGGCCCGCTGACACTGACGCCGGTCCCGGCGTTTGTAGCGGTCGTTGCTTCGGTGGCGAGTCTTCTGCCTACGTTGCGCGTTACGCGCATTTCAGTTCAACTCCGATTCCGCCTCCGAGTCACACCAAGCTTAGTTCTTAGGCACACAGCCTTAACGTGGCCTCGGTCGCGTCAAAAAAAGTCTGCCCATCGAGCGCACCGGGCGTCACCGAAACGCACGTGACTCCGGTAAAAAGCGCAAGCGTAAGTACTTGGAAATGCGCGCACATTCGTGCTCGGAAAAGCAAGGTTGTGGGACATTCTGTCCCACGTCCATTCGTGTGGGACAGAATGTCCCACTGGGCCCGCAGAATGCAGCGACGATCTCCAATCAAAACAATTACTTACGCGGTTTCGATTGGTTACGCCCGTGCAAGAGGAGCAGTGAGTAAGAAGGCTCGATCTTTTCCCCCCGCAGGCAAGAAAGGGTGAAATTCTATGGGGCACAGAAAGAAATCGCCGAAAGCTGCAGGGCGCGGTGAACGACACAGCGCCGGCTGGGGCAAGCGGCTGAGCATGGTCCTGCTGCTGACAGGGATGGCGTTAGGACAAGCCACGACCTCGACTGGCACATGGAACGGCCGTTTTTCAGGGCGGATTTCTCCCGAACTCTCGGGACTGCTGGCGAAGGCCCATCAGGGGTCGACCAAAGGCCAGACCGTAAAGGTCATCGTGCAGTACAAGCAGGTGCCCACGGCGGCCCACTATGCGACTATGCAGATCCGGGGCGGCCACGTTAACGCTAAGCTGCACATGATCAAGAGTGCGGCGTTCACGATTCCGGTTAGTGCTTTGCCTGCGTTAGAAGCTGATCCAGAGATCGCATCGGTGAACATCGATCATGCCATGAACGTGGCGGATGACCTCACCAACGATGCCACGGGCGTGCAGGCGGCGTGGAACTCAGGGTTTAACGGGGCGGGCGTGACGGTCGCCGTGATCGATAGCGGGATCAACGGCAGCCACCCCGATCTCCAGAATGCGAACGGAACCTCGCGTGTGATCTATCACCAGGACTTCACCGGAACGGCGACGAGCAACTCCAGCGGAGCGCAGTATGACCTCTATGGTCATGGCACGCATGTGGCTGGAATCATCGCGGGCAACGGCTCACTGTCGGGTGGAAATTATGCGGGCGTCGCTCCGGGCGCCACTCTGGTCGATCTTCGCGCCCTTGATCAAAACGGCTCGGGCACAGACAGCACGGTGATCGCGGCTATCCAACAGGCGATCGCACTGCAGAGCACCTACAACATCCGGATCATCAACCTGTCGCTGGGCCGCGGAATCGGCGTAAGTTACACGCAGGATCCTCTGTGCCAGGCAGTAGAAGCGGCGTGGCAGAGCGGGATTATGGTAGTGGTGGCTGCTGGCAACTACGGCCGCTTGAGCATCAATGGCAGCAACGGATTTGGAACGGTGACTGCACCGGGCAACGATCCTTTCGTGCTGACGGTGGGCGCGACCAAGAGCAACGGGTCGACGTCGGCCTCGGCTGAAACCTTGGCCAGCTTCAGTTCGAAGGGGCCCACAACCTATGACCACATCGTGAAACCCGATATGGTCGCGCCGGGGAACGACATCGTTTCTCTGGCGGCTCCGGGAGCCACGCTGGAAGCTGCTTATCCAGCCGAACTGGTGACTGGCAGCGACGGCAACAACGACTACTTCGCCCTGAGTGGAACCAGCATGGCGACGCCCGCGGTCGCCGGTGCTGCAGCCTTGTTGCTGCAAGAGCAAAGCACGCTCACTCCCGATCAGGTGAAGGCGCGGCTGATGCTTTCGGCAACCAAGTTGACCACAGCATTTGGGCTGATTTCCACCTCGGCATTCGTGCCTCACCTGTCGCAGACTTTCACCTCATCCTATGATCTTTTCTCGGCCGGGTCCGGTCTGATGAACGTACAGGCCGCAACCACCAGCAGCGCGCTGGCTCCGGCGACGGTTGGGTCGGCGCTTTCGCCGACTGCGGTTTATAACTCGCAAACCGGCGTGGTTTCGCTGGCGTATGGAAACGCGACGGTAGCGCCAATCTCCGTGGTTTGGGGAACGTCGGTGGTCTGGGGAACCTCGGTGGTGTGGGGAGCTTCGGCTGTCAACGGAATCTCGGTGGTCTGGGGAACCGCGCTGCCCTGGAGCAATAACGCTCTGACGGCTTTCAGCGTGGTCTGGGGATCGAAGAGCGGTACGGCGGTCTCGGCCGCCAGCGTGGTCTGGGGATCAGTGGTGGGCAATACGGACGCCGCGTTCACAGATGCGGGAGATGACGAGCAATAGTGAGCCGTGAGTTTTTCAAAGAAAGGAGACGAGATCATGAATAACACACGGCGAATCAAGACCTTCATCGGCGCAATGATGCTGGCCGCGGTCATCACCGCAGGATATGCAACCTTCCTGAGCCACGCGCTGCATACATACTTTGCGCTGGCTGTGATGGTGCTGGCGGCAGCGACGTCGCGGATGAAAGTGAAGTTGCCGGGAGTGAACGGCAACATGTCGGTGAACTTGCCCTTCCTGCTGACGGCGGTCATTAATCTGAGCGCAGCCGAAGCAGTAGCGATCACCTGCGTTTCCACCGTGGTGCAGTGCTGGCCGCGCAAGGACGCGAAATTCAACCCTCAGCAAATGACGTTCAACGTGAGCATGATGGCGTTTGCCAGCTGCCTGGCGAGCCTGATCTTTCACGGGATGCTCCGCGGCGAATGGGCCGGGATGCAGTGGAGTTCAAGCACGCTGGGATTGGCGCTGGCGACGGTTACGCTGTTCCTGGGGCAGACCGCTCCGGTCGCTGCCATTGTGGCGGTAAGTGAGGGCAAAGCGGCAGGCCAGATATGGTGGAGCCTGGCGCATCTCTCATTCCCGTACTATGTGGTCAGCGCGGGAGTCACCACCATGGTGCAGGCGGTGAGTTCTCACCTGGGCTGGGGATTGGCGCTCGCGGCCTTCCCGGTGATGTACGGAATCCATCGCTCCTACAAGCTGTACTTTGGCCGGATGGCGGAAACTCCGCGCCCGGAAGTTCAGGCCCGGGCCGCAAGAGCAGGCGCGTAAACACGTAAACAACATATGGGGATGGGTTCACGACCGAAAGGCGCGATGCCCATCCCCGCACACCCAGCATTTGCCGCGGGAAAATCCAGTACTCGACGAACAATCCTAAGGCATCAACTGTATTGAACCGCCTACCCTTGTGAGTTAGCTTCCTTACAGCGGGGAACTTCACTTGGTTCTTCCGAACTCGGGGGTGGTCATGGGTTAGTGTGGACGGGTGCCACATTCCGACCCTCACGATCACCCCGCAATTGCGTTGCGGTCAATTCTTCGCTCACGCCATCTTCGAGTCGCCGCCTCGCCGGTTTACGGCGCCCTAGTGAAACATGATCGTCACTTCGTTCGAAACTCGTGTGACTGATTTGTGCTCCCGCGCGGTAACCGCAGAAGACAACGAAGAGGTACGGCGACTCTCGGGAGAGTTAAGGCAAATCCTCCATGAACGCATCGAACAACTAAGAAGAAAGCTCGTGGTTAGTTCTATTGTTTCGGGGTTGTTCGGACCCGAACGATCTGAAAAACCTTAGAGAACAGGCACCAATCTCTCCTGGTGACTGGCAATCGTCATATCTCGGAGACAGGATCGGCCGTCGGAACTCGCCTCAAGTAACACCGAATCGCCCCAGATATGCATTGATTACGTCTTCCAAGACTTTGAAGCACCACATCAGAATCAGCCCCATATAAGAAGAATCTGTGGAGAGTCTACAGCCACGGCATGGGCTGGCTACGGCGTCCAGCGGATGGATCGATGTATCGATTGCCGGTAGGCTTCGCAAAGCCAATCACTTCGGGCCTTTCCATCCGCGCAACCCGCAGCAGCAGAGTCGTACCGGGAAAGCGAAGGATGCACGGGGCAAGGGGAAAAACGAAATGCACATGAATTTCTGGACTCGTTCACTGACCTTTCGGTTGCTGTCGCTCGCGCTAGTCATGCTGGGAATGTCGGCGGGCGCTTTGGGGCAGTTCAGAGTAGCGATTACGATCGCGCCGCCGGCGCTTCCGGTGTATGAGCAACCTGTTTGCCCAGGAGACGGTTATATCTGGACTCCTGGTTACTGGTATTGGGACGACGACGCCGACGATTACTACTGGGTGCCGGGCACCTGGGTAGAGGCGCCGGAAGTCGGCTACCTTTGGACTCCGGGTTACTGGGGTTGGGGTGGTGACGCCTTCATTTTCCACGAGGGTTACTGGGGGCCGGAGGTGGGCTTCTATGGCGGGATCAATTATGGCTTCGGATACTTCGGCGTGGGTTTCGCCGGCGGTCGTTGGGATAATGGACACTTCTTCTATAACCGGGCGGTGAGCAATGTGAACGTCACCAACATTCACAATGTTTACAACACGACGGTAGTGAACAACACGGCGATCAACCGCGTGAGCTATAACGGCGGTAATGGAGGAGTCGAGGCGCGAGCAACTGCTCAGGAAGAGGCGGCGGCGCGGCAGAGACATGTGCCACCAGTAGCGGCGCAAACGCAGCATGTGCAGGCTGCGCGCTCGAACCAACAACTGCGAGCCTCGGTGAATCGCGGCAAGCCACCGATCGCGGCTACGGATAAGCCTGGAGAATTCAGCGGGCGATCGGCGATGGCGGCCAAGGAGGCGGGAGCGCCTTACCATCCGCCAGCCAATCGAGGCGCCGCAGAGCCAAAGGGCAACGAGCAGCCGAATCGTGCGGGGGAGAGTCGTCCGGCGGAAGAAAGTTCCCGCCCGGCCTCGGCAGTGCATCCCAAGGATCTTCCGGCGATCGAGCGCCCTGCCGCTCCAAACACTGGAAATGCGAAGGCGGACCAGAAATACCAGAGGCAGCAGGAGAAGCTGAACGCGCAACAGGAAAAAGAACGACAGCAACTCCAGCAGAAGCAGGATCAGGAACACCAGCAGGCCGCGCAACAGAAGGCTGATGCCGCCAAAACGCAGCAACTGGAGGCCAAGCACCAGCAACAGACTCAGCAATTGCAACAGAGACATGCAACCCAGCAGCAACAGATGCAGCAGAGGCAACAGGCGGCGCGCCCCAGTGCGCCTCCGCCTCACAAGGGCTAGAGTTGCGGAGGACTGCAGGGCGGGACGATCGCAAACCAGCGAACGTTCCGCCCTGAACAGTATGTGTTAAGAGCTCGATTTGTTAAGGGCTCGACCACAGCCGCGCCGTTTGGGTCTCGCGGCTCGGATTCAGTTGCGCCTGTGCGGTACCGGATTGTTCGCTGGCGTCTACGGAATGGTCCCGATAGGTCCGCATGCTCTTCCAGAGAAGAATGGATCAAGTACGGAGATTTCGGGCCCGGAGGTTTCCTAATGTCCGCCAGAAACATTTTCTTTTCGATGCTCCTCCTTTGTGCCGTCGGAGTAATGGCGCAAAGCAGACCTAGTGGAACAGCGCCGGCTCGTAGTCAGGCGAACTCAGGGCAAACCCAGACGCCGGGTGCGGCAACACCGCCGACAGGCGCGACGAATCCGCCAACGGCTCCAGTAAACCCGCCGACCGGCGCGACACAACCGAACACTCCCTCTACCGTGCCGGGCTCAAACTCGCCAAACCCGCCAACTCCAGGAAGCAACACGCAACCTTCGACGGTAAATCCGAACACCTCCAACAGTCCTGGGACCGGCCCCAGCGGTTCTCCGTGCGGGCCTTTGCCGACTGCACCTGGGGCAAATGACGGGTCGACGCCGAATGCAGAATCTTCCAATTCGGGTTCGTCGAATTCAGGTTCGTCAAATTCAGGTTCATCGAATTCGGGCGCGCCGCCCTCGACTTCAGGAAGCAGCCAAGGGAACTCTACGACGCCCGGGATGTCACCCACAGGCAAGCCTTGCCCCCCGGTCTCGTCCGGCGGAGCCAACACACCGCCTTCAAAGTAAAAGCTTGTCAGCCTGCACGCTGCACGGATCCGGACTCCTCCGGATCCGTTTTTTTTGGCGGATCTTGCTTGCTGTCAACTCGAGAACCTGTTGAAATCTTGTCGAGAATCTACGTAAAGCACTGTATAGACGACTATCACTGAGGGCGAATCTAATAGAAAATGGCGGTCGTGCAAGTCCCCCCCAGAGCTTTTGAGAAAGCGGACCGATCGCTTCCGTGGAAATGGATTGCGATAGTCGCTGTTATTTTTTTAGCCAGTGTAGTAGGGGCCGTGCGATTGGTCATGGCTCGCGCTGAGCCAATTCTGCGGGGTCGCATCATCGGTACTTTATCCAATCGCTTCCATAGCAAGGTTGAATTGGCGAGTTTCCATGTTTCCGTCGTCAATGGGATTGAAGTTTCTGGGGATGGCCTGAAGGTTTTCGGCGCAACCGATCCCAACCCATATAAACCGGGAGTGCAAGCTCTGATCGGAGTTCAGGAATTCCGTTTTCAAACCCATTTGCTAAATCTATTCCATTCTCCGATGCATGTAGGAACTGTGTACGTGAGAGGCTTGGAGCTAAACATCCCGCCCAAGGAAGATCGTCAGCAAATGACAAAGATGGGGTCGAGAACGCCGAAGATGACCATTTTTGTCGACCAGTTCATTTGCGAAGATGCAAAGCTCGTGATCAACACTTCAAAACCAGGCAAGCCGCCGCTGGAGTTTGCCATCGGCAACTTGCAGATGAAAGATATCGGCCCCAGCATGCCCTTCCAGTTCAAGGCGACCTTGGTCAATCCTAAGCCGGTGGGAAACATTCAATCGACCGGTCTGTTTGGACCGTGGCAGCAGGATAGTCCTCGCGAAACCCCGGTGCAGGGAGACTATTCCTTCACGAACGCCGATCTGAGCACGATCAAAGGCATCGGAGGGATACTTTCATCGACCGGCGATTACTCGGGAACTCTGGGCAATATCGTCGTCCACGGAAAAACCGACACGCCCGATTTTCGCATTGCGACCGGCGGCCAAGCAGTTGCGCTGCACACCGAGTTTCACGCCATGGTTGACGGCACCAGCGGAGACACTTATCTCCGGCCAGTGAAGGCGAACTTCCTTCATACTTCGTTTACAGCGAGCGGCTCGGTGGTGCGGGTGAATTCTCCACATGGTCACGATGTGGAACTCGACGTCGTTTTGGATCGTGCGCGGATTGAAGACTTACTTAAACTCGGCGTGCACACCAACCCGCCAATCATGAACGGTCCGGTTGAAATGAAGACGCGACTCAGCCTTGCCCCCGGCGACGCGAGTGTGGCGGACCGGCTTAAGTTGGATGGTACATTTCATGTGTTGCGTGCGCTCTTCACCAGTGAAAAGGTACAGAGCAAACTCGACTCGTTGAGCGAGCGCAGTCAAGGCAGGCCCAAGGACGCGCAGATGCATGTCGTGGAAGATGTCCCCGTCGATCTGCGAGGTGTGTTCACTCTGAAGGACGGACTACTATCGTTTTCTCTGCTTCATTTTCTGATTCCCGGGACGCACGTCGATATGACTGGTGACTACAGTTTGGACGGACAGAAGTTTGACTTTCGAGGGACCGCGCGGCTGGACGCGAAGGTCTCGCAAATGACGACCGGGTGGAAGTCAAAGCTGCTGAAACCCGTCGACCCATTCTTTAGCAAAAACGGAGCGGGCACGCAGGTACCTATTAGAATCTCGGGTACGGAATCCGAGCCGCACTTTGCCTTGGATTTCGGTCGCAAAGGCGAACGCAAGAATATTGGGAAGAATGGCGATACAGGTTCGAAGCCTGAATAGTATAGTGGCCTATGGTTCGCGCCCGATAGATTCGTCCGCGAATGAGAAAAGGGCAGCACCGAGCTCCGATAACGTTGGTTGGAAGCTACGATTCGCCACTTGCAACGAAGCGCAAGTGAACGCTAATTTCCGGTTAGATCGCCCGAAAGGAAGGAAGCACCTATGAGCGACAAACAAAATACCGGCGATAAGCCAAGTACCACTTTGCCCGCAACGGTCGAAAAGATCATCAAGTCTCCATCACCGATCATACCCGAGAAGGCTCAGCTCGCCGTGGAAGGGGCGGATCACCTGTATCGAGAGCTTCGCATCGAGAACACTCTAACCGACGAGAATGGCGACGAGGTGCGGCTGAAGCCGGGCGCCGAAGTGGAAGTCACCATCGAAGCAGAAGCGAGTGCGACGACCCCCAAGAATGAAGGGAACGGCCACGGTAATTCGAGACCGTGATCTGCACGGCCCGGGTGTGCTGGTCAGGCACTTACCGCTGCGGCCGCGTCATTCTTTTTATTTTGTTTTCGGCACGCCTGGAGCCATTGCCCTAAAAACTCGAGGACTTCATCAGGCGGCCTGAGCCACAACCGTGCGGACGTCGTTCGCCACCGCGGGCGCACGAGTACGCTCAGGCCCCGGCTATTCACAGCTTGGAATGCCTGTTTGTCGGTGGTGTCGTCTCCCAGGTAAGCCGTGGGCGTGTCTGGATCCATTTCGCTCATGATGGTGCGAACCGCGGCGCCTTTGTTCGCTTTGCGGGGGCGAATTTCAACGCCACCGTCAAATTCCAGCAGGGCGAGACCGGTCCGCTTGGCAATTGGCATCCAGCCCAGCAGCACGCGCCCGCGAATCTCTGCCAGTTCGCATTCATTCAAATCTCCCCAGCGAATTGCGATGCTGCCGGTCTTATACTCGGCAGCGTGTTGGAGTTGCTGATAGAGCAGCCAATCGTCTGCTGCCGCCAGAGCTTCCACCGTGGCTTCGTCGGGAGGAAAAAGCTCTGAAGTTCCGTTGGGCTTCAGACGCTGCAAGCCGTGATATCCCCAAACCTCAAGGCGAGGCTGAATGCCGAGCAGCGGAATGACATCGTTCGCATCCCTTCCCGAGATGACGACCACTCGCGTCTTACTGAAACGAACGATCTGCTGCAGGATGCCCGAAACGCCAGGATCAGGATAAGGAGGCGCCTGCTCGGGATATTTTCGTAACGGCGCGAGGGCTCCCTCATAGTCGAGAATGAGCAGTGATCGGGACGCCTGGGCTACCCTCTCTAGCAGCGCTTCGATCTCAGGGTTGCTGTCCCCCATCAACCGTCCCCTATCACTATGTGCCCGGCGGTGGGTCATGCGGCAGTCACCCTGGTGCGGAGCTTCTCTTCCTGGGCGTGCTCCGCAGCATCCAGCCTGAGTTCACAGAGTTCCGTGACCAAACTTCCTGCCCAACGGTAAATGTTGTGGTCCCGTATGATCTTTCGCATGTGGTGCACACGCAATTGCTTTTCTTCCGGCTCCATTTCCAGGGCCACGCGGATGGCTTCGGCGGTCTGATCGGTGTCGTAAGGATTGATCAGCAGGGCGTCGGACAGCTCGCGCGCAGCTCCGGTGAACTGGCTCAGAATCAACACACCGCGTTCATCACGCCGGGCGGCGAGAAATTCTTTTGCGACCAGGTTCATGCCGTCATGCAGCGACGTCACGAGACAAAGATCGGCGGCCTGGTAGTAGCGTGCGATCTCTTTGTGGCTATGGTGCCGCTTCAGAAATACGATTGGCCTCCACTTGCCAGTTTGAAAGCGCCAATTAATTCGTTCCGCTTCGGCCTCGACTTCCGCCAACAGGTCGTGATAGCGCTTAATGTGAGTGCGGCTTGGCGAACCGATTTGCACGAAGGTGAATTTGTTTCGATACCTGGGATACTTCTCTAGGAATCGCTCAATGGCCTGGAAGCGCTCCAGGATACCCTTCGTGTAATCCACCCGGTCTACACCGATCCCCATAAATTCTGCGTCCACACCCAAAGTACGCAGCAAGGCAGAGCGCTCTACGTAGTCGACTCCATCCTCGTGGTTTTCGATGGAGTCGTCGCCCGCAAGATCGACGCTGATGGGGAAAGGCCTGACGATGGTGCGGTGCTTCTGACGCAATACGGCGAAGTGTTCCCAGTCGACACGCGACTCCACAACCCGATCCACCGTCTGCAAGAAGTTGTTGCAGTGCGACTGAATGTGGAATCCGATGAGATCTGCTCCCAAGAGTCCATCGACGAGTTGGCGCTGCCATGGGCAGATGCCGAACGCTTCCGGATTGGGCCATGGGATGTGCCAGAAAATGGCGACGCGCGCGTCTGGCCTTTTCTCTTTGATCAGCCGGGGCAGGAGCGCGAAGTGATAGTCCTGGACCAGCACCACGGGCTTTTCTGTGTCTTCGATTTCCTTAAGTACGGCAGCAGTGAACTTGCGATTGACCTCTTGATAGTGTTGCCAGTCTCGTGCCCGAAAGATGGGACGCGTGTGAGCGATATGGCAGAGGGGCCAAAGCCCTTCATTTGCAAATCCGTAGTAATAACCCTCTTCTTCTTCTTTGCTCAGCCATACCCGACGCAACGTGTAACGAGGTTCGTCCGGGGGCACACGCAGACGATCTTGTGCGTCCACGACTTCCGAGTCAGCATCTCCGCTGCCGTGAGCGATCCATGTGCCGTCGCAGGCTTCGAGCACCGGTTCGAGAGCGGTAACCAGGCCGCTGGGCGGGACAACTGCCTCAATGGACTTTCCGTTCCGCTGGTGAACGTAAGGCTCGCGATTCGAGACTACGAAAAGCCGGCCGCCGTCAAGACGAGTCTGGATTTGTACTGCGAGCCGGTCGGCGGTCCACATGGAAGCGGAGGCTTCGCGCAGGCGGGCTTCACTTTCTGCAGCGCTGCGTGCCTGACTGAGACTCTCGGCGAGCGTGACTACTTCCGACGCGAGCGGCTTGAATACATCCAGGTCAGGCATTTGCTGAGATGAAGTTCTGCCCAGGCGAAGGGCGCGCATCCATTGCGCGGCGCGTGCGATCGGACCGGCGATGCTCCAGCGCACGATCAGCAGTGTGATCGACACAATGAGGAAAACTTGAACCAGAATTCTCAGGAACGCTTCGCGCCATGACTGAAGGGTTTGATCGTGGATGTAACGAACATCGTGTACGATTGCCAGCCCGCCCGCGAGTTCATCCTGACGGTGCAGAGGCAACGCAAAAATGTGAACCGGATCTTTGCCCAGTCGGACGAACGAACTCTCTCCGTGTCCTTCCGACATTGCCTGGACAACATTTTGTGGCGTGCCGCTGAGGACGTGTCCCAGCTCGGACGTGATCGCGATCACCTTGCCTTGCCGGTCGTAGACGGCGACGCCCAGCAAATGTTCCCGATTCGCAAAGCGCTGCACCAGGCGCTGCAGTCCGCGCTCCGACCCCGTCTCCCATGACTTCTCAACGTTGCCGGCGACGCTTTCACCCAGCACCTCGGCCCGCCGTTCCAGATCGCTGCGCAAGGCGCGCTTCTCTCCCACAACTTCGTAGTAGGAAAAACCCAGAGATACCAGCGTGATGCCAACAATGAGAGAAATAATGAGCCGGGTGCTCAACAAGCGCATAGAAACTTTCCTATTTGCGTCGTCCTAAGCTTAGAGAGTCGTCCTAAGCTTAGAGATCAGAAAGGCGGCAGCAACATACAGGAATCACCCTAGGATCCCGCCGGAAAGTCCGGCGAGTCGAGGAGGCTTGAGAAAGCAGAATCGATGACGAGATAGAGAGATGAAGAGAAATGAGAAAGAGGAAATAGCTTCTGCTTCAAATTTTGTTTTCAACGAAGTGTGCAGGAAGAGAAAGGGTTCAGGCGACTTCCGACGCTGAACTATCGATGGTCACCGACCCTCGAATAGGCAGCATCGCCGTCACCGTTGTGCCCGCCGCGCTCGAGTGGATTTCCATGGCTCCTCCCAGCTGCCGAAGACGTTCGCGCATACCACGAAATCCCACCCCGGTTCGACCGGTGGAACTGAGCTCAAGCTGCTTCTCCGGAGGTATTCCCTTGCCTTCGTCCTGCACTTCAACCAGGATGCGGTGGTCTTCCTCGTGCACGCGGATCGTGGCGGAAGTACCGCCAGAGTGACGGTGAATGTTGGTGAGGCACTCCTGGACCATGCGGAATATTGCGATTTCCATTTCGTCCGACAGCCGGCCGAACTCTTCCGGGATATCCAGGTTGACTCTGATATTGCTGCGCTCCGAGAACCCGTCCACATACCAGCGAAGAGCAGACGCAAGACCGGCCACATCGAGCAAGGGGGGATGCAGCAGGTGAGAGATCGTGCGAATTTCCCTGCCGATTTGCTCGACCATCGCGGCGTTCTCGGAAATGGCGCGGGCGCCCATCGAATCGAGCTTATCGGACTGACGCTGCACGATAGCAAGGTTCATGCTGAGCGCGGCAAGCAATTGGCCCACACTGTCATGCAGTTCCCGCGAAATGTGCCTGCGCTCTTCATCGCGAGCCTGCTGCAGCCGTCCCGATAGTTCGCGCAGATTTTCGGTGGCCAGGTTCAGGTCTGCAGTTCGCTCCCGGACTTTTCGTTCGAGTTCCTCGTGCGCGATTCTCAGTTGATCTTCCGCCCATTTGTTCCTGGCAACAGAGCGCCGATTCGCTTCGCCGAGAGCGATGATCATGCCGGAGAAGATGAGGAAACCGATTATTCCAGAAATTTGATTTTTGGGGTCCTGGAGACTGAAGGTATTGTGCGGCGGCAGGAACCAGTACCACACGCCGACCAGGCCGATGGAAGCCGTGAGCATGGAAGGGCCGAGTCCACAGTACCAAGCGGAGAAAACAACTGCGGGCCAGAGAGTATGGTACGGATTGCTCTCCCCGAAAAGTGGAGAAAGCAACTTGCGAAGCCATAGCGCTACGATCGCCGCCAGAATTGCCAGACTGTAACGACGCACGGCATCAGAGACCTTGCCAGCATCTGAAATTTGATAAGTGCCCATCTTGGCTCTTACTTGCAGAGTCTTATCGAACACGAATTGTTAAGAACGGTCCAAATCTTCTCACAACGGCAGTCCGCGCTTACCACGCAGAGCGTCGCTTTCGGTACTTGCATTACGCGTCGCAACTTTAGCTTGCAGGCATGCCAGCCTTTTTGGATCCGTCACGACTCTCGCGCAACGAAGCAGTTCCGTCATCGCGAACTGCCGTCTGCGCCAGATTGGCGCAGTTGTCTTGCGGCACAAGCGTTGCATAAGCAGCTCCTCGGTCGGAAGAAGATCTCAGGTCGGTGGTTCTTGAACTTTTGAGCTCCACCCTTTGCAGCGTCTGCAGGTTACCCAGAGCTGAAGACATCTCCTTCGTCTCTGCGGTCACGCACTCAGGGATACCCGTCAGCTCTTTCGTGGCCTGCCGTATTGCGGCTTGAGCGGCTTCGATCCTGCCGGGCAGGCGAGCAAGATCGAGTTCGAGCATTGCCGCTGCGTACAATTCCCGCCACGAATGGTTTTTCGTCACCAGGGGACCTTTCTTGACGACTGATTCAGCATACCTTCGCCACTAAAAATAGGTGGACTATTTGATTTGGTCTGTCGTAGCTGCGATGAACGCCTAACTCAGCCGGAAGTGAGCCAGCGTAAAACAATGCGCCCCGCGCAGTTCACAGAGGTATAGTTATCGTATAGCACAATTATCGCATACATATAAACCTATAAAGATTTAATAGTCAAGTAGAAAAATATATTTGACCTAAATCTTGTTCTCTGGTATTTTCTGCAAAACAAGCCAAGGAGGGAAACCATGTCCAACGAACAAAAAAACAAGAACCGACTGCCGGGGTTGAAATATCGCCAGGTTGAGATTTCCGGGCTGAAGCGAGGCCGACACGGAAAGCACCACGAACTGGTTCAGGGCATTGTTCAGGAGTTGACGACGCTACAGGAGGGCTCAGCCCTTGAGATTCCCCTTGCCGATGTAGGTGGCATTGGCCTTGCGAACCTTCGTTCGGCGGTGCATCGGGCCGCAGCCTCCAATGGTGTGGAGATCGAAACGATCGCGGACGAAGGCAAGTTCTATGTGTGGAAGGCCAAAGCGAAATAACGGCTCAGGGCCGCGGCTTCCCTTCTGAGCCCTCTTCCTAATTGTAAGAGCCTTCGTTAAATTCAGAGGCCCGCGTTAAATCAAGAGGCCTTCGTTAAATTCAGAGGCCTTCGTCTTCATTAAGATTAGGCGTTCGTTCGAAGCCCGTCTTGGAATACAGGATTCACCCGATGTTTCGGGCTCCCCCCGATTGTGTAGCCTCAGTCTATCCCGTAGTTGCGCGAGCCCTTTGACCGGATTCTACTGCGCCGCAAGGGTTCTCAGCTTCCCCGGTGGTGATCCAGACCTGCAGTTCGTTCTGCAATCCGAATCGGAGAATCCGATCATGACAACAAATCCCCCAGCCGCCTACGGAATGTACTCTTACGACGCCGAGTTTCACGAAGTCGTGCACACCTTGAACCAGTCAGGGTTTAATAATGAAGATATCTGCATGATGGTTTCGCCCCGGCATCGCATCGCCACGTTCGTGCGCGAGACGAATATCCTCAACGCCGAGCGGAAAGAGGGTGCGGTCGCTGAGAAGCTTATGAGCTGGCTTTTCGAGTTCGGCGCGGTAGTGATCCCCACCGTCGGTCTCTTCATCCGTTCGCAAGCCTTTCTCCATGCCCTGATGGGCAATAGCAAGTCGGGATGTCTTGAGGGATTAGGTTTTTCTGAGCGCGACGCGCACCGGTTCGAGAAGCAACTGCGCGAGAGGGGCGTTCTGATCTACGTGGCCTGCGCCAAGAGCGCGAATGCGGCGTCTGCGGTGGAGATACTCCGGCGAACCGGTGCCAAAGAACCCGGATTGCTGGAACAAGAAGCGTTCATGGCGGCGGCCGTTTAACTATTCGCTGAATCTGGCGTTCTAATCTGTCCTTTTCTCGAGTCTCAATCTCGGCTTCACCGCGAACTCTGGTCCTGACGGTTCAAGGGTAGAGCCTTGCCCCTCCATACCGCGTACAAGTCATTGCCGCATACAGGAAAGACCCTAGAGTCAGGGTACAGTTTTTCGTGGTATCAGTGTGGTATATGGACTTGAGTCGGTACTTTTCTGCGTTCTGAACATTTTCAAAACAAAGGCTTTGTGCTGTCGCTGATTTTTAGTGGTTCGTCCAGCCCCAGTTCGTAGGACTCAGCACCCCGGCGTGCGACTGCTTCTTGTCCCGGCACCGCCAAGCTGTTCACGCGTTTCCGCCGCGGATCAGGAGATCATAGAAGACGGAGCCATGATGAATGGCTTATCACTACGCCAGACACTCCCCCAGTTCTGGAGAAGAAGATGAAGAGAAACAATCAGGGCCCGACGATCGCCGATTCCAATGGGCCATCCGTCGAAGGTCAGAGCAAGAATAATGGAAGTTCTGCGGTTCTTACCGAGCCCGGTTCGGGCGATCTGAGCGTAATTCTAGCCAGCTTGCAGACGATGAGGGACGGCGATTTTTCCGTGCGTCTTCCCGGCGCCTGGACCGGTCTGGCGGGGAAAATCGCGGATACTTTCAATTCCATCGTTTCCGCCAATCAGCAGATGGCAGAGGAACTGAAACGTGTTGGGCAAGTAGTGGGAAACGAAGGAAGGACTCGCGAGCGTGCGCGCTTCCATGAGTCCAGAGGCGCGTGGGGTGAGATGGAAGTCTCGATCAACACGCTGGTCGAGGATCTGTTGCGCCCAACGGAGGGCGTGACCCGGGCCATCGCGGCCGTTGCCCAGGGGAACTTGACGCAAACAGTCCGCCTGGACGTGGACGGACGACCTCTGGAAGGCGAGTTCCTGCGCTCCGCCAGCATTGTCAACACCATGATCCAGCAGCTTAGCGTCTTCACCGCGGAGGTAACGCGCGTAGCGCGCGAGGTGGGCACAGACGGAAAGCTGGGTGGACAGGCGCAAGTACCTGGTGTGGCCGGTACGTGGAAAGATCTTACGGATTCCGTGAACTCGATGGCCAGTAACCTGACCGGCCAGGTTCGCAACATCGCTGAAGTTGCGACTGCCGTCGCCAGCGGCGATCTTTCCCGAAAGATCACCGTCGATGTGCGCGGCGAAATTCTACAGCTCAAAGAAGCCATCAATACGATGGTGGACCAACTTCGCTCGTTTGCGTCGGAAGTCACGCGCGTGGCCCGCGAAGTGGGCACCGACGGCAAGTTGGGTGGACAGGCGGTCGTGGTGGGCGTGGCGGGTACGTGGAAAGATCTTACGGACTCCGTCAACGCAATGGCCGGCAATTTAACGGCGCAAGTTCGGAACATTGCCGAAGTAACCACGGCGGTAGCCCGCGGCGATTTATCGCGCAAGATTACGGTCGATGTGAAGGGCGAAATCCTCGAACTCAAAGACACCATTAACACGATGGTGGATCAACTCAATGCGTTCGCCGGCGAAGTAACTCGCGTGGCGCGTGAAGTGGGCACCGAAGGCAAACTCGGCGGACAGGCGCAAGTGCCTGGAGTGGGCGGAACCTGGAAGGATCTCACAGACAATGTGAACTTCATGGCCAGCAATCTCACCGGCCAGGTACGAAACATTGCCGAGGTCGCGACGGCCATTGCCACCGGCGATCTCTCGCGAAAAATTACGGTGGACGTCCGTGGCGAAATTTTGCAGCTCAAAGAAACGCTGAACACGATGGTGGATCAGCTGAATCGCTTCGCTGGTGAAGTCACGCGCGTAGCGCGCGAGGTGGGAACGGAAGGTCGTTTGGGAGGTCAGGCGAACGTACCTGGCGTCGCCGGCACATGGAAAGATCTGACGGATTCCGTCAACTCGATGGCCGGAAACCTAACTGGGCAGGTGCGTAACATCGCCGAGGTCACGACCGCTGTCGCACGTGGTGATTTGTCACGCAAGATCACGGTCGACGTGAAGGGCGAAATCCTGGAATTGAAGAACACCATCAACACCATGGTCGACCAGCTCAATGCATTCGCTGGTGAAGTGACGCGCGTGGCCCGCGAAGTGGGTACGGAAGGAAAGCTGGGTGGGCAAGCACAGGTACCTGGCGTGGCCGGCACCTGGAAAGATCTAACCGACAACGTGAACTTCATGGCCAGCAACCTGACTGGCCAGGTGCGAAACATTGCTGAAGTTGCTACGGCCGTTGCCCGCGGCGACTTGTCCCGCAAAATCACGGTCGACGTCAGAGGCGAAATCCTCGAACTCAAAGACACCATCAACACGATGGTGGACCAATTGCGCTCGTTTGCTTCTGAAGTAACGCGCGTGGCCCGCGAAGTGGGCACGGACGGGAAGCTTGGCGGACAGGCCCAGGTGCCTGGAGTCGGCGGCACGTGGAAGGACCTAACCGACTCGGTGAACTCGATGGCCAGCAACTTGACTGGCCAGGTGCGCAACATTGCCGAAGTGTCTACGGCGATCGCCAGCGGCGATCTCTCGAAGAAGATTACGGTGAACGTGAGCGGGGAGATTCTGCTGCTCAAGGAAACCATCAACACAACGGTCGATCAGCTCAACGCGTTCGCGGGCGAAGTGACGCGCGTGGCCCGCGAAGTCGGTACTGAAGGACGGCTCGGAGGACAAGCTAACGTCCCAGGCGTAGCCGGTACGTGGAAGGATCTCACGGACTCCGTCAATTCGATGGCCGGAAACCTCACCGGCCAAGTTCGCAACATCGCTGAGGTGACCACTGCAGTGGCCCGAGGCGATTTGTCGCGCAAGATCACGGTCGACGTGAAGGGTGAAATTCTCGAACTCAAGAACACCATTAATACGATGGTGGATCAACTCAATGCATTCGCCGGCGAAGTTACACGCGTAGCGCGCGAAGTCGGCACCGACGGGAAACTTGGCGGACAGGCGCAAGTACCGGGCGTGGCCGGGACGTGGAAAGATCTCACGGACAACGTGAACTTCATGGCCAGCAACCTGACCGGCCAGGTCCGTAACATCGCTGAAGTTGCGACCGCGATCGCGAACGGAGATCTCTCCAAGAAGATCACGGTTGACGTTCGAGGCGAGATCTTACAGCTGAAAGAAACCCTGAACACCATGGTCGAGCAATTGCGCTCATTCGCCGCGGAAGTTACTCGCGTGGCTCGTGAAGTAGGCAGCGAGGGCCGGTTAGGCGGACAGGCGAACGTGCCCGGCGTGGCCGGTACGTGGAAGGATCTCACCGATTCCGTAAACGCAATGGCCGGCAACCTGACCGGGCAGGTGCGAAATATTGCTGAAGTGACGACGGCTGTGGCTCGCGGCGATTTGTCGCGAAAGATTACAGTCGACGTCAAAGGCGAAATTCTCGAACTGAAGAACACCATCAATACGATGGTGGACCAACTCAATGCGTTCGCCGCTGAAGTCACGCGCGTGGCGCGCGAAGTTGGCACTGACGGCAAGCTGGGTGGTCAGGCGCAGGTGCCCGGCGTCGGTGGAACCTGGAAAGACCTTACCGACAGTTTCAACGTCATGGCAGTCAACCTGACGGAACAAGTGCGCGGCATCGTAAAAGTGGTTACGGCCGTTGCGAATGGCGACCTCACGCAGAAACTAACCGTGAACGCGAAGGGCGAGATCGCAGCTCTGGCAGAAACCATCAACAATATGACGGGCACCCTTGCCACGTTTGCCGATCAGGTGACGACCGTTGCCCGCGAAGTGGGAGTGGAAGGCCGCCTCGGCGGTCAGGCCAATGTGCCGGGCGCATCCGGCACGTGGAAAGATCTTACGGGCAACGTCAATCTGCTGGCCGATAACTTGACGAACCAAGTTCGGGCAATCGCGGAAGTCGCAACCGCCGTGACCAAAGGCGATTTAACGCGGTCCATTCAGGTGGAAGCCAGCGGTGAAGTTGCTGAGTTGAAGGACAATATCAACACGATGATTGACAACCTCCGACTCACGACCGACCGCAACACAGAACAAGACTGGCTGAAGACAAATCTGGCGCGCTTCACTGGCATGTTGCAGGGCCAGCGCGATCTGGCAACCGTGGGCCGCATGTTGCTGTCGGAACTCGCGCCGCTAGTGAATGCGCAGCAAGGTGTGATCTACCAGATGGAAAGTGAAACCTCGGCGGAAATGGTGCTGCTCTCGGCCTTTGCCGGTGACGGAGAGGATGGACACTTGCGTCGGTTGAAGATCGGCGAGGGACTGGTAGGTCAGTGCGCGGCGGAGAAACGGCGGATGTTGATTTCCAACCTGCCGCCAAACACCATCGCCATTCGCTCCGGTTTGTTCGAAGCTGTGCCGCGAAATGTGATCGTGCTTCCGGTGCTGTTTGAAGACCGGGTCAAAGCAGTGATTGAGCTGGCGTCGCTGAGCATTTTTACCGCCTCTCAGATGGCGTTTCTGGAGCAGTTGACGGCCAGCATCGGCATCGTGCTGAACAGCATTGAGGCCACCATGCAGACTGAAGGACTGTTGAAGCAGTCGCAGCAGTTGGCCACCGAACTTCAGGTACAGCAGAAAGAGTTGCAGCAGACTAACGAGCAGCTCGCGCAAAAAGCGCAACAGCTGGCCGAACAGAACGTCGAAGTCGAACGGAAAAACCAGGAGATTGAACAGGCCCGGCGAGCCGTGGAAGAGAAGGCGAAGGAATTGGCCTTGACCTCGAAATACAAGTCCGAATTCCTGGCCAACATGTCGCACGAGTTGCGGACGCCGCTCAACAGCATCCTGGTGCTGGGCCAGCAGCTTAGCGATAACCCGGATGGAAACCTGACGCCAAAACAGGTTGAGTTCTCACGCACGATTCATGGCGCCGGCACAGACTTGCTGAACCTGATCACAGATATTCTCGATCTCTCGAAGATCGAGTCTGGAACGGTCTCGGTGGAAGCGGATGAGGTATTCTTCGCCGGAATGCTGGATGCCCTGGAACGGCCATTCCGTCACGAAGCGGAAAACCGGCACCTGACTTTCGAGGTGAAGACCGATCCGCACCTGGCGCGGAGTGTGGTCACGGATTCGAAGCGTCTGCAGCAGGTATTGAAAAACCTGTTGTCCAATGCGTTTAAGTTTACCGAGGTTGGAGGCGTGCGCTTGTCGGTTGCTCCGGCGAAGAGTGGCTGGAGCGAGGATCACCCGATTCTGGGAAAGGCCGGATCGGTAGTGTCATTTGAAGTTGCGGATACTGGCATTGGCATTCCGTTCGAGAAACAACGCATCATCTTTGAGGCGTTTCAGCAGGCCGATGCCGGCACCAGCCGCAAGTACGGGGGAACCGGCCTGGGCCTTGCGATCAGCCGCGAGCTCGCCGGTCTGCTCGGGGGAGAGATCCAGTTGCGCAGCGCTCCGGAACGGGGCAGCACATTCACTCTCTATTTGCCGCAAACCTATGTCGGTCCTTCGCAAGCCAGCGCTGCGGGGATTGAAAGAAAATCTTCTTCATCGGTCGTTCCTCCGCTTCCGTTATCGGTGGAGCATCCAGTCGAAAAAATTCCAGATGATCGCGAGAACCTGCAACCTGACGATGCCGTGTTGCTGATAGTTGAAGATGATCCTCACTATGCGCGCGTGCTGCGCGACCTTTCCCGGGATAAGGGGTTTAAGGTTCTAGTGGCAACGCGCGGAGCGGATGCGCTTGCCCTGGCGCACGAATATCATCCGACTGCCGTGTCTCTGGATGTTTTCCTGCCCGACGTGCTGGGCTGGACGGTGCTGAACCACCTGAAGCAGGATCCGGCGACCCGGCACATACCGGTTCAGATGCTGACACTCGACGAAGATCGGCACCACGGGCTGGCGCGGGGAGCGTTTGCCTTTGTGACCAAGCCCACTACGACGCAGGGGCTGGAAACGGCGTTAGCCCGCATCAAGGACTACTCCGCGCCGCGCCGGAAGCGATTGCTAGTGGTAGAAGACAATCCAGCCGAGCAGCTCAGCATCAAGGAACTGCTGGGTTACGACGACATCGACGTTACAGTTGTTTCTACGGGCGCAGACACAATCGAGGTCGTGAACAAGCAGACGTTCGACTGCGTGGTCCTCGACCTGCGTCTGCCTGACATATCAGGGTTCGATGTGTTGGAGCGGTTCCGGGATACTCCGTCACTCGCTGACCTGCCGGTTGTTGTTTTTACCGGCAAGGAACTTTCTCCCGAAGAGGATGCCCGGCTGCATTCGCTGGCGCGAAGCGTGGTGGTCAAGGGGGTGGAGTCACCCGAACGCCTGCTGGACGAAACAGCATTGTTCCTGCATCGCGTAGTCGCCGATCTTCCGGTAGAAAAGCAGAGGCTGCTCGACCGGTTGCACCACTCTGACGATGCGCTGGTAGGAAAGAAAGTGCTGGTCGTGGACGATGACGTGCGCAATATCTTCGCCCTCAGCAGCGTCATCGAGCGCCGAGGCATGACCGTGATGACTGCCGGTACTGGGCGGGAAGCGATCGCCAAGCTCGAATCAACGCCGGATATTGCGATCGTATTAATGGATATTATGATGCCCGAGATGGATGGATATGAAACGATGCAAGTCATCCGGCAGAATCCACTGTTCCGGCGATTGCCGATCATTGCACTGACGGCAAAAGCGATGAAAGGGGATCGCGAGAAATGTCTTGAGGCCGGAGCGTCTGAGTACCTGGCCAAACCGGTTAACACCGAACAACTGCTCTCGTCGTTGCGGATGTGGCTTCACAGATAGCTGTCGACCGTAGCGTGTGGAACTTGAGCGGAGAGGAACACAGCGGGACTCATGGGCGGAAACGAAAAAGTCAATATCCTCATGGTGGACGATCAGCCGGCCAAGCTGCTCAGCTACGAAGTCATGCTGGGCGGACTCGGCGAGAATCTGATCAAAGCCGCCTCGGCTAAACAGGCCCTCGAAATCCTGCTTAACAACGATATAGCCGTTGTGCTTATGGACGTAAGCATGCCGGAACTCGACGGCTTTCAATTGGCTGCGATGATTCGCCAGCATCCCCGTTTTCAGAGGACGGCAATCATTTTTGTCTCGGCAGTGCACCTGACCGATCTGGACCAACTCAAGGGATATGAGCACGGCGCAGTGGATTACATCTCGGTTCCGGTGGTTCCGGAACTGCTGCGCGCCAAAGTAAGAGTATTCGCGGACCTGCATCGCAAGACACGACAACTTGAAACCCTGAATCGCGAACTCGAGCAGCGCGTGCTCGACCGCACGGAAGAGTTAGCCCGCAAGGCGGAATTGCTGCTGCAGCTCAACGTGGAACTGGTAGGAAAGAATCAGGAACTCGATGCCATCATCCACACCGCCCCGGACATCATCTTCAGTCGTAATGCCGACGGCTCCAGAGATTACATCAGCGATCGATTTTATGAATTTACGGGCGCAGCCCCAGCCTCGGCAAACGGTTTCGGGTGGTTGGACTATGTGCATCCCGAGGATCGGCAAAAGGCCATGGCGGACTGGCTACTCTGCGTTGAATCGGGGGCGAATTACGAGGCGGAGTATCGCATACGGGCCAAAGACAGCAATTATCGCTGGTTCCGGGCGCGCGCGGTCCCGATTCAAAGTGACGGGACGATTGTCAAATGGTACGGAACCTGTTCCGACATTCACGACAGCAAACTGCTGGAGCAGTCGATTCGCGACAACGCCGCAGAGCTGGAGAAAATGGTCGACCGGAGGACGAACGAACTGCGGCGCCTTTCCATCCGGCTCATGACCATGCAGGATCAAGAACGCCGCAGAATCGCACGCGATCTGCACGACGGACTAGGACAAGAACTTGCGGTGGCCAAAATGGTCCTGGACAGGATGCTGCTGCAAGAACCTGCGGGGTTTCCCAAGGAAGCCTGGGTTCAGGCCAGCAACATTGTGGATAGCGCGATTCAGCAAGTCCGCACCATGTCGCACTTGTTGCATCCCCCGTTGCTCGATGAAGTGGGTTTATTGTCGGCGCTGTCCTGGTATGTGGACGGGCTCACAAAGCGCAGCGGCATCGAAACCTCTCTCGACGTTCAGCCTCGCGAATTTCCGAGGCTGGGCACGGAGGTAGAGACCGCGATGTTCCGAATCGTGCAAGAAGCATTGACCAACGTTTTCCGGCATTCAGAGGCACACAAGGTTTGGATTACATTGACGCAAAAGGACGGGATGATCGTGGTCGCGGTGCGAGACGATGGCAAGGGAATTGGCCAGAGAATTGCTGAACTGCAACCGGATAGCGTAGGCGTGGGCATTGGAGGCATGAAGCAACGAGCCAGCGAATTTGGCGGGGAGTTGCGGCTGACCAATACGCATCCTGGGACCCTGGTCGAACTCGTGATTCCCAGCGGTTCGGTTCTGCAACAGCGGAATGCCGTTCCGGACGGAAGTCAGAAGTTTGTGGATGCAGCGATACGATAAGAACCAGATGGAAAACACCCTACCAGACGAGCGGAAGGCTGCCGAAGTGATGCGGTCGAGGCTGGCCGCGATCGTGGAGAGTTCGGACGACGCCATCATCGCGAAAGACCTGAACGGAATCATCACCGCCTGGAATGGCAGCGCCGAACGCATTTTCGGTTACACCGAAAGTGAAGTTCTCGGAAAACCCATCACGATTATTATCCCGTCGGAATTGCGGGCCCAGGAAACGGACATCTTGCGCAGGCTCAGATCAGGAGAGCGCATCGAGCATTTCGAAACGGTGCGGATCACAAAAACCGGGGAGCGAGTTCTGGTATCGCTGACGGTTTCGCCAGTTCGAGATTCGACAGGCAAGATCATAGGTGCGTCCAAAATAGCTCGTGACGTCACCCGAATCCGGCAGATCGAGCAGGCACTGCGGGACAGCGAACAAAAAATGCGCTTTTGCCTGGGAGCCGCGAACATCGTGACCTGGGATTGGGACATCGACGACGGGAGTGTCCGCTGGTCCGAAAACATGAAAGGAATTCGCGGGCAGTCGCGGGGATCGTTCGGAGGGAATGTCGAGGCGTTCTTAGATAGCGTTCACGACGAAGACCGCCTGCGGGTTAGGCAAGCCGTTCAGCGGGCACTTGAAGGCGAAGGCAATTATCACGTGGAGTATCGACAGGTGAGGACGGATGGAAGTATTGCCTGGATGGAGGCGCATGGGCAGGTCGTTTACGATGCGTCAAACCGTTCCAAGAGCATAATGGGTGTATCCCGGGACATCAGCGAACGCAAGGTTTCAGAAAAGGCGTTGAGGGATGCGCATCAGCAATTGGAGGCAAGAGTAAAAGAACGCACCCGCGAACTCGATCAAGCCCAGGAAAGGCTGCGCATGCTCTCTGCGCGGCTGTTGCAGATGCAGGATGACGAACGGCGCCGGATCGCCCGGGAACTGCACGATACCGCCGGTCAGATATTGGTCGCTTTGAACCTGAACCTGGTTCCGGTGGAGGAGGAACTTCGGAAAACAAACTCCTTGCTCCTCAGGCCGACCACCGAATGCTTGCGTCTGGTCGATGAGCTGTCGAGAGATTTGCGGACCATGTCTCATCTACTGCATCCACCGTTGCTCGATGAGGCGGGACTGAAGTCGGCTGTGCGCTGGTATGTTGAGGGGTTTGCCGAGCGGAGCAAGATCGAAGTGGATCTCCATTTGGATGACGGACTTGGCCGGCTCGCAGCTGAGCTTGAGACCGCAATGTTCCGCATCGTTCAGGAATGCCTTACCAACATCCACCGGCACTCTGGCAGCAGTTCCGCTAGCATCGTCATTAGCTGCGACGCAGAAAATGTAACCATCGAGATCCGTGATCGGGGCAAGGGAATGCCAATGCCAGTGCGTGCAGGTGTGGGCATTCAGGGTATGGGCGAGAGAGTGCGACAGTTGGGGGGACACTTGGAAATTGAGTCCGGAAGCGACGGCACGCGAGTGACTGCGATTTTTCCCACCGACGTTGCTTCGTCAGAAGTCTCGGCAGAAAGAGTGAAAGTTGCTTCATGAAGACGACCTTCCGCAACTAAAGTTCAAGTTGCATCCACGCTGACGATTAAAACAAACTTCGATTGAGATATCTTCCTACCGGTAGTGCGCTTACTTCTAAGGACTTTCCCCGATTGGCTTAAGACGCCGCATGACCGAAGCTGTAACCGTGTAGAACAAAGCCTTCCGTATCGGAGGGTGCCGAGAATTCTCCAGTCTCGTTCGCTTTTCGCGTCGTCCATACTGCCGACACTGTAGTTCGACAACGCTACCGACCTCCCACGCCCTGTAGATCTCTTGAAGGATTCCCCTACTACTTTCGCGTGCGCTGGGATCAGGTTACAGCGTGAACCGGATGGAACAGCGAGCACCGAAAAGCTAGGGTTAAGTTTGCAAGACAATTCAAACAGATGCTCACTTCGAGCACAGAAGAGGTTCTTCATGACAAGAATTAACTCTGCATTGCCCAGATGTCTCCTGGTGCTCGGTGCTGGTGTTCTGCTGCTCACTAGCATGGGTTGGTCTGCGGACGACGACAAAGACCGATCGGACATCGACAAACGCCTGGATGCTTCGGCCAAAGTTCTAAACGAAATTATGGCCACTCCCGACAAAGCCATTCCGGACAAAGTCATGAGTGACGCGAAGTGCGTCGCGGTGATTCCTTCGATGGTGAAGATTGCAGTTGGTTTCGGAGGCAGTCACGGCAAAGGTGTTGCCACCTGCCGGACGGAAGATGGCAGATGGAGCGCTCCGGCGCCGATTACCATCACGGGCGGAAGCTGGGGATTGCAGCTGGGCGGACAGGCCGTCGACCTGGTGATGGTCGTGACGAATGAAGATGGAATGCAGCATCTGCTTTCAAGCAAGTTCAAACTGGGCGCGGATGCTTCGGCGGCCGCAGGACCTGTAGGACGCGACGCTGCAGCCGACACGGACGTGAAGATGAGGGCGGAAGTGCTGACCTATTCTCGAGCCCGCGGCATCTTTGCAGGAATTGACCTGAACGGTTCGGTCGTCACGCAGGACAAAGACGAGACTCGAATTCTTTACGGGACCTTCGTACCCTTCAGCGACATTTTGGGCGGAAAGGTTCCCGCGAGAGGGGCAAGTGAACCGTTCCTGGCTGCGATCCGGAAATATTCGGGTCAAGCCAAAGAGCATGGTGAACTGAAGCCTGCGGCGGGGGTCTCAAACACCGCGAGCCGTTAACGTGGAGGATCTCGAATAGCGATCTGTGAGGCCCGGCTTGGTTAACAAGCCGGGTCATTACTTCCACGAAGGAATTAAACGAAGGAACTAACCGACGATTGGAGGCTTTCATGTCGATGATTTTGCTTATCGTTCTGGTGGTGTTGTTGCTTGGGGCTCTCCCAGCTTGGCCGTACAGCAGATCGTGGGGCTATTACCCCAGCGGCGGACTTGGCTTGGTGCTGGTGGTCCTGCTTGTACTGCTCGTGGCCGGACGGCTGTAAAGTCCTGGGACTTCGACCAAGTTATCTCGAAGCCGGTGCCTTTGTGATTTGGCCAATGGCAGGAGTTTCTCAGGTCCTGCCATTCTTTGATCCTGATTGACAATTGCGCTTGCGCTAGATCAGGAAGTTCTCAATCTCAATGAGGAGCGTCAATGCCGAACCATGAGAGTCTACGCCAGGCCTCTTACGCGCCGTATCCCGTTTCTTCATCCGTAACGCTCGACGCTCTTTACCGGGGCCGTGAGGTATCTGCGCGACGG
>Ga0210389_10000275_pt1 | contig 52270 bp, 48 predicted proteins | sample IncBWH28OmetaG_FD_160127 | JGI IMG/M metagenome (GOLD analysis project Ga0210389, IMG submission 160127) | Forest soil microbial communities from Barre Woods Harvard Forest LTER site, Petersham, Massachusetts, United States - Inc-BW-H-28-O ... | reverse complement strand
ACACCCCTCCAGTGCCTCTCGATCAGGTGGCGACGACTGCCCTCAGTCCGGTAACGCCTAAAATCCGGCGCTTCGATCAGTACCGGACCATTACCGTGCAGTGCTGGCCTACGAAGGGGCATTTACCTTCGGAGGTAATCGCAGCGGCTATGCCAAAGCTGGAGGCATTCCAGAAGCAGCTTCCCGACGGGTTTATATTCCGCTTCGCAGGGGAGCAAAAAGAGCAGGTCAGCGGCTTTGCTGATCTCACTACGGTGCTGCTCATTTGCGTTAGCGCCATTTACTTGGCACTCCTCGCGCAGTTCAAGCATGCGTTCAAACCCCTCATCGTCTTTGCTGCCATTCCGTACGGCGTTGTCGGTGCAATCTTTTCACTCGCGATTATGGGCCAGCCCTTTGGATTCATGGCATTCCTGGGGATCATCAGCCTCATCGGTGTCATTGTGAGCCACATCATCGTGCTGTTTGAATTTATCGAGGAACGACGAGAAGAGGGCGAGGAATTGGAGTTGGCGCTGATCGATGCCGGCATCCTTCGTTTGCGGCCAGTGATGATTACGGTTGCGGCCACAGTGATTGCGCTCTTTCCGTTGGCTGCACACGGCGGCCCGCTTTGGCAGCCTCTTTGCTATGCGCAGATTGGGGGACTGACGATCGCCACTTTCGTGACGCTGGGGCTCGTTCCCGTCCTCTATTCCTTCGTCGTGCTGGATCTTAAATTGATCCGTTGGGAACAACAAGAGCACCCTGATTCTGCTGCTCCGGAAAAACCGTCAGCGATGCCTCTAACATCCGGAATAGCCAGGTGACCACTATGAACTTTGGACACGCCATCCAATACGCCACATTGTTATCACTTCTGATGGGAGGTCTCGGTGTGGTTGCCGCGCTCTTAAATCACCGTGTGCAGGTGAAGACGCAGATCTTCCTGGCAATGTCTGCCCAGTATGACGAACTGTTGAAGGACTCTTCGGCGGCATTCTGGCTGAGTGTGCCAGTTGGCACGGAGCTTCCTGAGCGGACGGACGTTTTAACCATCTCGATGTTACGATTCTGCACTCTGGTTTCGTTAACCTATCTTCTATTTTGCGAAGGCCGCATTCCAAAACGAATGTGGGAGTTGATGCTCCGTTCCGCTGAGCGGAGGTTCCGCAGTCCCTTATTTGTGCGGGAGTGGGAGCGTTTGAGGGCTGAATTCGAATCATTCCCGGAGTTCGTCGCTCTTGTTGCTTCAGTGCATCGTATGCCAACCCATATTGAAAGCCTTGGCACTGGGCCCGTGCTACCCGCACAGAAAGATGTACACCAATTGCCATGCTGACATCCTCGGAGTTGAAGAAAATACCAATCTTTTCTTGCTTGAATGACGCCAACCTTACATGGCTCTCGCAGCAGGCTGCTGATCTTCATCTGGAACCGGGTGAGTATCTCATTCACGAAGGGGAGCCCACGCCTTTTTTTGTAGTGATGGACGGAACCACGGAAGTCCTCAAAGACGTCATGGGGCGTCAAACTGAAGTCTCAGAGCACAAGCCAGGCGATTTCTTTGGCGAATTGGCCATTCTCATGGCAACGGCGGCTCCCGCCTCCGTCCGCGCAAAGACAGCTTGCCACTTGGCAAGGCTCGATCCTCAACACCTCCAGGAATTGATTCGACGCTCGCCGGAGTGCAGCGCATTGATTTTGCAGACGCTTAACGAACGCGTACAAGCCGTGCAGAAGTACATGCTGAATCTTCCCTCCAGCCGCGTAAAGATCGTCGGATCGAAATTTGATAACGACTGCCGGGAGATTCGCAACTTCTTAAGCATGAATCGAATCCCTTATGAGTGGGTCGACCGCGATCGAAGTGCACAACTGGCTTCGGCTGACCCAGCTTGCGATGTTGCGGGCCTGTCCGTTGTCGTGGATGGTTCGTTCTGCGTCAGCCATCCTCCTACGGTTCGTAAGGTAGCTGAAGCGCTCGGATTCCAAACGGCTCCACATCGCCAAAGTTATGACGTGGTGATTATTGGCGGCGGCCCAGCAGGACTGGCGGCAGCCGTCTACGGAGCCTCGGAAGGGCTCAGCGTCTTGTTGGTCGAGCGCAAGGCTCCCGGCGGTCAGGCTGGCACATCATCTCGCATCGAGAATTACCTCGGCTTCCCCAATGGCATCTCAGGAGATGACCTCAGTCAACGCGCGTTCAGGCAGGCGGTTAAGTTTGGAGCCGAAGTAGTTCTCACCCGAGAAGTCCAAGAGATCATTCCGCATCCCGATGGCGCATACACGATTGCACTCGATGGCAGCGATAGGGTTGCCACAAAGACAGTGATCTTGGCGACCGGAGTTGCTTGGCGCAGACTTGAGGCGGACGGCGTCGACCGCTTCATCGGACGTGGAGTCTTATATGGGGCCGCACGTACGGAGGCCCCTACGGTTGCTGGAAAGCGCGTCTTTATCATCGGCGGCGGCAACTCTGCCGGCCAGGCTGCCCTGTTCTTCGCAGATTACGCGAGTTCAGTGACCATGCTGGTCCGCGGAGAAGATCTGAAGCGCAGCATGTCGCAATACTTGATCGATCAGCTTGCTCTCGCGCCGGGCATTCGGGTGGAGACGGAAACACAGGTGGTCTCTGCAGACGGCACGGATTGCTTGAAAGCAATCGAAACCCGGAAAACGGGGGAGCCCGTCATCCGGCGGGCTGCAGATGCACTGTTTGTCATGATCGGCGCCGATGCAGTAACCCACTGGTTGCCACCTCAACTCCAACGCGAAAAAGGCTATGTCCGCACGGGGCGCGAGGTGAGCGACCAGCCAGGTTGGGCGGCAGATCGTGCTCCATTTCTGCTGGAAACAAATCTTCCGGGCTTCTTCTGTGTAGGTGACATTCGCTACAACTCGATCAAGCGCGTTTCCAGCAGCGTAGGAGAAGGCAGCATGGCTGTTGCTTTCGTGCATCAATATCTCTCGTTACTGCTCAAACCGTTTCCAGAGTGATTGCGGTCGCGTTTCAACCGTCGCTCCTACTTGCTTGACTCAGACTAGTCAAGTAAACGGAAGCAGCCTCTAAGCCAGCGATCGGCGAGTGATACCGCCGAATTCTCTAATCCGCAACTTCCCTGCGGAATCATTGCCGCTAAGAGCCATGAGCTGCGCTTTGTCCGCTGCAAGACGACCAGCGGATACGAAGCGATGATTCTCACCTCCGGGAACAGGCGTATGCAATCGTGTCTAACCTCCGAGAGCCGGAACGCACTCTGACGCTCTTGGCCGCCGGCACAGGTCTCCGTATATCCGAATGCTTGGGCTTGCAATGGCATGACGTCAATTTCGCCGACGGAATGATCCACGTGCGTCGTACTTGGACGTGTGGCCAAGTAGGTTTGCCGAAGAGCAAAGCGTCGAAGGGCCCGGTGCCACTCCATCCGTTGCTCGCCGACTTCATGCGCCTCTGGAAACAGAAGACGACGTATTCCCAAGCCGGTGACTGCGTGTTTCCCTCAACCCGCTTAAACGGCAAACAGCCACGTGTCGCCAATATGCTTGTCGAAGATCATCTGCGGCCAGCCGCTGTCAAGGCAGGCATTCTTTCATCGCATCCGGACAATCATGGCGGACTCGTGGATGACGACCCGCGACGATTCGGTTTTCATAATCTGCGCCACAGCCTCGCGTCATTTCTCATCCGGATCGGAACCGATCCAAAGACCGTGCAAACTCTGCTTCGCCACAGCGACGTCAAGTTGACGCTTCAGTTCTACACCCATGCGGTCAGCCGCGATCGCATGGTCGCAGCAGGCAAAATGCTAACTGCGATTCTCAGTCATGCGCCAGACAAAAACGGACTGACAGCGGACTGAATTGGAAGACAGTTCAATATAAGTTCTTCAAGGACATAGACGTATGCGTTGACCTTCTCGCGCCATTTTCTAGATGCGGACCGAGAGCGGACTGAAAGGTCATGAGGCGAGTCACGCAAGCGCTTTTAGAATGAATGGTGGCCAGGGACGGAGTTGAACCGCCGACGCCAGCCTTTTCAGGGCTGCGCTCTACCACCTGAGCTACCTGGCCACATTTCGAGACCCGCTCACACTCCGCGGGCCACGAGGATTGTTCGCTTCACTCCGATTGTCGCGGGATTGCCAACCGGAAAACAGCTCAACGGCGGATCCGTGCGGAACGTTGTTGATTATAGCAAAGCCCGGCCTCCACACGAGGCCAGGAAAGCGAGTGCCAACCTCATTGACGAGTCGAATTAAAAAAACCCAGGATTGTAATGAGTGGGCCAGTTGAGCCTGGCCCACTCGTTATCTATATCTATATCTATATCGATCACCGCGATGCATGCGCCTGCCGGATTACTGTCCACCAGCCGAAGAGCCATGCTGTCCCAGCCATGACGCAAGTTGCGGTTCCTGTTGCGCCTTCAGATCGACGCAGTTGTTTATGCTCTCGATCGACTGGCGGTAGGTGCGATCTGCCGCATCGTTCTTATGCGCGACGTAAAAGTCGGCAACCTGATCGCGCATGTGAGCGTCGCAGAACGAACTGGTGGCACCCACAATCTGAGCACTAGCAAATGGACCGCCCACTCTCTGCACGGCATCCCAGTGCGCCTGAACAAAGTCCCACGCTAGTTTTTCACCCGCCGGATTTCGCATTACGCTGCTGACCAAGCGCAGCGCATCTTGCGAACGAACGTCGGAAGATATGGCGTAATCCAGCGTCTGCTGCAGCAATTTCGGATCGCCAAATCGCGGCAGAGCGAAGAGCGCCATGTAGTATTCCTCAGGCGACTTTGCATTTTTCAATGTGGCCAACAGTTTGTCATAAAACGATTGATCCCCGCTCAAGGCCGCGAGGGCAAACGCGCTGGCTGCAAGTTCGCGATCAACCGAGGCGGGATTTTCCAACGCTTGGTCCGCGAGCTTGCGCGCCTGCGCCAACACTTGCGGATCACGCGCGTTGTAGCCCAAAGCGGTGAAGACACGAGCTCGCAGCGCTTTCTCTTCGTCGCTTTCGCCCGGCTTGGGCTCCCAGCCCACTTCCTTCAAGATCGGCGTTAGATACTGGCGCAACCAAATCCGATAAGAGTCGCGATCGCTGTCGGTCACCAGATATTCGCCGATGTAGTTAAGCTGACTGAGCACATCTTCGATGACTGCGCGATTGCGATCGCCACCCAGCCCCCGAACCAAAGCTAGATAGTCCCCAACCGGCTCCCGCCCCACTCGAACCGAAGCCCAGATATCCGTTTGCAAGGCGATCCGTTCGGCGGGAGAGAGCTTGCTCTCGGCATCACTCGCGAGTGCCCGCACGGCATCGGGTTGATAGCCGACACGATAATAGCCGGTGGCTCCAGCATTGGCCAAAATCCAGGTCGAGCAGCCCGGCAGCGTGAACGTCTCTTGTTTTTTCGTCAGCAGTTCGCACTTTTGTGCCCCGCTCGCCGACGATTTCATGCACAGCGGAACTTGCCACAGTTCATCATTCGGCGCCTGAAACTTTTCGCGGTCATAGTAGTAACGCCGCTGGTCCAGGGCTACCGTCGTGGAATTGCCTGAGCATTGCGATTTCACATTGATAATGGGAACTCCCGCCTGCTTCACGAACGTGGGCATGATCTGGTCGACAGGCTTCTTCGACGTCGTGGCCTGCGCTTCCCAGAAGTCGGTCGCGGTTGCATTGGCATACTGATGTTTCTCGATATATGCGTTGACGCCGGCACGGAAAGTCTCTTCTCCAAGGTAGGATTCCAGCATTCTTAACACTGCAGCAGCCTTGCCGTAGGCAATCCCGTCAAACAGTTCCAGGATTTGTCCCGGAGTCTCGGCGGCCTGGTGGATCGGACGCGTGTTGGCCAGCGAGTCCGTGTTCATCGTCCCGCCAGTCCCGCTTACATCGTCCAGATTGAAATTCCATTCCGGCTTCCATGCCTCGATCGGCTTGCTCGACATCCACGTGGCGAATCCTTCGTTGAGCCAAATGTCGTCCCACCACTTCATCGTCACCAAATCGCCGAACCATTGGTGAGCCATTTCGTGCGCAATCACCGAAGCAATGGTCTTCTTCAGGCCGACCGAACCCTGCTTCTCGTCGATGAGCAGAATGACTTCGCGAAACGTAATACAGCCTGTGTTTTCCATTGCGCCCGCGGAAAAATCCGGCAGGCCGATCAGATCGAGTTTTCCGTAGGGATATTTGACGCTGAAATATTTATCGTAATAGCTGAGAACGTGCTCGGCTGCTTCCAGAGCAAACTTTCCCATCTCCTTTTTCCCGGGGGTGCTGTAGACACGGATGGGAATTCCGTCCGCCTCGCCTTCGATGTACTCGAAGTTGCCCACCACCAGCGCCGCCAGGTAAGGCGACATTTTAGCCGTGGTGGCAAAACGAACGGTGTGCTTATCCCCGGGGCCGGGCGTGTCAGAAAGGACCTTTTGATTGGAAATTGCAACCTGCCCGTTATCGGCAACGGCCGTGATGTCGAAAGTGGCTTTGTAGGCAGGTTCGTCAAAGGAGGGAAAGGCGCGGCGCGCATCCGTGGCCTCGAATTGCGTAGCGGCGTACTTACGTCCCTGATCATCTTTCCCCAGGTAGAAGCCGCGCATTTCATCGTTCAGAACACCGGTGTAGGTGATGTGGATGGTCGCGGGTCCGGCGGCAAGTTGCTTTTCGACCGCCAGAACGGCGATTTCCTTATCCTTCTCGGGCGTGATTTTGGCCTTCTGCGTACTTCCGCCACTGGTGATGGAAACATCAGTAAACGTGATATCCGCCGCGTTCAGTGTGATCTCGGAAGTGGGCTTCAATATGCGGACGGAGATGGTCTCGTCGCCTTCGAAGGTCGCTTTCTCAAGATTGGGGGTGAAGACGAGTTTGTAGTTTTCTGGAGTGGCCACCTCTGGCAGGCGCTGGGCCGCTGCGAGGGAAAAGGCCGCCGATGCAAAAATTAGTACCGCAAGAATTCGCTTCATAGACTCCTCGAAAGTATATTTGCTTGAAATCAATTCGAACTAAGACAACCCGTGAACGTTGAAAAAGGGAGGGCGCAAGCTGCGTCCTTCAACACACATTGCCCTCTCTGTATACGAAATCGTTGCAACGAAAGTTCACCGCTGAACGGCGACTGTTCCGCCGGTCACCGTTGCTACGCAGTGGTTAGAGCCAAACCAATAGGGAATTTCGCGGTAGTCGTCAACCGCAAAGACCGCCAGATCAGCATCTTTGCCCGGTTCGATCGAGCCTTTGCGGTCAGCTACCCGCAACGCCCACGCTCCGTTAATGGTGGCCGCCACCACGGCTTCCGCCGGCGACATCTTCATGTGCGTGCAGGCCAGAGACATCGCCATCGGCATACTTAGCATCGGCGACGTGCCAGGGTTATAGTCCGTCGCCAGCGCCACCGGCACACCTGCATCAATCAGCTTGCGCGCCTGCGGATAGTCCTTGAGTCCCAAGAAATAATTTGCTCCCGGCACAAGGGTAGCGACAGTGTCATATTTCGCTAGTTCGGCAATGTCGTCATCGCTCACGTGATCCATATGATCGAAAGACGCCGGATTGAAGCGCAGGAATGGCTGTACGTGCGTTTCAGAAAGCTGGCCCATGTGAGCTCGCACGCTGAGCCCATGCTGTTTCGCAGCTTCAAAAATCTGTTCGGTTTCCGCTGCCGTAAAAGCTCCCTTATCGCAGAAAACGTCTACGAACTGGGCGAGCTTCCGCTTGGCGGCTTGCGGGATCATTTCTTTACAGACGGTCTCGACGTACTTTTGTGAGCGGCCCTGAAATTCTTTTGGAACGACGTGCGCGCCGAGGAGGGTGGCGATGACTGTTCCCGGCCAGCGGAAAGCGGCGTCGCGGATCGCTGCCAGCGACTTCAGTTCCGAGTCGAGCGTGAGTCCGTATCCCGACTTGGCTTCGACGGTCGTCGTGCCGTGCGCGGCCATTTCGCAAAGAGCGGCTAGAACCTTCTCCGCCAGAACCCGCTTCCCTGTTCGGCGAACACCTTCCAAACTCGAACGAATTCCGCCGCCGGCCGCGGCGATCTCTTCGTACGAGGAGCCATCAATGTGCTTCTCAAAATCCACCAGCCGCGGGCTGACAAAAACAGGATGCGTGTGGGAATCGACGAACCCGGGCAGGACGACTTTCCCCGAGCAATCGATCTCGATGACGTTTTTGCGGTTCCTCTTCAGCCAAGGATCTTGAAGAGCATCTTTAGTGCTGCCGACGGAGACTATCTTCCCGCCGAGGCAGAGGACGGCGCCGTTTTCGATGATGCCGAGTTGTTTGAGGTCGGGACCGCGGCGCGAGCCGGGCTTGCTCGAGGCAGATTGCAACGTAAGCAGTTGGCCAATGTTGGCCAGCAGCATCGGAGGAGGGATTCTGTCTGTTTTACTGGATGGGGCCACGTTCAAGGAGTTTAGCAGTCGCGAGATACGCTCGCTCGTCGCGGGGCATGCGCTGAGTTGCCTGAATGTCGGGCATACTGTATAATCAGGCATTCAGCCATGAGGATTGGAACCATGCAATCGGCAAGAGTCGGAAAGCGAGGTGCGATCGTTGTACCCGCGAAGCTGCGCAAGCGCTTTGGCATTGAAGAGGGCAGCGTCGTCATAGCCGAAGAAACGGAAGGCGGCATTCTCATTCGTCCCGCTATGGTCGTCCCCGTCGAACGATATACTCCCGAGCGTAAAGCCGAATTCCTGCTATCCAACGCCGTCGACGAAGCCGACTATCGTCAAGCCCGCAAAGAGGTGCGGAAGCTGGGCCTTGATCCAGACTCGATTCAACATCTGCGACCTGAATAGATGGACCGGCTGTTTCTTGACGCCAATGTTCTGTTTTCTGCCGCGTACAAGATCGACGTGCGGCTTCTCCTGCTCTGGAAACTAAGGAACGTGACGCTTTGTAGTTCCCAATACGCACTGCAGGAAGCAAGGATCAATCTCGCCCGTGAAGATCAGCGGTCGAGGCTTACCGAGCTGTCTGGGTCGCTTCAACTGTTTGAAGCGGGACAAACTTCCCTTCCTCCCGGAATCTTCCTTCGTGAGAAAGACGTGCCGATCTTCCTGGCAGCCATCGAAGCACGGGCTACACACTTGCTGACGGGTGATGTTCGACACTTCAGCGCTTATTTCGGCAAGAAGATTGGAGGAGTCGCGATTGTGCCTCCGGGAGAGTACCTCAGGATGCGGGCTCGGTGATACCGAGTACGTACCGCTTTACTTCCTCATAGAAGAAGCCTGTTGCATTGCTCGGATATCCATAGTTCCAAAAATCGTGGTCGCTGGTTCGATCCGTATGCCAGTGCTTGATGTGCCTCGCAGTCAGCACGGCCGCGAACCTGCTATCCCACTCCGTCACCTCGTCATCGCATCCGATGTCGTGAATCAGTTCACGCGTATCGAGGTCATTCCAATACTCCTCAATGAAACAACTGGGGCAGTATCCGTTCTCGACTTCCGCCACGAATTTCTTCCAGTTACCTAAGAGACGGGTCTTTCCTCCCTCCCAAACGGTCTTTGGGCACCCTCTGTCTCTCAAATGTTCTCTCGCCTGCTCTTCTGTCATTCTCATCGACTATGCTGCCGGTCGGCGTGAAATCTGGTGCCACGAACTCAGCCCTCTTTCATCGGCAGCTTTACGCCACTCTTCTTCGCAAACTCCTTGGCCTGATCATATCCCGCATCCACATGGCGAATCACACCCATCCCCGGATCGGTCGTCAGCACGCGCTCAATGCGCTTGGCCATCGCATCTGTTCCGTCGGCAACCGTGACCTGCCCCGCGTGCAGAGAATAACCGATGCCCACGCCGCCGCCGTTGTGGATGGACACCCAAGATGCGCCCGCAGCTGTATTCAGCAGAGCATTCAGCAGGGGCCAGTCGGCTATTGCGTCGGAACCGTCTTTCATACTTTCGGTCTCGCGGAACGGAGATGCTACCGAGCCACAGTCTAGATGGTCGCGGCCAATCACGATCGGCGCTTTGATCTTCCCTTTCTTCACCAGATCATTCATTGCCAGCCCGAACTGCGCGCGCTCGCCGTATCCCAGCCAGCAGATGCGCGCCGGCAGTCCCTGAAACTTGATGCGCTTGCGCGCAAGGTCAATCCAGCGCCGCAGAATCCGGTTCTCGGGAAACATCTCTAGAACTAAATCATCGGTCACATGAATGTCTGACGCCTCGCCCGACAATGCGACCCAGCGGAATGGACCGCGTCCTTCGCAAAACAGTGGACGAATGTACGCCGGCACGAATCCAGGAAAATCGTATGCATTCTTCACGCCTCGCTGAAACGCAAAGGTACGAATGTTGTTGCCATAGTCGAAGGTGACCGATCCCATCTTTTGCAGCCGCAGCATACCTTCCACATGCGCGGCCATCGCGTCGAGCGATTTTTCCTGATACGACCTAGGGTCGTTTTTTCGTAACTCGACGGCCTCGGCCAACGTCATGCCATTCGGCACGTATCCATTGAGAGGATCATGCGCCGAAGTCTGATCGGTGAGAATGTCCGGCACGACGCCACGCGCGGCCAGTTCTGGAATTACATCCGCGCAATTTCCCACCAGCCCAACCGACACATTCTCTTTCTTGCGCACCGCATTCTTCAGAATGCGCAGGGCTTCATCGAGCGTGGTGACCATGAAGTCGCAGTAGCCGGTCTTCAGGCGCTTCTTGATGCGCTCGGGATCGACATCGATGCCGAGGAACGCCGCGCCAGTCATGGTCGCGGCCAGCGGTTGAGCGCCACCCATGCCGCCCATGCCACCGCTCACGATCAGCTTGCCGGCAAGGTCTCCGCCAAAGTGCTTCTCGCCTGCGGCAGAGAACGTTTCGAACGTTCCCTGCACAATTCCCTGCGAGCCGATGTAAATCCACGAACCCGCCGTCATCTGGCCATACATCATGAGCCCGGCGCGTTCCAGTTCGTTGAACTTTTCCCAGTTCGACCAGTGACCGACCAGATTGGAATTTGCGATGAGCACGCGCGGTGCATGGTCGTGCGTTTTGAAGACTCCAACCGGCTTGCCCGATTGCACCAGCAGAGTCTCGTCGTTCTCGAGTTTCTTCAGAGTCGCGATGAGAGCGTGGTATGCCTCCCAACTCCGCGCTGCCCGGCCAGTGCCGCCGTAGACGACAAGGTCCTGAGGTCGCTCGGCTACGTCCGCGTCGAGATTATTCATGAGCATGCGCATGGCAGCTTCCTGCTGCCAGCCTTTGCAGGTGATGGAGTTGCCGCGCGGCGCGCGAATGGACGCAGGGGCCTGGGTCAGTTCCGTTTCAACGGGCATGAATAGATGTTACTTGCTGGGAGTGGAACTGTTCAACGTCGCAAGGCTGGTGGAAGGAGGCTGCAGTGCTTCACCAGGTGGAGTAGGCGGTCCCATCGCTGCCAGTGGCGCTCGAAGCCGAGTGTACATCGCTGATTCCAGGATCCTGCTGGTCAACTGCCAGAAGCACGTCTTCCTGGACGACTTCCCAGTTCGTTTCATTGGTCATCGGATCTTTGGGAACGATCTTTATATAACCTGCGGAAACCAGGTCATCCAACCCTTGCGGGGCTTTCTGCTTGTCAAGAGTGTATTGCGAGATCAGAGAGCGCAGTTCGAACAAATCGTTCCGCAAAACGGCCTCGCGCGAACGCACTACTGACTGGTTATAAATGGGCAAGGCAATCGACATCAGGATCACCATGATGCTGATCACGATCATCATCTCGAGAAGAGTGAATCCGGAACAGCGTCGCGTTTTGAGTTTGCCTGCCATTACCAGTCCTTGTACTTGGTACCGTCCAGCGCCTCGTCCCGCGACTTCGTGTAAACGTCGAATACGCTCTGCCCGCCGAAGGAATCGGACTCCGGATCGTCCTGCATCGAGCGCATGCCCCATTCCGTTGTACCGGTCATGGGATCGATCGGAATCTTGCGCAGATACCGGACCTTTTTTCCTTGCACGTCAACGCCCTTTACCAGCGTTTCGAGATCCGGCGGATAATTTTGGCTATCCACTTTGGTCTGGAACGCTCCCTTGTCAGCGTCGATCTTGTAGCGGTCGATGGCGTCGCGCATCTCCCATAGATCGACACGCAGGCGCCGTTCCTTCTCGCGTTTGATGGTCAGGCGCGCCATCGGTACCGCCATGGTTGACAGAACCAGCAGGATGGTCGTCGCAATAATCAATTCCAGAAGCGTGAATCCGCCTGCGGATCGCGTGCTCTGCCTCTTGCGAAATCGATTTAGCTTCATCTTCTACTCTTCGCTGAACTTCTATTGCACGGTAACGGAAGCTTGCGCTCCGTTCACCATAATGGCCTGCAAGCCGGGATCGCGCGCGCCACCTCGAGTAATCGTCAGAGGAGTTTGGCCGCTGGCTTTCGCCTGAAATGTCATGGTGACTACCGAGCCCTGACCGGACACTCCACTTGCGCCCGGCGGCCGCGTGGCCGTGATTTGCAAGGTTCCGGTGGTTTCATCTTCGCGGTGCACCAGAGCTACGGCTTGGCCATCCTGGGAGAGGAAACCTCCGTTCGAGATGTTTACCAACTGAAGCTTGGCGGGATCGTAGTTCAACTGCACAGGCACGGAATATACGTTCTGCGCGCCTGAGATTAACAAGTTCACGACGAACGTGTCTCCCTTCTTCGCCGTAATCTGGCCCGGATCAAACAGGAAGTTCGCACTGCCCTGTGTTCCCGGAGCCGCATTGGGCTGCTGGTTCGGCGTCTGTCCGGCGGGCGGCTGGACTGCCGGAGTCTGATTCGCCGGCGCCTGACCAGCCGGTGCAACCGGTGCAGCTGGCCGGCTGAGGTGGCGTAGTTCGATCGAGTTCGCTGTACCAATGTCAATCGCCCGCTGATTCAGCTCGCTGAGAGTGGTTCCGCGAATGATGTGCGGAGTGATCGCGAAGACAGTTTCATCTTGGGAATGGTCTTGCGTCGTCTGCCCAAAAAGATATTTCAAGATTGGAATCTGAGCCAATCCCGGAATTCCGCTCAACGCCTTGGTTTGGGAGTCGTCCAGAATGCCGCCAATCAAGCTCGATTCTCCGTCCTTCAAGCGGATTTCGTGCTCTATCTTCTTCTGTCCAATGATCGGCTGGCTGATGCCGCCGATACTTGACTGCCCGACCACGGATGAGATTTCCATCGTGATCTTCAACGTCACTTCGCGGTCGGCGTGCACATGCGGAGTGACGTCGATATTTACACCGACATCCAGGTATTGAAACTGAGTATTAACCAGTGGATTAATACCTACGCCACCGATTCCAGGCTGGAACGAACCTGTGGCCACCGGAACGCGTTCGCCGATCTTAAGCGTCGCCTTCTGATTGTCGAGTGCGCGCACTTGCGGATTCTGCAACATCTTGGTGTCGGTATCGCCCATTAACGCCGAAAGATTGGCCGACGGAATCGTAACCTGGAAATTGGTTGCGTTCAGGTTGCCTAGAGTATTCAGATTGATGCCCGCAGTCCCGCTGCTTGAGGTTACCGTCCCACCGGTTCCCGAAGTGGTCGTGCCCGTGGTTGTGGTCGTCGTATTGATATTGTCCTGCAAAGTTATGGTGGCGCTGGTTGGAGGATTGAATCCCAACGTGCGTGACTTGTCTTTACTCACCTGCAACACTGCAATATCGACGATCACTTCCGGACGCGCTTTATCGAGATCCTCGACCAGTTTTTCCGCCAGTGCGATCTGGTCGGGCGTGCCTCGCACCACCAGCGCATTCTGCGAGAGCAACTGCTGCACGCGCTGGACGTCAAGGACAGCGCGGATCGCGTTCACCACATCCTGCAACTCGGTGGGTTGGGAAAGATTTTGCAGGTAGAACGTCTTCAGAACACTCTGTTCGAGTTCCTTGCGTTTGGCCGGATTATCCTGGGCGACGAAAATCGTATTTCCGGTTACCGGGCGCCAAAAGGTTTTCGACTCCAGCGCCGTAATCTGCAGCGCGTCTTCCAACGTTACTCCATTCAGTTCGACCTTGATGCGTCGCGATGTGTAGTCGGGATCGAAAAGTACATTCACCCCGGCCAATTGCCCGATCGTCTGATAAATAACCTTGGAATCCTCGGTGAGTTTTACGGTGATGGGGACAACCGAAATGGGCGCAAGTTCGACCGGTCCCCCGGCCTCGCTGATCTTGCGCCGCAAGCTTCCCGGAGGTCCGGCGGCCTGTGGTGGAGGATTGTTCGCCTCGTTAATGATCTGCTGCGTGCGCTTTAGTTCCTGCTGGGCAATAAACAAGGATGGATCGATCTGCGCCGCCTTTTGAAAGTCAGCCAGCGCATCCTGCAGCTTGCCTTCGTCGCGAAGCAATTGCCCTTGGTGAACGATCGTGGCCGCGGCCTTAAACCGCAAGCGCTCGAACGACGCCTTGTAGCGCAAATCTTTCGGCTTGAGGTCGTAAGCCTGTTTGAAAAAATTGTAGGCGGCTTCGTAGTTCTCCCGCGCCTCGGCGTCCACACCCTTTTCGTAAATCGCCTTGGCCTTGTCGGCGGGGATGGCGGGCAGTATTGCAACCAGAACCAGCAGCGCAACCGCTGCAGGCATCAGACGTTTCATTCGTCAGTCCTCGTCTAGAAATCTTTGCCGGAAGTCTTCGCTGGAGAAGCAGTTGTGATGCCTACGGCCTGATTCCAGCGACCTACTCGATGCTCAGGAACGTTACTTTTGCAGCGATTATAGCATCGCCTTTCCTCGCTCCCCATCTCATTGCACGCACGGCAGTTACACTCTTTAGTCGTAGTCCTAGTAGGGAAAGCTGAGCTTCGGGCCTCGGGCTTCAGTAAAAACCTCTTCCCCCAAAACAGCCCGGTCGGAACCAGCATCAAATTCCCGTATTGGCCCAAGCCCGAAAGCCGGAGCCCGACGCCGGGAAGCCTTAACCCCAGCATTCTGCTGCTAATCTGCTGCTAAGATGAAGCCTGAACTCTGAAACCATGCCGCGCCAGTCCACACATCAAACCAAGCCCAGTCCTGAGAAAGCTCCGCGCCGCGAGCCTACCGCCAGCGGGCAGAGGGATGCCGCCGTTAATAGGATCGCTTCCCATAACTACTTCTTGCTGGAAAAATTTGAGTGTGGCCTGGTTCTAACTGGGACCGAAGCCAAGTCGGTGCGCGGCGGCCTCGCCAACCTCAAAGATTCCTACGGCCTGGTCAAGGACGGCGAACTCTGGCTGCTCAATGCCCACATCGGCCCCTACGAGCATGGCAACATCCACAACCACGCCCCGCTGCGCACCCGTAAGCTTCTCATGCATAAGGAAGAAATCCGCAAGCTGATCGGCAAAACCCAGCAAAAGGGGTTGACGCTGATCCCGGTGCGGATGTACTTCAAGAACGGCAAAGTAAAGGTTGAACTAGCGCTGGCCAAAGGCAAGCAGCTGTGGGATAAACGAGAGACAGAACGCCGCCGCACCGCCGACAAAGAAGCCAGAGAAGCCATCCGGGGCCGGAAGAAGTAAGCGACAAGAACCATGTGGGGACAGCCGCCCTCGGCTGTCCAGCCGCCCGGCAGCATCCTTCGGTCAATGCGAATTAATGGGCTACTTTTTCGCTCCGGCGCTCACCACACCTCAAGCTTGATACGGCGGTACCGGTGGATGAATTCGAAGTCTCTCCGGTTGGTAGTGACGAGACGGGCGCCGTAAGAGCGGGCGGTGAGGGCGATGAGAACGTCAAAGTGCAGGTCACGCAGTTTGCGCGGCTCGAAGCCTCGATCGGCACGGATTTTGGCCAATATCTCGCCAGACTCCAGCCAATTGTTTTGTGTCGGAGTTAAGACTGGGTGGTTTCTCGCCAAAGCCGTGAGAAACTTGCGATCCGAAGGCGTTTGGGCGCCCCGCCATAACTCCGCCAAAACCACAGAGGACATCCGCACAGCGCCGGTAACAGATTGAAGCCGTTCGCGATGGCGCGGAAACCGAAGATCGTCGATGATGATCGACGAGTCGAAAATCACCAGATCAATCAACGTAGCCCTTGAACGAAAGCTTCCCCTCGTTCTTCTTCATCAATTTCTTGAAGCGCTTTAGGGCGACAATCTCACGAAGGGCAATGTGAACCGCATCGGTGCGGGATTTCGCCTTGAGCACCTTCACGGCCTCGTCGGCCAAGTCCGTGTCGAGGCGGATTGATGTCATGGTTACAGCCATAGCGCTCTCTCTTTGAGGATATATACAAGATAGCCGATTCGTATATACGCGTCAAGAGACGGTTTGGCCTCCCTATCAGGAAGCGTTTCAGCGGCTGATCAGCGACCTGAAAGCGTCGGACGCCAGGCGGCGGTGAACTTGACTCAGGGGCCAATTTGCACTACACTGTAGTGCATGAAGACCGAGGTATACAGCTGGCGCCTTTCCGCCGCCAGGAAAGCCGATCTGGAGAGCGAAGCTCGGAGGGAGGGCGTCTCTGTGTCTGAGCTTCTGGAGCAAATCACTGCCGAATGGCTGGCGCAACGCCGCAACGGCGATTCCGATGACGCCGAGCAGGCCGCGATTCGCAGGCGCGCTGCCGCCGCGATTGGTTCCATTCGCGGCGGCGACCCGACCCGCTCAGCTCGGGCCAGTGAACTCGTGCGCGAGATCATAGCCCGCAAACACGCAAAGGACTCCCGTGCCTCGCTCCGGACTGCCCGTCGGACTAATTGATACCGGCGCGATTCTCGCCCTGCTTGACCGCGACGACGAATGGCACGGACCCTGTGTCGAGGCCTACAACAGCCACCGCCTTCCCTGGTTGACGTCCGAGGCCGTACTTACCGAGGCCATGCATCTCGTGCTCCGCAACCTTCGCGACGAACGCGGCGTCTGGCAGCTCTTGCGTTCCGGCGCGATTCAGATGTCGCCCATCCCCCATGAGGAACTGCCTCAAATTGAGGCCCTCATGCACGATTACGCTGACTGTCCGATGGATTTCGCCGACGGCACGCTGGTCCATCTCGCCGCCCGCGAGCGTCTCAGCACGATTCTGACCGTCGATCACGACGACTTCGAAACGTACCGGCTCCCGGGGCGGAAGAAGTTCACCATCATTCCGCAGAGAGACTAGTCCGACGAGCGATTATGATCGGCGAACCGCCAAGGTCATTCATCAAAACCGTCAACCTCAAATCCGACATGCCTTCGGTTCAACAGGCCTTGCAGCGGATGGACCGCGAACTAGCGCTCGCGCAGCGAGGAAACCTAACTCTGCTGAAGCTGGTTCACGGGTACGGCTCGACGGGCGTGGGGGGCGACATTCGTATTGCGGTGCAAAGGCGTTTGGTGGAGATGGCACAGAATGGGCAGATTCGCGGTTGCATCTTCGGTGAGAACTGGTCGAAGTCAGATAAGACGTCCTGGAAACTGATGCAGGCGCATTCTGGGCTTAAAAACGATTCCGACCTGGGGCGGGGCAATCGCGGAATCACCATCGTGATTCTCTGATCCGCACTCGCCCGGATCTTTCGATAGACTTAGACCCCCTGCGGCTCGGGCGGAGGCGGAATTACAGGTGCGGGGCTCGGTTCGACAACTACCACAGCCACTGGTGCGGGGGTGAAAGGCCGCACCGCGAGCACTTCCACCATCTTCTCCAGATAGTAACTAACGGCAACACCGCGTTGCCAGAAGCGAGGTATCAACAGCAATAGCAGTATCACCTGGCTGACGAAGAACGCACCGAACACACTGGCCGCTGGAACGAACCTCATCCACGTCCACAGTCCAGCCACCAGGATAATCGCCGCCGCGATCGTGGTCACCAAGTAACTTCCCACCAGCCGTCCCAGATTCCGCCAGGTGTGCCGAAATCCCAGGCCAATCGACCTTCGCACCGCCCGCTGATCGCTCAAAACTACGTCAGTTTGCGCCAGATCGAACCAGATCCGCAGTGCAGTCATCACCAGAAAGATAAGGAAGAGACCTGCGAAGCGCACTTCGGGCAGAAGCAACTCATTCGTGCTCTCGGCAGCTTTTTTCTCAAGCACACCGTGAAGGCCAAAGAGGGTTCCGGCCACAGCCCCCATCACAACTCCCGCCACAATCATGAGCCGGATAAAACGCCACAAGTTCCGTCCGCAGGCACGGAAAAAGTCCTCACGCGGCAGGCGGTAGGTTGAGGCATAGCCTTGCAGCACTCCGGGCAAAAATAGCGCCGTCAGAGCGAAGAAGAGCAATGCGAAGTGAAACGCCGACGCGTGGGAAGCGTCGGTTGGCCCAAACTCGGGGCGCGAAAACATTTCGACCAGCACACCCAGATCGAAGCCGTGCAGCAGTCGATCCGCCTGCAGGCTATGATCGAGAACCGCCTCGGCCTGCCTGTTGAACGCTCCCGCACCGAACCAGGCCAGCGCCAGATTCAGTACATAGAACCAGATAATGTAGCGCTTGTTGCGCGCCACCCGATCCCAGCCACTGCTCAATAAGCCCTGATGTTCCGCCATGCTTCTCTACCTCAATCCTTGTCGCCTTGCCCCGACCCTCAAAGGCGCCGAAGGCCGAATTGCGAGACGCGTTCTAGACCGCCCACCAAGCCAGCGCCTGCCCCAACCACTGAGTCACGAATATCCAATAGTTCGTCAGTTTCCAACGGGGTTTTACATTGGCTTGGGCAGTGAAGCTGTTATTGAAGTCGTTGCGGTCGATCTGGACTCTGTGGTCCGGATCAATCTCCGCCGACTCCACCTTGGCTTTCTTCTCATAAGTAAATTTCGTCCAGCGGCTTACTCCATCCCAGTGCTCGCGAAATTTTTCGCCGTTGTCGAACTTAACTTCCACCTCCACTGGCATGACGAAATCTTCTTTGCGCTGTATCCAGACGTAAGAACGATAGAGGGTGTTCTCGTCATCCTTCTGGAAGACACTCTTCTTTGTTTCGTACCAATTCACAGGGATCGATTCGACCCGCATTACTCTGTAGTCCAGCACCGGCGAACCGTAGACGGCCTGGTTGAAGTACCAGCGCAAATCCCTGCCAGAAACATCTTCAATCGTTTTCAGGAAGTCTTCCTTGCCGGGATGGGTGAAGCGATACTTCATGAAGTAAGTACGCATCGCTTTGGCCATGGTGTCTTCGCCGATGATGCTTTCCAGAGTTAGGAGTACACTTGCCGTCTTGCCGTATGTGATGCCGCCGTAGGAGTTGAAGCTGTAGTAGTCGTAGGCCTTCTGCGCCATGGGATCCACATCGGCCACACCGGTATACCCCAGCCGTTGCTGCTCGCGCTCTCCCAACGTAATTCCGGCCAGATCTATTCCGGAGGTCTTTCGGCCGAGAATCGCGTCAAGCACCTTCACTTCCGTATAGCTGTTGATGCCTTCGTCCATCCAGGCATCTTCGAATTCATTCGTCGCCACCATGCCATACCAGTATTGGTGGCCGAATTCATGCTCGATCACAATCTCCGGCAGCTTTAGGCCATCTGGCATGAACCAGCTCGTGTCGCCGGTAATGAATGTCGGATATTCCATCCCTCCGGCCTCCGCACTTTCGGGATCGACCAGGGTGATTGTTTTATACGGATAAGGTCCATAGCGGCTCTCAAATTGTTCGAGCGACTCTTTCAGAATTTTTTCGTGCCGTTGCACCTGGCTCCAGTGCGCCGGCTGCATCAGGATCCGCATCTGTACCGGACCCATCTGTCCCAGGAAGACGCCGTCTTCCTTCGCCCTGTAGCGTGGGCAGGCGGTCCAGGCGAAATCGTGGATGTCATCGCCGTGATAAGCGACGGTCTTCGTGTTGTCAGAATTATTTACTTCCCCAACCTTCACGCCGCTCGCGCCGACCACCTCGACTTGAGGAACTGTCAGCTTGACGTCATACACACCGAAGTCGGCGAAGAACTCGGTAAAGGCGTGATATTGATGGCAGTTCCACGCTCCGTGCCAGAAGACGCCGACCTTGGGAAACCACTGTCCCCCCAGCACGAAATCGTGCTTCCATCCCGAGCGTGCCTGGGTTTCGGGAAACTTGGTTTGAAACGCGATCTTGAACTGCGCGTACTCGCCAGGAGCAATCGGCTTGGGAATCGGCACATCCACCACAGTTTTATCGTCCAGGTTTCCATCGTCGGGAGCGATGTAGCGCACCTGCGAAGTTAGATCCCCTTGGCCCACCACTTCCAGGCTCTTGATTTCTTCCGATCCGTAGTCCTTGTCTTCCCACTTGTCGTAGCTCACGTCCCGGCTACCGGCGACTTTAACCTCGCGAATCCAGGTCGCATTTGGCTGGAAGGCGTTTTGATAAAGATGAAAAGGAAAGTGGTCGAGCGGCTGCCCCGTTAAATTGTGATAGGTCAATACTTCGGTGGCATCGACGGTGTGCCTGCCCGCGTCATACTTTGCCTCGATCTCGTAGTGGACTACGCGCTGCGACATGGGCTGCGCTGAATTGATAGCCAAAGTGGTGTTGGGAATCGCCAGCGCTCCGGAGTTATTCGAAGACGTGCGGGCGACAGAAGCCGCCGATACGGCAGCCGCCGCTCCCTGCGGCACCGCTGCATTTGCCGCGTGTTCCTTAACCAGTAGCGAAACTACGACCACCGATACCACGGGGAAAAACAGAATCATCCACCGGATCTTCATGAAAACCTCAGTCGTCGCTGTGAAACGGAATCATACCGCAGGCAGTCGAATACCGTCATCCACCCCACTCTCATACGGCGTCGGGCGCCGATAAGTTCCGCAATCGGTCGCGAGATAAGGTTGCGATTCGCTGCGGCACCGGCTGACATATTTTTGCAAAACCCTACAAATTTCGATATTCGAATCGAAAAACCGAGGATATCCTAGTGCCTAGCTTGTTCTGCGCCCCGGCCATCTGAGAATCTGCGGGCCGATCGCTGCTGCTACGTAACTCCAGCGGGAGGAAAGTCATGAAAGCCACTCTCGTCGTACTGCTTTTCGCCGTTTCCGCCATCGCTCAGGACCAGACTGCGATCTCTGCAGCTGAAGCCGCCTGCGGATCGAAAGACGTCAAGTTCGAAGCTAAACAGGACACAAATCAGCACCCCACTTCCCAGCCCGAAGCGGGGAAGGCCTTGGTCTATGTGATCGAGGATCTGGGAGAATGCTCAGGATGCGCACCGAACGGCAACTCGTTCTTTAACGATGTAGACCAAGCGCTCACCAGAGTTGGGGTGGATGGAGCATGGGTTGGGGCGAATCGCGGCAGTTCGTACTTCTTCCTGGCAACGGACCCCGGTGAACATCATCTATGCATTAAGTGGCAGTCACGGCTCGCGTTCCGTTCCCGGGCATTTGCCATGGCCAACTTCACTGCAGAAGAAGGAAAAGTGTATTACTTTCGGGAGCGGGTATTTCCTGGAGAGCATGGGGACTATTCTTTCGATCTTGACTCGGTGAACAGCGACGAAGGCAAATACCTGGTCGCTTCGTATGCCTTTAGCGTCTCGCATGCCAAGAAGTGAGCCAAGGGTGGGCCAGACCATTGACCTCCTACCCGGGCCAAGCGCACAATTTCCCGGTGCTGGCCTTTGCAGGCCACCCTGCAGGCTACTCTCGGAAAGTGAATCTGAGACCTAGCCGCGCGCTAAGGAGCCCAACATGAAGGCAGTTCATCAGGGAGACCTCGAACTCCTGCAACATCCCGCTTCGCAGGAACTGCTACGCTCGAACATTCCCGCCCGTCTGGCCTATATCTGGACCGACGGCACGCCGCGGGTAATCCCCATCTGGTATCACTGGAATGGACGCGAGTTCATCATGGCGACTCCGCCCAAGGCGCCGAAACTGAAGGCTCTGGCAAAGAATCCGAAAGTATCTTTCACCATCGACGACAATGCTTTCCCCCACAAGGTTCTGCTGGTCCGCGGCACCGCGCGTCTCGAGCCTGTCAACGGCATTGTGCCCGAGTACGCCATCGCCGCTGAACGCTACTTCGGACCTGAAGAGGGACAGGCCTGGGTAAATCAGTTTCGCACTCTGGTTTCAAGCATGGTCCGCATCACGATTACTCCGGAATGGGTCGGCCTGCTGGACTTCCAGACCCGTTTCCCCAGCGCTTTATCGTCGTGAGCACTTCACTATTATTGCGACAGCGCAGCCGCTAGCAAAATGTCCGCGACCTCGCCCGGACGTTCGACGTGGCAGTCGTGGCCAGTCTTCAGTTCAGCGACCTTCCAGCCGGAAGCGCGAGCCTTTGCGGCAAACGGCGCAAAGAACGGCCTCGCCGGATATCCTTCGGCAACGCAGCCGACAAAGGCGGCTGGAATGCTCGACCTCCGATTGCCCGGAAGACGGAGCGGCTCCTCAAAGCAACGCAGACTGAAATCACACAGCCGCGCGCGGACGAAATCACGCGCCTCGCCGGGCTTCAGCCCCCAGAGATCGAGTTGGCCCTCCCCGCAGGGCAACCGCCAGCCGTCTCCATGCTCTCGCGCGACGTTGCGAAAATGGCTGCCAATCTCAGGCGGAAGCAAGTCCAGTACGCTTTGCCCATCTTCCGGAATAAAGGCATCCAGGAAAACCAATCGCTCACAGGCTGGGTCTGTCTCCACTACACCACTGATGATCATGCCGGCGTAACTGTGACCTACAAGAATCACCTGGCCCGCCAACCTTGATAACTCGCGCGAAACGTCCTCCACATGTTGCTGTAGCGTAATCCGGGGAGACAGGCGGCTTTGGTCGGTGCCCAGCCCGCTGAGGACAGGGGTAATCACCGTATGGCCTTGCTTTTCCAGCAGGGGGGCCAACCGGTCCCACGTGCCGGCTGACTGCCACGCGCCGTGTACAAGGACGAACGTGGACATGTGTCGAAAAGTCTAACAGGTTGCGTTGGCGCGCTTGCGTAATCCCCTCTTCGCCGACGATACTGGAGTGTTCCTCGATAAATTTTATAAAGACTATGAAAACTACACTCTCATTCTCCACGCCCGCTGAAGTCGAAACCGAAGCCCTCGTCGTTATTGCGCTGGATCAGGCAGAAAAAGATCACGCGGAAAAAGATAACGGTAAGAAGGAATCGGCGAAAAAGGAAAAGCCGCAGCTCCAACTCTCGACCAGCGATACGGCGGTGCAGGCGGTTGCCGCTGATTTGCTGGCCAGCGGCGAGCTGAATGGCCGGCCATTTGAAACCAATTTGCTGCATAAACCCGCTGGGCTGAAAGCCAAGCGACTGTTGCTGATCAGCGGCGGAGCGGCGAAAAAGTTCACCAGCTACGATTTGCGCCGAATCGCTGGCACGGCGGTACGGACCTTGAAGGCACGCGGAATCCGCAGCTTCGCCTTTATCGCTCCGCCCGGTATTCCAGCTGAGGAAGCGGTAGGAGCAATCGTCGAGGGCGCGCTGGTGGGCAACTTCGATCCAGACTATTACCGCAGCGACCGTAAAGATCAAAAGATTGACGCCCTCACCATCGTCGCCGGCGGCAATGTGGATCACGGCGCGCTCGAGAAGGCTGCGTACGAAGCGCAAATCATCGGCGAATCGCAAAACTTCACGCGCGATCTGGTCAACGAACCTTCCAATCGCATGACTCCGACGATTCTCGCCGACCGCGCCAAGAAGATGTGTGAGGAAGTCGGTTTGAAGTGTGAAGTGTATGGCGCAGACAAAATCAAAGAACTGAAAATGGGTGCGTTCTGGAGCGTGGCTCAAGGTTCCGACGAACCTCCAGCGCTCATCGTCATGACGTACGAACCCTCGGGCGCTCCGTCTAAACCGGTATTAGGGCTGGTCGGCAAAGGAATCACATTCGATACGGGAGGCATTTCGATTAAGCCCGCAGACGGGATGGAGAAGATGAAATACGACATGGCCGGAGGGGCCACGATGATTGGCGCCATGCGTGCCATTGCCTTATTAAAGCCCAAAGTGAAAGTAATTGGCATAGTGTGCGCCGCGGAAAACATGCCTTCTGGCAAGGCACAGAAGCCCGGCGACGTGCAGATTGCTATGTCCGGCAAGTCGATTGAAATCATCAATACTGACGCCGAAGGCCGCCTCGTCCTGGCTGACGGTCTGTTTTATGCGCGACAACTGGGATGCACTCACCTGGTGGATGCGGCAACGCTGACCGGAGCCGTCGTGGTCGCGCTCGGTTATGCAAATGTCGGGGTCTTCGCCAACGATGATGCGATTTACGAACGCCTGCACAAGGCAAATGGAGAGGCTGGCGAGAAAATGTGGCGCCTGCCGCTGGACGACGAATACAAAGAGAACATCAAGTCCACCATCGCGGATATGGTTAACTCCGGCGGACGCTGGGGCGGCGCCATCAATGCAGCCATGTTCCTGAAAGAGTTTGCGGAAGACACGCCCTGGATTCATCTCGACATTGCCGGCACGGCATGGATGGAAGATCAGAAGCCCTGGATCTCAAAGGGTCCGTCAGGAATCGCGCTGCGCAGTCTGGTGGAATTCGTGAAGAGCTTCGCCAGCTAAAACATCAAGCTACGGATTCGGACCGGTGCACGGTTAGGGAAAAAGGTCCGTGCTCCGCTGTGCGGATCCGTGGTCATTTCTTAGCGTTGTTTTTCCTGCCAGGTTTTTTCCTGCCAGCCTTTTGCGCGCGAGCAGCATCTCATGCAGGCTGCAACGGTCGAATCCCTTGATGTGGCCGAACTCTAGTGGTGGGAGCGTTTCATGAAAGCTCTGGCTTTAGCGGGAGTCGTTGTGCTGATCCTCGGAATCATTTCCTTCTTTTTCCCCGTGCCGCATTCCGAGCATCACGGTGTGAGCGTTGGCGATGCGCATATCGGCGTGACGACAGAACACGATGAAAAAGTTCCGCCCGCCCTGAGCGTTGTGCTGATAGTCGCGGGCGCCGGCCTTATCTTCGCCGGCAGGAAAGCTTAACCGGCTAACTTCCGGCGGATTCAAAACGGCGAAATAGCTGTGGAGCTACTTCTTCGTAGTTGCAAGACTGAAAGCTTTCTCCAAATCTGCGATGAATGGAGCTTCGCTCTGCTGTAGCCCGCTGCGGCCCATCATGCGCCACAAGTATTGATTCTGCGGCCAACCATGCGCGTCATAGACGGCGAGAATATCTTCTGATGGACGGCTCGTGACCATCAGAATGATATCGGCCTGATGCGGCTCGTAGACGATCGTGAACTTTCCCCACTTCTGCATCGCATCCTGCACCGTGCCGATGGCCTGACGATCGTCAGGGAGCAAATTGCTATTGAATTGATCGCCATCATAGCTGGTAACGTAAACATAACGTGCGTTAACCAGCGTGCCAGGAAACGGCGGAACACTCTGCGCCGCGGCCGGCTTCGATGGCTTCGGCGTCGCCCAGGAAAGACTGGTCAGAAAAATCAGAGCGAGTGCAGCAGCAAAACTAGTCCGGATTTTCATAATGACAGGCCCCCAACCCATTTACCCTTCGTTAGATGATCCTGCATAGCCGCAAGATGCCCAGCTTATCAGGACGATTCCGTCTAAATTATTGAATCGATTGTAACTGTAGGACTTTGGCGAGATAGAGCACTAGAGGGCAAGTACGGTCGGATTCGTCCTCGGGAACGCCATTCTCGAAGAGCAGGATAGGAGCACGGAACACAATCCCACGATGACAGACGACCGCAGGCAGGGTGATTAAGCGCCGAATCTCTCGGCGGCGCGAGCCTTCGCCTTGGCCGCTTCTTCTTCTCGATTCTTTGGCGGAGCAGTGGTTTCGAGCGAGTGGAGAAGGCGATCCGAAATGCCAGCAATTTCATCCACTGCCGCCAGAAAGTATTCTTCGTTGGCCTTCGACGGCTTATTAAAACCAGTGATCTTTCTGACGAACTGCAGCGCCGCCGCCCGCGTTTCTTCGGCATTGACAGGTGGGTCAAAGTTGAACAGAGTTTTGATATTTCTGCACATAACCGGGTCACCTCTCACCGGGCAGCCGCCCAAAGCAAGTCCGCAGCATATATTTTGACACATATCCGAACCGGACGGCTTAGGGCTTGGCTTCTAGCTCAGACTGAATCTGGCGCGCCTGATCCACCACGTTGCGCACCGTTTCCACGACCAATTCGGGGCGGTCGATTTGGATGTAGTGCGAACTATTTTTCGCAATCGTCAACGTACCACTGGTGGAGAGATGAGCTAGTTCGTTCTGCATGCGAGCCCACGCATCGTTCATAGGTTTGACAACGTCGGCGGGCACGTCTGGCTGGGGGGTGTCGGGATCGTGAGAAAGCACCGCCAGCGGCAGACTGCCGAGCGAACCGGTGGTGGCGGCCTGCGCGGCGCTCTGGGGAAAGGCTTTCAGCACAGTGAGGCCCTCGCGCGCGCTGTGAAAATTGCAGTCGGCGGCTCGCACTCTGGCATCTTTGCCACAGAAGCCCAGTAGCCGAGGAATTCCGAAGGGCGTGGAGAACGTCAAAAATTCCTGCTCCCGCAACCATGTTTTGTCAAGGTCGTTCAGTTCCTGCGGAAAGCGCTTTTCCTGTTCGGGGTGGGACGCATCCACCAAGACTATGCCGGCCACCTCGCTGCGATACAGGCTGGCAAACAAACGGACGTTGTATCCGCCCATGGAGTGGCCGGCGAGAACATACGGCGGTGAGATCCCGGCATTGTGCAAAAGCATGTGCAACTCTTCGGCCATGTCTTTGCTTGTTCGCGGTCGCGGGCTGGCCTCGCTGTAGCCAAGCCCGGCACGGTCGTAAGAACAGACTCGAGCAAACTTGGCGATTTGCGGCTGCACTTTACTCCATGAAACGTAGCTATCACCCAGGCCGGAGTCAAGAATCACCACAGGAGTTCCCTGCCCGCTGCAGTTAATATGCATTTTGAAGCCGCCGACATCAATGAGTTGCCCGGGCATGGGATTAAAACGGCGGTCGCGGGCCTCCGAAATGTTCTCGTAGAGAAATCCCGCAATCGCGAGCAGGACAACGACAACGAGCAAACTTCGAACGATGATGCGGAGCCAAGGGCGGCCTGGCGGGGGCGGCGGGTTGGTGGTCGCTGACATTCCTTTTTCAAAGCCGCGCGGGCGAAGGTCCCACGCCACACAAGTCTATCGTTCTACATAACTGGCGGTACGGTGATGCCCATTGCTGCCAGGGTGCGAATTAGTTCGCGGCGTACTACCGCCACGGTGGCGAGCAGGAATTGCTTTCGTTTCTCGTCTGGCTCGCTCAGGATGGGATGGCGATGGTAAAACGTGTTGAAGAGTTGCGCCAGTTGGAATGCATGCTTGGCAAGATACGCCGGTTCGGTCGTCGCGATGCATTGATCCACAATGTAAGATGTTTTTGCCGAGGCCAGCCAGAGCTCCCAGATCTCGTTAGCGTCATCGCCGGTCAGGAATTTAGCCAGCTCGGCGGCCGATATGTTGGAAGCAGCGTCTCGACCAAAAGTTTCGGGATCAGTTGCGGCCTTTTTGAAGATGCTGCCGGCGCGGACGACGGCGTATTGCGCATACGGTCCCGTCTCGCCCTCGAAGCTAAGAGCTTCTTTGAAGTCGAAGGCGATCACCGATTGCTTGGTGAATTTCAGCATAAAGTAGCGCAGCGCACCGATCGCGATCTGGGTGGCAATCGCAAGACGCTCGGCGTCGGTAAGATGAGGATGGCGGGCGTCGACTTCGTTCTTGGCGGAGGCGATCAACTGGTCGAGTAGATCGTCAGCTTTGACTCCGAAACCTTTCCGGCCGCTGACTTCGATATAGGAACGCGTCTTGTCTTCTTCGCTCAGGGTGTAGCCCAAATCAGCGGCACAGCGTGGCGTGAGGGCGACCATCTCGTAGGAAAAATGCGTATAGTGATCGGCGGCCTCGTTGTGGCCAAGTCCGCGCAAGGCTTCGATTACTGTGTTCTGCGCTTCGGATTGGCGGGCGTCGATCACGTTGTAAATCTCCGCAACGTCGCCGAAGTGGGGATGATCTTTCTCACCCTCGGTAGCTGAAATCCAGCAATCGTGTTGATTGGGATAGTGGAAGAATTTGCGATAGCCAAAGTCTCGGCCGAGGAGGCCGAACTTCCACATGTGATAAGCGATGTCTTTGCCGACGTAGCCAACCGTGCCATTGGAGCGGACGATGACTTTCTGGTCTTCTTCGGAAATTCCTGAGGGGCGGATGTCGACGCCCGGCTTTAGCGGGACTTCGACGAGTACGTCGTCTAAATCGTCTGCCGGTTCTGATCCGTTTGCTTTCTTTTCGGTATCGGAAGTCGCGGGCGAGGGTGCCCGCGCCGCGCTGGTTCCGGCACGGCGCATGATCCAGCAGCCTTTGTTCTTGCCTTCGCTCTCGTAAGTGAGAACCCCTGCTTCTTTCAGCTTGGTGAAGGCCGCGTCCCAGAAGTGCAGGTGCAGGATTTCGCTCTCGCGGGGAAGAAAGTCGTATTCGATATCGAGGCGGTCCATAGTTTCGAGATGGCGGCGCAGCACAGCGGTCGAGATCAGTTCCGCGATTGCGGCAATTTCGCTGTTAGAGTCTTCGATGCCGTGCAGCGTCTCGCGTCGCGCCTGCAGATTTGCTCTGTCTTGCTCGTACCACCGCGAGACGCGGGCATATAAGTCCCAGCAGTAATAATCGAAGCGGGGCTGATGAGCGAGAGCTTCGATCTCGGCTCGTGACTTTTTTTCAATCTGCGTGAAGCCCACGACCACGTCGGCAACTTGCACGCCGGTGTTGTCGATGTAGTTCTGGATATCGACTTCCCTGCCTGCATAACGCAACAGGCGGACGAAAGTATCGCCGAGGACGGCATTGCGCAAATGGCCGATGTGCGCGGCCTTGTTGGGATTGATGCTCGTGTGCTCAACGAGAATCTTGCCGGCAGGAGTGTCGGCGTTCGGCTTCTGATCGGCGGCGAGCGCTGCGGCCATCCATGCGCGATCCACCTTTACGTTCAGGTATCCGGGAGGCGCAACCTGCATTTCGGCTATGCCCTCGATCGGACCGATCCCGTCGCGGATGGCTTCGGCGATCCGCAGCGGAGCGGTTCGCAGTGGCTTGGCGAATGGGAAAACCGGGATTGCAAACTCCCCCAATTCCACCTTTGGAGGTTGTTCGATGACGATCCGGGGCAGGCTTGCGCCCGGGTAACGGCTGAGAAGAAATTCCGTGATGCGGTGCGCGAGACGGTTTTCGAGATGACGGTACAAGGCTTCCCTCTGGCTGTTTGTGGAGACAGTGATTTTAGCAGAGCGCACTGCGGGCGTTGGTTTGACGCGACGGAAAGCGTTCCCTATGATGAAAATCAGTCGTCATTTCTATGCGCATAGCCTACCTTGAGTGTTTTTCCGGCATCAGCGGCGATATGTTTCTGGGAGCGCTGGTGGATGCCGGAGTTCCGGCAGCGCTTCTGGAGCAGACGGTTGCAGCGCTGAACGTAGGCGCGCGCCTCGAACTTTCACGGGTCGTCCGCAGCGGCATTTCGGCTACGAAGGTGGATGTTTATGTTGACGGGGAAAAGGATTTGCCGCGCGAGCAGTACTGGGAGCGGCACAATCCCAATAGCCATGCGGCTTCCGATCACGAGCACCATCCGCAGGAGCATCCGCATCATGAGCATGAAGATAATGCGCATTCGCATTCCCATCATGGTGAGACGCGGGCAGAGCCCGCCCTGAGCTTGCCCAAGGGAGTGCCCGCGCCACACGAGCATTCTCATGGACGGGGATTGACCGAAATTACGAAGATTATTTCTGCTGCTTCCATTTCGGAAACGGCGAGGAAGACCGCCATCCGCATCTTTGAGGCGTTGGGACGGGCTGAAGCGAAGATTCACAATACTTCGGTCGAGAACATACATTTCCATGAAGTGGGCGCGGTGGATGCGATGGTGGATATTGTCTGCGCAGCCGTGGGGGCGGAAGCACTGGCGGTCGACGAGATGATTTGTTCGCCCTTAAATGTCGGCGGCGGGACAGTGAAATGCGCTCACGGGACTCTCCCCGTTCCGGCTCCGGCAACGGTGGAGTTGCTGGCGGATGCGCCGGTGTATTCGTCGGGAATTCAAGCCGAGTTGGTCACACCAACGGGCGCTGCAATCGTAAAGATCCTGGCGTCGCGTTTCACGGCATTTCCAGAGATGAAGATTGAGAAATCAGGCTATGGAGCGGGATCGCGCGACTTTCCCGGGCATCCGAATGTGGTGCGATTGACCGTTGGAGAATCTATTTCCTCCACGCTCGGCGCCAACACTGCGTCCGAGACGGTTACGGTTCTGGAAGCGAATCTCGACGATTTGAATCCGCAGGTCTTTGGATATGTTATGGATCGCCTGTTCGAAGAGGGTGCTCTCGATGCCTTCGGTACGCCGGTACAGATGAAGAAGAATCGCCCGGGAACGCTCCTGACAGTTTTGTGCAAGTCCGAAGATGCGAACCGGCTGACGCAATTAATTTTCGCCGAGTCGACCACGCTGGGCGTGCGGCGCCGCGATGAGTTGCGGAAGACTCTGGCGCGGCACTGGGAAAGCGTCACCACACCGTGGGGCGAGGTGCGAATCAAGATTGCCAGCATGAACGGCGCGGTTACCAACTACGCTCCGGAGTATGAAGATTGCCGGCGGATCGCGGCGGAGCACCACGTACCGCTAAAGACCGTGATGCAGGAAGCTGCTCGGGCTTATCTTGGAAGTCAAAAGCAAGACCTTCAACCACAGGGAACGCAGAGGCACACAGGGTAGAGCACGAGATTCTATGAGCAGGAAGTTCTACATCACGACGCCGATCTATTACGTAAACGCGCGGCCCCACATCGGGCATGCGTATACGACCATCGCCTGCGATACGATTGCGCGCCGGCAGCGGCAGCTTGGTGCAGAAACTTTTTTTCTGACCGGGACGGATGAGCACGGACAGAAAATCGAACGCGCGGCGCAGGCCGCCGGCAAGACTCCGCAACAGTATGCGGATGAGATTTCGGCGGAGTTCCGCCAGTTGTGGAAGCGCATGGGCATCTCGAACGATGACTTCATCCGCACCACAGAAGAGCGGCACATGAAGCGCCTGCAGGAACTCTTCCGGCGCATTCGCGACAATGGCTACATCTACAAAGGCACTTACACCGGGCAGTATTGCGTATCGGACGAGCTTTATGTCGATGGAGCGCAGCCGGGCGATCCTTGCCCCACTTGCGGGCGTATCACCGAGACCGTAAAGGAAGAGAACTATTTCTTCAAGCTCTCGGCGTTCCAGGACAAACTGCTGGCGCTGTATGCGAATCCAGAGTTCATTCGTCCCGAGACCCGGCGCAATGAGGTGATTTCGTTTGTGAAGTCGGGGCTACGGGATCAGTCGATCAGCCGCTCGACGTTTAGCTGGGGCGTCCCGGTTCCGGACGATCCCAAGCACGTGATTTACGTATGGTTCGATGCGCTGGCGAATTACATCACGGCGATTGGTTACGGATCGTCGCACGCGGGCGCGCAGGAGGCTTTCAAGAAATTCTGGCCGGCCGATGTCCAGATGATTGGCAAGGAGATTGTCCGCTTCCATTGCGTATACTGGCCGGCATTTCTGATGGCAGCAGGATTGCCTGTACCGAAAGCCATCGTGGCGCACGGCTGGCTGCTGTTTGAAGAGAGCAAGATGTCGAAGTCGCGCGGCAACATCGTGCGGACGGAAACCATCCTCGACGTGCTGGGAGCAGATGCTCTGCGGTATTTTCTGCTGCGGGAAGTCGTCTTCGGGCAGGATGGATCATTTTCCTTTGATGCGCTGGTGCAGCGTTACAACTCCGACCTGGCGAATGGACTTGGAAATCTGGCCAGCCGCACGCTGACCATGATCAATCGATATTTCAAAGGCGAAGTTCCGTATCCATCGCACGGGGCATCGAAAACTGCGGCAGACAGCGCTATCGCCGAGATCGCGCGAAAGACGATCCGCGAATTTGGCACGCTCTTCGATCAATTCCAATTTTCGCGCGCGCTGGAGGCAGCCTGGGCACTGATCGCGGCAGTGGACAAATACATCGTTGAAAATGAGCCCTGGGCTTTGGGCGAAAAGCAGGATGAAGACAGCCGCTCGCGTCTCGCCACCGTGCTTTACACCGCGGCCGAAGCGCTGCGGATCGCAACCGCGCTGGCGTATCCCGTGATGCCGGATGCGAGTGCGAAGATCTGGGCCCAGATGGGTTTGGGAGACATCAAGAAACTGGCTCTCAGCGAATTGTCCTGGGGACAACTACCATTGGGAACGAAGCTCGGCGAGGTACAGCCGGTGTTTCCGCGCGCGGATAAGAGCGCGATTGAAAGGATGCAGAAGATGGAAGAGGAGCAAAGAAGCGCGCCGGGGGTTGAGCCCGGGGCAACGGAGCCGGTGGCTGCGGGTCAACCGAATGCAGCTCCAATCACCGCGGCAGCAGCGGCGCCTGCGGCGCCCGCGGCGAATGAAAAGATTTCAATCGACGATTTCTCGAAGATCGAACTGCGCGTGGGACTGGTGAAGGTTGCCGAGCGGGTGCCGAAGGCGGACAAGCTTCTGCGGCTGGAGATTGATATTGGAACCGAGGTACGGCAGGTGCTGGCGGGAATTGCCGAAGCCTATGCCCCGGAGACTTTGATTGGGCGCAAAGTGGTAATCGTGGCTAATCTTGCGCCTCGCAAGCTCCGCGGAATGGAATCGAATGGGATGATTGTGGCGGCTTCGCTCGAAGACGGGAAACCCGTGCTGGCCAGCTTTTTGGAGGATGTGCCCGTAGGAGCGAGGTTGAAGTAAAAGCTGAGTGCCTTCTCGTGGATAGTTAAAGATTAAATAACATAAGGCCAACGGCTAGCCGAGCTATAGCTCCCCATGGACCGGCAAAGGCGCCCCTCCCAACCCAAGCATTTCGATCGACATGTTTGTTGATTCGCACGCACATCTCGACGGCAAGCAGTTCGAACCCGATCGCGAGCAAGTGATTGCACGCGCGCGCGAGGCCGGAGTGCAGACCATGGTCGCCATCGGCAACGGTGACGGGCCAGCGGATGTGGATTGCGGAATTCGACTAGCCGAGAAACACGATTTCATCTACGCTACGCTCGGGATTCATCCGCATGAAGCTCGGCTGGCAGATGATGCTGCCTACCAAAACATGGAACGGCTGGCCAAACATCCCAAAGTCATTGCCTGGGGCGAGATTGGCCTGGATTACTTCTACGACCACTCGCCGCGTGACGTACAAAGCAGAGTGTTTACCCAGCAGATGGAGCTGGCGTCAGCAGCCAAACTGCCTATCGTGATTCACTGCCGTCCGTCAGAGGGCAGCGAGAATGCATGGAATGGTTGCCTGACACTGATACGTGAACATTGGGCGGCAAAGGGATTGGGAGGAATTCTGCACTGCTTCACGGGAAACTGGCCTCAAGCTAAGAGTGCGCTCGACATGGGTTTCATGATTTCCTTCGCGGGAAACATTACCTTTCCCAAGGCCCAGCAGATTCGCGACGCGGCACTGGAAGTTCCCCTGGAACGCATGTTGATTGAGACCGACTCGCCATATCTTGCGCCGGTACCCCATCGCGGTAAGCGGAACGAGCCGGCATTTGTGAAGGAAACCGCACGAAAGCTGGCCGAATTGCGCGGCTTGACGGTTGAGGAGGTCGGGGAGCGAACCAGCCGTAATTTCTACAATTTTTTCAAATTAGCTGAAACTGCTGAAAAGAAAGTTTCTGCAAGTTAGGTTTCTGCCAAAACGATTCTTCTGATAACCTCAAGAGTTAGATTCCATAATTTCAGAAATAATTGAAATCCGATGCCCGATAACACTTTTGACATCGTGAGCAAGATCGACCTGCAAGAGGTATCGAACGCCATCCAGCAGGCGTTGAAGGAGATTCACACGCGGTTCGACTTAAAGGATTCCAAGTCAAACATCGAACTGGAGAAGGATGCCATCGTGCTGCACTCGGCCGACGAATACAAGCTGAAGGCGGTGAACGACATCCTGCAGCAGAAGCTCGTCAAGCGGGGTGTCTCGTTGAAGGGATTAACGTATGGCGCCGTGGAAGCAGCGGCGGGCGGAACGTCAAAACGAAAAGTCACGATGCAGCAAGGTATCGCCATCGAGAAAGCCCGCGAAATCGTGAAACTGGTGAAGGATTCCAAGAAAAAGGCCCAGGCTTCGATTCAGGGCGACCTGGTGCGGATCAGCAGTAAAGACCGCGACACCTTGCAGGAAGTGATCGCAATGCTTCGGCAGCACGATTTCGGAATCGATTTGCAGTTTACGAATTACCGAACGAACTAGGCACAAGCCTTCACCAAAGAACGCAGACGACTTTGGCGAAGATGCAGACCAAGCGAAAAGGGCCCCATCATTGAGCGCACCGCCCATCATCAACGGTAACGGTAAAGAGATCTTCGACCTGCTGCATGATGATCTTGTGGCGCTCGAAGGCGAGTTCGGGCGGGATACCGTCTCGGGCGTGCAGGCGATCACTGAGATCGGAGAGTACCTGCGAAATGGCGGCGGCAAGCGAATTCGCCCGGCCCTTCTTTTCCTCTCCTCCAAACTGCTTCATTACCAGGGACGGGGAGCGGTGCGACTGGGCGCCGTGGTGGAGATTATTCACACCGCCACGCTGGTGCACGATGACATCATTGATGAGGCCAAGACGCGCCGCGGCCGTCCGGCGGCCAATACGCAGTGGGGTAACTCGAAGTGCGTGCTGGCGGGCGACTGGCTCTACATGCAGGCATTCAAGGTTGCGGTGCAGGAGCGCAACTTCCGTATACTCGACACCCTGATTGAACTGACGCAGCAGATGGTCGAGGGCGAATTGTTGCAGATGGAAAGGCTCGGCCAACTCATCACTCTGGACGAGCATTTCGATCTGATCTATCGCAAGACCGCCTGCCTCTTTTCCGTGTGCATGCGGCTGGGCGCGATTCTGGGCGGCGCGACCGCCGAACAGGAACACGCTTTGGGCCAGTACGGACACGACTTGGGGATGGCTTTTCAGATCGTTGATGACGTTCTCGATCTCACCGCCTCGGAGGATGTTCTAGGCAAACCTGTGGCCAGCGATTTGCGCGAGGGTAAAGTCACGATGGCGGTCATCCACGCGCTGGAACGCTGCACACCGCCAGAGCGCGCCAAGATCGAAACTGTTTTGCGCGACCGTGCTTTCGAGGGTGTCACGCATGCGCAGATCATGGAAATTCTGCGCCGCTACGGATCACTGGAAGCTGCGACTACGCGAGCCACCCGATATGCTGAGTCTGCCCAAAAAGCAATCTGCGCTTTCCCGGATTCCGAGATTAAACGCGCTCTGCTGTGGGCTCCGGAGTTTGTGGTGGCCAGAGAGAAGTAGCTCCTTCCCGCTCCACAATCATGTTTTTTTCACCGCAATTCCCATCATTTCGAATCTTCCATTACGTAGTAGTGGCGCCGATCCCAAAAAAGCGCGGGCCGGGAACTTTCCTTCAAAATACTTAACGTACTCTGCGTTGAATCGCTCCCAGAGAGTGAGGTCAGGGGAAAAGACCTGCACCCAAACCAGGTCGTCCCAGATCATGCCGGCCTCTTTCAGCACCGCCGAAAAGCTATCAAAAAGAATTCGCAACTCCTGATCGACCTCCGGCGGCGCCAGGCCGGTGGATGGGTCAATTCCAATCCTGCCGGAGATGTATAGAGTGTCGCCCGCAACTACCGCATCACTGAAGGGTAGATCAGAGGGCCGGTTCGGCAGGTTGATGACGCGACGCAAACTCATGGCCAGACCAAACTAAATCTTTACGCAATTTACGGCAACCCATTCATCCGTTCTGGCGACCAATACTCAGCATATTGAGAAGGCGCACCAATCCGTTTTCAGCCTTAAGAACGTTAGATAGGCAGCGGTACGAATCTGGCCTGGTTTTTCCAAAACAACTGTTTCCAAAAGAAACTGAAGGAGATATCCAAATGAAGAAACTGATGATTTGTCTGCTGGCAGTCACTTTTGCGATGAGCCTAACCGCCTTCGCACAACAGGACTCGATGTCACAAGACCATAACACGGCCCAAACTCAGGCCGATCAAGCTGGAGCCAAGGCTCCGCTCATGACGCTAAAGGGTACCGTAAAGGCGGAGGGCGACAAGTACGTCTTCGTAAACGATAAGGACGGCAAGAGCTGGGAAGTGATGAATCCCGAAGAATTGAAGGGCCACGAGGGGCATCACGTGCAGCTCAGCGCGCACGTCTACACCGACAAAGACTCGATCCACATCATGAGCGTGAAGATGCTCAAGGCCGGTTCGATGAACAATGACTCGATGAGCAAGTAGCTTCGGGATCGCAGGAATCCCTTTCGTTACGATCTCGATGGCCGGGGGTCCAACCGACACCCGGCTATTTTTGTTTATACTGAAGCCTGTCTTGATTGTCCTGATCCAACACTATCTATGACTCTGCTCTTGTTGATGGCCCGCCACGGATATGCCTTGACGTTTGCCCTATTGCTGGCGGAGGCGATTGGCCTGCCGTTTCCCGCCGCACTCGCGTTGGTGGCGGCGGGAGCAGCTATCGCGGCGCACGCGTTGTGGGGTCCTTATGTTCTGGCAACGGCGGTCACAGCTTTGCTGCTAGGGGATATTGCGGAATTCTGGCTTGGCCGTTACATGGGCTGGGCGCTGCTGGGATTCTTGTGCCGGGTGTCCATCAACCCGGAGACCTGCATTCTGCGGTCTGCCGAATCGTTCTATAAGCGAGGCAAAATCACACTGGTCATTGCGAAGTTTATCCCCGGGGTCAATACCATGGCGGCGCCTTTGGCGGGCAGCATGAAGATGCGCTTCTCGCAATTTCTGCAGCTGGATCTGGCGGGCGCCTCGCTTTACTCAGTTACGTACCTTGTGGTGGGCTATGTCTCACGCGATTTTCTGGCTGCGCTCCTACGGGGATTTCATGCTGCCGGGCGTGCCATGGAAGGGGTCATTATCGCCGCCCTGCTGGTTTACTCAATTTACCGTATCGTCCAGTACAGCAAGAACAAGACTTACAGCATAGTTCCGCGGGTGCAGGTAGAAGAACTCGCGCGCAGGCTGGCATCCGAGGATGCGGGGCGTGTTCAGATTGTCGATGTTCGCAGCCATGGCTACTACGATTCCGGAGCGGCGCGAATCAAGAACTCCATCCGCATCGAGCCTAACAATCTTGAGGAAGAAATCAAGTGCCTTCCCCTGGATAAAGACATTTACCTCTACTGCACTTGAGCGCGCGAAGCGACCAGCGCCCGGGTGGCGCATCTGCTGCGGGAAAAAGGATTCAACACGTTCGTGATTGTCGGCGGACTAACGGCCTGGCGCAAAGCCGGGGAACCGGTGGAGTTGGTTCCGGAGAACGATCTGGTAAAACTGCCGACGTTCAGTTAGCAGGGTGCGGGGTGCTTGCCCCGCTGTGAGCTTCTTCCTCTTATACTTTTCTGCATGACCTCAAGCCGAGAGATTGAAATCAAGTTTCAAGTAGCGGACGTGCGGGCGCTCGCGCGCCAGGTGCGTGAGGTGGGGTTTCGCGTGGTCACGACGCGGACCCATGAGATGAACACGCTATATGACCTGCCGGGCGAAGTTCTGCGCGGGCGCCGGGAATTGTTGCGACTTCGACAGTACGGCTCGAAGTGGACTCTGACCCATAAGTCCAAGAAGAAAACCGGGCGTCACAGCAGCCGCCAGGAGTTGGAGACGGGTGTGACCGACGGCAAAAAGATGGATCTGATTCTGAGGGCGCTTGGTTACGCGCCTTCGTTTCGCTATGAAAAATTCCGCACTGAGTGGACTGATGGCAAAGGTCAGGTCGTAGTCGATCAGACGCCAATCGGAAATTTCTGTGAGATCGAGGGCGCCCCACGCTGGATTGACGCGACGGCGAAGAAGCTTGGGGTGAACGCGGCAGATTACATCACCAAAAACTATGCTGGATTATTCTTGGAGTGGAAGGATCAAACGGGGAGCTCAGCCGAAGAGATGACATTCAAAGCGGTGGCGGTCCGAAGTAAGTCGCGGCGTTCGTGATAGACATGCGCTTCGCTGTGCCCGGCTGGACGAGCGAATGCTCCCGTCCCTACACGAACTGAGATTGGTTCCAGCCTCAGGCCCCGTGGCACTTCTTGAATTTCTTCCCGGAGCCGCAGGGGCAAGGATCGTTGCGGCCCACTTTCTCCTGTCCGCGCACAACTTGCTGTACCGGCAGCGAGTCGCCCGCTCCAGCCATCCTCGCCTGCTCCAGTTCTCGGCGCTTCCGGCGCATAAAAGCTTCTTCTAAATCGTCAGCAGATGTCGCTACAAGCCTTGGTGGATGATGCCCATTGCCGCCACCGTCCTGCGCCGGAACTCCCGGTTCTGAGCCCGGCCCCGCAGATCCGCCCGCTTGCGGGCCGCCCGGTCCAGAATCCGGTGGACGCTCGATGATCTGCATGAGATAAAGATAGCGCGCCGTGTCTTCCTGAAAGCGGTGCAACATGGCCTCGAACATTTCGAACGATTCCTTCTTGTACTCGACCAGCGGATCGTGCTGGCCATAGCCGCGCAGGCCGATGCCCTCCTTGAGGTGGTCCATGCTTAGAAGGTGATCTTTCCACTGCGAGTCGAGAACGCTGAGCATGATCATGCGTTCGTGATGGCGCATGGCTTCAGGGCCGATCAGCCTTTCCTTCGCGTCGTAGCGTTCCTTGAGCTTCTCAAAAATGGCGTCGCCGAGTTCCTGCCGGTTCAGCGACTCCGGCTTCACGCCTTCGGCGATGAAATCCACGCCAAAGCGAGTGAAGACTGCATCTTTCAATCCTTTGATGTTCCAGTCGTCGGCGTGCCCCTTGGGTGGGCAGTATTCGTCCATCAGATCGCCGAGAATCGCGGAGACGTAATCTTCCAGGATCAGATCTTTCTGATCCATGCCCTCGAGCAAACGGCGGCGCAAGCCATACACGGCCTCGCGCTGCTTATTCATTACATCGTCGTATTCAAGCAGGTGCTTACGAGACTCGAAGTGCTGGCCTTCAACCGCCTTCTGCGCGGTTTCAATGCGCCGGCTGATCAATTTCGATTCAATCGGAACGCCCTCCTCCATACCGAGTCGTTCGAGGAGTTTCGACACCCACTCCTTGGCGAAGATGCGCATCAGGTCGTCTTCAAGCGCAAGATAAAAACGCGAGGAGCCGGGATCGCCCTGTCGACCCGCGCGCCCGCGAAGCTGGTTATCGATACGTCGCGACTCATGGCGTTCCGTGCCGAGAATATGAAGCCCCCCAACGGCGGTTACTTCGTCGTGCTCTTTGTCGGTCTGCCCTTTGTAGCGGTTGAAGGTCTCGGTCCACTTATCCGTCGGCACGGTGTATTCGTTGCCGTTGTAATAGAAGACCGAAGTCGTCCCATCTTCCTGCGGACCTTCAATTTTTCCTTGAGCCACGCGCAGCTGTTGCGCGATCCCCTTCTTCACCAGCTCCTGCTTTGCCATGAATTCCGGATTGCCGCCCAGCAAAATATCGGTGCCGCGGCCCGCCATGTTCGTGGCAATTGTGACCATTCCTTTGCGTCCGGCCTGGGCCACGAATTCGGCTTCGCGCTCATGGAACTTGGCGTTCAGGACGACGTGTTTATTCTTGAGGCCCTTTTTATCGAGCAACGCGGACAGGCGTTCGGATTTCTCAATCGACGTAGTACCGACGAGCACCGGCTGGCCGTTTTCGTGAAGCTTCTGAATCTCGTCGGCCACCGCGAAATACTTTTCTTTTTCCGTGCGGAATACCACGTCGGGATTCTCCAACCGCAGCATCTGCTTGTTGGTCGGGATGACAATGACGTCCAGTTTGTAGATGTTGTCGAATTCCGTGGCTTCCGTTTCCGCAGTCCCGGTCATGCCCGAAAGCTTTTTGAACATGCGGAAGTAATTCTGAAAAGTGATGGTGGCGAGCGTTTGATTCTCGCGTTCGATCTTCACACCTTCCTTGGCTTCAATCGCCTGGTGCAGGCCATCGGACCAGCGGCGCCCCGGCATCATGCGTCCCGTAAACTCGTCGACGATGATGACTTCCCCGTCCTTGATCACATACTCGACGTCGCGGCGGTACAACGCATGTGCTTTGACGGCAGTCTCCACGTGATGCTTCAGCGGCCAGTTCTCCGGATCAGCAATATTTCCGATGCCGAGCAACTGCTCCACTTTCAGCCAGCCATCATCGGTGACGGTAATGTTGCGATGCTTTTCATCGACAACAAAGTCGCCAGTGAGCTGCGCCGGTTCGCCGGGAGCGACCTCCAGTTCTTCGCCCTTTTCCAGCTTCGGGATGATGCGATTAACGCGGTAATATTTGTCGGTCGATTCTTCACTCGCGCCAGAAATGATGAGCGGCGTACGGGCCTCGTCGATCAGGATGGAATCGACCTCGTCAACAATGGCGAAGTTGTGCCCCCGCTGCACGCAATCTTTGAGATCAAACTTCATGTTGTCGCGCAGGTAATCGAATCCGAACTCGTTGTTGGTTCCGTAGGTGACGTCCGCCGCATAGGCGGCACGGCGCTGTTCGTCGTCCAGATCGTGGACGATCACACCTACCGTGAGACCCAGGAAACGATAAAGCTTGCCCATCCATTCCGAATCGCGCTTGGCAAGATAATCGTTGACGGTAACCACATGCACACCGCGTCCGCTCAAAGCGTTGAGATATACAGGAAGAGTGGCTACCAGGGTCTTGCCTTCGCCAGTCTTCATTTCCGAGATCATGCCCTTGTGCTGCACCATGCCGCCAATCAACTGAACATCGAAATGCCGCATGTTGAGCACCCGGCGTCCGGCCTCGCGCACGACCGCAAAGGCTTCAACCAGGATTTCGTCCAGCGCTTCCTGTAGCGCGTCATATTGTTCTTTTTCGAATTGTTTCGCGCGGTCAGGATTGCCAACCTCAACCTCGGTCTCGGAGTCCGGCGCCGCTCCCACAGTGACATGACTCATCCGCTCCTGTATGCGCTGGCGGAAATCATCCGTCTTGGCGCAAAGCTCTTCGTCGCTGAGTGTGCGCATCTCCGGTTCGAGCGCATTGATGGCCTGCACTTTGGGCATCAAACTCTTGATGACCCGTTCGTTCTTGGTCCCAAAGACCTTGCCGATTAGAGTGTTTATCAAACTGTGAAATCCTTCAGAGAGCGGAAACTGCCCCAGCGTATCCCTTTTAGCCTAGCATACTTAGATGCAAAAATAAGGGGACTTAGAACGTGAACTGCCGTTCGCAATCTGGGCATTCGTTGAGGACATTGTGCGAGCTTGACCGTCTCAACCCTGAGTGAGTCCGGGTCTGTGTCAGTTTTTGTGAAACTGGCTGGGGGAGATCGATAATGGGAAAGCTGGCAATACTTGGCCCCATGGTGTTTGCCGCCGCGATGGCATTCTTCGGTATTCACTACCCGGTTTACGCGGCTGACGCGGGACCGATGCCAGGGGGCCCTGGCGAAGTCTGGCGGTTCTTTCACGTGGCCGGGGCCTTTGGCGAAGAGAGCTTCCGTTAAGGCATAGGCAGCGCCAAACGCTTTTCGTGTATATTCCCCCTTCGACCCATGCCCACTTTTTACGACCGCTTTCTCGAATGCGAGGAACGATGGCCGAATAATGTCGCGCTCGAACTCCAGCGCCACGATCAAATGGAGAGCTGCTCGTATGCCGAGCTTCGGCGGATGGCTGAATCCGTCGGATGTTGGGTTAGCGAAAATGGATTCCCGCGTGGGGCGCGGCTCGCCATCTTGGCGGATAACCATCCGCGCTGGGTTGCGACCTATCTCGGAATCATTGCGTCGGGACGCACCGTCGTACCGCTCGATACTGCGCTTCATGCCGACCAACTCGCCAAGTTGCTGCAAGACAGCGGAACCTCTGCCTTATTCTGCGATGCCAAACATGCGCAGGTTTCGCGGGAGGCGGTCGCAGAACTGCACATCGGCCTGGCGCTCATGGATCCAGAGCGCATGGCACAACAGACTCCCGCAGAGCGATGGCTGGGAAATCTGCCGGCGATTTTCGAAGCCGGGCCCGGAGATTTCCAGCCTGCCCCGTCCGCCGCGGATGACATCGCTTCCCTGCTCTATACCTCGGGAACCACTGCCGATCCCAAAGGTGTAATGCTTACGCATGCTAATTTTCAGGGTGAAGTGGAAGCGGTATTTAATTGGGTCGATCTGGGTCCCTCCGACGCACTGCTCGGGGTGTTGCCCATGTTTCATGTCCTGGCGCAGATGGCTAATCTGCTTCTGCCTCTGGTGAAGGGCTCGCGCGTTGTGTACCTCGAAACTCTGAACACGACCGAGTTGCTGCGGGCTCTGCGGGAACGCAACATCACCGCGTTCGCCGTGGTGCCACAATTTTTTAATCTGATCCACCAGCGCATTTTTGACGAGATCGGCAAACGCGGCGCGTTAACGCAAAGAGTCTTCAGGACCCTTCTGCGGCTCAATCGCAGTCTGCGAAAAATCGGCATTAACGCTGGAAAAACTTTATTCGGCAAAGTCCACGAAACCCTAGGCCAGAAGATGCGCTACCTGGTGACGGGAGGATCAAGATTCGATCCGAAGATTGCGCAGGATTTCTACGATCTCGGAATCGATGTGCTTCAGGCTTACGGTCTGACGGAAACGACCGCGGCGGTGTTCGCCAATTCACCCGGTGACAACCTAATCGGCTCGGTCGGAAAGGCCATGAAGGGGGTTGAGGCGAGGATAGTTGATCCACAACCACAGGACGAAGGTCCCAACACCGGCGAGATCGCACTGCGCGGTTCGGTGGTGATGAAGGGCTATTGGAACCGTCCCGAAGCAACCGCAGTTGTGCTACGCGATGGATGGTTCTATACCGGGGACCTTGGCTACTTCGATTCGAAGGGCAACTTATTTCTCACCGGACGGAAGAAAGAAGTTATCGTTCTTAGCAACGGGAAGAATATTTATCCCGAAGAGGTTGAAACGCACTATCTGAAGTCACCATTCATCAAAGAAATCGCGGTAATGGGATTGGAGGGTCAGCCTGGCGCGGGGGGCGACCGGTTGCATGCCGTGATCGTACCCAACTTCGATGTGCTGCGCCAGAAAAAGATTGTGAATGCTAAGGAAGTTATCCGCTACGACGTCGAAAGCCTGTCGCAGCAGATTGCTTCCACCAAGCGCATCGGTAGTTATGAGATCTGGCAGGAAGATCTTCCACGCACCACTACGCGGAAGATTAAGCGTTTTGAAGTGGAGAAGCGCGTGAAGGCGAATGAGGCACGGAAAGTTTCCGATGATTCAGAGTTGCCGACAGAACGGTCTCTGAGCGAGGACGAAGCGGCCTGGCTCGGTCAGGCCGATGTGCAACGCGCTTTGACAATCGTGCGCAACTCGGTTCGCACGGCTCCGTCGGAGTTGCGGCCTACTCACAATCTGGAACTCGACCTGGGGCTCGACTCAATGCAGCGCATCGAGTTGCTGAGCCAGATCGAAGAGCAGCTGGGAGGAAACGTCGAGGAGTCGCAGCTCGCCGGGATTTACACCGTGCGCGATCTGGTCGACGCTGTGCTGCAAAGCGCGGCCAGCAGCGCCGGAGGGCCGCTACGGCCGGCCTTCGCGGGATGGAAGGCGATGCTCGCCGAGGAGCCCAATCCATCGGATGTCGTTTCTCTGGTCGGGCCACACCGGATTAGCTCTCGATTCTGGTACATAATTTCTCGCTTGATCCAGGTAGTCGCACTCGATCGCTTTAATCTGCACGTGAGCGGAGTCGAGAGGCTTCCGAAGAGTGGCCCGTACATTATTTCGTCGAATCATGAAAGCTATCTCGATCCCGTCGTCCTGGCGAGCGTCCTTCCGCCGCCGGTCTTTGACAAAGTTTTTGCAGTCGGGACCAGCGAAATCTTCGGTCAGGGATTCATGTTGAGACTGGCGCATTCGCTTCGTGTCGTAGTCGTTGATCCGGACGCGAATCTGATTCCCGCCATGCGCGCCGGCGCGTTCGGACTGCGCCAGGGACGTCCGCTCATTCTTTATCCCGAAGGTGAGCGTTCGATTGACGGCACCCCAAAAACATTCAAGAAGGGCGCCGCCATCCTGTCCATACATTTGCAAGTACCGATCGTGCCCGTGGCCATCGAGGGATTCTACGAAGTGTGGCCGAGGAATAAAGCGTTCCAGGGGTTCAAGCCGCTGAAGATAATCTTCGGCGATCCAATCATTCCGCCGCCGGAAAGTGAGGCATCGGAAGAAACTTACGAGAGACTCACCGGGGAACTGAAATCGCGCGTGGTGGGAATGTGGGAGCAACTGCGAACGCCTTCGTAGCGCCGGCTGCCGCCCCTTTACTTGGCCCGCGGATGCGTCTGGTCGTACACCTGCAACACATGTTTCATCGATAACTGCGTGTAGCGCTGCGTGGTTGCCAGCCGCTCATGGCCGAGCAATTCCTGAATAGCGCGCAGGTCAGCGCCCTCCTCCAGCATGTGCGTGCCAAAAGCATGGCGCAGCGTATGCGGATGTACGTCTGGGGATAGTCCTTTGGCAACCGCAATTTTCTTGATGATCCGACCCACGCTGCGCGTGGTGAGCCGTCCGCCACGCCGGTTGATCAGCAACGCGGGTGAGTGTTTGCGGACTGATTCGAGAAGTTTGTGTCGCTCCGGAAGGTAGGCTGCGAGTCCAGTCTTCACAGAATCACCAAACGGAACATAGCGTTCTTTTTTTCCTTTGCCGCGAATGAGAATGGCCTCGGCGCCTAGACGAATGTCGTCGAGATTAATTCCGGTAAGCTCCGAGTTGCGAATGCCGCATCCATAGAGGAGTTCCAGCATGAGCCGGTCGCGCTCCGGGAATGCCGCAACCTCAGGCATTTCGCCGTCGATCACGGAGTTCATTTCTTCAATGGTCGGCACCCGCGGGAGTTTTTTGGGCAACTTCGGAGTGGCTACAAGCTTTGCCGGATTCTGCTCCACCACGCCTTCCCGCGCCAGCCAGCGATAAAGTGACCGCACGGCCGCGAGAGCGCGTGCCACGGAGGTCTTGCTCAATCCCTTTTCGTACAGCTGCGAAAGAAATCCCCGCACGGCGATATGATCGATCTGTTTCCATCCGCGCGAACCTGCGTAGGCGGCGAAGAGCTTCAACTCCTGTTGGTAAGCCTTGACGGTGTGAGGAGAAGCATTGCGCTCCCGCAGATGGCGGACAAAGTCGGCGACGGCTTTTGCCACAATTGTTCTAGCTTGTGTGCTTTGTGGCTCAGCTCGGAATTTCATCTCGCTTTCGCCCTGGGATGATGCTTCTGATAGACCGTTCTCAGTCGGTCCAGCGCCAGATGCGTGTAGACTTGCGTCGTCGAAATATCCGCGTGGCCTAGGATGGTCTGCACCGTACGAAGATCGGCGCCGTTCTCCACCATATGCGTGGCGCAGGAATGGCGCAGCATGTGCGGAGATGCCGCTCGTCCTGATGCCGCCGACGCGGCTCGCACCATCTGCCAAATGCGCTGGCGCGTCAGCTTCCGCCCCCCCCGAGCGATAAATAGCAGAGGCGAATTCTTAGAGACCGCGGTTATGGATATCTCACTTCGCTTTCCTGCCGCCAAAATGGAGCGGCTCTGCGATAGATACTCCGTCAACGATTCCTGGGCGGATTTTCCCAGCGGCACCACGCGTTCCTTATCGCCCTTGCCGCGCACCAGCATGTATCCCGCCTCAAGCTTCAGATCTTCGAGTTTGGCATTGACGATCTCCGAAACCCGCAGCGCCCCGGCGTAAAACACCTCCAGCATGGCCTGGTCGCGTCGAGCCAGCGCGGTCGCTTGCTTCTTATCACCCGGCAAATTACCGGGTCGCTTCAGCGGAGCCGCCAGAGTCGACTCCATCTCATCGCGAGCCAGCGCTTTTGGAAGCACCTTCCATTGTCTTGGCGATTCGATGTCCAGCGTGGGATCGTGTTCCAGTTTCTTGTCGAGGAGCAAGTAGCGGTATAGATGCCGCAGCGCTGAGAGTTTCCGCCCCACGCTCCGCCCGTCCACTTGATTGGAAAAAAGCTGTTGCAGGAAATCGCGTACATCGGTACGTCGCGCCGTCAGCAACAGATGCTTGCGTTTCTCCAGGAATTCGGAGAACTGGCAGATGTCGGTGGTGTAGGCGCTGATCGAAAGCGGCGCCAAGCCCTTCTCGATTCTCAAGTAATCGAGAAAGCTGGTGACAACGCTAGAATTGGTGGCTGCGGTCACAGTCAAAGAGAGATAGTATGCGCGTTACCGGACTCTGAGAAAAGTGTTGAAGGAGATGCCGGAAAGATTTCCCTATGACAGTAGAAGCGTTGCTCGTTACGTCTGCATTACATCGCGAAGTAGGCCGACCGCGTACAACGCCCCCTCAGGAGTTTCCTCGTGCTTGAAATAAGCAAAGACGTCGCGGCCCGCCGCCAAGTAGTTTCCAATTTGTGTAACCATGCCGCTCCGCTCCTCGACTGTATAGGTTGGCTTGCGAAATCGGTAATAGATGAACGCTCCGGTCACCACATCCGGCGTAGCGCGTTCCTCCGTCTCAGCGACGCACAGCGCGGCTCCATGTGACTTGAGCAACTCCCACGTCGAATCGGTAAACCAGGATTCGTTGCGGAACTCAAATGCCGCAGGCAATGTGCGCGGCAGCAGCGCGAGAAAATCCTTAAGCAGAGTGGCATCCGCCTTCAGATTCGGAGGCAATTGGAAGAGAACCGGCCCAAGTTTGCCCGCGCTCGCCAGAGGCGCAATCGTGGTCACAAATCGCGGCAGGAAATCTTCCGTCCCCTTCAGCCGCTTGATGTGCGTAATGACTTGATGCGCCTTTACCCCAAAACGAAAAGTAGGAGGTGTTTGCTGGATCCAGTTCTGGATCGTAGTTTCTTTCACCAGTTGCCGGAAAGTGAAGTTCACTTCGACCGTATTGAGTTGCGTGGCGTAGTGGCCAAGAAACTTTTTCTGCGGGAGTTTAGCAGGATAGAAGTCGGGCTTCCATGTTGGATAAGCCCATCCCGACGTCCCGACGAAGAGTTGAGGCATGGCAGAAGTCCCAAAACAAAATTCACGAGCGCACGGGATTATACCTTGCGTCCCGGCTTGCGCGTCTCAGACCTAGCGGACTCTTTCACGGTGCGACGCCGGGGCCTCTCCGGCTCCTCTTCCGCCTGAGCCGCAATCGAGATCGGCGCCTCCGTTTCGGTCGCGGCCGAACCCACTTGTCTAAGATCCGGCAGCCGCTGCCTCAATTCTAGAACCGGAGAGAACAGATCCCCCAATTTCTCGACCCGCGAAACAGTCTGCTTCGCCTCAAAGACCAGTAGATTCGCATCCTTCTTCTTGTGTGCGCGCTCCACTTCCTCCCAGGTTACCGGCGCCGATACCGTTGGACGCTCACGCGCCCGCAACGAGTAGACGGCTATGGTAGTTTTGTGTTCGTCATTCTGGCTCCAGTCGACGAAAACCTTTCCGGTTCGAATCTGTTTTTTCATGTCCGACACAACCACGTCGCGGTGATCATGCTCCAGTAACTGCGCCAGGGCGTGTGCGAAGGTCTTGGTCGATTCGTACTTAGTAGGAGTGTTCAACGGCACATAGATCTGCAGTCCTTTAGACCCTGAAGTTTTTGGAAAGCTTTGTAGACCGAAATGCTCGAAGATCTCGCGCAGCCACAATCCTACTTGGCAGCATTGCACAATGTTCGCCGGCGGCCCGGGATCGAGGTCGAAAACCATCATCGTGGGGCAAGTGATGTCCTTCGCCAAAGCCAGTGACGGGTGTAATTCAATAGCGGCAAGATTTGCCAGCCACACCAGCGTGGGCAAATCATCGGCAAGAATGTAGTGCACCGTGCGACGGTTTCCCTCGCTCCAGATGGGAGCGGTCTTCACCCAGTCGGGCCGGTGTTGCGGCGCATTCTTTTCGTAAAAAAATTCTTCGTCCACCCCGTTGGGATAGCGCTTGCGCGTCAACGCTCGCCCCGCCAGGTGCGGCAGCATCGCAGGGGCAATGCGGACGTAATAGTCGATAATCTGCTGCTTGGTAAATCCCGTCGCGGGATAGAGGACTTTGTCCAGGTTCGACAGCTTGAGCTGCTTGCCTTGAACCTCAATCGTCGAATCCATCGTGCACTCTCCAAAGGCATTGTGCCTTAAACCGCGGCCGGCGCAAAATACGGCCCTCTCCCTACCCTGGAAACGAAATGACGAACGCGTGCGGTTTGACAACTTCCTATCCCGCCACGTAATTTCAAAACTTCTACCCTGCATCTCCGTCTAAACATGGCTGCGTCCAAGTACGTTCGTTCCTTTGGAGGTCCGATGAAACATCGCTTATTCCGACCCCTTGTTCTTGTTTTGCTACTCACCGGGCTGGGAGCAGCTCAGGATGTCGCATCTTTCGAGAAGCGCATTACCGTCAAACATCTGCCTAATGGTCTGACCCTGATCGTCTGTGAGCGGCCGGAGGCGCCGGTTTTCTCGTTCTTCACGCTGGTAGACGCCGGCTCCGCACAGGATCCGATGGCAAAAACCGGTCTGGCTCACATGTTCGAACACATGGCCTTCAAAGGCACGGATAAGATCGGCACCACCGACTATGCCGCGGAGAAGCCTGCGCTGGAAAAAGTTGAGACCACCTACGCCGCCTACATCGCCGAGCGCGACAAAGAAGTAGGCCGCGATGAAGCCAAATTGAAAGAACTGGAAAAAGCCTGGAAAGATGCCATCTCCGCAGCCGACAAATACGTCGTTCCGAACCAGTTCGGCAAGATCATCGAGCAGAGTGGCGGTCAGGATCTCAACGCCTTCACCGATTACGACGAAACCGGCTATCACTACTCGTTGCCTTCGAACCGGCTGGAACTTTGGGCGTATCTCGAGTCCGAACGCTTTCTTCATCCCGTACTGCGGGAGTTTTATAAAGAGCGCAACGTTGTGATCGAAGAGCGCCGCCTGCGCACTGACAGCAATCCGATAGGCCGCTTGCTCGAGCAGTTTGGCGCGGCCGCTTTCGAGGCTCATCCTTATCACCGCCCGACCGTAGGCTGGATGTCAGACTTGAATTCTTTCTCCGCCACCGATGCCAAGAAGTTCTTCGATGAATACTACGTGCCCGCAAACATGGTAGTGGCGGTCGCCGGAGACGTGAAGACTGAGCAGGTCATGCCCATTCTTGAGAAATATTTTGGTCGGCTCCCCATGAGCCACAAGCCGGACGAAATCACGACCACCGAGCCTCCGCAGAATTCCGAGCGCAGGATCGCATTGAAAGAACAGACGCAGCCCCTGTATCTCGAGGGCTATCACCGCCCTGACTACCGCAACAAAGACGACGCAGTGTATGACGCCATCACCGATCTGATGTCAGAAGGCCGTACCTCTCGGCTTTACCGGGCTTTGGTCCGCGATAAGAAAATCGCGTCGTTCTCCGCGGGGTTCAGCGGACTCCCGGGAACGAAATATCCGCACCTCTTCGCGTTCTATGCGTTCCCGCTTCCCGGTCACACTCCGCAGGAAGTGGCCAACGCGATTCACGTAGAGATCGATCGCCTGAAAAAGGAAGACATCAGCGACGATGAGTTGAAGATGATCAAGACTCGCACTAAGGCCAACCTGATCCGCAGTCTGGGAGACAACGAGGGACTGGCAACTCAGCTCGCAACTTACCAGACCCGCTATGGGGACTGGCGAGAGCTGTTCCTCTCGGTCGATCGCATCGACAAGGTGACGAAAGCGGATATCCGGCGCATTGCCAACGAAACCTTCAACGATACCAACCGCACCGTGGGCGTAATTGAAACGTCGAAGGGCGCGGGCCAAGACGGTGAACAGAAATCCGGGGATCAGAGCTCCTCCGACCAAGGCTCACCGGATCAGGGAGGTGCGCAATGACAAGCAGAACCATTCACAGCATTGTTTCATCGGTCGTAATCACAGCCTCCATTGCGTTCATCTGGGTTCCCCGGGCCACATCGCAGGCAACGAGCTGGCAGAAGATTCCCATCCCCACGCTGCCCGCGTTTCACCCACCGCAGCCCAAGCGCATTCAACTTTCTAACGGGATGGTGATCTTTCTCCAGGAGGATCACGAACTGCCCTTGATCAGCGGCACAGCCCGCATCCGTGGTGGATCGAGCAACGAACCTGCCGGCAAAGTCGGACTAGTGGATCTCTTTGGCGAAGTCTGGCGCACCGGCGGAACCAAAACGCAAACCGGAGATCAGCTCGACGACGCACTCGAAGTGCGAGCTGCAAAAGTGGAAACTGGCGGCGGCCCCGATTCGACCACCATCAGCTTGTCCTGCCTGAAGGCCGACTTTGACGATGTCTTCAAAGTCTTCGCCGATCTTCTGCAGAATCCCGAATTCCGCACCGACAAGCTCGACCTCGCACAGAAGCAGGCGGATGACAGCATCTCGCGACGCAATGATGAGATCGGCGGAATTGCCCATCGCGAGTCCACCAAGCTGGCCTATGGCGCGGATAATCCTTATGCCCGGGAACCTGAGTATTCCACTATTGCAGCCATCACTCGCCAGGATTTGCTCGACTGGCACAAAACCTACGTGCATCCCAACAACATCATCCTTGGAATCAGCGGAGACTTCGATGCTGCCGCCATGGAAGCGAAGCTCCGGGCCACTTTCGAGTCTTGGTCCAAGAGCTCCGAACTGCCAAAAAGTGAAATTCAGTTCCATCCTGCTGCGCCCGGTTATTACCTGATTCCCAAAGAAGATGTAAACCAAAGCAGCATCCACATGGTGGCGTTGGGCACCACACGCAACAACCCCGACTATTACGCGATCTCGGTATTCAACGAAGCGTTCGGAGGCGGATTTTCATCGCGACTATTTAACGACATCCGCACCAAACGCGGCTTGGCCTACAACGTTGGCGGAGGGATTGGCACAAACTTCGGACATCCCGGCATTCTTCAATTCGTGGCGGGCACCAAGAGCCAGAGCACCATCGAAGCCGTCCAGGCGCTCGATGAAGACATCGACGATCTCGCCAAGAGGCCCATTTCAGACGATGAAATTAAGCAGGCCAAAGACGCCATCCTCAACGCGTTCATCTTCCGCCTCGATTCGCCCGACAAGGTTCTGGCCGAACGCATGACCTACGAATTCTACGGCTACCCTTCGGACTGGCTGGACAAGTATCCTGCAGAAATCCAAAAGGTAAGTGCGGCGGATGTGAACCGAATTGCGACGAAGTATGTGCATCGCGATCAACTGGCTGTGCTGGTGGTCGGGAATACGAAAGAGTTTGACAAGCCACTCTCGTCGCTCGGAGCCGTGAAGGAAATCGACATCAAGATTCCTCCGCCGCCCGGAGCGAAGGAAGAGGAGAGTCCCAAAGCGACCGCGTCGAATGACGAAGGCAAGGCCCTGGCGGCAAAAGTGGTGGCCGCAATGGGGGGCGAGGCCAAACTAGCAGCGATCAAGGCGGTGAAGGCGAAGATCACTCTCACCCAGAAAACACCTCAGGGCGATTTCCCCATGCAGATGGAAACCGTCATCGTTTACCCGGACCATTTGCACGCGGAAATGCAAACTCCGGGTGGAACCATGGACATCGTAGTCACGCCGGATGTTGCCTTCATGGCCGTTCCCGGCCAGGGCACGCATGATTTCCCTACCTCTCAAAAAACGGAAACCCTGGAACAGATCAAGCGCGATCCCATCTTCATCGCGGGGCGTGCCAAGGATCCGAACGTCTTCTTCCGTGCCGCCGGAACCGAGAAGGTTGGTGACATTGAAGCTCGCATCGTGGATGTGAACGCCGCCGGCGCCGCGATCCGCTGGTTTGTCGACCCGCAGAACGGCCACATCCTCAAGGAGACTTACAAGACAATCAGCCAGCACGGGCCCGTGCAGGGCGAGACTGACATGGACTCATGGAAACCGGTCAGCGGCCTCACCATTCCAACCGTGCGCCACAACAAACAGGATGGTCAGGATTCCAGCACCGCGGAGTATACGGCGCTGGAGTTCAATCCCACGGTCGATCCGAAATTGTTCGAGAAACCTGGCGACACCGGGGCCGCGCAGCAGTAAGAGTCAACTGGTCTTCGGCTGCGGTGTCTCGACAGCCGGATGAACCGTTCTGCCCTCACGCATTCGTTGATCCTGGCGTCTTCGCTTCACGTGCCCGCGTGATGCAAGGGCCGCGAACACATAGGCACCGCCAAGCGCGCCAAAGCCCTTCCAGACGTTTGTCCACGTAACCTCGCCGCCGATCAGCTTCAAGAGATGCCCAGCGGCAAGGTAAACATGCATGACTGCGATGCCCACAGCCGTGAGCGGGTGCAGCACAAAAGCCGGCAAAGGCAGGTCAGTGCGGAGGGACATACCGCCATGGACCTTCATTTGAACAACTCCAGCGCTTCGAAAGGCTGAGCCGACCACGGCCGGAAGCGATTGAGTGTGAGCTTCGT
>Ga0210389_10000274_pt1 | contig 52387 bp, 42 predicted proteins | sample IncBWH28OmetaG_FD_160127 | JGI IMG/M metagenome (GOLD analysis project Ga0210389, IMG submission 160127) | Forest soil microbial communities from Barre Woods Harvard Forest LTER site, Petersham, Massachusetts, United States - Inc-BW-H-28-O ... | reverse complement strand
GAGTGTCGATGATGGCGACGGGGAGCGGAGTGCGAAGTTGCGTGCCTCCGCGCTCGGCCAGCACAGGTAGGGCCGGAGGCGCGACTGGTGCGGCCGTCGGCGACCATGCGAGAGGAGACGGGATGAGGGTTCGTTTGCGCGGCATGAGTCTTCGGAAATCCCAGTGGAGGTACCTCAGTCTTGGGTGTGGGGAAGCGCCCCCCATGACAGCCGCCGAGACGGCGGCGCTACTAAAACCTCTTCTCGAATCTTACGAACTCACTCTCTAGTTTCCATTGTTCCCGCGCGCGCTCGTTGGCGGCGAGAAACTTGGCGCAGCTTTCCGACGGCTTTTCGCCACCGGCTACGTCGGATGCGCACGCGGCTACCGGTCGGAAAATGATTTTCGTTTCTGCCCACAAACTTTCTCCTGGTAGAAAGCTGTGCTCGATGCTCTGGCGCGTCATGCGCTTCAGTTCTGTGTAGGTCAGGTGATAGCTTTCAACGGCGCGCAGGTATTCGTGCGTCATGTTGGAGCGCGCTACGCCCTCGTCGTCGGTGGAGAGCGCGACCGGGACGCCGTACTTCATATACGCCGGCAGGGGATGGTCGTCACCGCTTACGTCGAGGATTTGATCGTTCGATGTGAGGTTGATTTCAACCAGCACGTTGCGCGCGGCCATTTCCTTCAGCAGGCCGATGGGATCGTTCTCTTGCATGACGGAGACGCCGTGGCCGATGCGCTCGGCGTGGCCGCGTTCGATCGAGGAGCGAATGTGGAAGGACAGGTCTTCGGGTTTCACTAATCCTAGGGCGAGTTCACCAGCATGCAGGCTGATGTGCACCTTGGGGTAAACGCCGTGCAGATAATCGAGCATAGCCATGTGCAGGTTGAAATCGTGAACGGGGACATACCAGTCTTCGGGCATGACCAGATTTAATCCCACGAAGCGCGGATCGGAGGAGGCAAGTTCGAAGCCGAGCAGAATCTCGGCGAACACGGCTTCGGGGGGCAGGCCGCGCAACACCTGATAAAGATAGCGGACGGTGACGCCGCATCCGGGTTCGGCGTCGGGCGTTCCGCATTTGAGTTCGCTGTGGGCGCGGGCTTCGGCTTCGGCGAGCGTCTGGCTGGTGGCCGCGGTAATTTCCTTCAGGCCGCCGGCGAGTAGTTTTTCGCGCATCTTGGCGAAGTCGCCATTGTTCTTATCCCCATCATTCTTGTCCCCACTTCCGTCCGATCCTAGACGCGTGCCCAATTTAGCGGCGGCGTATCCGTCGGCGGTGTGCATAAACTCGATGTACTGCACGTGCTCTTTGGCGGCACGGTTTACGACGGTCGAGATGGCTTCAGCGGTATGGTTGTCGACGGCGACCTCAAATTTGTCGAAGGTGGCGAAGAAGTGGTCGTGGCCGGATTCGTCGCCGGGGCGCCAGTTCCGCATCGACCAGGCGTCGATGATCTGGTTGTAGAGGATGTGATCGTCGTATGCGCAGCGGATGCCCGGCTTGGGTGTGTAATGCTCGCAGGGATCGCAGGGGGGAGCGAGCAGGCGAGAGGTGGTGCGGTCGACGCAAAAATTGTCGGACGCTGCCCAGCCGATGATGTCCTCTGCGTAAATGGCGCCGTCGATGTGGTTGTGAAGGTCTCCGCCCTTGGGCACGTCGTGGAGAAACGCCTGCAGCAGCGAGGGCTGGCGGCGGATCGAGTCGAGATAGCGCGCGGTTTTCTGCTCGGCTGTTTGCGCCGAGGCGAGTGCGCACAGGAGAAAGACGATTAGATAACAGCGCAGAGGCTTCAGGCTCAAGGGCGCTCCTTCAAGAATCGGGAATGGCATTGTAATTCGTGGGTTGGGGTGCACGCCAATGGACGCGAGACCCGTCTCGCCGAGTGAAAAGCGGCTCCGCTCAGGCTGACGCCCCAATCTGATTCACCTCTTCAGCGCACGGTCGCACCACTACTAAGGTCTCTGCTACATTTAATTTCTTATGGTGCCAGCCTCGAAGCCGACTCGCAGTTTCGCCAGTGATAACAATGCCGGAGTGCATGCTGAAGTTCTCGAAGCGATTGCCCGGGCTAATCACGGGCATGTGGTCGCCTATGGCGACGATGCCTACACACGGTCGGCGCTCGCAAAATTCGAAGAGCATTTTGGTGAGGGGATCGACGTTTTTTTCACCTTCAACGGCACCGGCGCGAACGTGCTCGGGTTACAGGCGGTGAACCGGCCGTATCACGCGGTGTTGTGCAGCGATTACGCCCACATTTATTCTGACGAATGTGGCGCGCCAGAAAAGCATACGGGGTGCAAGCTGATTCCGCTCCCGCATCAGGACGGGAAGATCGCGCTCGACTCGGTGCAACACGCCTACCATGGGATTGGCGATCAGCATCACGTGCAGGCGCATGTGATTTCGATTACCCAGTCGACCGAGATGGGAACGGTTTATCGGCCGGAAGAGATTCAAGCTCTGGCGCAGTTTGCCCACGAACGCGAAATGTTTTTGCATATGGATGGAGCGCGAATTGCCAACGCCGCGGCCAGTCTAGGGCAAACTCTACGCCAGGCCAGCCGCGACCTGGGCGTGGACGTGCTCTCGTTCGGCGGCACGAAAAATGGCATCATGGGCGGTGAAGCAGTCGTGTTTTTCAACCAAACGCCCACCAATCCGAAGCTCAGCGCGGATTTTCTCTACCTGCGCAAGCAAGGCATGCAACTGGCATCGAAGATGCGCTTCATTGCGGCGCAGTTCGAGGCGCTGCTGACTAACGATCTTTGGCGGCGCAGCGCCGAGCACGCCAACCGCATGGCGCGGCTGCTCGAAACCGAACTACGAAAGATTCCACAAGTCAAAGTCGTTTGGAAAGTCGAGGCCAACGGAGTGTTCGCCCAGATTCCACAGCACGCCATCCAGAAAATCAAGGATCGCTATTTCTTCTATATGTGGATTGAGGAGGAGTGCATCGTGCGCTGGATGTGCTCGTTCGACACCACGGAAGAGGACGTAAGGGACTTTACAAAACTAGTGGCCGAGGCGGTGCAGGACTGAGCAACCAGGGCGCTAACGACTATTGCTTTTTGCCTCGGCATTGACTAGATTGAGCCCAAACCCGCCAGTTGCGCTCTGTCGCCGTTTGAGCGGTTAAGCGATTAATAAGTGGGCAGGTTTCAACAGTCGGCAGATTCAGCAGTCGGGCATTCAGGAGCATCGATGAACGGGAAGTGGTTGAGCATTGTAGTCCTTGCAGCCGCGGCCAGTATGCTGCTCGGTTTGAACAGTTGTGCTCACGGTCAGCAACTGGTGTCGATCCAGGTTCAGCCGACGGTGTACAACGTTGGCGCGACCAATATTCCCGTGCCCGATGACGCCGGAATCCAAACGCAGCTGCGCGCGCTGGGAACCTACATTCATCCGCCGGTGACCAAGGACATCACGAACGAGGTGACCTGGGCGTCGAACACAGTCCAGATGTTTACTGTTAATTCGACTGGCTTGTTGACTGCGACGGGCGAATTGTGCGGAGGAGCGCTGGTCTCCGCAACTGCAACTACGAACACCAGCGACGGGGGACTAGGTTCGTCCGGAGCGATCGTGACCGGGTACACGACTGCGAATGTGATCTGCTATACGGGTACGGGGGGTGGGGGTGGGGGCGGAGGCTTGGCCCTGACCCTGACCTTCGCAGGGCAGGGCGTCGGAAACGTGACCAGCAGTCCTCCCGGCCTGAGTTGCGCCAGTTCGGCGCAGGTCTGCGCCGCGTTGTTCCCAGCCAACACCGTCGTAACGCTGACTGCCACTCCAACGGGCACCTCGTCATTCGGGGGTTGGTCGAACTGCTCCACTCCGGCGAGCACAAACCCCTGTATGGTCACTGTATCGAGTGACCAGGCCGTCGTTGCGACGTTCGACTAGAGTGCGGCGGGCTACTCCGTTTCTTCCAGCAGCTTTTCCAGCGTAGGCTTGTGCTTTTCCGGCTTCTTCTTTTTCTCGACGACAATCTGTCCGGCGGGAGGCGCGCCGACGCGCTCGCGGGCCAATTCCTTGACCGCGGTTACGGCGCGAAAACGCTTCGCTTTTTTCTTTCTGGTCTTTCTGGCCATGGAACTCCGCCAGTCAGTTTATCCTACAGGCTGGTTTCACTGGGAAATGTGCAATAATCCATAATTGTCCGGGAGAGCTGCTCAGGTTTGCGAGCCCGACCCCAAAGGTATGGAAGAGCGCGATTTTTTTGACGAGAAGCAAGAGAAGAAAGTAGCTTCGCTGAATTGTCCCCACTGCCAGCAGGCCGGGGAGTATGAAGTGACCTGGGTGGTGCGGACCAAGAAACGCCAGTTATCGGGCCGCGCCGACGACCGCGACCGCGCCCGCTTCGCCAAGTTCCGCTCCTACATGGTGCGCAAAGACGACATGATGGCCTGCAAAAACATCCGCTGCCGCAAGCGCTTCGAACTTACCGGGCAGTCGACGGTGATCACGGAGTAGATCGTCATTGAGGACTGCCGCCAGTCTCAACCCGCCATCGCGCTATCCGAATCGCGCCTCATGTAGAACTTGCGATCATCCTCATGAGTGACGCGGAACCCGAGCCGTTGGTAGAGCCGTAAGACCGGATTGGTTTTTACAACGGCCAAGCGCACCGCACAGTGAAGGCGTTCCGCCTCTCCAATCAGTCGATTCATCACCTCGGTGCCGATTCCCTGTCCCTGAAAAGGTCCATCCACAAAGAGCTGCGCAAGAAAAAGGGCATCCTCCTGCATCGTGCTCTGCAACCAACCAACGTCAGAAACGCGGACGGTGATGATGCGCACCTGCTGCACCGCCCACTGTTCAAGAAAGCCGCTCTCTTGATTTCCCCTATCCAGATTCAATTCTTCAATGATTTTCTTCATCCCTGCAAAGTACAGACGCTTGCAATAGTCGAAATCGTGAGCGACTGCGGGACGAAGCGCGATCTGCATTGGCTTATCCGTAGTATGGACGATGTCGATTCTCCAGTCACCGGGTCGCTGGATTTCCATGTAGATTCCCAAGCAGCCGGGCAACCGTCAAAAACACAACCAGCTTTTTGCCATCCCGCTCATTTATACTGATTGGTTTGCCTGTGACCTCGCAAGTCCGCAGGGTAAGGAGTGATGCTCTTGAAAATTCTGGTCTGCATGAAGCAGGTGCCGCAGAAAGACGCACCGCTCAAGCTGAACGAAACGGGCACGTGGATCCGCGAAGACGTCTCGTATGAAGTGAACGAGCCCGACGCCTACGCCCTGGAAGAAGCGTTGCGGCAGCGCGAGAAGCACAAAGGCGAAGTGGTCGTGATTACCAGCGGCCCGCCCCGCGCCCAGCAGGTGTTGCGCGAAGCGCTGGCTAAAGGCGCGGACCGCGCGATTCATCTCGAGGACGACAAGTTCGTCGGTCTCGATGCGCTCAACACGGCCAAGGCATTCGCGGCCGCGATTAAAGACGAGCAATTTGACCTGATCTTCACCGGGCTGCAATCCGACGACTACGGCTACGCGCAGACCGGCGTGATCCTGGCCGAGTTGCTGGGGCTGCCGCACGCCACCATCATCATGCAGATCGAAAAAACGGAGAGCGGCATTCGCGTGAAGCGCGAGCTCGAAGCCGGATTCTTCCAGTTCGTCGACATGCCGACGCCTGCCGTGCTGACCATTCAGTCGGGCATCAACAAGCTGCGCTACGCCACGCTCATCGGTATCAAGCAGGCGAAGAACAAGCCGCTGCGGAAAGTCGCGCTGGCCGAAGTCCAGTCGGCGCTCGGCGAGAATCTGCAGAAAATTGAACGCCTGTACGTTCCACAGAAGACGAAGAAGACGGAGCACATCGAAGGCTCGGCGGGAGAGATCGCGAAGAAGCTAGTGGATAAGCTTCGCAACGAGTTGCGCGTACTGTAAAAGGCTCGTGCGGGCCGGATGATTGGCCCCCGTCGTCGAACGAAGAGTGGTCGAGCGATGATCAGAAGACCAGATGACTCTCAACCGAAGGACTTAGCGTCGTGACCGTTTCCACGCCAACCTCGTCTTCCCAAAACTGGAGTGCAGCCGACTATGCGGCTAACGCTCATTTCGTGCCCGCGCTCGGCCAGCCTGTGCTGGACTTGTTGCAGCCGCAGGAGGGCGAGCGCATCCTCGATCTCGGTTGCGGAGATGGAGTCCTCACCGAAAGACTGGTCGCGGTGGGCGCGCAGGTCGTGGGCATCGACAGTTCTCCGGACATGGTCGCCGCCGCGCGACGGCGCGGTCTGGATGCGAGAGTGATGGACGTGAGGGCGCTCGCCTTCGAAAACGAATTCGACGCCGTCTTTTCCAATGCCGTGCTGCACTGGGTAAAGGACGATCCAGACGCTCCTGTGGCGGGAGCATTTCGTGCCCTGGTGACCGGAGGAAGGTTCGTAGGTGAGTTGGGCGGCCACGGGTGCGTCGCTGCGATTACTGTCGCGTTGTTGGCCGCGCTTGAGCGCCGGGGCATCGTCGATGCCGCTTCGTGGATTCCGTGGTACTTTCCGACCGTCGACGAATACGAAATCCGTCTGCGCAAAGCCGGGTTTGTGACGCAAAGTGTGCAACTGATTCCACGTCCCACGCCGCTGCCAACAGGAATGCGCGGTTGGTTGGAAACATTCGCTAATCCGCTCTGCGCGGCATTGCCGGCAAGTCAGCGTGGTGGTTTTCTCGACGAAGTCACGGCCAGGCTCAAGCCGGTTCTGTGCGATTCTCAGGGGCGCTGGACCGCGGATTATATGCGCCTTCGCTTTGCGGCGATCAAGACCTGAGCGACGAGACGCATTTCGTCGCAAGAGCACCAGAGAGCAAAAGATTTCGAGGAATCAAAATGTCCGACACTATTCTCGTCATCGTCGAACAGCGCGAGGGCAAGTTGAATCGCGTTTCGTGGGAAACCATCACGGCCGGGCAAGCCATCGCAGCGGCAACCGGCTGGGCATTGGAAGCGGCGGTTGTGGGCGGGAGTGTCGCGGCAATCGCGGCCGAAGTCGCCACCAAGAAAATCGCGAAAGTGTACGCCGTCGAGTCGCCGAAACTAGAGCCCTACACGCCTGACGCATTCGCCGCAGCCTTGAAGCAGCTGATCGCGGCGAAGCAGCCGAAGCTCGTGCTCATGCCGCATACCTACCAGGTACGCGACTTCGTCCCCAAGCTGGCGACGGCCATGGGGCGAACCGTCGTCAGCGACTGCATCGGCTTCAAGCACGAGAACGGCAAACTCGTGTTCACGCGGCAGATGTTTCAGGGCAAGCTGGCCGCGGACGTCAGTTTTACCAGCGACGCCCCATGGTTCGCGACGTTTCAGAACGGCGCGTTTCGCGGGGACAAGGCTGAAGCTGGGGCAAGCGCAGCTCCGATCGAAACTGTGAGCGTAGAGATTGCCGACGGCGTCATTCGCAACAAGCCACAGGAAGTATTCAAAGAAGCCAAGCAGGCCGTCGACCTCACGCAGGCCGAAATCATTGTGGCCGTGGGCCGCGGCATCAAAGAGCAAAAGAATATCGAGATCGCTAAACAACTGGCCGATGCGCTGGGCGGAGAACTCGCAGCGTCGCGTCCCATCTGCGATTCTGGATGGCTGCCCATGGACCGCCAGATTGGGTCGTCTGGGCAAACCGTTGCGCCGAAACTATACCTGGCGCTCGGCATCAGCGGCGCGATTCAGCACATTGTCGGGATGAAGGGCTCGTGGGCGATCATCGCGGTGAATAAAGATTCAGAAGCCCCGATATTTGAGATTGCCGACTACGCGATCGTAGGAAATCTGTTCGACATCGTCCCCCCGCTGATTGAGGAAGTGAAAAAGGCGAAAGCGGCCGGCTAGAATCAGATATTGACCATTTTTATGACCATAGATAAAATAGTGGTCATGGCAGATATTCCCATCTCCGAGTTCAAGGCCAAATGCCTCGGCCTCATCGAACAGGTCCACAAGACTCGCCAGCCGTTGCGCATCACGCGTCATGGTCGCCCGGTGGCGGAAGTAATTCCGGCTGGCCCCGACCGCAAGCGAAAATTCGTCGGTGACATGATCGGTACGGCCAAGATTGTCGGTGATATTGTCTCGCCCGTCATCGACCTGGATGAATTCGAGGTTTACCGGGATTGAAACTCCTTTTAGACACACACATTTGGTTATGGAGCAAGCTGGAGCCGAAACGCCTGGGGCGAAAGCTTCTCTCCGAGTTGTCGGACGTGAACAACGAACTCTGGCTGTCGCCAATTAGCGTTTGGGAAGCTTTGGTGTTGATGCGGAAGGGGCGAATTCAGGTCGACGATCCTTTTGCATGGATTGAACGAGCGGCGGAGCAGATGCGCGAAGCTCCGCTGACCCGCGAAATCGTGAGCACGGGGCTAGCCTTGCCGCTATTGCATGCCGATCCCGCCGATCGCTTTCTCGCCGGGACAGCAAAGGTACTGAAACTGACATTGGTGACTGCAGACCAGAAGCTGCTTGGTCTCGGCGAAATCGCGACTCTGAACAACCGCTGACATGCTGATCTTTCGCGAACCCGTCGAAGGCGTTGAGCGGCCGCAGATGCCGGCTGACGTTGTCATCGTCGGCGGCGGCCCGGCTGGGATGGCTTGCGCCTTGCGGCTGGCGCAGTTGATTGACGCGCACAATGCGGCTCATCCTGACGCGCAGCTCAGCAAAGAAAATATTTACGTGCTCGAGAAAGCCCGCGAGATTGGGCAGCACTGTCTCTCAGGCGCGCTGCTTGATCCGCGGTCAATCCGCGAACTGCTCCCCGACTTTGAGAAGGACGCTCCTCTCGATGCCAAGGTTGAGAAAGAAGCGGTTTACTTTCTCACTGAAAAATCCAAGTTCAAGTTTCCGGTTACGCCGCCGTTTCTGCGCGACCACGGCAACTATGTCATCTCGCTCAACAAGTTTGTTAAGTGGCTGGGGGGCAAAGTAGAAGCGACGGGCATCACGGTCTTCACTGGATTCGCGGGTTCGGAGTTGCTCTTCGATGGCGACCGCGTGACCGGCGTCCGCACTGACGACAAAGGCGTCGACAAAGAAGGTCATCAGAAGTCGAACTTCGAGCCGGGATACGATCTGCATGCGAAAGTGGTCATCCTCGCCGAAGGCCCCCGTGGATCGCTGACGAAACAACTGATTCAGAAGTTCGATCTTGCCAAAAACGCCAACCCGCAGACTTACGGCGTAGGAGTGAAAGAATTATGGGAACTTCCGGCGGGCCGCATCGCGCCGGGCGAAGTGATCTACACGTTGGGCTGGCCGCTGACTTCACGCGAATATGGTGGCGCGTGGATTTACGGCTCCAAAGATAATGTTGCTTCGCTCGGCTACGTGACCGGGCTCGACTATGCCGACCCGCGGCTGGATCCGCAGCGCGTGTTGCAGGAGTTCAAGCGGCATCCCTTTGTGGCGAAGCTGCTCGAGGGCGGCAAGATGATTCGCTACGGGGCCAAGTCGATGCCGTACGGCGGCTGGTGGGCAATCCCGCCGGTCGCGGGGAATGGATGGATGATCCTCGGCGACTCGGCCGGCTTTCTGAATTCGGCGCGGCTCAAGGGAATTCATCTGGCGATCAAGAGCGGGATGCTCGCAGCCGAAACTGCGTTCGAAGCGCTTATAAAAGATGACTCGTCGGCGGTGACCCTAAGCACCTTTCAGAAGAAAGTGGAATCGAGCTGGATCAAAGAAGAACTCTGGAAGGTCCGCAACCTGCATCAGGGGTTCGAACATGGAATGTATGCGGGCATGTTCCACACCGCGCTGCAGATGATCACCGGCGGACGCGGGCTGCGCAACCGCTATCCCGCGAAGGCCGGATACGAGCACATGCGTAAGCTGGCCGAGTTGCCCGCCGACGGCGGCGCGGAAGCGCATCTGCTCGGCCCCGCCAAGGGCGACGGCAAACTCACCTTCGACAAACTGACCGACCTGTACCACTCAGGCACGAAGCACGAAGAAGACCAGCCATCGCATCTCGTGATTCACGATACGAATCTTTGCAATACGAAATGCGTCAAGGAATTCGGCAGCCCATGCCAGAATTTTTGTCCTGCGAACGTTTATGAGATGGTCGAAGACGCGAGCCAGCCGAATGGCAAGCGCATCAGCCTGAATCCGTCGAACTGCGTGCACTGCAAGACCTGCGACATCGCCGACCCGTATCAGATCATCACCTGGGTGCCACCAGAAGGCGGCGGCGGCCCGAATTACGACGGAATGTGATCTGCGATGCTCGTGTGGGACCGGAACTGTGACCCGGTCAGGTCGAGCGAAGCTCGGCAGCCGCCGGCAGCCGTGATAGCATTTGCGGCATGCGCTGCCGGATGATCGTCGTCATTGTTCTGCTCCTGTCTTCAGCTTCTTTCTCCCAGCAGCCCGCCCCCTCCATCCCCACCTCGGGATTCCCTGGCCTCGATGAGTACCGAGCTTCGCGAATTGCTGTCTACACCGATGACTTCGGCGAACTGAAGCGCTACCGCGACGACGATGCTGCGCGACTGAATGCGCCCGCGGCTCACAATCGCGTGGTGTTCATCGGCGACTCCATCACTGACTACTGGAAGCTAGCAGATTATTTCCCGGGCAAGGCGTACATCAATCGCGGCATTGACGGGCAGAGCACTTCGCAAATGCTGGTGCGTTTTCGTCAGGACATCCTCGAATTGCATCCCAATGTGCTGATTGTGCTGGCAGGAACCAACGACGTCGCCGGCGTCACCGGGCGCACGCGCACTGAGGACATCGAGGCCAACTACGCGTCCATGGCCGAGTTGGCGCGGCTGCATCACATTCGCGTGGTTTTCGCGTCGCTCCTTCCGGTGAATAATTACACCGACGACGCGAAGGAGTCGTTTGCCCTGCGTCCGCCGGAAAGAATTCTGGCGCTGAATGCATGGCTCAAGGATTACTGCGCCAAGAACGGGCTCGTGTATCTCGACTACTTCTCGGCGATGGTGGATGACAAAGGCATGCTGAAGCGCGAGCTATCGGACGAGGGACTGCATCCCAATGCGGCTGGTTATAAAGTGATGGCGCCGCTTGCCGAGAAGTCGATTGCGCGGGCCATCGCGGGCCAGCCATGATTCGAACGCGGCAGCGAAGTTTCGCAGTTGGTCGCAGGGATGCTGCCAGAGCTATCCTGTTACGCTAAAGGACAATCATGAAATCATCTCGCTATTTCCCGACGCTTGCGGTTTTCTTCGTCGCACTTGCCGTTGGCGCCATGGCGCAGCAGCCTGCGTCGGCCGCCCCGCCCAGCATCCCCACGACCGGTTTTGCCGGCCTCGACCAGTACCGGGCGCGACGCATCGCGGTCTTTACCGATGACTTCGGGCAACTGGCGCGCTATCGCGACGCCAACGCCGCGCTCACTCCACCGAAGCCGGGCGAGGATCGCGTTGTCTTTTTCGGCGACTCGATTACCGACATCTGGCACCTCGACGAATATTTTCCGGGCAAGCCTTACGTCAACCGCGGCATCGGCGGGCAAACCACGCCGCAGATGCTGGTGCGCTTTCGCCAGGATGTGATTAATCTGCAGCCTAAAGTCGTCATCATTCTTGCCGGGACCAACGACATCGCCGGCAATACCGGTCCGATGCGACTGGAGGACATCGAAGCCGATTACGCCTCGATCGCCGACCTCGCGCGCGCGAACCGTATCAAGGTGATCTATTCGTCGGTGCTGCCGGTGCACAACTACACTGACCGTTCGAAAGATTTTTTCGCGCAGCGGTCGCCGGAGAAGATTCTCGCGCTGAATGCCTGGCTCAAGAGTTACTGCGCGGCCACGTCGAATGGCTGCACATATCTCGATTACTTCAGCGCGATGGTCGACGACAAGGGACTGATGAAGAAGGATCTCGCCGACGATGGCCTACATCCGAATGCGGCGGGATTCAAGCTTATGGCGCCGCTGGCCGAGGCGGCGATCGAGAAGGCGCTGAAGTAGTCGCAAAGCACTCAACAGTCGGCATTCAGCCAGTACAATGAGGTGTAGCCGTCAACCAAGGCCCGGTGGCTGAATGCTGACGGATGAGTGCTGAATGCCGCTCCACGACAAATTCGGCCGCGCGATCACCGACCTGCGCATCTCCATCACCGACCGCTGCAACTACAAGTGTGTCTACTGCCGCACCGGGAACGAGGGGGCGCTGTATGGCGACCTGCCGTTTGAAGATTATCTGCGGATGGCGCGCGTGCTCGTAGGCATGGGGATTAACAAGATTCGCTTGACCGGCGGCGAGCCGCTGTTGCGCAAGGGCGTGGTCGAATTTGTGCGAGAACTCGCGAAGCTGCGGCCTCAGGAGCCAATGCCCGAGCCGCTCGACATCGCCCTCACCACCAACGGACACATGCTCGCCGAGATGGCGCAGCCGCTGAAGGATGCCGGGCTGACGCGGGTTACGGTGTCGATGGACGCGGTCGATCCCGAGCGCTTCGCTCGCATCACCCGCGTGCCCAACGGATACGATCACGTGCTCGCCGGCATTCGCGCGGCGCGGCGGGCGGGGCTGTGGCCGCTGAAAGTGAACTGCGTGCTCATGCGCGGGTTCAACGAAGACCAGATTATTCCCTTCGGCATGTTCGCTCGCGAAGAGGGCGTGACCGTGCGCTTCATCGAGTTCATGCCACTCGAAGAGGGACGCACCTGGGCGCCTTCAACCGTGGTCACGCTCGACGAGATTCTGGCGCGCATGGCCGAGTACCGGCCGCTGGTCGAGATTCCGCACGCCCGCTCGGAGACCGCGCGCCGCTACCGCTTTGAAGATGGCGTAGGCGAGATTGGAATTATTGCGCCGGTGTCGCATCCTTTCTGCGGACATTGCAGCCGCATCCGCATCACCAGCGACGGGAAAATTCGCACCTGCCTGTTCTCAGTGTGGGATCATGACCTGCACGGCGAGATGCGGCGCGGCTCGAGCGATGCTGAACTCGCGGAGTTTATTCAGAGCGTGGTGCAGAAGAAAGAGGAGCGGCATCACATTGGCGAGCCGGATTTCGTCCCGGCCTCGCGGACCATGGTGCACATCGGGGGATAAGGACGGGATAAAACCGGGAAGGGCGCGAGTTCTACTCGTGCCGATCAAATCCACTATCGCGAGAACAGGCTTTAGCCGCTGTGATTCGCTCCGTTTAAAATTGAGTTCATGAATATGCGGTGGGCGATAGCGGCGGCTGCGTTGATTCTGGCCAGCGCGCCATTACGAACCCAGAGCTCTACCTACCTTGGCTTTGACGCGAACGACTACCCCGGAGACGCCAATCTCAAAACTCTGCATCAGACGTTCGCTTACACGGGATACTGGCTCAACCCTCCACCCGGCGAGAAGATAAATTCCTGGGCCGGCCACCGCAGTGCAGTCGAGTCGGCGGGATTTGGATTTCTCGTTCTGTTCAACGGACGGCTCTACGCCGAATTGAAGACCGTGGCGAACGCAACTCGCGTAGGCCAATCCGATGCGCGGGCCGCAGCAGGGGCCGCACGGCGGGAGGGTTTTCCGCAGGCGACCATTATTTTTCTCGACCAGGAACAGGGTGGGCGCATGTTGCAGGAGCAGAAGGCTTACATCTATGCCTGGGTCGACGGCGTCATCGCGGCGGGATTTCGCGCGGGGATTTATTGTTCCGGCATCGCCGCCGCCGACGACGGCAACGTCATCACGGCCGAAGACATTCGCGAACATGCCGGAGGGCGCGAGATCGCTTACTGGGCCATCAACGACGCCTGCCCGCCCGCTCCGGGATGCGCCTTTCCGCAACAGCCGCCGAGCCCCGCCGCGAGTGGAGTGAAGTTCGCCGAAGTCTGGCAGTTCGCGCAGTCGCCGCAGCGCAAAGATTTGCCGGGGCGCTGCACCAACTACAGCCGCGACGGAAATTGCAATGCACCGGGAATCGACGGGCTGAAGGTCGATCTCAATGCGGCCACCTCGGCTGATCCTTCGCACGGCAGAATTCACTAGGGAACACGCTTGATGCCGAAAAACAACATTGACAAGGATTTACACAGCTAGACGAAAATACACAGCAACCTCGCGACCGAAGCGTCTAATCAATGCCGTCGCATATTCGCGACCGCGATGCGCGCCGACGTAAATCAGTTTTTAGTTGCCGTGGTTCCATGTGAGTCCCAAGGAGGAATGAGGAATTATGACAAGGCAGCTCAGATCGGCTGTTCTTTGTGTTGCCCTTTGCATCGGTCTTGAAACTTCCTTACTTTCGGTTTCTGTCTGGGCCGCGGAACAGGCGAAGCCCGTCCCAGCGGCGCCGATTCCGGCGCAGATTCTGGCCGCGAAGAAAGTGTTTGTTGCCAACGCCGGCGCTGAACAGCGTTCGTATGAAGATCCCCTATTCAACGGTGGGCCCGAACGTACGTACAACCAGTTCTACGCGGCCATGAAAACCTGGGGCCGGTACGAACTTGTGTCCGCTCCCGCCGATGCCGATCTACTGTTCGAAATCGGCCTTCGTATTCCGGCTATCGGCGGACCCGAGGCTCAAGGCGCAATTGGCGGCATACCCTTCGATCCGCAGTTTCGCCTGGAGATTCGCGACCCGAAGACTAACGCCCTGTTGTGGGCCTTCACCGAGCACGCACAATGGGCCATTCTGCAGGGCAATCGGGAGCGGAACTTTGATCAGACTCTGACCCGCATTGTGAGCGACTTGCAGGGCTTGATGCTGCCGGCGAATCGGGACCCAGAAAGCCGGTGATTCGGAGTGAGGTGGTCCCGAGACTTCGCCGCTGGCCGTTTACGCTAGCGCACGCGCTAAAATAGATTTATGGCCGACCGCACGTTCACTCTCGAGGAAGCGCAATCACTGTTGCCGGTGCTGGAGTCGCTACTGCGCTCCGCCATAGCCGGCAAGCAGATCATGGACGAAGTCGAAGCTGAGCAACAGGCTCTCAGTCACCGGATTTTTCTGAATGGCGGCATGCACGTCGATGTAGTCCAGCAGGCCCGACGCAAAGGGGAGCGCATCAAAGCCGAGCAGCGCGCCAAAGACGCGCTGGCCGAAATCGACTCCATCGGCGTGCAAGTGAAAGACCTCAACATTGGCCTGCTCGATTTTCCCTGCGAAGTCGAAGGCCAGATCATTCTGCTGTGCTGGAAGTCAGGAGAGAAATCCATTACCCACTGGCACGGCACGCAGGAAGGATTCGCCGGGCGCAAGCCCATCGATGAGCGCATCGCGCGCGCCCGTAAGACAAACTAGAACCCGCGTAATCTACTTCGCCAGTTTGAAAATCCTTACCGCGAAGGGCACGCGGTCATAGAAAGCAAGCAGATCCAAAGCATTGCCTTCGTGATACTTCCCGGCCTTAGTGGTTGACGCTTTTTCTTTCAACCGTCCTGGCGCGCCGCCAACCCGCAGAGTCCAAATCGTCTCTAACCGAGCAACATACTCCCGAGTTTAGTGTTTACAAGAAAAAACTCTTATCACACCGCGCGCCTGGGAACGCGGCACAATTGCGTTTCACGGCTCTCGAGGGATTCCGACAGTGAGCCCAGAACAAGTTTCTGGCTCAGAATCCCGGAGGTATCGCACTGAAAATGAAAATAAAAATGAATGAAAAGAAAGTTGCAGTTCGGTGGTGGTTGCTGGCAGTCATCATTTTATCTTTTTCAGCAGCATCGTTTTCGCAGGTCGCGGTCGGCATTTCGGTTCGCATCGGTCCGCCGGCGCTGCCGGTGTACGCGCAGCCCATCTGCCCCGGTCCGGGTTACATGTGGACGCCCGGATACTGGGCCTGGAGCGATGATGGCGGTTATTACTGGGTGCCGGGCACGTGGTTGGTAGCTCCGGTCGGCATGCTGTGGACGCCCGGATACTGGGGATGGGGCGGGGGATTCTATGCCTGGCATCCGGGGTACTGGGGGCCGCACATCGGTTTCTACGGCGGAATTAACTACGGATTCGGCTATGGCGGCGTGGGCTTTGCCGGCGGTGAGTGGCGCGGCGGAACGTTTTTCTATAACCGCACCGTCACCAACGTCAGCGTTACCAGCGTGACCAACGTCTACACGAAAACTGTGGTCGTGAACGAAAATCACGTGGCCTTCAACGGCGGCGAGGGCGGAGTGGTGGCGCGTCCAAACCCGCAGGAGGAAGCGGCCGAGCACGAGCAGCATACGCCGCCGCTCGCCGAACAGACGCAGCACGAGCACCTGGCCAGCCAGAATCGCCAGAACTTCGCGTCCGAGAATCATGGGCGTCCCGCGATTGCGGCCACAGCACGGGCGGGCGATTTCAGCAGCCGTTCCGCGGTTCCAGCCCGTTCTGCGGGTGCGGAGTATCATGCCCCGGCCATGTCGCCCAAGGAAGCGCGTGGTCCGTCGACGCCGGCCGGAACCAAAGCGAACTCCAACGACGGATTCCGCTCGTTCACTCCCCCGGCGAAGAGCAATGCATCGAGCGGCAGTGGCGGCGAGTCGCGCCCGGAGAACACTCATTCCTCGCCGCCGGCGAAGGAGAGCGCGGCGCCCAAGCCGAGTTCGCAAAAGCCGGCTCCTCCGCCGAAGAAGCCGCCGAAGCCGAAGGAAGAGCGGAAGGACTAGTCGGAATCTTAGGCGTCCGACCTCAGATTTCGGTCAGCCTGAGGTCCGAAGTCTGAGGTCAGCAGTTTTTCTGCAAGCCCGCTGGAGACCGGCGTTCTAACCGGGAAGCGGACTGCCTTGGCCGGATGCGCGGGCGCAATTGGCAGGGATGGTTCCGGGCCCGCGGTTCAGGTACTGCGGTGTGCGCCGGGCGAAATCATCTCTGCTACAATTTTTGCAGATTCAGCAGCAAAGAAATACGCGAGAACGGAGCACGGAGCGGGGCGCGCCGAAGGAGTATTAACGAACATGTCATCCACGAAGTCGAAACTCCGGCTGGTAGGCGCCTTTGCCGTGCTGCTGACGCTTGCTCTAGCAGTCGGCTGCCGGGGCTTTTTCGTCAAACCAACTCTCACCGCGATCGCGGTCGGGCCGCTCACGCCGACAATCTATGTCGGAGCTACCGACAACACCGTTCAAATGTTTGCCGTGGGCACTTTCAACGACGGTAGTAGTGGGAGTACGCCGGTGACGTGGGGCATTACGGGAACCGGCACCGACGGTCAACCCATCGCAACAGTCACCACCGGTGGGCTGGTTACAGCGCAAAGCTCTGGCTCGGGAACCGTAACGGCAGCGTCGAATTTACTTCCGTCCATCAGCGGGAGCCAGCCCCTCGTCGTTTCAATAGCCTGCACAAGCGTGCCCATTGTCACTCCTAGCAGCCCCGTCACCCTGACGCAGGGAGACCCGAGCCAAACATTCACTGCTACCTGCAACGGTGGGCAAGATATCACTGCGGTAGCTACCTGGTTCTCGAGCAACACAACCTTCGCCACGTTTTCTGCAAACGTCCTGACCGCAACGGAGACCTCCGGCGCCAATGGCACTTTCTTCATTACTGCTACCGCCAACGGCTTCACCAGCAACCAGGTCCAAGTCACGACCAGCGGCTTCAACTAGAGCAGGCGAGGTTGCCGCTTGCTGCAAGAATTTCGGCGTGGCAAACAAGATCGGGTGCCCCATTCCTGCGAGAAGTGGCGCACCCATCTGAGTGTTTCCAATCCGCAATCTGAATCAACAACCTGAAATCGCTGCGCCTACTCTTTCATGACGGCGTCGATGGTGGAGTAGAGCTGGCTGGCGGGCTCCTTGACTTCCACATACGGCCGGTTGGGGTTGCGGCTGCTGACGACGTAGACCGTCGGCGTATGGTCGATCTTGATGGCCTTGCCCAGGTCGCGATCGGCATTCACCAGGGCGGCGAATTTTCCGCCCGGATCGAGCACATAGGGCAAATCGACTTTATGCGCTGCTCCGAATTTCTCTGCATACGAACGCAGGTTCTGCAAAGTCACTTCCAGCTGGTTCTCAAAAATGTAATCGCGGAACTCGTTGCCCATGGCCTTGGAGTGCGTATCGAAAAAACGCGCCATCACCGCAGCCTGATAAGACCAAGGGTGCAGCGGCAGCGGGAAATCGTGACGGATGACCGGAATCTTGTAGGTCTTCGAAGCCTGCTCGACCAGAGGCGCCGTACGTCGGCACATGGGACACTCCAAGTCCTCGAACACAACAATGGCGAACTGCGCTCCCTTCGGCGGATGGAACACCGTATCCACCGTATCCTGCGCCGCAGCGCGCACGGCGCCGACCAGCGCGAGTAACGAGAGCAGAGACAGAATAACGAGACGATGGCAGATTGTATTTGTCTTTTTCATTTTCATTGGCGAATTAATCTTCATTTTCATTGGCGAATTCATTGGCGAAAAGGCGTTTCGAAAGAGGGCGCCCACATCTATCTTAGACGCAGTATCCCTCGTCCGGGCCGCCCGCATCCCGAACTTCCGCCCACGGAAGTTCTACTCAGATGGTAACTGAGACGGACTGTGTATGTCTCAACGCGTCCCGCAGCGCGCGCATCAGAGGCGCAAACATGTGAACCTCCGTGCCGGGAACTTCTCCCTTGCGACGCGATATAGTAGATGATTCCCTTCGTGACCTGTACTCAATGGTGAGACTGTTGGTGAGATTGTCGGGCTCAATTCGTCTGGGCCGGCAGCTTCCGCTGGTGCTTCCGTTAATGACGGCAGTGCTGCTGATGGCTCTCGGGTGTGGTCGCGGACGTCATCGAGTAATTGAAGTCGCGTATGTCTCGGCGCCGCAGGCGGCCCTGCGCGACCAGGTGGCGGCGATCTTTAATCGCGTCGGCAACGTGAAGAACGGAGAACGCGTCGAGGTACTGGAGCGCGAGAAGCGTTTCGTCCGCGTGCGCACCGCCAGCGGAATCGAAGGCTGGATCGAGCAGCGCTTCCTGGTCGATCAAAAAACCTTCGACGCCCTGCAGAAACTTACCGCCGACAATCAGAACGATCCCATACAGGCCCCAGGAGTTCTGCGGAACGAGACTAATCTCCACGTGACTCCGGGCCGGGAGACTGAGCATCTTTACCAGCTTGCCTCCGGAGCGAAGGTCGCGATTCTGAAGCGCGGGACCGCCGAGAAACCGGGTCTGGTAGTTCCAGCCAAGCCGATCGCCAAGTCGGGAGCAAAGGCTGCCGCCGAGCCCGTGCTGGAAGACTGGTGGCTGGTGCGCGACGATCAGGGCCGCGTAGGCTGGGTACTAGCTAGAATGGTCGACGTGGACGCTCCCCTTGAAATTGCCCAGTATGCCGAGGGGCAGCGCTTCGTCGCGTTCTTTGCCCTGGACACCGTGGCCGACAACGACAAGGGAGTGCAAAAGCAAGTCGCACAATATCTTTGCCTGCTGACCGATCCCCACGACGGCCTGCCCTACGACTTCGACCAAGTCCGTGTTTATACCTGGAACACGCGGAAACATCGTTATGAGACGGCGTACCGCGAACACGGCCTCGACGGCGTTCTGCCGGTCACGGTCACGCACGAGAGTTTCGACAAAGAAGGAACCCTGCCCGTATTCATCCTGCGCGTAAAGGACGACGCAGGCGCGGTCACTGAGCGCAAGTACAAACTGAACACGCCCATCGTGAAACGAGTGCTCGCGCCCGGGGAAGTGCCCTCCAGACCAGCCAAAAGGCGCCGGGGCTAAAACGGGCCGAATGACCCGCTTAATCCGGATTTGACCTTCCAAATATCATATCGACCTCTCCGATTTCTATCAATTTCAGTATCAAAACAAGACGCCAACACACCAACCCATTGAAAACAAATTGTTTTGTGTTCGCCATGTTTGGATTGTGAGTTGCATTGCATTGTCTGTTCTCATTGTGTATCGCGTTGCTTGTTGTGTGCGGTTCATCATGAAGCCCGCAACAGACGGGTGGAACGGCATAGATTCTTGCAGGCCAAAATTTCTTAGGACTTGTTTAAGAATTTTGCAGCACATTTTGCAGTACATCGGATCGCGCGACTTTTCCCAGGAACCCGATCAAAGCGCTGGTATCCGATTCCGAAATACAAAAATTTGAAGGAGGCAGGAAATGCGTTTTGAACGTTTTCCTCGAGTTTGTAGTTGGCTGCTGGTAGCGGCAGTCCTGATCGTGACCAATTGCGCGCTGTTCGCCCAGGAAACCACGGGCGGCATACAGGGCACAGTAAAAGACACCAGCGGCGCAGTCGTAGCCGGCGCCCATGTCGTAGTCAAGAGCCCTGCCCTAGCAGGCGACAAGTCTGCGGACACTGAGTCCACCGGTTATTACCGGTTTGCCAACCTGCCACCGGGAATTTATTCAGTAGAGGTGACAGCCAAAGGGTTCAAGGTCACCAAGCGCGACGGCTTGAACGTAGAGATCGGCCGGCTCCCGAGCGTGGATCTTGCACTAGAGGTTGGAACAGCGGCAGAAGTCGTTGAAGTCAGCGGCCAAGCTCCGGTGATCGATGTCACTTCGAATGCGAACCAGACCAACCTGACCGCCGAAACGCTGAACGATACTCCTCACGGTTACAGCTTCCAGTCAGTCATTCAATATGCCCCGATGGCCCGCAATGAGCCTCTTGCCGGCGGTTCGGCTGGTATGACTGGCAACTCCGGCGGATCGCTGCCGGGCAGCGCGGGCAACGGTCAGCCCGTTGGTTTCTCTATCGGTGGAGCTGCTGACTCCGAGAGTAGCTATCTTGTTGAAGGCCAGGATACTGAGAACATCTCCGGCGGCGCTTCCAATGCCAACGTTCCGTTCCAGTTTATTCAAGAAGTTCAGGTCAAGACTTCAGGTATTGAGGCCGAACACGGCGGCGCCCTCGGCGGCGTCATCAACGTGGTCATGAAGAAGGGCAGCAACGCCTACCACGGTTCATTCTTTGGTTCCTATGAATCCGACGCGATGGACGGTTCTCCGAGCGAGGTCCTGCGTTACGATCCAACTCCCGTTGTCACGTCTCCCGACGTCGACTCGCAGTACTATCAGCCGAAGAAGGATCACTTCAGGATCGCCACCGCCGGATTTACCGTAGGGGGCCCGGTCGTAAAGGATCGTCTGTGGTTCTTCCTGGGGTTTGATCCCCAGTACAATTCCAGAGCTAGAACGGTGAATTTCGGCCCACAGGTATGCTTTGCTGATTTCGGACCGAGCGGCTGTCCGAATCAGGCACTAGGAAATCAAATCTTCAACAATGACACGCAGCAGTACTTCAGTACTGCCCGCCTTGACGGCACCGTTAGCCAGAAGATTCGTGTCTTCGGTTCGTGGCTCTATCAGTACTCGCGGGCATCCGGAGTGAGCTTGCCCTTCGCGGATCCGACAAACCCCAATCTCCTGAACAGCGGAGGGATCAACGTCGGAGCGGGGACCGTCTCCGGCATCATTACTCCTCTCTCGCAGTACTCACACGGCCTCGGGTATTCGTCCCCTAACGCGACTTACAACTTTGGCGCTGATATAACCCTGAGCCCGCAGGTCGTCGCCACCACTCGGTTCGGCTACTTCTTCACGAACTACCACGACTTTGGCTGGCCCACCGCGGGAGTAGACCTTGACACGCAGGTCGGAGTCACGCCAGGTGCGGGAGTTGATAACACTGGTGCTCTCCTACCAAATGCACTGCAGGTGGCTACTGGCACGACTACAGCCCCTTTCGACCAAAGTTTCACTCAGGTCAATGCCAGTAAACACTTCCAGTTCGATCAAGACGTAGCATTCTTCAAGAGCGGCTGGTGGGGCACCCACAACATCAAGGGAGGGTACCAACTCAACCATCTATCCAATGTGATTGATCAGGGCGGCAACCTGCCCTTCGCGTTTGAATATCTTGGTGGGGGCAGTGGGGGACAGTCCTACCGGCCGAGCACAGCCAACGGAAGCACGGTCTGCTTTGGCCCTACTGGGACCGCCGCAGCGCCGGAACCCGGCAGCCTTGCTTATGAATGGAATGGGAACTGCGCCGGCCAGTACGGCTATCTGACGGTGCAAGACTTCGCGACCGTCCTGAAAACACCCTCTGGCACCGTGGTGCCGGCCAGTGACTGGAACCATGCCCTGTTCATCCAGGATGCCTGGACTGTGGGGCACGGCTTAACTCTGAACCTCGGCCTCCGTATCGAGAAAGAAACGCTTCCTGCTCCTCCGGGCATTGGGGTTAACATTAGCTCCATCAACTTCTCGTGGAGCGACAAGATCGAACCTCGCTTGGGCGCGGCATGGGGATCGCGGGATGGCAAGCTGAAAATCTTTGGCAGCTATGGCGTTACCAACGACGTCATGAAGCTGCTGCTGGCCCAGACGTCGTGGGGCGCGCAGGGATACGAGGATTGCACCTATCCGATTGGTCCGGACGGGACGACCACCGGGTTCTCGAACTCCGACGTGACGCTCCAATTCAACGCGTCGAACCGCGCTTGCCCCACTGGAATTGCCACCGTGGGAGCCAACTTTCAGAACGGTAACGTTCCAGCAGCGCTGACCGACGCCGGTACTGGCGCCTCGCTGATTGAAAACGTCAACTTCCGCCCAGAGGAGCCAGTCTCACCTGGTGTGAAGCCCTATCGCCAGCACGAGTACGTTGCTGGCGTGGATTACCAGCTCAAGAGAGACTGGGCAATCGAAGCGCGTTATGATCGCCGCCGCCTCGACCACGTGATTGAGGACGCGTCGTTGGCCGACCCGAACGCCTTCGAAATCTACACCATCGTCAACCCAGGCGAGAACAAGAACCAAACCATCGATGGCTACGCCAACTACTTGACATCGATTGGTGATGCCTACGGCCCTGGGACGGCAGCGTTTAATCCCACCGGCGCATTCGGCACTTGTCCCACCTGCCCAGCCCTTCCTAAGGCAGTCCGCAACTACGACGGCCTGGAATTCCGGGTCACCAAGACCACCAGCCACGGGCTCGCGGGAATGTTCAGCTACACCTGGAGCAGCCTGTGGGGTAACTATACCGGCCTCACCACCACCGACCAGATCGACGGCGGCACCACAGGACGTAACTCGCCCGACACGACACGTTCGTTCGACGAGCCGTTCTACTACTTCGGCGCTAACGGCAAGTCAAACAATGGGCCTTTGCCGACGGATCGTCCCAATACCTTCAAAGGCAACGTTTACTATCAGCTACCTTGGAAGGGCAACACCAACACAACGACCTTCGGACTCTTCCAGGTGGCCTACCAGGGTAGCCCGATGAGTTCGTTCACTGACCTGGGTCTGGCATCGGGAGAAACACCGATCGAGGGCACCTACATCTTTGGCCGAGGCCAGTGGGTCAACGCGACGACCGACCCAACGACCGGGACCATCGACTTTGGCACTCCCTATAGCCGCCGCACGCCCTGGTTCACGCAGACAGATTTCAACCTACAACATGCCGTCAAGGTCAACAAAAACAACGAGCACCAGGTGCTCAGCTTTACTGCGACCTTGACCAACCTGCTCAATCAGCGCAACATCACCTCTTACTGGGGGGGATTCAACTCAAACTCCAACGCGAGCTTCCTCCAAATCCCCGGGAGCTGCGGCCCTGGCGGAACGGCTGGCCTCTGTTTTGCCTTCAACGGTGCAGCTTTCTATCAGGCAGCCGAGGGCGGGTACAACGCGCAGGCGGCGGCCACCGCCAGCGGGCTAACACTCAACTCACATTACGGTTCGCCGAACCTCTTCCAGATCTCGCGGAACATCCGCTTGGGAGCCACCTTTACCTTCTAACCTTGCATCACGTGCATCTCAAGGGAGCCGATACTTCGGCTCCCTTCTTTTTTGTCCGCCAAAAATCAGCCCCACGCCTTCGCGTGGGGCTTTCTTCACTACGGGTAAACCGCTACCCCTACCCCTACTTCCCAAAGATCACGTAGTGGTAGCTGGTGGCCATAAAGAACAGCAGCGGGACCGACAAAAAGAAATTCGTCCGCGAGGCCAGGAACGCCTGGCGGGCCATAATCGCTGCATTAGCGGGCGGAGTGCCTGCCAGCGTGCCGCGGATGATCTTCTTGTTGTTGGGCCAGATGATGCCCCAGACATTGAACAGCATCACGATGCCGAAACCGCCGCCCACGCCGATAGAGAGCACGTGATTGTCGTCCTGGCCGACCGGCGTGTAGTTCACGAACAGCCAGGCCGCCGCAACGCAGAGGATGGTGGTGATCGCGCCCAAAATATATCCGCTGGGCGTCATTCTCTTAATCACCATGAACAAGATGAACCAGACCGCGATCCACAGCAGCAGGAAGAAACCGATGGTGGCCAGCTCGCTGCCGCCCTCGCGGCGAGCGTCGGGGCCGACATAGAACTGCCCCCAGTACCAGAATCCTAAAAAGACCGTGGCCAGCGCGCTCCAGCGAAACCAGTTCAGGGCGGGCAGGGTGAGGTACTGGAAAACTTTGGCTTTCATAGGAGCGTCCACTTGCTTCATGAAGGGGACGTTGACCAGATTGAAGAAATACAGCAGGCCGACCCACGTGATGCCAGCGATGATGTGAAACCAGCGCAGAATGAGCTGAGTGGCTTCCGCGCCAGTGTGGGTGGGCATGACCATAACTGCCGATGCGACGACATGATGCATTTAAGATTCCTCCCGGGTTTCGAAAGTCGTGGAAAGTCTGCACTTTGCAGCGAGCGGTGTCAACCCTGTGCCCGAGAGCCCTCCGCCAAGTTCCAGTTGAAAAGCGGCGAAGATCGCCGTATCGTACTCACATTGATCCGCTGACGACGCCGTCCAAACTGGAACGCGCCGCCGGCGGGATTCACCCCCCTTGTTTCCTGGGGCAGCGGGAAGGCCCTCGGAAACATGCTGTTGCATTGGACCAGTCCATGGGCGCCTGTGGGCCGGTAGTGGCACGTTCGCAGTCTAAAAATCAAGGAGATCGGCTATGGATAGCAATAAGCCGGCACAGAACATTCAGGATTCCTTCCTTAACACGGCCCGCAAGGAGAGGCTCAGCATTACGATTTATCTGCTGAGTGGCGTAAAGCTAACGGGCCGCATCCGCTCTTTCGACAAGTACTCCGTGGTGCTGGAGGCGAACGGTCAGGAGCAACTCATCTTCAAGCACGCCATCTCGACTGTGGTAATGGGGAGGGTGGCAGCGACGCATGTGCCCCACGTGGCGCATCCGGAGAAGACAGTGGCTGCCGCGCCCGTGGCAGCGGCCAGCGCTTCAGGCACTGACGGATAAGGATAACGACAAGGCGTTTTCGGCTTGCAACGTTCTCAGCTCAAGAAATCTCGCGGCGCGGCGCGTGCAGGCAGTCGTGTGCCTCTCGGTACGAAGATTGTCCGCGAGGAACCGGATCGTGAGCGCGCATTCCTGGTAGGGCTTGACGTGCGGACGCGCGGACGCAGCAGTGCGAAGGGAGCAGTTACTGCGCAGGCCTCAGCCGCGCGCGATGCTGCCGCGATGCAGCCGGCGCTGTCGGGCGCTGCTGTTAAGTCGAACGGCAAACCCAGCATTCCTGAGTTCGATGCCGACGAGTCGCTGGCCGAGCTTCGCACTCTGGCAGAGAGCGCCGGCGCGCAAGTTGTCGGCGAGATTCTGCAGCGCCGCGACCGGCCCGATCCCGCGACTCTGATTGGCGCGGGCAAGCTCGAAGAAATTGCGGGCGCGGCCGCTTCCGTCGATGCCGACGTTCTTCTGTTCGATCACGATCTCAGCCCTTCGCAGCAGCGCAATATCAAAAAGATCATCCAGCGCCGCGTGATTGACCGCACGCAGCTCATCCTCGACATTTTTGCGCGGCATGCACGTACGCGGGAAGGCCAGCTGCAAGTGGAGCTGGCTCAGTTGCAGTACATGCTGCCCCGTTTGGCCGGCCACGGCGTTGAAATGTCGCAACTCGGTGGCGGCATCGGAACGCGGGGTCCTGGCGAAACCAAACTGGAGACTGATCGCCGAAAGATAGCTCGACGGGTGCGGAACGTCGAGAGTCAGATCGAAAATGTCCGGCGCATTCGCCGGCAGCAGCGGCAGCGTCGCGAATCCGCGCCCGTCGCGACCATCGCGCTAGTTGGATATACCAATGCCGGCAAGTCAACCCTCTTCAACGCGCTCACCCAGGCCAAGGTGCTCGAATCGTCCCGCATGTTCGCCACGCTCGATCCGACGATCCGCGGGGTGGAGCTGCCGTCGAAGCGGAAAGTTCTAATGTCCGACACGGTCGGGTTCATTCGCAGCCTGCCGCACACGCTGGTCTCGGCGTTCCGCGCGACGCTCGAAGAAGTACAGCGCGCGTCGCTAATTCTGCAAGTGTCGGATGCGAGCAGCCGCCTCTCCGCCGAGCAGGACGCGCAGGTCGAGGTTGTTTTGAAGGAACTGGAAGCGGAGAAGAAGCCGCGTCTGCGGGTGATGAACAAGATCGATCTGCTGGATGACGAAGTCGCCAAGAGCCTGCAGGCTGACGCCATGCGCGAAGGCTCCAACACGGTGTACGTCTCGGCGGCGGAAGGCACCGGCCTGGACCAGTTGCGCGAACGAATCGACACCCTGATCCAAGAAGATGCCGTCAGCCGCGTGCATCTGCGCGTCCCGCAGAAGGAAGGCAAGGCGCTGGCCCTGCTGGAAGCGAAAGCGCGAATTTTCTCGCGGAAGTATAAGGGCGGGGCGGTCGAGTTGGAAGTGGAAGCGCCTGCGTCGGTGCTCCGGCGAGTGCGCGAATTTGTCGTCGCGTAAGCCGCAATCCGCAACTTCGGGCGCCCGTCCCGTCGTTAGAACGTCGCCGATCCCTGGCTCACCCACGCTGGAGCCCCCGTGGGAGACGAGAGTTGACCGTAGAAAGTTATCGCAGTAGCTCCCGGATTCAGCAACGGTACGGTGACGGTCTGCTCGGTCATTCCCGGGGAGAAGGTCACAGTCTGCGAGGTGGCGACGTAGTCCGTGCCCCCGACCGCCGTGCCGTCGGCGGTCTCGAAATTCACTGACAGCGACGTTGCGCTGGAGGGGTTCAGAGTCACGGTGAAAATTGCCGACGAACCGCTGATCACGGCGTCGGTCACCGAGAACTGCTGCAGCTTCGCGTTGTAGCGCAACCAGCCGAACAGGGCCCCCACAAAATTCTCGCACTGCTGCTCGAAGTTGACGGAGAAATTTTCCAGCACGCCGCTGCTGTTGTAACCGGCTTGCAATACCTGGAAATTTCCAGTCGAGACGCACGCGCGGCCGTCGCCATAGACACTGAGTCCCGGCACGCCCGCAGGTTGTCCAGGATATGCTTGGGCATTCTCATAGTCACCACGCGCGAGGCGCGCGGTCGTGGGTCCGGCAAAATCAGGGTACCAGTCATCCCCGTTATTAATAGACACCGTAACCACATTTGCGGAGTTGTGCAGAGTGAAGGTGCCATCGGAGAGCGTGATCACATATTGCAATCCTTGACCTACAAAATCTCCCGGTTGGCTGCTCATAGCCAGCGCGGTCAGCGTCACGTTGGGATCGCGGATCAGAATGCTTGCCGAGGACGCTCCGATTGGGGCGCCGCTAGGGGCGCTCAGCTTCACCTTGAAAGTCTTGTTGCCCCGTGCCAGGAAATCTCCCATGATCGGAATGGTGACGGTTTGCGATGTGATTCCGGGCTGGAAGGTCACCATGCCACTGGTGTTGACATAATCAGTTCCTTGTACCGCAGACCCGTCGGCTGTCGCGTAAGCAACCTGAACGATGGTAGTGCTGGGAAGGCAAAGGGACAGAGTGACGAGTGCGTCGCTGGTCCCGGCATTTCCCTTGAGCGTGTAGGCGCTCGCGACCGCCAGGCGCGGTTCTGCGACAACGGAAGAATTGTATCGAAACGATCCGTAGAGCGCCGCAGGAATGTTTTCGCAATGCTGCTCGAAGTCGATCGCGAGGCGGGCGATGGTGCCGTCGGAGTTGAGGGCAAAGTCTGAGACTAAAAAGCGTCCAGTGGTACTGCACCCTCGACTATCTCCGAATACGTCGATCCCCGGGCGCGTAGGCGAACGGAACTCTGTTTGCTGTGCCCCATCGTATTCCCCGTGGCCGAACTTGGCTGTGGTCGGGGAGCCGAAGTTCAGGTACCAGTACTGGCTGTAGGTGGGAGTGTTAAATGAAATTACTACTCCGTCGGAGCTGTTCAAGACGGAGAAGGTTCCGTCGGCGGGCGTAAAGGTCTGAGTGATGCCCTCGCCAATATAGTCCCCGGGTTCGCTAATCAGAGTGAGGAAGGTTTGTGGCGTCGCACCGGACGCGCCCGCGGAGAAGAACGACAAGAGGGACAGGATCAGCGGAGCAATGCGCAACCGCATGGGAATACTCCTAACAGGTGAACGTGAGGGGGAAGCGTGAAATCGAATTGCGCCAGCGGCGGAATATTATCACCAGCCCGATCGTTGCTGAATGCTCAATAGCGCCAGAAATGCGTTCGCAGCAGGGAATTACCCGGGGAATTTAAATGGGCCGGCAACCAAGAAGCGGTGACATTCCTTGGCTATCGGCCCATTCGATCCTGAATTGGATCGGAGGTGATAGTTCAATGCTAATCCTCTTTTGGCCGAAGTCAAGCGCTATGTGCAAGAATCTGCGATGTCGCAAAGTGAAACGCCACATCGGAGCTAAAGCCCTCATTTTTAGCGGGTTGGGAGCAGCGTAGCCGACGGCGTTGCTGTGGGACAAATCGCGACAGACCGTGTCCCGACACAGTTCCCAGATACAAATCCCAGACAAAATCGAAGTCTTGCCCCGACGTCGCTCACGCAGATTCTTGCCCAAATGCGGGGCCGCCGCGGGGCCAAACCAATCTTTCTTCGCGTTGACATAAATTACTTGGGACGCTAGACTTAACAGTTTTCATAGCCCTCATTATTCCGGTCTATATCAGCAACACATGGATGAAACGCTTCGACAACTAGGGGAATTACTGCTCGGATCGGTACCGACGGTGATTCTGCTGGCGTTGCTGTACGCGCTTTACAGCGCGATCGTGCACAAGCCGTTGCAGGCTGTGCTGGCCGAGCGGCGCAGCAAGACGGAAGGGGCGGTGGAGAAAGCGCGCGCCGACATTGCCGCAGCCGAGGCGCGCACGGCGGAGTACGAGCAGAAGTTGCGCGAGGCGCGGGCGGTCGTCTTTCGAGCGCAGGAAGCGCGGCGTCAGGCCGTTCTGCAGGCTCGCACCAACGCCTTGAACGAAGCCCGCAGCAAGGCGCAGGCGCAGATAGCCGCGGCGAAGAAAGATATCGAAAGCGATCGGGCTGCGGCGGAGAAGGGTTTGCCGGCGGACGCGATGGCGCTGGCGCAGGAAATCGTGCGCCGTGTGCTGCAACCGGCAGGAGCGGGGCGATGATGTTGGCAGTGGCGTCAAGTCTAATAACGCTCAAGAAGATCGTCAGGGCAGCTGTGCTGGCGCTGCTGATGGTGAGTTGCGCGAGCCTCGCATCATTGCGGGCGCAGGAAAAGCCAGCTTCTTCCGGTGAACCGGCCACCGTGAGTTCAGCGGACAACCAGCGCGGCCCCGGCCAGCAACTGGTGCACGAGAGCAATGAAGCCGCCGGAACCGAAAAAGACGAGATGAAAGAGTTCAAAGAGTCCGCCTCGGTGAAGGCCATCGCACACCTGACCGGATTGACTTTGCAGCAGGCTTACTGGCTGAGCGTGGTGCTGAACTTTGCCGTGATCGCCGCCGTCATCATCTGGGCGGGGCGCAAGTATTTGCCCGGAATTTTCCGCGATCGCAGTGCTGCCATCCAGAAGGCGATGCAGGAAGCGCAGATGGCCAGCGAAGACGCGCGCCGCAGGCTGGCGGATATCGAGTCGCGCCTGATGAAGCTCGACGTTGAGATTGGCATGATGCGCAATACCGCCGAGAAGGAAGGCGCGGCCGAAGAAGCCCGCATCCAGGCCGCGGCGGAAGAAGACGCGCGCAAGATTGTTGCCGCGGCCGAGCAGGAAATCGCGGCCGCAGCCAAGGCCGCACGCCGGCAGTTAACCGCTTATGCGGCAGATCTGGCGGTTGGCCTGGCGCGGAAACAGATTCACGTCGATGCCGCCACCGATCAGACGTTGGTTCGAAATTTTGCCGGGCAGTTGGCTTCGTCCTCCGGCGATTCGGGTTCCGGAAAGGACAGGAACTAGAGCATGGCTTCTGTCGCCAGCACCTACGCCCGCGCTTTCGCTGACGTGGTTGTGAGCGCGCATCTCGACGCGAACCGAGCTCTGGGCGGCCTGTACCGGATCCTGGATTTGCTGCGCGAAAGCGAAGACTTGCGGCGGGTGTGGGAGAATCCGGCCGTGCCCGCCGACCAGAAGCGAAAATTACTGGATGCGATTGTGGAGCGCGAGGGAATCGAGCATCAGGTGCGCAACCTGGTCGCTGTGCTGATCGATCACCGTCGCGTGCAGTTTCTGGCGCGAATCGTCGAGCAACTCAAGAGAGAACTCGACGCGCGCATGGGATTCGCCGAAGCACAGATCACGAGCGCCCGCGAGCTGGACGACGCCGAGAAACGAGCTCTCGAATCGCAGATCGAAAAAGCCACGGGCAAGAAAGTGCGAGCGCACTTTGGACTGGATGCATCCCTGCTAGGCGGTGCGGTCGTCCGCGTAGGCAGCACGATTTACGACGGTTCGGTGAAGGGCCAGTTGGAGAAGATTCGCGAGGCAATAAGCTCCTAGCTGCTAGGTCCTAGCTTCTAGCGAACCATAGGTTTTTTGGTTAGCTAGTAGCTAGTAGCTAGCAGCTAGCAGCTACAGAGAGCTGATTTTATGGCACAAATCAAAGCAGACGAAATCACGAAACTGATCCGCGAGCAGATCGAGAATTACGAAACCAAGATTTCCGTGGACGAAACGGGCACCGTCATCACCCTGGGCGACGGCATCGCGCGCGTCTACGGACTCGACAAGGTTATGGCCGGCGAACTGCTGGCGTTCCCGCACGGCGTGGCCGGCATCGCCATGAACCTGGAAGAAGATCAGGTTGGTGTCGTGCTGCTCGGCGAATATACCGAGATTAAAGAAGGTGACGAGGTCAAGCGCACCGGGCGCATCATGAGCGTCCCGGTGGGCGATGCCATGATCGGCCGCGTGGTCAACTCACTCGGCGAGCCCATCGACGATAAGGGCCCGATCGCGACCACTCAGTTCATCGCCCTCGAGCGCATTGCTCCTGGTGTGATCGACCGCCAGCCAGTGCGTGACCCCATGGCGACCGGGCTGAAAGCCATCGACAGCATGATTCCGGTCGGCCGCGGCCAGCGCGAACTGATCATCGGAGACCGCCAGACCGGAAAGACTGCCGTTGCTCTCGACACCATCATCAACAGCAAGGGCAACGACCTGATCTGCATTTACAACGCGATCGGCCAGAAGCGTTCGTCGATTGCGCAGGTCGTGAAGATTCTCGAAGACGCCGGCGCGATGGAATACACCATCGTCGTTGCGGCTTCGGCATCGGAACCCGCGCCGATGCAGTACATTTCGCCGTACGCCGCAACCGCGATGGGCGAATATTTCCGCGACTCCAAGCGGCACGCGCTGGTCATCTATGACGATCTTTCGAAGCACGCCGCGTCGTATCGCGAAATCTCGCTGCTGCTGCGCCGACCGCCAGGACGCGAGGCCTATCCCGGAGACGTTTTCTATCTTCACTCGCGGCTGCTGGAGCGCTCTGCGAAACTGAGCGACAAGAACGGCGGGGGATCGCTGACCGCTCTGCCGATTATCGAAACGCAGGCAGGCGACGTTTCCGCCTACATTCCAACCAATGTGATTTCGATTACCGACGGCCAGATTTATCTGGAAACGGATCTGTTCAACCAAGGCGTGCGCCCCGCCGTGAACGTGGGTCTGTCGGTAAGCCGCGTGGGCGGCAGCGCGCAGATCAAAGCTATGCGCCAGGTGGCAGGCAGCTTGAAATTGGAACTGGCGCAGTATCGCGAACTGGCAGCCTTCGCAGCCTTCGGCAGTGATCTCGACAAGGCCACGCAGGCTCAGTTGAATCGCGGGCAAAGATTGGTCGAACTTCTGAAGCAGAACCAGTTCTCTCCGCTGCCGTTCTCCAAACAGATTCTGATCATCATGGCCGGCACCGGCGGATTCCTCGACGACCTGCCGGTGGCGCAGGTCCGCCCGTTCGAAGCCGAACTGTACAAGTATGTAGATTCAACCCATCCCGGCATCCTGCGCACGATCATGGAGAAGAAGGTTCTCGACGACGCACTAAAGGCCCAACTGCAGTCTGTAATTAAAGAAGCGAAGCAACAGTTTGTAGCGAGCAGGGAAGCAGTAGCGAAGTAGTCTCGAGTTCCGAGCGTCGAGTCCCGAGAAAGAGCGTTCTTTCCTCGGACTCGCGACTCGCGACTCGGGACTCGCAACTTGTACATGGCAAACATTCTCGACATCCGTCGCCGCATTCGCAGCGTGATCAACACGCGGCAGATCACCAAGGCCATGAAAGTGGTCTCGGCTGCGAAGTTGCGCCGCGCACAGGAAAGAGCCCTCGCGGCGCGTCCTTACGCGCAGATGCTGACGAATGTCCTGAAATCGCTGGTCGCGCGCGCCGAGATTTACGATCCGGAAACGGGCGAACCGAAGCATCCTCTGCTGGCGCATCGCCAAGAAAAAAATATCCTGCTGATTGTGGTGACCGGCGACAAAGGCCTCGCTGGCGCGTTTAACGCCAACATCACGAAAGCAGCGACGCGGTTCCTCGAATCCAAAGCGGGCGAGAACGTCGACATTGAAGCCGTCGGACGCAAGGGCCGCGACTTTCTCCGCCGGCGTTATCCGGCCGTGAAGGTGCAGACGCGGAGCCTGGCAGACCTCGCTGAATCGGTTGAAACCGAACCGGAAGAGGGCGAGCGTTCCGGGCCGATTCAGATCACCGGCGAGCATGTGGGCGTCCTCGGCAAGGTGGAATTCGCGCAGGCGTCGGCCCTTGCAGAGAATGTGATCGCACGTTACAAACGCGAAGAAATTGATGCCGTCTTCGTGGTGTTCAACGAATTCAAGTCGGTGATTGCGCAGCGCCTCATCGTGGAGCAGGTTCTTCCCATCGAGCAGATCGGAGCCCAGACGGTGCGCCTGGTCGAGGAGATGACAGAGGAAGAAAAGAAGAAAGCGAAGGAAGCTGCGGTGACGGCGGGAGTGGGATTGCACTCGACCGAAGGAGCGCCTGAAGGCGCCTCGCAGTTCGGCACCGCGCAAGTGGACTACATTTACGAGCAGCCGCCGGAAGAATTATTCCGCGCTCTGCTGCCAAAATATGTGAGCATCCAGATTTTCCGCGCGCTGCTGGAGTCGGTGGCGGCCGAGCACGCCGCCCGCATGACGGCGATGGATTCGGCCACCAACAACGCCACCGACATGATCGATTCGCTGACCTTGGTGATGAACCGCGCACGGCAGGCGAAGATCACGAAAGAGATTATCGAAATCGTCAGCGGCGCTGCGGCAATGTGAAGAAGAAGCTGCTAGCTTCTAGCTACTAGCTTCTAGCAAAACAGAATTTCGAGTTTGGAATTCGTGAGGCGAAATCGGCGGGTGATTTCTCGCGGTCGAAAAACAGCACGATTAAGCTAGGAGCTAGCAGCTAGTAGCTAGAAGCTAATTTATGCCAGAAAACGTAGGACATGTCATCCAAATCGCGGGTCCGGCAGTGGACGTGCAATTCCACGAGGGGCACCTGCCTCCGATCTATCAAGCCGTGAAAGTTGTGAGCGACGGCTTCACCGTGCCCAGCCCGATCAGCGTAATTCTCGAAGTGCAACAGCATCTGGGCGAAGGCCGCGTGCGCTGCATCGCGATGCAGCCGACCGACGGCATGGTGCGTGGTATGAAGGCCATCGATCAGGGCGGCCCGATCTCCGTGCCCGTGGGTCGCGGAACTCTGGGCCGCGTGATGAACGTGATCGGCGATCCCGTCGATCAACTCGGTCCCATCGAGTACAAAGAGAGGTTGCCGATTCACCGTCTCGCGCCGGCGTTTGACGAACAGGCGACCAGCGCCGAGATGTTCGAGACCGGAGTGAAGGTCATCGACCTCATCCAGCCATTTTTGAAAGGCGGCAAGATCGGATTGTTCGGCGGCGCAGGCGTGGGCAAGACCGTCGTCATCATGGAGCTCATCAACAACGTCGCCAAAAATCATGGAGGTTTTTCCGTATTCGCCGGCGTTGGCGAGCGCACCCGCGAAGGCAACGACTTGTGGCTCGAAATGTCGGAGTCAGGCGTGATCAAGCCGGGCGATCCTTCGAAGTCGAAGGCCGCGCTGATCTATGGTCAGATGACGGAGCCTCCAGGGGCGCGTCTTCGTGTTGCATTGACCGGCCTGACTGTCGCGGAATATTTCCGCGATGCCGAGGGCGCCGACACGCTGCTGTTTATCGACAACATTTTCCGCTTCACGCAGGCGGGCTCGGAAGTTTCCGCTCTGCTGGGCCGCATGCCCAGCGCCGTCGGCTATCAACCGAACCTGGCGACGGAAATGGGCGAACTGCAGGAGCGCATTACGTCGACGAAGAAAGGATCGGTCACGTCAGTGCAGGCGATCTACGTGCCCGCCGACGACTTGACGGATCCCGCCCCGGCCACGACCTTCGCTCACCTCGACGCGACCACAGTTCTTTCACGCGCGTTGACGGAAATCGGAATTTACCCCGCGGTCGATCCGCTGGCTTCCACGTCGCGCATTCTCGATCCGCGCATCGTCGGCCAGGAGCATTACGATGTGGCGCAAACGGTGAAGAAAACCTTGCAGACTTACAAAGACCTGCAGGATATCATCGCGATTCTCGGCATCGACGAGTTGACCGAAGATCAGAAACTCACTGTGGCGCGAGCGCGCAAGATTCAGCGCTTCCTGTCGCAGCCGTTCCATGTCGCCGAACAATTCACTGGCGCCGCGGGACGTTACGTGAAAATCGCCGACACGGTCAAGGGTTTCAAGGCAATCGTGGAAGGCAAGTACGACGACATCCCCGAGCAAGCGTTCTACATGAAGGGACCGATCGAGGAAGTGCTGGAAGCGGCGGAGAAGATGAAGGCGGCAGCGTAAGAACCTGTCAGCTCTCGGCCATCCGCGTTCAGCTTGAACCGGCAAGTGGGTCAAGGCTGGCTTCGTGCTGATAGCTGACGGCTGAAAGCTGAAAGTTGCATTATGGCTGAAACTTTCCAACTCGAGATTGTCACGCCGGAAAAGAAAGTTGTGGCCACAACGGCGGAAGAAGTTCAGATCCCCGGCAAGAACGGATATCTGGGCATCCTGCCCGGCCACGCGCCGTTGATCACTGAACTCGCGGTCGGCGAGATTACTTACCGCGACATGTCTGGGTCGAACGAGCAGCGGCTGGCTGTAGCCTGGGGATTCGCCGAAGTATTGCCCGCTAAAGTGACGATTCTGGCAGAGTCGGCCGAACGCCCGTCGGAGATTGATGTGGCGCGCGCGCGCGAGGCCAAAACTCGCGCTGAAGAACGCCTGGCCAGCGGCGACACGACCGTCGACGTCGAGCGCGCTCTCGACGCGCTGCAACGCGCTGAAACCCGGCTCGAAGTCGCGGGAAAAAAATAAAAGTAAAATTGAAAACGGGCTGCGACTCGGCGGAGACAATCGGCTTACAATTATGCCGCTTGCTCATTGCAGGAGGCAGCACCATGAAACATTCCTCACTTTTCTTTTTGTTTCTCTCCATTGTTGGTAGTCTGGCATCGGCGGAGCAGGCCACACCATCCCCGGCTCCGGCTCCGCAACGTCCGTCGTTGCTGGTCACTCCGGAGGTGCATCAGGATAACAGTGTGACCTTCCGCTTCCTCGCTCCTAACGCACAGGAAGTGAAACTGGCGCGTGCAGGTACCGATCCGGTAGCGATGCAGAAAGAGGGCCAGGGAGTGTGGAGCGTAACCACTCCGCCGCTCGCCCCCGACTACTACGGATACTCGATCATCGTCGATGGCGTGCGCATGCTCGATCCCTACAATTCTCTGCTGGTGCCGAATCTGCTGACGCCGGAGAACGCGGTACACATCCCGGGGCCGGGGCTGCCCTGGGAAGTGAGTGACGTTCCGCGCGGAGAAGTTCATCATCACTTCTACAAATCTGCAGTGGCCGACGATCAGCGCGACTTTTACGTTTACACTCCGCCAGGCTACGATCCCTCGGCGAAGAAAACTTATCCCGTTCTCTACCTGCTGCACGGCTACAGCGACGACGCCAGTGGATGGACGGCCGTCGGATTCGCGAACGTGATCCTCGACAACCTGATCGCGCAAGGCAAAGCGAAACCGATGATCGTGGTGATGCCGCTTGGCTACGGCACAATGGAAGTGGTGCGCGCCGGTTGGGGAGGACTGGCGAATCGCCCCGAGGTCCGCGAGGAAAGTTTTCGAAAATTTCGCGACGCTCTTCTGACCGAAGTCATGCCCAAGGTCGAGAGCGAATACCGCGTGACCAAGGATCGCAGTTCGCGAGCGATCGCCGGGCTTTCCATGGGAGGCGCCGAATCGCTCAGGGTTGGACTGAACGGCCTCGACAAGTTTGCATGGATCGGTGCGTTCAGCGCGGGCGGCATGCCCGACGGGTTCGACAAAGATTTCCTAGGACTCGACGCAAAAGCGAACCCGCAGATTCGCCTGCTGTGGATCGCTTGTGGGACAGAAGACCGCCTGATCACGCCCAACCGCAACCTGCGGGAATGGCTGAAGACGAAAGGGGTGCAGCACACCGACATCGAAACGCCGGGCATGCATACGTGGATGGTATGGCGGCGGAATCTGGCGGAGTTTGCCGGGTTGCTGTTCCGCTGAATGCTTCGTAGCGCCGCCACGGCGGCTGTCGTGGTGGCGTCCCGCCGCCACATCCTGAAGCATCTCAAATCTATCTGTATTCTCTCCGACAGCCGGCGAGATGCCGGCGCTGCGCTTGAGCGTTGACTTTCATCATGGCACGCCGACGTGATCCTTTGTTTCCGCCGGCACGTAGTTCACCGCAGCGGTGCGCTCCAGTTTGTCCCAGGCAAACTTGCGGCCTTCCAGCGCGCGCTTCAGCGTCCTGAATAGCACAATCGAAAATAACTGGCGATAGGCGAAGCGCTGCAGCCAGACCTGGCTCAGTAGCCAGACGTCCTCTTTGTCGTCCGGTCGGCGGCGCTCAAGAGCGAATGCAATTGCCGACGCGATGAAGTCGATCACCAGAAACGCGAAGAAGAACAGCACGAGCTTGTGGAAGTCGGCAGGATCGGTGGAGTCCGGATGAAAATGTTTCTGAATGTAATACCAGATGGTGCCGACCACGAACATGATGTCGATCAGCGGCGACACCAGTGGCAGCAGAATCTGGAAAATGAAAATGTTAGGCAGCGCCACCCAGCCCAGCGCGCCCTTACGAGCAAAAACTCCACGATGCTTGAAGACCGCTTGCAGGATGCCGAACGACCAGCGAAAACGCTGACGCATCAGGGCATTCGCGTTCGTAGGAGCTTCAGTATAGGCGAGCGCCATGTCTTCATACTCGACGCGGTATCCGCGGCGCAGCAGGGCCATGGTCAGATCGGCGTCTTCGGCCACGGTGTCAATGTGGTAGCCACCCGCCTCGCGCACGGCGGAAACGCGCCATGCTCCGATTGCTCCGGGTACGACGCTCACGGCGCCCAGCACGTCAAGCGCGCGGCGTTCGAAGTTCTGGCTGGTGATGTACTCGAGAGCCTGCCAGCGCGTCCAGAGGTTGACGCGGTTGCCAACTTTCGCGTTGCCCGCGATGGCCCCGACTTTAGGATTGATGAAATGCGGCACCAGGCGCGCGATGGCGTCGGGCGCGATGATAGTGTCGGCGTCGATGCCCACAAATAATTCCGCGTCGCCAATATGCTCGATGCCGTAATTGAGGGCCTCGGCCTTGCCCGAGTTCGGCTTGCCGAGGATGAGGACTTTCCCCGCCGCAGCCTCGGCTGCGAAGGCCCTGCGCGCGACTTCGAGAGTGCGATCCTTGGAACCATCGTCAATCACAATGACGCGCAGATTCGGATAGTTCGAATTGAGCGCGGCACGCACGGTGCGCTCGATGACTTTCTCTTCGTTGTAAGCCGGAATCAGCACCGCGACTTTCGGCTTGTAGGAGGCGACTTCGGCAGGCTTGCCGAAAATCTTTTCGCGTACGCGGTCGTAGACCGCGGCCGCTCCGATAAACAGAAGCCGCCCCGTCATGAGCAGATCTCCGACCAGAAATATCCAGGTAATAAACACGATGCTGGCATCGAACAGCCAAAAACCAAAGCGGTCGAGCCGCGCCGCCCAAAGCTCGCCGGCAGGCAACGGTGCCATTACGTCGGCGCGAGTTTTGCCCAGTAGTTCGTAAACCGGAGCAATCTCGTATCCCCGGGCGCGTATGCCGTCGATGATCATCGGCAGTGCGCGCACGGTTTCAGCGCGATCTCCTCCGCCATCATGCAGCAGCACGATGTTGCCGCACCGCAAATCTTCGGGCCGGCAGGGCGGCAGGTGCGCCAGCACATACGACGTAATCTGCTCGGCCGAGTGGCGCGGATTTTCGCTCCAGTCGTTGGGATCAATGCGATTGCCGACGGTGATATAGCCCATCTCCTGCGGAATCTCGAGTGGACGCACCTGGTCGGCCGTATCGGGCTCTTCATCAATCGCGTAGGGTGGCCGCATCAGAGTGGCGCGCACGCCCACCAGGCTGGCGAACAGACGCTCAGTCAGATTCAACTCGACCTTCATGTACGCCGTGGAAATGTTGCTGACGTCAGGATGGGTGAAGGTATGGTTCCCGATCGTGTTGCCTTCGCGGTAGATTCGTTTCGCGATGCTGGAAAATTTGTCGGTCTGAATGCCGATTAGAAAGAACGTGGCCGTCGCATTCTTTTCCTTCAGCACGTCGAGAATTTTCGGAGTCCATTCAGGGTCGGGGCCGTCGTCAAACGTCAGTGCGACCTTGTTGGGGCTATAGCCATAACGTGAGACGCGGTAAGGTTCGGGCAGGTTCTGAAAAACCTCGTCGGTGATCAGCTGGCTGTTGGCGTCGATGGTCAGATCGCGAGTGCCATGGGCGGGCTTGTCTTCGATGCGAAGGATTTCGCCCTGGCCCTCCATATCAACGTCGGCGCCGGGCGGCACATCTTTCAGCTTGTCGGTTGCGCCGGCATCGCCGGGCACGTCCCACACGCGCCACAGCGAGCGGTCTTCGCTCCCCAGGCGCCACAGCGCGAAAGTCTGAATGCCGAGGTTCTGCGCCGAGCGCATATGATTCAGCGCCGTCACCCCATCGAGAAACCAGATATCGTGGCGAAAGCTTTTTTCGTCGAGATAGCTGAAGTGAGGGTTCATGGCGTCATCATCAAAGTTGACGTCCTCTTCGGAATCGCGCGCGGCCAGCCACGCGTCCTGAACGCTCACGCTGTGGTCACGCTCGTCAGCGGGAATCGGTCCTTTCTTCGGTTTCAACGCCCAGTCGTAGCCATAATTGGCGATGGCGCAGATGATTTTTTCCTTGGGGATGACCGTTTCGGCAAATGTCAGGTTCTGCACGAACCAATCCTGCGACGCCACCGGGCCGGACTCCGCGCCTGGATAGTGTTCGTCGTAGTTCATCAGCACCACGCCGTCGGCGGCCGCCGCAATCGCAGGATAGTTATATTCGTTGCTGTGTGGCGGCACTGCGACGTAGAGTTTGAAGCCGCGTGCGTGCAGGTCACCGGACAATTCCTGCAACAGCGCAACATAGCCGGCCTGGCCGCTGGGAGGGAAGGCTTCGAAGTCGACCATCAGGCCCCGGTAGTGGCCAGACGAGAGGAATAGCACGGCCTGTCGCCGGAAAAGCGCGCGGGCGTCTGGATTGTTCAGAAACCCGACGATATCGCCCACCCAGTTTGCCCCGTCCGAATTGTTCACCATGGGGAAGACTTCCATGGCGGGATCTTCCGTCTTCAAAAACGGCATCACGCGGTCGTCAACCGGCAGAACCGTGTCGCCCTGCGCGTTGCTCTGGACGTTGCTTTGTACGACGTCGAAAAGTTTATTAGTCTGATCGTCGACGCCCTGCAGCCGTCCATCAGCCGTAATCACATGCAGCCAGTCAGGATAAAGAATGTCGATCTGCCGCGCGAAAGAGCGCAGAGACGAGAAGCTGGCCGCATCCCAGGGAACGTAGAAGGCCGCGCGAATTCCTTCTTCCTGATTCAGCTTGACCTGCGACGCCGCCAGTTTCGACTTGCGGTGTGAGCGGGCAGCAAGTTTCTTTTGCCGGTCGCGGGCCTTGTCCTTTTCACTCTCTTTCAGCGCCTTGAAGGCCCGTTTTTGTGGAGAGAGCAAGAGTTCGGGCAGCGGTTCATCACGCAGCGCCGTGAACACGAAGAAAATGATCAGCGCGGAAACGAAAACGGCAGACACATCGAACAAGCGCCGTAGGCGTCTCCACCGGGCGCGTTGCGGATCATAGAAGACTGGCTGGGCCATGGGTGAGTAACTGTTCATCGTATGCCGTGGAGGGCACACGGTCAATTCTCGGTGAGACAGGGGTCAGGGTCGCTGTTCTGTATCTGTAAGATGCATTTTCCTGGCGCCGCGATGGCCTCAAAAGCGCTATGATTCGCTGCGTGCGCGAACGGGTCCGCGAATTGACGCGCGAATTGACGCGAAAGCAGAAGTGGTTCTTCGCCTGGGCGAGCTTGGCTGGTCTCGGCCTACGCGCGTTGTTGATCGCGTATTTTCCCGGCGTGGTCGACGACTCGCGGCTGTACGCCAACATCGCCGAGAACTGGCTAAGGCATGGCGTTTACGGCATCACGAACTCCGGTGTGATCGTGCCTACGCTCTCTCGGCTGCCCGGATATCCAGCGTTCCTGGCGGCGATTTTCGCCCTGTTCGGAGTCGGAAATTTTCGCGCGGTGCTGCTGGTGCAGGCGCTGTTCGATCTGGCAACCTGCTTTCTGATTGCGGACCTGGCTCGGCGACTGTTCTCCTGGCGGGCCGCGCAGGCGGCATTCCTTCTGGCGACGCTCTGTCCGTTTCTGGCCAACTATGCCGCCGCGGCTCTAACCGAGACGCTGGAGACTTTCTTCACCGCCTTGGCCCTGGACTTGGCGTTCTGCGGGCTGAGAGTCGGTGATCATGCAAGCGAAAGCCCCAGCCCCGGTATGATCTGGCTCGGATGCGGCCTGTCCGTCGGGGCGGCGATTCTGCTGCGGCCCGACGGAGGGATTCTACTCGCAGCGATCGGAGTCTACTTGATCTGGCTCCTTGTCCGCAGCCTGCGGACTGACTCCAAAAGAGCGCGAACCCTGTTCTGGACGGGAGTGTTGGTCGCGGCGGGCGCGACCGCCCCACTCGTTCCCTGGACCCTGCGCAACCTGCACACCCTGCATCGCTTCGAGCCGCTGGCCCCGCGCTACGCCACCGACTCCGACGAACTGGCCATGCCCGGCTTCAACCGCTGGGTCAAGACCTGGATCGCAGACTACGTTTCTGTGCAGGAGATTTATTGGGCCGTCCCAGGCGCCGACATCGACATTACGAAGATGCCCGACCGGGCGTTCGATTCCCAGTCGCAGCGGGACCAGACCGCAGCGCTCTTGGCCGACTACAACCAGAGCCATGACATGACAGCAGAACTCGACGCCCGTTTCGCCGCACTTGCGGCCGAGCGTGTCCACACCGCTCCCACTCGTTATTACGTCTGGCTTCCGGCGTTGCGCATCGCCGACATGTGGCTGCGTCCCCGCACTGCGCTGTTTCCCTCAGACCCGCGCTGGTGGGAGTTCAACGACGACCGCCGCTGGCTCGCCGTCAGCCTGGGTTTCGGGTTGATTAACCTGCTCTACGTGGCGCTGGCGGCGGTTGGAGCGCTACGCCGGCGCGAATTTTTTGGTGTCGGCCTATTGATTTTATTTCTACTTCTCCGCTCCGCATTCCTCGGGACGCTGGAAAACCCCGAACCTCGATACACCCTGGAATGTTACCCGGTGGTGATTTTTCTGGGTTCTGCGATGTTTTTCCGCAGATCCATCCAAACAGCATCTTCCAAATTGTGAAACCGTGTTATGTCAGCTAGGATCTGTTGACTTTGTTAATAACGCTAAAATACTGAAAATTAGGCTTGAACAACACGGCCTAACAGTTGCACAATAACGCCCCATCAGGTCCCCAGGGGTCTCGTCTCACTTTTCACTTTCCTGGGCAAAGACAACCGAATGTTGACTCCGACGCGGAGAAGGAGCTTTCCCATGCGTTCTCGCGTAATTCTGGTCGTTGCCTTTTTCTTTACGCTTAGCACCCTGCTCGCTGCTCAGACTGCGACGTCCTCTCTTCGAGGCACCATCACCGATCCCAAGGGCGCACTGATACAGGGCGCAAGTGTTACGCTCAGCAACTCGTCGACGGGATTTTCACGAACCACGAAGTCGGGTGCCGACGGTGGCTATCAGTTCCTGGAAGTTCCTCCTGCGACTTATGCACTGACGGTTTCCTATACCGGATTCGCTACCGTGAAGCATGACCAGGTCGCTCTACAGGTGAGCCAGCCGGAGACCCTGAATGTCGCGATGGAGGTCAGGGGCGCAACCGAGGTCGTCGAGGTGACGAGTGCCGCTCCGTTGGTGAATACGACCGACGCCAGCCAGGGAAGTGTATTCAACAGCATCCAGCTCGAGAATCTGCCCTCCGAGGGCCGCGACCCGGTCAGCATTCTGAGTCTGCAAGCGGGCGTTACCTATCTTGGAAGCAATACGAACCAGGACAACAGCAAGCCGAATGAAACCGAAGACAGCCGTGGCGGATCTGTCGCCGGCGCTCGGAGCGACCAGACCAATGTGACCGTCGATGGCCTTGACAACAACGACCAGTTGCAAGGCTATGCGTTTCAAGGCGCCCTGAGAGTCCCGCTGGATTCAATCCAGGAGTTCCGGGTTACGACCACCAACTCAAACGCCGATTCAGGCCGGTCCTCCGGTGCGCAAGTCAATATGGTGACCAAGAGCGGCACCAACGGTTTTCATGGCACGCTCTACGAGTACAACCGTTCCAACATCGGCCAGGCCAACGACTGGTTTAACGAACAGTCCGAAGACATCGCCGGCCAGCCGAATAAGCCCGGCGTGCTGCACAGAAACACCTTCGGGGCATGGGTCGGCGGCCCGATCGTAAAAGATAGATTCTTCTTCTTCGGAGGTTATGAAGGGCAACGAACCAACGAAGCCGTCCAGACGACCCACGTCGTTCCCAGTGCGAATATGCGGCTGGGCATTCTGCAGTACCCATGCGGTTCGGACCCGCTGTGTGTGCCAACTCCAGCGTCGGGTCCGGGAAGTAATCCTAACTACAGCGTCGACACAAATGGAATCGCGACCCTAACGCCGGTCGGTTTGGCCAATATCGATCAGAATTGCGCATCCGCTGTCCCGGTGACCTGCAATTGGCAGGCTGCCGGGTTCCCGTATAACGGCGGCGCTGACCCCTATGTTGCCAACGTGAGCGGTTCGAACGCCGACGCCGTTTTTACAAAGTACCCCATGCCCAACACCGACTCTGTAGGCGATGGGTATGACTTCCGTGGATTTACGTTCGCTGCGCCGAATCCCACAAAGCACGATACGTACATCCTTAAGCTTGACTACAAGCTAACGCAGAGCGGCAACCACAGTTTGTGGGTCAAAGGCCACCTGCAGAACTGGCGCCAAAGCGACGCCCCACAGTTCCCCGGGTTGCCGCCCAATGATTTCCTGACCAACAACAACAAGGGACTTTTTGCGGGCTACACCGCTTTGTTCAGCGCCAACCTCATTAACAATCTCCGATACGGTCTGATTCGACAGGGAATCGGTGACTCTGGCCTCGGAGTTTCCGACTACAACTACTTCCGCGGCATGGCCAATTTCCAGGGCGCTGGCTTCACCCCTTCCGAATTTACGAACGTGCCCGTTCACAACATCGTGGATGACGTCAGCTGGACCAAGGGCAAGCACACCATTGAATTCGGTGGCAACCTGCGGATCATCGCCAACAATCGTACGGGAAACGAATCGAACTACTCGTACGCGTTTACCAACGTCTACTGGCTCGACAACTCCGGGATCGCGAATACCGGCAGCAGCCTCGATCCGGCTGTCGGAGGCTATCCGTCCGTAGATTCTTCCTGGGGAGTTAACTATGATTTCGCCACAGCTGCCCTGGCGGGCCTGCTCACAGAAACCAACAAGGTCTACAACCAGGACAAGACGGGCCATTTCTTCGATCCGGGTCAGCTCATCACCAGGAATTTCAAGGCCCACGAAACCGAGTTTTATCTGCAGGACAGCTGGCGCGCGACTCCGAATTTGGTGCTCACCGGAGGCCTGCGCTACTCGCTTTTGCAACCGCCTTTTGAAGCGAATGGCAACCAGGTCGCGCCTAGTATCAGTCTGAATAGCTGGTTTAAACAACGTGACCAGTCCATGATTCAGGGGCAGGCCCTGAACTCGCAGAGCTCTGGAGGTCTGGTGCAGATGGCCCTGGGCGGGCAGGCGAATGGAAAGGCGCCCTACTGGGCCTGGGACTACAAAGATCTCGCGCCGCGGCTCGCGCTGGCCTATTCGCCCCATGCTGAGAGCGGGTTTCTTCACACACTCTTCGGTAGCGCGGGGAAAAGTTCGATCCGCGCCGGGTACGGAATTTATTACGATCACTTCGGCGAAGGTATCGTAAACAGCTTCGACCGGAACGGTTCGTTCGGCCTGACGACCGCCCTCGACAACCCCGCAGGTAGCCAGGATGTGGACTGCACTCCGCGCCTCACCAGTCTTTACACTCTGCCATCAGCGACCGCAACCTACTGCGGCCAGCAGGTGGTTGGTCCGCAGCCCAGTGCGTTCCCAGGCTTAGTCACTCCGCCGACCCTCTTCAACCCCGGATCTTTTGCCATTTACTGGGGGTTGGACGACAAGCTCAAGACGCCTTACTCGCATGTGTTCGATCTCTCGATTACCCGGGACCTTGGCAAGAACTATATCTTTGAGGCTTCGTATATCGGTCGCTTCGCTCACCGTTTATTGCAAGAAGAAGATCTGGCCATGCCTCTGGACATCGTGGATACAGCGTCCAAGACAGACTACTTCTCAGCGGCGACCATGCTGACCAAGGCTGCCAATGCCGGCACCGACATCAGCCAACTGGCTCCAATCCCCTATTGGGAGCACTTATTCCCAGGAGCCGCGGGGCAACTTGGTTTCGGCGCCCCAGGCAACTCTTCGAATCTGGGCTGCGCTCCTGGACACAACGCCGCGGTAACCAACTACACCGCCACGCAGGCCATGTACGACATGTTCTCCTGCTTTGCCGGGAACGAGACCACGGCACTGTTTGTTGCCGATCTCAACTGCACGCCTGCATGTGCGCAGTTGCCCGGACAATCTGCTCCGCAGCCTTTCAATTACTGGGACGACCAGTTCTCCTCCCTCTACGCCTGGCGCAGTATCGGCAACAGCGCCTATAACGGGATGCAACTCACTCTTCGTCACGCGATGAGCTCCGGCCTCCAGTTCGACTTTAACTACACCTTCTCCAGGTCCTTTGATATCGGCTCCAATGCCGAGCGCATCAACGAATTTGAAGGTGGCGGATTCTTCAGCCAGGTCATCAATTCCTGGGCTCCGAAACAATTGCGGTCAGTCTCGGACTTTGACATGACGCATCAGATCAACTCCAACTGGGTCTATCAACTTCCGTTCGGCAAGGGACGCCACTTCGGCAGCGGTATGAATAAGTTCGCAGACGGCGTCCTCGGAGGATGGAGCCTCTCTGGCATCATCCACTGGACCAGCGGATTGCCGTTCACCATGGGATCTGGAGCCGGGTGGTCCACCAACTGGCAGTTGGAGGGTTCAGCGGTGCAGACTGGTGCAACCGGCAAAATCGGCGTCTTCCGGGATGCTTCGGGCAATCCAAACTTGTTCCAGAATCCCACCCAGGCGTTGGGTGCGTTTCGCTTCCCATATCCCGGTGAATCGGGCGAGCGCAACAATCTCCGCGGACCGGGTTATTTCGAAATCGATGACGGCCTGTACAAGACCTGGCGCATCACTGAACGGCAATCACTCAAGTTTGCCTGGGAAGCGTTCAACGTAACCAACACTCCGCGCTTCGATGCAGCTCAGGCGGCATTTAACTTCAACCTCACGTCCGGAATCTTCGGCGCATACACCAACACGATGAGCGTTCCACGCGTGATGCAATTCTCCGCGCGCTACGAGTTCTAACGGGCGACGGAGTCAATAACACTTCAGGTATGTCTAGTTTCGGGGCGGAGAAATCCGCCCCTTTTTTTCTTCGTATCGCTCTCCGCCTCGCTTCTCAAACGTCCAACTTGTGGAATCGCTGCTGTGAAATCTCATAGTTAAACGTTTCAAGAGCCTCCTAAATAGTGCAGATTCAGTCTTGAATCTTTTGGCTTCGAAGTTGCAGTACCGCCCGATCAAGGCGTCCCAGGTTCTCGCATAGGGTCTCAGCTCCTGGGCAAGGCGTGCTGTATCCAGAATCCTGAGTGAAGGGAGTTCTCTATGCGTTTTGGCTCACGGCTATTGGCGGCGGCAGTGACCAGCTGTTTCCTCGCGATCGGCACCTTGGCGTTCGCGCAATCGGCAACCACCTCTCTCCGCGGCACCATCGAAGACCCTAAGGGAGCCGTCGTGGCCGGCGCCACTGTGACTCTCAGCAGCCAGGCGACAGGCTTTTCCAGATCCGCCCAAACGAATGACCAGGGGATATATCAGTTCCTCGAAGTCCCTCCTGCAACCTATGTGCTTGAGGTGAGTGCAGCCGGCTTTGCCACCACGAAGCGCGATAACGTCCCACTGCAGGTGAGCAGTCCGGCCACGGTCAACCTCGTTCTGCAGGTGCAAGGCGGCTCGGTAATCGTCGACGTCAGCGGCGAAGCTCCGCAGGTCAATACCACAGACGCGACCCTGGGAAACAATTTCAATGCTCGCCAGCTTATCGACCTGCCCTCGGAAGGTCGCGATCCCGCGGCCATTCTGAGCCTGCAACCGGGCGTCGTCTACATCGGCAGCGAAACCACGAATCAACAGAACAACGACAGCCGCGGTGGCGCCGTCAACGGCGCGCGCAGCGATCAGAGCAACATTACCCTCGATGGTCTGGACGATAACGACCAGCTGGAAGGCTACGCATTCCAGGGCGCGATGCGCGCCACGCTCGATTCCCTGCAGGAGTTTCGCGTGACCACCAGCAATTACGACGCGGCGTCCGGACGCTCGTCGGGTGCGCAAGTCAATCTGGTGACCAAGAGCGGCACCAACAACTTCCACGGCACGCTGTATGAATATCACCGCCCGACTTTCGATGTAGCCAACGACTATTTCAATAAAGAGTCACAGATCATTGAGGGAGCTCCCAATCGCCCGCAGCACATTCTCAGGAACACATTCGGCGGAACGTTTGGAGGGCCCATCCAGAAAGATCGTCTATTTTTCTTCGCTGCCTATGAGGGCCAGCGCACCGCCGACCAGGTGCCAACCAACCGTGTGATTCCGACCGCGACCCTCGCCGAGGGTGAACTGAAATACCTGTGCGATCCCGGCCCAAATTGTACCGATGGCTACACCGTGGGCAATCTTCTCTCGGTCGCAAGCAATCCTTTGTTCTCGCCCGAGCTGGTAGCTACCCTAAGTCCGGCTGGCGTGGCATCGCTGGACCAGGGCTGCACCTCGAACGGAACCTGCCCGCTGGGCCCCGGACCGAATCCACTCATCGCCAACATCAATGGCGGCAACCCCGATGCGTTGTTCTACGCGCACTATCCGCAGCCCAACTGCCCCAGTTGCGGCAATGCAACCAACGGCAGCGGTGACCTCCTGAACACATCCGGCTACACCTTTCCGGGCAACAATCCGACCAGCCTCAACACCTACATTCTTAAGCTGGACTACAAAATCACGGCGGACGGAAACCAGTCGCTCTTTATCCGCGGCAACTTGCAGAACGACCGTGAGGCATTCCCACCTCAGTTCCCCGGCCTGCCTCCCGACTATGTCCAAACCAACAACAGCAAGGGCCTGGCCGGCGGTTACACCTATATCATCCGCAACAATTTGATCAACAACTTCCGCTATGCCTTTATCCGGCAGGGAATCGGGAAAAGCGGCATCAACACTCAGGATTTCGTGACTCTCCGCGGTCTCGACGATACCCAGGCTCTCAATCCCACCGATACGCCAACCATCCTTACCAATGTTCCGGTCAACAATTTCATCGACGACCTTTCGTGGACTGAAGGTACGCACACGATTGAAGTGGGAACAAACTGGCGCGTCATCCACAACAACCGCCAGTCCGACGCCGAGAACATTTCGTATGGTTATGCCAACGCCGAATGGATGAATCCGACCTCCCTGCCGGGTTCAGGGTCGAGTCTGGATCCATCGTTGAACTCGAGCTTTCCGGCGGTCGACACTGGCTTTGACTTTTCCTACAGTTTTGCCGCCACGCAGGTGGCGGGTTTGATCAGCCAGGTCTACACCGTAGCTAACCAGGACAAGAATGGAGTCGCGATTCCAAATGGCCAGCTGGTCCCGCGCCAGTTCCACAATTTTGAAGGCGAAATGTACCTGCAGGATAAGTGGAACGCCACGCCCAACCTGGTCGTCACCTACGGCCTACGCTACTCACTCCTGCAACCGCCCTATGAGGCAAACGGCAATCAGGTCGCACCCACCGTCGATATGCATCAGTGGTTCGAAAATCGTATCACCAACATGTACCAGGGCGCGGTGGTGCAACCCGACTTGACCTTCAATCTGGCCGGGCAGGCCAACGGCGGCAAGCCCTATTGGGCCTGGGATTACAAGAACCTGGCGCCTCGATTCGCGGTCGCCTATTCGCCGCACGCGGCCAGCGGATTCTGGCATAAAGTCTTCGGCGATACCGGCAAGAGTTCCCTGCGTGCCGGCTATGGTCTGTACTTCGATCACTTCGGGGAAGGCGTTGTCAACACGTTCGACCGGCAAGGTTCGTGGGGCTTGACCACCACAATCAGCAACCCGGCGGGTGTGGTGACGGTGGACAACTCGCCGCGCTACACGGGACTGGTGGGAGCGAACAATCTTCCGGCTGGTCAAATTTCCCCGGTACCCCATGGCTTCCCCTACACGCCCTCGAACAACCCTGATACGTACGGGTTGGCGATTGCTTGGGGCATCGACAACCATCTGCGAACCTCATATTCGCACGTAGTGGATCTGTCACTGACGCGCGACCTGGGACACAGCTTCGTGCTGGAAGCCACCTACACCGGACGCTATGCGCACCACTTGCTGCAGGAAATCGACTTGTCGGAACCGCTCGATCTGGTCGATCCGGGAAGCAAGACCGACTACTTTGCAGCCGCACAAGCGTTGTCAAAACAAGCCTATGCCGGCACCCCAATCACCAGCGTGCAGAAGATACCCTACTGGGAGAACATGTTCCCGCAGGCTGCCGGAGCCAACCTTCTTTCCGGAGGGTCCGCCACTAACGGAACCTTCGGGACGATTCCGTGTTCCCCGCCCGGCACGTACACGACTGGCGAATCGCTCAGCGCCACTCAGAATATTTATGACGAATATGCCTGCTTTGTGGCCAATGAGACCACTGCTCTGGAGATTATGGACGCGTTCTGCTATCCGGCCTGCGCCGGGAACGGCACGCCGTTCCAGTACTATCAGGACCAGTTCTCCTCGCTCTACGGCTGGCAAACCCGCGGCAACAGCAACTACAACGGCCTGCAGATTTCTCTGCGTCACGCCATGGCCGCAGGTTTGCAGTTTGATTTCAACTACGTGTACTCCAAATCGATTGATGTCGGCTCAAACGCCGAGCGCGTGAACGGCTTTGAGTCGTCCGGCCTGGCTTTCAACAGCCAGGTGATCAACGCCTTTTCGCCCGACCTGTGGCGCGCCCCTTCCGATTTCGACACCACTCATCAGCTCAACGCCAATTGGGTGTGGGACCTGCCCTACGGCCGGGGACGCCATTGGGGAAGCAGCACCAAGGGCTTGATGAACGGCGTCTTCGGAGGATGGGGCTTCAACGGCCTGTATCGCTGGACCAGCGGATTCCCCTTCTCGGTGGAAGCTGGCTCGGGGTACTCTACGGACTTTGAGCTTCAAGGATCTTCCATCCTGACCGGTACCAGGCCCTCGACTGGTGTGTTCAACACTCCAAACGGCCCCAGCGTTTTCCAGAATCCGCAAAGCATCACCTGCGAATGTGGAGCGCCGCCGCTTGCAAACCCGAATGCCAATGCGGGCGCACAGTTCCGCGCCACCTATGAGGGTGAGGCCGGGCAGCGCAATAACTTCCGTGGCCCCGGCTATTTCGGAATCGACGCCGGCCTCTCCAAAACGTGGGACGTCCGCGAAGGCAAGACCGTACGCTTCGCATGGGAAGTGTTCAATGTTACTAACTCCGTCCGCTTCGATGCCGCGGGTTCTCTGATCGGGGAAAGTCTCGTGAACATCACCGGCTTCGGTCTGTTCAATACAGAATTAACCCAACCCCGCGTGATGCAGTACTCGCTCCGGTTTTCCTTCTAAGGCTCGGGAAGTCTCTCTTACTCCATGGGACGGCGAAAGCCGTCCCTGTTTTTTCTTTCAAGGAATATCGGGAATCTTAGACTGAAGAGATCTGAGCGCCAGCCCTAGCCCAGCGGCGAATCGCTCATGCGGAAGCGGGTGCGGACATGTTCGGAAATCAATTCGATGGCGGGGCGATTCTGCACCGGATCTTCCTGTGCCAGATACTTCATGGCCTCTACCAACAGCCGCTGCCCGTCTACGTAACGCGGATCTGAGGTTCGCTCCCGGCGCTTGTTGCCCAGCTTAGGCGGGACTGTAATCGTAAAAACCTTGGCCATGAATGAACTCAACTGAATGAACCCAACTCTAGGTTCGGTCAGTATATCGTCCCGCTGTGCAAAACTCAGCACATTTCTTACTCTTTCGATTCAACGACTTAACCGTGCGGAGAAATTGTCTGCGTCTTGCTTGTGGTCTTCAGCTTGAAAACCTCGTCGGGAATTTTCTTTCCGTTCACTTGAATCGACGAGTACTTCGCGAGGCGGTAATCCTGCTGCGGCGTAAAAAACTGCTGCTGCACCGAGATCCCCTTGTCGAGATCAATCCACAGTAGAATTCGACTGTAGGTATTGCGTACCTTCTCAGATTTCGGTACAAGCTGCAGCTTCGCCGTGGCCACGCCGTCGACCTTCTCCGAGCCAGCATAAGTCACGTCGAAGGCCTTCACCAGATCCTGACCGCTGCCGCCAAAGCCGAGCACTACGTAGCTCTCAAAGTCGGAGCGATTCTTGCCCAAATCGTATACCGTCAACTGGTCGATCTTGGGCTGATACATGCGGACTTTACCCTCGCTGAAAAGCACATACTTGGGCTCGGGTTTCTGCGTCTTGAGGCTGTTGCCATCCATCTTGACGTCAGCCATCATCTCGATTTCTTTTTCTTTCCCGGTGCGGCGGTAATAGATCGTGCCGGTTTGCACGTCGTCGACTTCATCGATCACTTTTGTGTAAGTGTCCCACTCAAACTCGGCCTGCGTGCTGCGAAAACTGACCGCTGCCGCGTCCATTTTTTTCAGCACTTCTGCGAGCGGGTCGGCAGGCGCTTGCGGAAGCAAGTGCAGAATCGTCCAGGCAAACCCGATCGGCAGAAAGAGAGAGAAGGTCTTCATTCCGTCAGTCTCGCTTGGCCAGCACTTTGTAACTCTGTAGTTGTCCCTTGTGGTCGGAGACGGTTTCATAGCTCACAATCGAAACCGCACCCGAAATAGGCTCGATAATGCGCAGCAGTTGTTCGCGCACTGCCTGGTCATCGCCCGGCGAAATGGCGCTGGCCGCAACCTGGTAGTAAAGATGGCCCTGGGCATCCGCGCTCACGACCACATCAGTCGGATGCGGGTTGCGCGAAATGGGTTTATCGTTGAAATTGATCACGCGCGGCGAGAAAAGTACAAACAGAATAATCAGCGCCACCATGATGTCGTAATGAAGCGTCCCCCGCTCGTATTGCCACAGAATGTATCCGCGAATTGTCCGCCAGATGCCGTTCATGGGCAGGGGCGCGCTGGGCGCGGCAGTCGTGAGTTCTGCTCTCTGCAAGTGTACTAGCTCCTGGCTTCTAAAGCTCCTAGCTTTGTCATTCCGAACCGGGCTGAAAGCCAGGTGAGGAACCTGCTGTACCCCCGGCGGCACCGAAGCAATCGCCCTCAAAACTTCCTAGCCGTAATCCTTTCGGCCCCAATATACGGCCGCAGCGCCTCAGGAATCACCACACTCCCATCGGCCTGCTGGTAGTTCTCCACAATCGCAACCCAGGTTCGCCCCACGGCCAGCCCGCTGCCGTTCAGCGTGTGCACGAATTCCGTCTTATTCTTGCCTTCCGGGCGATAGCGAATGTTAGCCCGCCGCGCCTGATACGCTTCGAAATTCGAGCACGAAGAAATTTCCCGAAAAAGTTGTTGCCCG
>Ga0210389_10000273_pt1 | contig 52426 bp, 46 predicted proteins | sample IncBWH28OmetaG_FD_160127 | JGI IMG/M metagenome (GOLD analysis project Ga0210389, IMG submission 160127) | Forest soil microbial communities from Barre Woods Harvard Forest LTER site, Petersham, Massachusetts, United States - Inc-BW-H-28-O ... | reverse complement strand
AGGAAGTTTCATGTCGGCCTTATCAGCTGCAAAACCATATAAAGGTCTGGGGATGGAAGGAGCTGTGGCGAAATGGTATGCGTCCCTCACCAGGAAATCGCTGGATGACTTTCAGGCGCTGGCGCGGCGCATCAGCGAACAGATTCCGCCCCAAAGTAGCGTGCTCGAAGTCGCCCCCGGGCCCGGATATCTCGCCATGGAACTGGCCAAGCTCGGTAACTATCGAATCAAGGGATTAGACATCAGCGAAACGTTCGTGGAGATAGCCCGCGCGAATGCCCAGCAAGCCAATCTAGAAATCGATTTTCGCCGCGGTAACGCCTCCGCCATGCCGTTCCGGGAGGCAAAGTTCGACTTTCTCCTTTGTCGGGCGGCCTTCAAGAATTTTAGTGATCCCCAGGGCGCCCTCGATGAAATGTACCGCGTACTTAAGCCCGGTGGACAAGCGCTGATTATCGATCTGCGGCGGGATGCGTCTGTCGAATCGATCAATCAGGCTGTAAATGAGATGAGCGTCGGCGCCGTCAACGGGATCATTACCAAGATGACGTTTCGGTTCATGCTTCTCAAACGCGCCTACACAAAAAGGCAATTTGAAGAGTTGATTTCGAAGACGAAGTTTTTGAACCCGGAGATTCGTGAGAACTTAATAGGGCTGGAGATATTGCTCTCCAAAGATCGCATGGCGTTTTAGTCGCGTTACACTAGCATAGAAAGGAACTATCTCACTCTATGTCGAAACAAGAAGAAGCGGGTCTTATCCTCAAACTTTACGAACTGCGCCGCGAAGAAACAATGCGCAAAGCGCGCGACTGGTACTTTCGCGAGTTCAATCCACAATCGATGACAGATTTCAATAACGCCATAATGGGTGAGCACAGTGGTCATTTGCGTATGGTCGTAACCTATTGGGACATGGCGGCGGCGCTCGTGAACAACGGAGCCATCAGCCTGGAGCTCTTCAATGACAGCAATGGCGAACATCTCGGCGTCTTTTCCAAAATTGAGCCGCTGCTCCCTGAAATCCGGGCTGGGGTTGGACCGCAATTCGCCGCGAACCTTGAAAAGCTGGTCGACGCCACGCCCGATGGGCGGAAACGAATTACGGCGATTCGCGAACGCTTTAGCGCGATCATGGCCCAGCTTGCAGCCAGGCAGGCGAAGTCCGCGCAGCAAAGTTAAATTAGGGACAGTGCACTCAAATACCGGTTTTCACGGGGTGGAAATCGGTATTTGAGTGCACTGTCCCTAATTTTTCTTCTGACAGCATGGCCTTCTTCCGATTCTTGGCTTCGTACATCCGCCGATCCGCCTCCGACAGCAGCGCGTCGGGATCCTGTCCGTCTGACGGAAAAGAAGCCAGGCCGATGCTCATGGACATCAGGTTCTCTCCGCACACGTTGTAGCCGGCTCTTTGGACAACTCTCGAAAATCGATCGGCGTGTTGCGCGAAAATATCCGGCCGCAGCCCTGGCATGATGAGCACAAATTCGTCTCCGCCCAACCGCGCCACATAATCGCCTCCCCGGCAAACCGAACGCATCCCGCTCGCTACGGCCCGTAGCACGTCGTTTCCCTTGGCATGCCCGAAGCGGTCGTTGATTTGCTTGAAGCCGTCGAGGTCGCAAACTACAACCGAAACCTCGGATTTCTCCCGCGCTGCTCGAGAAAGCTCGCGTTGCAGCTCGATAAACAGCGACCGCGCATTCGGAAGACCGGTCAGGTAGTCGGTGGTGGCGGAGCTCTCGGCGCGGCGATAGCGCAAAGCCTGTTCGATGGAATTCCCGACTTTTTGGCTTACCGCCTGCAGCACCCGCAGATGCTCGTTGTTGTAAATGTCCGGGTCGCTGTGATAGACCGTCAGCACGCCGATCCCGCTCGCTTGTCCATCGAGAGGGACAGCCAGCGCCGAATGCAAGTGGCATTGCAGTTTGGAGTCGGACCGGTAGGAGAGTTCCACCGATGGATTCCCATTGACGATCGGCTTGTGATTCTGCGCCACCCAGCCGGACAAGCCGCCGCCTACCGGCAATTCCGTGGGCAAGAACATTCCGCTGCCTTCTCCGCTGGCGTGAATCGGAGCCAGCGTGTCGCCCCGCCGCATATAGAAGATGATGGCGTCAAATGGAACGATCAGCCGCAGCCGGTCCGTCACCAGCGCGAGCGTCTCATTCAGGGTCAGCGAGCTTCCCAGGTCGGTTGTCAGCTCTCGCAGGACTTGCTCCTCCAAGCGGGCCGATGCGATCGGCTCCAGAAAACCGTCGCTGTTCGGATCTGTGCCGTTGCGTGTCGCCGCCGCCAGATTTTGCAGGCCCGTGGCCGGCGCGAGACATCGTTCCACTTTCTCACCGGTCGAAAGTGGCGTTTGCCCGATCAATGCGGCTTGCGCTACGTCGTCCAAGTCGAGGTAACGGCGCTCCAGAACTTCCACTATTTTTGGATCGAAGCTTTTCCCGGATTCTGCGCGGACCTTTTCCATCGCTTCCTGCAAACCAAGGGCCCGCCGATAGGGCCGATCCGAAGCTAGCGCGTCCAGATAATCCACCGCGGCAAGAATTCGCGCTCCAACTGGTATCGCTGGCCCGGCCAGGCCGTCCGGGTAGCCGGTCCCGTCCCATTTTTCGTGGTGCGACCGGATAATCGGTACCGCCGGATACGGCAGTTTCATCCGGCCCACGATTTCCGACCCCACGATGGGATGGATCTTCATCTTCTCGAACTCTTCGGGCGTCAGTTTGCCGGGCTTGGAGATGATGTGTTCCGGTATGGCCAGCTTCCCCACGTCGTGCAGGAGTGCGGCCGTGCAGAGCCCCTGCAGTTGAAGCTTGTCGAGCTCCAGCTCCTTACCGATCTCCAGGGCATACACTTGCACTCGCCGCAAATGCATTTCCGTGGTCTGGTCCTTGGCTTCGATTGCCACCGCCAGGGCTTCAATGGTGCGCAGGTGCACAGCCGCCATCTCGTCGACGTGTTCCTGCTCACGTTGCCTCGCCTCGTTGTACATGCGATAGCCTCGCTCGATGACAAACAGAATCGGCAGAGCCACCACAGCTGATGGAACCCCGGTTTCCCGGCTGGTGCTGTCAATCATGCAGGCCATGTAGCCGGCCGCCACGAACCATGGAAGCAGCGAATAAAGGCGCTTGCGATAGAACGATTTCAACGAGGTCGTCGGGTCGCGCAGGATGGCCGACGCGATGGCGTAATGGAAAAAGAAAACCAGTGAGCTGGCCAGCAAAATGGCCGGAAAGATTGGATTCAGGCGGTGGCCTGGCGCCAGGTGGTAGGCATTATACGCCGCCGCGATGCTGGTCGCGACGCTGCCCATCGTGAAGATCAGCTCGCCGACTTTTACCTTGAATTTTGCCTGGCGGAGTTCACTCAGCAGCGTGGCGATGCATCCGATGAATAGAACTTCCGGTAAACTTAGCTCCACGATTCCGAGCAGGACTAAGAGAAATCCAGTGGGAAACCCGCCCAGGTTGATCGGTATCCTCAGGTTCAGCCAGGAAGTGCATACTGCAGCCGCCAGGTAAAGCAGGAACAGGGGAATGTTCTGTGGCCGGAACTGCGCGGCATTCAGGAAAAACACCGTGGCTCCCACCAGGGTGATTCCTAAAACGTAGATCCTCGCGTTGCTCCTGAGCTGTCTCATCGGGTCAGAGATCCAACCGTTTAAGGCATCTCATCGTCCAATACCGCGCCGACAGATAGACTTATAGCTAATTCTATGGAGGAAAGTGACTTATTGGAAAAAGATCAGCTTGGAATTAGGCGTCGAAAAATCGACGGAGGGGACAAACTGTCCGCCGCGAGGTACCTATTTTGTCTATGAGTGGCGCAGGCCCTCCGGCCTGCGAATTACACCAACTTACACACCCACCCGCTCGAGGCATCCGAATACCAGAAGACCCCTTTCCACAGATCCAGCCCGTGATCTCCGGGTCTTCCTTGGTCAACTGGATTTTCGCCGGCGGCCGGCCGTCTTTGGGATCCAGCTTGTAGATCGCGCGATCGATGGTCTCCGCCACCCACAGATAGCCGTTGTCCCACCCGAGCCGATGCGTACGAATCCCCGGCCCCGAATGCTCCGGATTACCGCGCCCGTCTGATCGAACGACGCCAGCGTCTTTCCGGTCTTGGTCGTTCCAACGCACTTTGAAAACTTTGTTGGGATCCACCTGGTCGAGAATCCGAAGCCCGTCGGAGGCGGCCTGCAGATCATTGGGCTCTTTGCCCGGCGCCTTAAATGCTTTTTCCACGCGCTTGGGAACGATCGGTAGTTTCTGCTTGTTTTCGATCGTCGCCGCTCCGAGACGCGATAGCAATGCCGCCGTGCTGGCCGCGACACCGATTACGTTTCCAATCGGGTGGCACACCTCTAAAATCCCGGGATACCTCGGTCGCGTGAGCCTACCGAAATATCACGGTTTTACGGCGTTGGTAGTTTTATCCAGCGTGGCGGCGCGCTTTTTGCCGCCTCAAACTAGTGGTCTCGGTGTCACGGTGGGACAAAATGGAGGCGTCTTCCGGATTGACCACGATGAGAAGTTTAACCAGACTACACACGTGCAGTATAAACGGGGCGAGCGAGGACCCTGGATCGGCTTCAACTGGCGGTATGATAAGGTCTCGTAGCTGGAGCGGTACCATTCGCGGTCGACACAAACGCTCCGGTAGATCTCACCGGCCTGACTGGCGATCAGCAACTACAAGCTGGACTGTTCTGCGGCAGCCAAGTTCCGACGCTGACATCCTCGCTCACTAGTTGCGCGCCATCGCGGTACGGTTCAACTTTAGTCCAAATACCCGCGCCCGGAACTGAAAATAATGACCGCCGCGGATTCAATCCCGGAACCTCTTTGACCTCGCCGCCGGCGAAGATGACCTCTTTCATGGAACTCGTTATAATTCAGCGGGACGCATTACGTAACGCCTCGCGCAATTAGCGCTGAGATCGGTTTTCACTTCTAGGAGGTTGCTGAAAAAGTTGTCCAATAGCTCATGTTGGCAGGTCGGGGACTTGCCCCACAACTGCAGACCCTTGACTTACATGCCCACGTGGTGCAGGTCTCTGACCTGTGAGCGGCTTTTTCAGCAATCCCTTAGTGCCACCATGTTAGCCGGGCCTATTTTCGCGCCGAGGTCTCTACCGGCGCCCAAGTTTCGTCCGGGTCGTAGGCTGGGTACGCACCGGCGATCGCGGGCGTTTTTGGTCCAAGATCCTTCTGGTAGACGATCCCCGCTTTGTCCACTATAAAGGTCATTATTCCCGTGGACCTGTAATCGGAGGGCCACGCGATCAAGGCGAATCCCATAGTCATCAAGCCATCGGCGACGTAACTCATCTCGCCTCCGGAAGCGTGCGGCCCCTGAGCCGTCAAGATCTTGAAGTAGTACCCATGATAGGGATCGTGCCTCTGAGTATATCCCTCGGCGAATGCTTTGGCGATGGTGTCACCAATCGGGCTTTCGTTGTTGGCGCCGCCGCTAGGCCAGTACAATCCATCATGCTTCCCGGGCGAGCTGATGATTTTTGGAGCGTAATGAAGAACTCCGCTTCCAGTCCAATCTTCTACGGCGTAGTCATTCTGAGCCTCGACGTAGCCTCGGCAGACCTCTATCGCGTCCAGTTCATTGCCGCCGATCCGTCGCATCAGAATTTCTTGCTTGCCTTGTTCCACGTCGAAATACCATTGGCCGTTTGCCTGCACGATTGGGATCGGAAGCGGCCAGTCGTCCTTGCCGACCAGGAGAGTCTTGGCGTTGTGGTCTTTGGGGTCCGTGACCAGTTTCATCTTTGCGGCCGCGCGTGAGGCAAAGGTCTGCCGGATTTTTTGATCGGCGACCGGATCACTGGTCGTCAGAATTTCCTTCGAAGCGGGTCCCAGGATGGCGATCAGAGCGGTCACGTCGTCGTCCTTCGCTGCACTAACGAGTCCTTTGGCCGCGGCATCGGCCGAAGGGAAGCCTCGACCATCGGGAGTTGCGGCATCGATGGGAATGGCCGCCAGCAGGGTGCTTGCGATAGTCAACGCAATAATACTGAAGAAACGCATATTCAAGGCCTCCTATCTGCGGCGGCCACCGCCCCTGCGGGCTCCGCCTCCACTCGAGAAACCGCGGTTGCTGTTCATGCGGGCGGCGTTACCGCCTTGGTTCATTCCCCCGAACGCGCCGCCGCCGCGGCTCCCGCCTGACCCCGCGCCGCCCACGGCCCGATTTCCGACGCGGTCACCGCCGCCGGAAGGTTTGAAGTTTCCCTGCCCAGCCTGCCCGCCTGCGGGGCGTTGTGCGGGATTGCCCTGACTTGGCCGGAAGGCGTTCCCGCCGGCTGGTCCCTGGCCTGGTCGCACCGCATTGCCGCCGGCTTGTCCGAGATTGCCTTGACCCGGCCTCGCGGTGTTGCCTGGGCGTTGAGCAACATTACCAAGGCGCTGTTGAGTCTGGGCCGCGGTCGGGCGTGCAGTAACGTTACCGCGCGCACCGTTGAATTGATTCGCCACGTTCCTGTTGTTGTACGGAACTCCACCGCGGTGGACCGGATTGTGAACCCAGTTGTTGCCGTTGGCCACATTCACGCGATTAAAGTTGTTGCTCCTGATGAAGTTGTTGTTAATAACAACGTTGTTGCGACCCCATCCGCAACCCCAACCCCAGCCTCCCCAGCCCCCGCTCCAGATTGCACCCACAGCTACGCCGACGCCAAACGAGATGGCGCTGGCGGCGATGATGGCGCCGGTGGATGGAACTGGCGGATAGTATATAGGCGGATAAGGATAGTAGGCCGGCGGGCCCCACACCGCTACCGGATTATACACAGGCACGTAAACTACCTCCGGGTTGGCCGGGACGATCTCGATGTAGGAATTTCCTCCTTGCGTGCTCGTGGTTACCTGTTGCTCCTTGTTCGATTGCAGCGCGCCCGCGCTCTGCGCTTTCTGGCGCATGCGCTGCACAGCTTGCATGACGCCTTCCTGTTGCGCCAGGAAAGTATTGCCAAGATCCGATGTCCAGGTGATGTCCTGATTCAGACGCTTGAGCAGATCGGGAAGCACTACCAGCGCTTGCACACTGGCATCCCAGCTTTGTTTCGCCGCTGCGTCGACGAGCGCCTTTCCCTGCAGGCTTGAGTTTTGAGTGAGCCAACGCTCTGCCTCCACGATTTCAAGTGGATAAGTGGAGGCGACCAGCACCTGGCTCAGAATCGGATCCGGATACAAAGCGATCGGAGCAACCAGACTGTCCAGTTGATCCGGAGTGAGTATTTGTTGTGGTGCCCCCTGCGGTGCGCCTCCAGGCATCTGCTGGTTAGGCGGCGGTTGCTGCTCGGCAAGCACATAGTTATTCGGAGTAATGAGCAACTCAACGCACAGGACGGCCAAAGAGCCTTTGATTGTCATATTAGGACCTCATGGCATGCCACTGTCGGAGATTGCACGGACGGTGATGGTGGCGCAATAAAATCTAAGGAAAAAAAGAAAAGCTCAGGGCGCGGCGCGGCATCGAACGGTTTTGGGGCAGAAAGTAGGATTTAAATGAGCATACTTACCGAAGTCAGCAAGATATTCGAGAGCACCGCGAGCGACGGGCAACATCAGAACCTGATGGCCGAAGCAGTGACGATGCTCACCAGCCGTGAAGGGGGACTAAACGCGCTCAAGCAAAACTTCGAGCAAAACGGGCTGGGGCACATAATCTCATCCTGGATCGGAAACGGGGAGAATGCAGCCATTGCGCCCGAGCAGATCAAGTCGGTGCTAGGGAGTGACTGCGTTGCGAATCTGGCCACAAAAGCAGGGATTTCACCAGAAACCGCGACTCAGTATTTAACCAAAAGCCTTCCGCATCTGGTGGATGCCTTGACCCCGAACGGCAAGATCGGCGGAGCCAATGACCTGCTCTCCCGGGGTAAGGAGATTGTCGCCGCGTTCGCTTCCAAGAAGGACGGGTAGCGCTAATCACCGAATCGGCCAGCGCGCATTAAACGCAGACTTTAGCAATTACTAACAAGGAGAACAGGATGGATCGTTTTGAAGAATTGAAACAGAAATATGCGAGCGTGTTCGCAATTGTTCAACAGCAAGGCGTTCGCTTGGCGCAACTGCACGTGCAAGACAACAAGCTGTTCATGCGAGGCGCCGCGCCTTCGGAAGCGATCAAGAATGCGCTATGGAACCAAATCAAGGCCGTCAACCCAGCCTACGATGACATAACCGCCGATATCACGGTTGATGCATCCTTGCCGCAGCCGTCTGCTGCCAGGCCTCAGCGAGTCTACACAGTCAAGCCCGGAGATTCTTTATCCAAGATCGCTAAGGACTTCTACGGCAATGCGAACGATTACATGCGGATTTTCGAGGCTAATAAGGATAAACTCAACGATCCGAATAAGATCCAGGCCGGCCAGGAACTCTTAATTCCGATTAGTCGTTGATCGAGGACGCGTTGATACAGGAGGCCGTCAGGCGTGCGCTGAAGCTGAAAATATGGCTGGGTGTGATCTTATTCGGGACAGCTTTTTCACAACCGTCTTCCCAGCAGACAGAACAGCCGCAAGGGGAATTCTGTGGCCTGGGAGGCGCACATGAGTGCCGTTGCTTGCTTCGCACCCAGCTTTTGCAAGAGGAACACCAAGCGGCTTGCGAACAGAAATTTGATCGTTCTAACAGCAAGCAACACAAACAGTGGCTGCAGTGTGTGGGAGAAGAGCCGGTACATTGTGACGTTGTCTTGAATTCGGTGCACTATGCGCACCCTTGGATTGAAGACGCGAATAGCCATGAATGGATGGATGGGCGCTGCACGGTAGCTTGTAAGAAACATCATTGCAAGTGCGACGACGGTCCAGTCTGCAGAGACGTTCGATGACTTTATTAACAGCTCGGCCAGCCGCATCCCCAACCAGCCCCGTTCTCTAAGCCGCACCGCACCGTTATTCATCAAACATTGTGGGAGCCAGCCGGTCGTAGCTGACTTTCGCGAAGAGCACGCGGTTCGGGTTCGCAGGAAACTGAAATGCAATCGACCGTGGCTGTTCCTCGCGAAAGTCATCCGTGAGTCGCTACTCCATCCGGCGACTTACAAGCACGGTCGCGACGGCTCCCGATCAATACACTACTGGCACGACGAAAAAACAGAGGCCCTGGATTGTTAAGGAAAAGTTGGAATTCAGACGGAGTGATGGCTGTGCGTCACCAATCGGTAGCGCGCAAGCAGCAGAATCGCTCCGAGCGTTGACATTATGAACCCAGCTCTTTGGCCTGGTCCATATAAGCCCACTACCCTACCGAGAAACCGATAAACAGCATCCACAGGACCGTGAACATTGCTAGCTCCCAGATCGTCGCGAGGTTGGCCGGCCTTGCTTAATGTGCCGGCGCTGGAAAGTTTTTGAGATTGCTCAACCTTCGTTGCATCAACGACACTGAGGTCAGTGGGTGAAATATGGCAGCTTCTGTGTTTTCACCGCTCTACAATCTGCTCGATTCCTGCAGCATTAACGAGATCGCAGGTCGTCTCGGCGAACCTGGACAAGCGGTGTCGCGACGCCTGGAATCGTCCACTGCATCCCTGATCAGTTGCTTGGCCGCTCGATCCAGTGATCCCCATTCAATGAGCCAAATCTTCGATCTCGTCACGCATGCACCAACAGAGATCAATGTATCGAACTTAACGAGCGCCGTCCTCAGTTCTGGGGAAGCATCGGCGTTCACCTCTTCACTTCTTGACTCAGGCAAGAAATTTCTATCCCTCGCTTTCGGTACCAACGAGTCCTCGATCTTGGATGCAATAGGCAGATCGGCAGGTTTACGACGCAGCTCGGCAACGAGCTTGGCCGGCATAGCCGCGACGCTGCTGATGACTGCACTGGGTCGCCTGGTGCGCAGCGATCGTTTGACCCAAGGGCAACTCGGCAGCAAACTTGTCTATGAAAGCGCTGGAATCCAGAACTTGCTGCCGGCTGAGATGCAATACCGCTTCGAGCGGCCGGCACCGGCTGAAGCGTCATCCGACTTAAATTCAAGGCCTCTCTCCATCAGCACCTTGCCGGAGCCGCGGCCCTCCTTACGGGCCTGGTTATGGATCCTCGGCGTGCTGTTGCTGGTCCCGCTCCTCTTATGGTTGTTCAACAGGGAGCATGTGCGCCAGGTGTCGCAAGCTACACAGGCGGCCACGGAGCGCTCAAGACTCGGCGCGGCGGACTTGGGCGAGGTCGTTGTTCGAACGTTGCCGGGCAACGTTGATTTGAATATTCCACAACTGGGCGTAGAGTCACGGCTGCTGGCGTTTATCGGAGATCCATCCAAGAATGTCGATGAGGTCACGTGGTTTGATTTCGACCGTGTCTTGTTCAACACGGACTCCGCGCAACTTCGCCCTGAGTCTCAAGAACAACTGCGAAATATCGCAGCCATCCTTACGGCCTACCCGGACGTACACATAAAGATTGGTGGTTATACCGACAACACGGGCGATTCCCAATCCAATCTCAAGCTTTCGCACGACCGAGCGGACGGTGTGGTCGCCAAACTCATTAGGCTTGGTATCGAGCCTGATCGTCTCGAATCCCAGGGGTATGGCGACGAGCATCCGGTGGCAGACAATTCCACGGAAGAAGGCCGTGCAGGGAACTGGCGTATCTCCAAGCATGTGGCCCAAAAGTAAGTGCCAGCAGGGAGGGCAGAAGAAAGCAGCAAAGGAAAACAATGTTATGTCTCACGAGAAGGTAGTCGCAGTCTATGATACAGCGGCCCATGCCGAAGCCGCAGTCGAGATATTGAAATCCGCTGGCTACTCTGCCCACGACATCAGTATTACTCGGAACGGGAACGACGAGCCGACAGCGGAGTTGAGTGAACCGGGTTTCTGGCACCGTTTGTTCGGCCGCTATATCTCACTTCGTGAGACTTCTGCAAACGGCCAGACTATTGTCCGGGGCGGTACCGTTGTCACCGTACGCGTGCCGGAGTCGGAAGTTCCTAAGGTCATTGAGATATTGGACGCCTGCCAACCGGTCGACGTCCGGGATCGCGCCCGGACGCATGGGTCCTCAGCCGCATTGCCCAAGGTGGTTGTACCACCTCCCACCTCAGCCGCGAATGTCAGCAAAGACGAGGAAGTGGTGCGTCTTGCCGAAGAGCAACTGATTGTCGCAAAGCGTCAGGTAGACGCCGGCATTACGCGGGTGCGGCGGTTCAGCGTAGAGAAACCGGTGGAAGCCAGTGTCACCTTACACGACGAGCATGTAGAGGTGATGAGAAGGGCGATTCCCGATCCCGACTACATGAAGGACATCGATTGGCGTGATGAGACCATTGAGGTGACGGAGACGACTGAGCAGCCGGTTCTGAACAAGATGGTACGCGTGACCGAAGAGGTGGTGGTCCGGAGGAAGGGTTCTGACCACATTGAGACCGTCCATGACACTGTTCGAAGGCAACAGTTGGAAGTCGAGAGGGTACCGGCCAAAACCACCAAGGAGTGAACGACTTGAAAATGCCGGCCCCCCCGAGAGTCAGAGGGCCGGAATTTGCGCCAGCTTGCTAGAAATTGGGTTCTATGTTGCAATTGGCGGCCAGGTTGCGCGCCTTTATCAGCGGAATAAACGGATTGTCGCTGAGTTTCACCAACCGCGACGGCTGCGCGCTAACCTGCTCGATGACCGGTGAGGCGCCCTTTATCAATGCTTCTGCCGGGACACGATAACCATTCCCGGTCGCACGGCTAACGTAGAAACCGGGCGTTTCCAGATCCTCCCAAGACACCTCAGGATGTGACGGGCTAGTCTTCCGTTCCGTTGTTTGCGTTTCCATTAGTAGAGTCTCCTTCTAGGAATTCCAAAGCCTCAAAGCCCTGGTTGAACCGCTCGTGTTGAGCCGCCAGGCAACCATTCGATTTACAGCTCTGTTCAGCCAAGCGGTACGTGCTAGAGATTCCGTTTTGGACTTCCGGACTCATTAAATTAGGACACGATCAGGTTACCCGACAGTCGGAGTGACCGGGCGCAAGGGGACGCGCTGGAACGTCCCCCCAGTGCCGAACTGTCTCGCATTACTTAGATTTTGCGGCGCGGTACCCGGCCTGCTTAGCCTCTTGCTCGGTCATGAACTTCCCTTGCTTGGTCGCTCCGTACCATTGGCCGCTCTTGTGATAAACGCCACTTTCAGTATTCACCCAGACTTTCCCGCTGGCCTTGGCGGCCGAGATGTCTGATGCTGAAACGGTAGTTGCCGGTGTAGACCTGGCGCTTTTCACGGTATCGGTAGGTGAGCTGGCAGACTTTTTCGCTTGCTTAGTCACCGCTCTCGTAGTGTCCTCAGTCTGGAAAGCGCGTAAGGGCGGTACAACCACAAGACCTATCACCGCCATCCCGATGGAAGCAATCTTGCTTAATTTCCGTAACGTCATAATCCCTCCTGAATCGGAAAGGGAGCCCTCGCTAGGCGCTCTTTTTCGTCCCAGCGCCGACTGGTAGATGATCGACATCGATCTGCTGGCGGCGAACCGTGTCGTGCACCGTTTGCGTACGATCCGAACCCTGCCTTCGAATTACCACCTCCTCGGTGATATGGGCCGTCTTGTTCACAACAGGCTCCTCGACGGTCTCGGTCACATCGATGGTCTTGTCCGACCAGTCTATATCCTTGACATAGTTAGGATCGGAAATCGCGCGGCGCATGACTTCCGCGTGTTCTTCGTGAAGCGTGATACTGGCTTCCACCGGCTTCTCGACGCTGAATCGCCGCACCCGGGTAAGTCCAGACTCGATCAAACGCTTGCCCACGTTTATTTGTTCTTCGGCCACTCGCAACATTTCGTCCCCTGTCAATTTGGAAGGAAGAGGAGCCTGGGGCGCAGCAACGGGGGCTCCCACCAGTCCGTAGGCTTTGGCCCGATCCAGGACGTCGACCGGTTTGTGGCTGTCCAACAGGCTGACCACCCGGGGAGCTTCTGACTCGGGCACACGAACCGATACGATGACAGATCCTTCCTTGAAGGATCGGCCAAGGACGGCCGCTTCGTGATGATCGAGGTCACGGCCGAAAAGACGTTGCCAAAGACCTGGCTCGTACAATCCGGCCTTGGCCGCTTCACCTTCGCTACGGATGACACTGATGTCGTCAGGACTAAAGCCTGTGGAGACCAGGCTCTTCAGGGCAGCGTTCGCACTCGCTTCCGTATCGTAAACTGCAACAACTTTTTCGTAAGACATATTAATCCTTTCTTCTTGGTGTTTCTAACTTTTTAAAGGCGCCGCCGAACCCGACTCGGAGGAACCTTCCGATACTCAGCCTACTTTTGTGTCACTCGCATGGATACCCGGCGATTCTTGGCGCGGCCTTCTTCAGTGGAGTTATCCGCCACAGGAAACTGATCGCCATATCCCTGCGCTTCCAGACGATCCGGGGAAATGCCGAGCGAGATCAAGTCTGCCATAACCCCGTTCGCCCGATCTTGCGAAAGGTTGAGATTGTGCTGCGGGTCACCGCTATTGTCGGTGTAGCCGCCAATCTTAATGTGCACATTCGGGTAAGCTTTGAGGATCTCCGCGATATTTCCCAATTGTTCTTGGGACTCGGGCCGCAGAGTAGCTGAATCGGTGTTGAACAAGAGCCGGTCGAAGTCGAACCAGGCTACCGGCTCGACTCCCTTGGACCGGTCTTGAATGAATGCGAGTAGCCGCGCTTCGACGCCGTTTGAGGGGATGTTCAAGGAAACACTGTCGGGAAGCCTTAGAATGATAAAGCGATTCACCTGCACGGAAGGGACTACTGGATGCCGGGCCCGATACCCCCAATAGAGAAACAGAGGAAGCAGGAGCGCTGGAATGAGCCACCACCAAGCTCGCGACCGTACGGTCGGCTCGGCAATCGTTCCGAGCGCAAGCGGCCGTGTACTGGGAGTTACTGTGGGGGCCGGGGCAGGCGAGGCGTTGAGCAGGTTGGAAACTCCCGCCGGCAAGAGGTCGCGGACCCCTTCGCCTTCCTGAACCAAGAGCCTACTGAGCCCCGCTGGGTTCATGTGATCGTCGCGTACCAGACGTCCTAGAGTTGTCAGCATCAACGGTGCGGCCATGCTCATTAAGCTAGATACGACACCCGATCGTAAACCCGTGGATCTTGCGACTATGTCGAAGATGGACGACTGATTGCCGCCGAAAGCGAGAGAAAGGAATTGCTTTCCAGAATCCAAAAGAGATGAGGCGCTTGCCGATGCGCGGCTGGGATCAGTGACAGCGCTCGTCAAATCGGCTGCATTCACATTCGAGGGGGCCTGCGAGACGAGTTTGAATAACTGACTCATCCAGGTCGAATCGCCAGCTTTGTTGGCAAGTCCCCCTAGGAGACAGGCGGTTGATGACTCGAGGCCTTGGGATACGGCCTCCCTTGGTTCGCCAAAACGCGATGCGATTTCGCCGATTGTGCGCGGATCGAAAGTACTGAATAGCGAACTGAAGATGGAGCTAGGCATAACAAAATAAAACCTCTCGTTTCTATGTGGGCCTGGTCCTCGTCCATGCGTCCAAAACGCTCTCGCAACGGGAGAGAGCTCACATGCTATGACCTGCTGTTGTTAGAGATTCCCAGTCCGTGGTTGGGGCTCTAATCTCGGGGTTGCTGGTGCCGATGAGATATCGACTATTTTGTGAATCAGTCAGACCGTGGAGGAATCTCCTTCTATGTCTATGGAATCTCAGTACTTCCGGGGAAGTCTTTGAAGAGGGTGAAGGGACGCTGGATATGAACGCTGTGAGGACAACTTTGCTGTTGGGTCTACTGAGCGGCCTCTTGATTGTCGGCGGCGGCGCGATTGCGGGAGAGCGGGGATTGGCCTACGGTTTGGTTATGGCGGTAGCGATGAACTTCTTCAGCTACTTCTTTTCAGAAAAAATGGCTCTGCTGTCGGCCCGCGCGCAGCGTGTTAGCGAAAATGAGTACCCGGAGATCTACGCGCGACTCGCGCCCATCGTCGGAGCGTTGGCGGAGCGGTTGGGGATACCGATGCCGAAGCTCTGGGTGACGCCAGACTTATCGCCCAATGCCTTCGCCACCGGACGGAACCCGAAACACGCTTCGGTTGCTGTTACCTCTGGAATTCTGCAGCTAATGAAAGAAGACGAACTAACGGCGGTGCTGGCGCACGAACTAGGGCATGTAAAGAACAGGGATATTTTGATCAGTTCGATTGCCGCGACCCTAGCCTCGGCAATTACTTATCTGGCACGTATGGCAATGTGGTTCGGCGGCGGGCGCAGAGACGACGGACGCCGGGACCGCAGCCCGGTCGGCGGTTTGCTGATGATCTTTCTGGCGCCGATGGCGGCAGGTTTGATACGAATGGCGATTTCCAGGACGCGGGAATTCAGCGCGGACACGACCTCTGCCCACATATTGGGAACCGCGCAGCCGATGATCAATGCGCTGGAGAAGCTCGATTCAGTTGGAAAGCAGATCCCGCTGCAGGCCTCACCGTCAATGTCCCACATGTACATCATGCAGCCATTCTCCGGCGCAACTCTGATGAGATTGTTCTCGACGCACCCCTCCACCGAGAAAAGGATCGCCGCGCTGCGTGCTTTGCCCAGGGAGCCAAAGGACACAAAGATCGCAGCGTAGCGTGGTCAAGGTTCAAAATCACGGTCACGGCCGAAGCGCAGAAGTTGAAAATCCCAAAACGCTGCGGTAGATCCATACTCCCGCGATCGAAACGAGGAGAGCGGTGGACGCAGCCGTTAGAGCTTTGACGAATGGAGCCAATCTGTCAAGCCGCGACACGATGGCTCGTTGCTCACGTTCCAGTTGCCATTCAGCCGGGTCTAAGAACAACTGATCCTCTTCCTTCATTGATACTAACTGACGGTAGATCAGCAGCACAGCGAGCGCCGCTGTTATGCCGCCCCAACAAATCCACAGTGTATGTAACAGAGAATCCATAAAATATCTTCCTTCTCGAAGTTGCCGATGCATCGGACTAGATGGCTGCGGCGGTTAGCGTAGAACCTGTGAATTGGACACGATTAATCCGGGGAGCATCCACACGAGCTGCCGCAGGCAGAGATACAAGTTTATGCCAGCGGGCTGCCCGGTCTTCCAGTTCGATCGCCAAATCCGCAAAGTCCGCGACCGAAAGACTTAGCACCCGGATCCTCTGGCCTTCTTCCAGCCTCTGTAAAAGAATTTGACAGCCGTTGCGGAACCGGATCGCGTCCCGATAATGGAAAGCCGAGGCGGTAATTTGGGTAAAGGTCACCTCTTCTGTCCTGCGAACACCAATCTCGCGTTGAAGGTATTCCGGGATATCCCACACCCGCAGGTGGGCCCCGGGCGGAATGCACACGGCCACCACGTGCTGAGATTTTCGCGGGATGGGGATGCCCAATAAATTGGACCATACATTTTTGAGTCGAGCCGTTATTGGAATCTGTTCCGGCAGTAAATCCACTGGCGATGCAAAGCCCATAGCCCCACACTCAAATCGGTGGGCAACCAGTTCTTCACCCTCTCTTGCTAAACGGTTTGGAAAAGACATTAACGAGTAATCGCACATACGTTGCTCCTCTTTAAACATTCAAATTGCTCATCGATGATTGAAGATGCTTCGCCGCGCAAAATGGTCTTACAATGTTTCGGCCCCGGTATCGGGTCGATCGCCTGGCTCTGCTTCGAAAGCCCACCGGTTGTCAGAAAATGAGTCGCGCAACTAGATCTTTTTGTCCAGAATACAGAGAGCTGCGAACCTACTGTGAACCGGTTTCCGCTCTTCGTAGGGAGATTGGAGTATATGAGCCGAATTATGGTGTTGTTGGTGCTGGCGTCCACAGGATCGCCCGGCGTCGCGCAAAAAGTTCGAGTGGACTATGACCATGGTTGCAATTTTTCCCGTTACAAGACCTATCGTTGGGTCGATACGCAAAGAGCGCCATCTCCTGATGTGCGATTCCCGAATCAACTCATGCAGGAACGCATAGTAGGCTTTGTGGAAGAGGCGCTCGCCGCCAAGCAATTCGCACGTGTCGAAACAGGAGGAGACCTTCTGGTCGGTTACGCGATGAAGGTCAGTGCAGAACCGCAGTTCACCACCTTTACCGACTCAACGGGACCTGGATGGGGATGGGGCGGCTGGGGCGGGTATGGTCCTGGCTGTTGTGGTTGGGGTTGGGTTGGCGGCTGGAGTAGCGCATTCTCAACTACTACGATGCAAACCATTTGGATGGGCACGCTTGTGGTGAGTATGACGGACGCACGTCAAAGGCAGCTTGTCTTTCAGGGCGTGTCGACCGACACAATCAGCTCAAAAGCAGAGAAGAATACGAAGAGGCTGCAAAAGGGTATCTGTGAAATGTTCGAGAAGTATCCTCCCAGGAAATAAGAGTATTTATTAGGTCGGATGAATCAAGGCGGCATCCGTTTAAACAATGAATGTCAACACAGAAACTGCCCGACTTGAAGAAGCTCGCTGCTCAAGCGTTCCCTGGAAGAAGTGGGGACCCTATTTGAGCGAGCGGCAGTGGGGAACGGTTCGAGAAGATTACAGCCCGGATGGGAACGCCTGGGATTACTTCAGTCATGACCAGGCCCGCTCGCGCGCGTACCGTTGGGGCGAGGATGGGTTGGCCGGTATCAGCGATGACAAGCAGCTATTATGCTTTGGCGTCGCCTTATGGAACGGCCGCGACCCCATCCTCAAAGAACGGCTGTTCGGCCTGACCAACAGCGAAGGGAACCACGGTGAAGACGTCAAGGAATACTATTTCTACCTGGACAATACGCCTACACACTCATACATGAAGTACCTGTACAAATATCCGCAGGCAGCCTTCCCCTACGAGGACCTGGTCAAGACGAATAAGCGACGCAGTCGAAGCGAGATGGAATACGAACTGCTAGATACCGGAGTCTTTGATGACGACAGATACTTCGACGTATTCGTAGAGTACGCAAAGAACACGCCTGAGGATATATTGATCCAGATCAGCGCGTGCAATCGCGGGCCGGAGGCGGCCACGCTGCATATCCTGCCGACTCTCTGGTTTCGCAACACATGGACGTGGACGTCCAGTCCGGTGAAGCCGATTTTAAAAGTGGTTTCGGGCGTGATTGGCGCTCGCGTCATAGCAGCTTCCCATGTCGATCTGGGCAATCGTTTCCTTTACTGCGAGGCAGATGTCCCCCTGCTTTTCACGGAAAACGAGACCAACAACGAGCGTGTTTTCGGCACCCCCAACAGCAGCGGTTATGTCAAAGACGGGATCAATAACTATGTCGTGTCGGAGAAAGGCGTCACTAACCCGGAAATGACCGGCACGAAAGCTTCGGCGCACTACCAAGTCACGATAGCCTCTGGAACGATGGCCACCATCTGGCTGCGCTTGAGCGACCTCGCACCAACTTTAATTGGCGAGCCTTTCGGAAATCAGTTTGCAGAAACCATCCGCACACGCAGGCGTGAGGCAGACGAGTTCTATCGAGCCATCACCCCGGACTGGGTAAGCGAGGACGCCACCCGGGTCATGCGTCAGGCTTTGGCGGGAATGCTCTGGAGTAAGCAATATTTTAGTCTCGATATGGACAAATGGCTTGAGGAACATGGTGCAGATCCGATGCGCCCGGGCGCGCCGCACATTCGGAATAGCGAATGGTTCCACATGCTGAACGATAACATCATTTCGACGCCCGATAAGTGGGAGTATCCATGGTATGCCGCCTGGGATTTAGCATTCCACGCCATCGCGCTCTCGACGGTGGATATCGATTTCGCGAAGGAACAACTTGACTTGTTGTTACAAGAATTCTTTCTGCACCCAACCGGACAGATGCCCGCCTACGAATGGAATTTCGGTGACGTAAATCCCCCGGTGCACGCCTGGGCGACGATTTTTCTGTACCGCACGGAACAGGCTCTTCAGGGCCAGGGCGATATCGAGTTTTTGAGGCGGTCTTTTCGAAAGCTGATGTTGAACTTCAGTTGGTGGATCAACCGCAAAGATCGCTTTGGCAAGAACGTGTTTGATTGCGGTTTCCTGGGCCTGGACAATATCGGAGTCTTTGACCGAAGCGCGTCACTGCCCGGAGGCGGTTATCTCGAACAAGCCGATGGCACAGCCTGGATGGCATTGTTCTGCCAGAACATGATGGAGATCGCCGTTGAACTAGCGGGCGTCGATCCCAGCTACGAAGATATGGTCACGAAATTCGTCGACCATTTCTTGTGGATAGCCCGCGCCATAAATCAAATAGGACCGAGTGGCATGTGGGACGAAGAAGATGGCTTCTACTATGACGTCCTGCGGCTTCCCGATGGCGGTGCAACCCGGCTCAAAGTACGCTCCATGGTAGGCCTGCTGCCCCTGTGCGCCACGACGGTGGTTGAACCCTGGCAGCGGGAGCGGGTTCCAAATACTACGGCAATCTACTATGAACGGTTACGGCACATGCCGGCGCTTCTCGAAAGCATTCATCCTAGCGGGCCGGGTCACCGAGGTGTCGCCGACCGAGGCATTTTTGCGCTGGTTAAGCCGGAGAGGCTCCGGCGAATCCTTTCGCGAATGCTCGACGAAAGTGAATTCCTCAGTCCCTATGGGATACGCGCGTTGTCCCGTTACCACGACAAGCATCCGTTTGTTTTCAAGGTGGAGGACCGCGAATACCGGGTGAATTATCTTCCGGCTGAATCGGACTCGAGCATGTTCGGGGGCAACTCCAACTGGCGGGGGCCGGTATGGATGCCGATGAACGCATTGTTGATCCGAGCCCTGATGTCGTTCTACCTATATTATGGCGATAGCTTCAAAATCGAATGTCCCACTGGTTCAGGCCACTGGATGAACCTTTTCGACGTTGCCAGGGAGATTTCGAATCGGTTGATCCGGATCTTCCTACGCGATGCGTCCGGCCAGCGTCCGGTATTCGGCGGAACTCATAAATTCCAGACGAATGTTCACTGGAAAGATTACCTGCTGTTTTACGAGTACTTCCACGGTGACAACGGAGCGGGCCTGGGCGCGAGCCATCAGACAGGCTGGACTGGATTGATCGCGAAAATGATTGAGTTCTTCGGCCGGATCGATGGAGCGCAGTTCCTGGCAGAAGGCAAGAGAGCGGCTTTCGCGAAAAAAGAACCGTCCGAGGATTACCGAACCGACCTGACTTCGATATCCCGGAAGAGTTGAGGCCGGCGGCGCCGCGGCTTAGAGCAAAAAAGCGTCAACGTTCCTGCTGTTGCACGCTACGAGGCCTCGCTGGCGAGCCGGCAGTGGGCGTGTCATAGGTCACCACCGATTCTCCGGTGAACTCCATGCAACGTTCCAGACTCGTCATGTTCAAGTGGTAGCTGTTCCGCTCGTCGAGCAAGGTTAGTTCGGAATGGAGCGGCAGCGAAAAGTCAGAGTTGCCGATCCGAACCACTTTGTAGCGCATTGTTTTCTTGACCCACCCAAGTCCCATTGCCGGAGGTAGCGGATCCGTCTTCCACTCCAGCCGGACCATGTCCAGCGTTTCGGCGTCCACCCAGAAAGAGCCTTGATAGCCGACTGTCGCTTCCGCGGAGTTATTCTGTTTGAGAAGTAGCCGTCCCTTCTCTTGTGGCACGCGGAAATTGTACCGGAAGGTTTTGTGTCCGTCTTTCTTGCAAGATCCGGCGAACGTGAATGTAGCCGCATTCCCGGAGAATACGTCGTCGTCATGCGAACCGAACAGGTCGTTGCCGATCATGCCAGGCGGTACGATCTGGTGGATGGGTTGCTCCTCAAAGTGGGTCTCGCCGGCTCGTGAGAAGAGTTCCCGATCGCCTACAAATGCTACTTCAAGGTCAAGCCGGTCCCGATGATCGAAGTTGCTGGTATTGACAGATCGGACCAGGCGGTCGATAACCGCATGACAAGTATAGTTATGTAGCTGCGACAGGTGTGCCGTAATCCTGCTTCGGATACGCTGCAACAATAATTCAGGATCTTCAGCTGCCGGGGAATCCGCGGCGAGCGCGCCAGTCCAGCGAAAAAGCGCCAACAATAACGTCACCTGGACGAGCTTGAAAATGGGCATGGGCACACGTCGGGCATAGCCGTATTTTTGGTTTTTGGACATAGCGCTCGGTCACTACTAGCAGCGACGAACCTTTTTGGGGTCGCCCGCCCACCATGACGCTCCCCCGGACGCCGTAGATTTACAGAATTCCAGTCGCAGTGTGAAAAGCGCGTAGCTCATGAAGAAAAGATGAGGGTTCTGGGGAATTTCAGGCCCAAGGGGTTACGCATTGGCAACGGATCTGAAACGCAACTCGTCGTACCTTCTTCGTGACCCAAAAAATAATAAGCCCATGAGCATCCAACTGCATCGCTGGGGGCTCGCCTTTCTGGCGCTAGCCCTCTCTCTACCCGCATCGCCAGCCCATGTCACAACACCGGGCGCGGTACCAGGCATTGTCGCGGTACCCGGCATTCCCAACTTCCACCAAGTCAACGACCATGTCTTCCGCGGCGGTCAGCCCGCGGCTGACGCTTGGCCCAGCCTCGCAAAGCTAGGTGTCAAGACCGTTATCGATCTGCGCCGGGAGGATGAGCACTCCACAGCCGCGGAAGCGCAAGCCGTCGCGGCGGCCGGCATGAAATATCTCAACGTGCCAATGAAAGGTGTCGTCGCGCCGACCAATGAGCAGATAGCAAAAGTGCTCGAGCTGCTGAATTCCCAAGAACCCGTCTTTGTGCACTGCAAACGCGGCGCCGATCGCACCGGCGCGGTTATCGCCTGTTACCGCATTGCCCACGATCGATGGGAGCGCAAGCAGGCCCTCAATGAAGCGAAGACGTTTGGTATGGCCTGGGACCAAATGGGCCTAAAGCATTACGTGATGATATTCCAACCCGCCTTGTAGCGGCCGGTTAAACGCACAGGCTTCCGAACTACCGGTCGCCAAATTATCGCAGCGCGGACGCCCGATCTCTGCCGCGAGACCACAACGGGTGAAGTGTATTCAACAGCGGCCGGTCACCGCGAAAATAAATTTCCAAATTTGAGGTAACATGAAACGCAGTTCCATTAGAAACAATTTAGCTCCAGCATTTCTCGCATATACGTCGTTCGCAGCTCTGCTAATGGCGCACAGCAATCAGTTGGTAGTGTGGACCGCGCCCAGCTTGCATCGTGTCGGAATGTCCGATCCAGCCGGGCATGGAACAGAGGTCAGCCTTTCGGCGGCGCGCGACGAATACCAATCCTTTCAAATCGTGGTAAACGGCGCGTTGAGCGGCCTTGGCAACGTGAATGTGACGGTTTCGAACCTGGAGGGGCCGAACGCGGCCGTGATCCCTCGAACCAACTTCACCTTATATCGCGAAAAGTACGTTTATGTGAGCTCCTCAAGTCCCAACTGGGGTGGGACAAACAAGCCCCTGGGCACCGGTTGGTATCCGGATGCGCTCATTCCGTTTAGCGATCCGGAAACTGGTAGATCTCTTCCGAAAGCGCCGCTAACGGCGGCACCGTTCGACGTCAAGGCCGGCAATAATCAGCCAATCTGGGTAGATCTTCTCGTTCCTCAGACCGCCACGGCGGGTCAGTATTCAGGGGCCTATACCGTGTCGAGCGATCAAGGCAACTTTACAGGGCCGATTTCGTTGACGGTCTGGAATTTCACTCTGCCGGCCACCCCATCGCTCAAGACCGCTTTCCTTTTCAGCCACGCGGGAACCGTCGAAGCACAACAGGAGTTGTTGCGGAACAAGATCTCTCCATCGGCAACGCCCGCCAGCCAGATGCCCTTAATGAAGGGTCGTGGATTGAATGCCACAGATACTGGTCCTTTCAGTGGAGCCGATGTAGGCAATTGCAAGATGTCGCCGGCACCACCAGTCAGCCAATTCAAGTTACGGACGACGGGTCAGCAACCGGGTGTATTGCTGTACGACTACAGCGCTGACGAAATCGGTCATTGCGCGAACCTGTATCCGACAATTCAACAGTGGGCTCATAACATGCACGAGGCGGGAATCAGCAATCTCGTTTCGATGTCACCGAACCCCGCTCTTTACAGCGATGGGTCCGGAACAGGCCGCTCCGCCGTGGATATCTGGGTACTGCTGCCTGTCATGTATAACAACGCCAAATCAGAAGTAGACCACGTGTTGAAAAAAGGCGACTCAGTCTGGTCCTACAACACTCTGGTGCAGGACGCCTACTCGCCCAAATGGGAGATTGATTTCGATCCAATCAACTTCCGGATCCAGCCTGGCTTCATCAACCAGAGTCTGAACCTCACTGGTTTGCTCTACTGGCGGATTGATCGCTGGACCACGGACCCCTGGAACAATGTGAACAATACGGGCGCCTTCAGCTCGGCCAACTATCCGGGCGAGGGAATGCTGGTGTATCCTGGCCAGCCCGTCGGCGTCCAGGGCGTGGTGGCCTCGATGCGGCTGAAATGGCTGCGTGACGGCGTGGAAGATTATGAGTATATCCAGATCCTGAAGAACCTCGGAAAAGCGGATCTGGCGTTGCAGATAGCTCACTCCGTTGGGCCCGACTGGACGCACTGGACTCGCGACGCGGGTGCTATCGATTCGGCCCGGCAGCAGCTTGGAGAGGCTATTAATCAAATCATGATTTCAACGCCTCGGCCAGTGATCACCACGGCATCCACGGCTCCGGCTCCGGTGGCTAAGCCGGCGCCGGCAAACGATCGGTAGGTCGCGCCCACCAGACGTAGAAGGTGGGCAGCAGAAAAATACTCATGACCAGATCGACGATGAGTCCGCCAACAATCACAATCGCAAACGGACGTTGCGAGTCCGACCCGATAGCGTGAGAGAGTGCAGCCGGCAGTAGTCCCAGGGTGGCCACCAGCATGGTCATCATGATTGGCCTGAGCCGCCGCACGGCTCCTTCAATGGCGGCGCTCTCAATGGAATGTCCGCGCGTTCGCAACTGGTTGATGTATTCCACCATGATCACGCCAGTCTGAACTGAAGCGCCGAACAGAGCCAGGAAACCAATGCCCGACGACACGCTGAAGTGTGTGCCCGTGACGTACAACGCCAGAAGGCCGCCGACCCGGGCCACGGCTACATTGACCAAATGCAGGCAGGCCCATTTGGCGGACCCAAAGGCGCCATAAATGATCATGAAGATGAGAAAGATTGTTGAAGGAACTATCATTAACAACCGCGCTTCCGACCGTTTCTGGCTCTCATACTCGCCTGCCCACTGGAAGGTGTAACGAGGCGGAAGCTTGACTTGCTGGTTGACCTTTCGCATGGCTTCTTCCACGGTGCTGCCTAGGTCCCGGCCGCGCACGCTGTACTTGATGGCAACGTAACGCGAATTCGCCTCGCGATACAGCTGCGAAGCGCCATCCGCCATCTGAATAGTCGAAAGTTGTGCCAGCGAGACGCGCTCGCCGGATGGCGAGAGGAGGCGAATGTTGGCGATCGCTTCCCTATTATCACGGTAAGGCGCAAGATATCGGACCACCAAATCGTAGCGTTGCTCGCCCTGGATCACCTGGGCAACCGGGTTGCCTCCCACCGCGGTCTGGATAGCCGCTTGGACATCGGTGATGTTGATCTGGAAGCGGGCCGCGGCGTCGCGATTCACAGTCACGTTCAGATTAGGCTGGCCGATAACTCGCAAGAGCGCCAGGTCCATGACGCCGGGAATTGAGCGCATAGCGTCGATTACCTCAGCGCCCTTCTCTTCGAGCACCTTCAAATCCTCCCCGTAAATCTTGACAGCCAGCTCTCCCTTCACACCACTGACTGCCTCTTCCATGTCGTCCGCGATCGGCTGCGTGAAACTCCAAGCCACGCCTGGGATTTCTTCCAGTTGCCGGTTTATGGCGGAGACCAGTGTCTCCTTGTTCTGGTGAAACACCCTACGCCATTGTTCCTTTGGCTTCAAATCGACGAAAAATTCGGTATTGGAGAATTCGGTGGTGTCTGTTCCATCATCCGGCCTGCCAACCTGGGAAACAACCTGCGTTACCTCCGGGAAGGCGGCGAGGATTAGGCGCGCCCGGTTCATTATGGTTGTGCCCTCTGTCGGACCGATGCTCGGAGCCGCCGTACCGCGCACCCAGATGGCGCCTTCATCAAGATGCGGCAGAAACTCCGAGCCGATGCGTCCCCCAGACAAGAGAGAGAAGCTGCAACACACCGCTCCTGCCGCCACTCCGGCCATCACCCATCGGTGACGGACAGCCCAGGTTACGGAACGCCGATAGCCTTTTGTAATCAATCCAATAACCGGATTCTCCCAGGTCCGGGTCTCCTTCCGAAATAAGAAACTCACCAAAACTGGCGCTATCAGTATGGAAAACGTCAATGCACCCAGCAGCGCGAAAGCCACCGTCCACGCCATCGGCCGGAACAATCGCCCCTCCACCTTCTGCAACGTAAAGATAGGCAGGTAGGCCGTAATAATTATGGCGATGGCGTAAAAGACGGGCCTTTGGACCTCGTGGGCCGCCAAGCGAATCCTGCCCGGAATCGATTTTCCGACATGTTCCTGAGGGCTAAGGTGACGAAGGATATTCTCGGTCATGACGACCGCGCCATCCACTACCATGCCGAAATCCAGGGCGCCGAGCGACAGCAGATTGGCGGGAATATGCCTCAGATTGAGGCATATTGAAGCAAATAGCAGCGAAAATGGAACGGTTATAGCCACAATGAGGGCACTGCGAGCGTTTCCTAGAAACAGGAGGAGGACCAGCGCAACCAGCACGAAGCCATGAGTCAGGTTGTGCAGCACGGTCTGGGTTGTGTAGTGGACCAAGTCGCTCCGATCCAAAAAAGGCACGATTTTCACGCCGGGTGGCAGAATATGGCCGTTAAGCTCTTCGACCTTCTTGTGGATCGCCTTCAGCGTAGGGTCGGCGTCCGCCCCTTTGCGCAAAAATACCGTGCCCTCCACGACATCATCATCATCGATGATCTTTCCGTCCGCCCGGTGAACCGCTTTGCCGATGCGTCCCAGCCGAATCTTCGCTCCCTGCTCCACGGTCGCGATATCACTGATATGCAACGGCGTTCCATGTTGGCTTTTGAGGACAACCTTGCGGATGTCATTCACATTTCGGACCAGGCCGATGGTCCGCACGTTGACCTGCTGCAGGCCGACTTCTACAAAACTCCCGCCACCATTGGCGTTATTGTTGGCTAACTGCTGCTCCACCTGACTCAAGCTGAGTCCGTAGGACACCAGCTTGTCGGGATCGATTCGGACCTGATATTCCTTGGTGAGGCCGCCAAAGCTAGACACGTCGACCACGTCAGGGACAGACCGGAACTGCTTCTCGAGCACCCAGTCCTCAATAGATCTGAGCTCCATCAGGTCAAATTGGGGATTCGTGGTCTCGAGCGTATAAAGATAGATTTCGCCCACCGGGCTGAAATCTGTCCCAATCAGCGGCTGTACGTTGGCCGGCAGCTCGGCTTGCGAAAGCCGCTCCAGAGCCTTCTGACGATTCCAGTCATTTTCCGAAGCGTCGTCGAAAACCAATATGAGGTTGGACAGGCCGAACATCGAAATGGAACGCATGTGCTCCAGGTGCGGAATGCCGTTCACGGCGATTTCGATTGGAATCGTAACCTGTTGCTCCACCTCTTCGGCGGCTCGTCCGGGCCACTGCGTGATGATCTGAACGTAATTGTTGGCTACATCGGGGTAGGCCTCCACTGGAAGGTTGTGGAATGAGACCAAGCCCCAGATCAGCGTAAGGATGGCAGCTGCCAAAACGAGAAATCGGTTGTTTAGGGCGAAATCGACGAGGGCATGAATCATGCGATGCCATCACTGATTCGCCGTGTACTGCAGGTCTAGCGCGTTTGTTACCACCCGATCACCGGGCCGGATCCCCGAGATAATTTCTTGTTGGCCGTTAGGGATCATCTGACCGCCTACGACTTCAACGCGTCGGAATGCATGGCCACTTTGCGGAACATAGACCCAATCGCGGTCATGAAGGTGTAAGACGGCGGAGGCCGGCACCGTTGCACGCATTTCGGCGGCTGGATCATGGAATTCGGCGGTAACAAACATGCCGGGCCGAAGTATGCCAGGATTCTCGACTTCCAGACGAACCTTGGCAGTGCGGATAGCAGGGTCGAGAATCGGTGCGATATTACTGATCTTGCCCTTAACAATCCGGTTGGGATAAGCGGCCAGATGAATCTCCGCCCACGCGTTCAGGTGAACCTGCGGCAGATTATTCTCGTACACGTCGCAGATTATCCAGACATATGAGAGATCAGAGATGGTGAAGGGGCTCGCCGACGACAGAGCTTGCACTCCCGCCGATGTCGTGATCTGCTGGTCGGTGATTACGCCCGAAACCGGCGCGTAGATGTTCACAATTCCGGTTGGATTGTTTAGATCAGCACCCAATGCTCGAAGATGTTCAGAGGTGGTATCGAGATCGACCTTCGCATTGTTCTCGGCGTTCTGAGTAACTTCAAGGTCTTTGGCCGCGATGGCTCCCGTCTCATAGAGCATCTTGGCGCGGTCCAGCTGAACATTCGCCAATTGCTCGTTTTCGATGGCCTTCCGATAGTCGGAGAACGCCTGCGCGATGTCGGTGCTACGGACCTTGAACAGGAGTTGGTCTCTTTTTACTTCGTCGCCCAGCCTCGCGTCAATTTCCACGACACGGCCGGATGCCAGCGAGATGACGGGCACGTTCCGCGAAACATCGGCGCTAACCACTCCTGTAACACTTAACTTTCGAGTGCCGACATATCGGGCAGCGGTGGCAATCGGAAATTGCTCGGGATGTTCCACGTTCACCAAACCAGCCAGATTGTGGACTACTTCCGGGCGTGGCGTTTCCTCGACTCTGGGGTCGGCTTTCACTTTCTGATCGCAGGCGGCCAGCAGAATACAGGAGATGGCAGCGAGCCCGATCGCGACGAGAATGCCCCATCTCATTGGGTGGCCTCACGTCCCACCGCAAGGTTTAATTGGTTGGCGGCGTTCAAATAGGCTCCCACCAAATTTAGATAACCCAGTTGGATCGAGCGGTAATCCTGCTGTGCCTGCAAGAAATCGAGCAATGATGCGCCGCCGTGCCGATAGGAAAATGAAATGGTCTGCCTCACGCGGACGGCCTGCTGTAGATAATGGGCCCGGTAGGGCCGAAGTAAGGTCAGGTTACTCTGCAGAGCGGCGTAAGCCGAATCCACATCGCTGAAAACCTGCTTCTGCTCTGCTTCTACCAAACGCTGTTGTCGCGCGATATCGAGCTGCGTTCGCGCTTTCTCGCCCTGATTACGGTCGAAGATGCGCAGCGGGATCGTGACGCTGACGCCGAAGAAAGCCTGGATTGGAGGATCGCGGGCAATGTCCAAGCCAAAGGTCGGATCCGTCGAACCGTTGGCTACGGCGAGCCGGTAATCGGTCTTAGCCTTATCGACAGCTTGCAACGCTGCGCGCAGGTCCGGGCGGGTCTCGAGCGCGGTCCGGCGGTATTCATCGAGCGGCGTAGTGACCTCAGCAAAATCGAAACGCCCTGAGACGTCCAGTAGCTCGACCGGAGTAGGATCATTTAGCAGCGCAAGCAGCTGGATCTTAGCGGTGCGCAAGTTGACCATGGCAGTCTGGAGATCGGATTCAAACTGGACGCGTTGCAATTCCAGCCGGTCGAGATCCACTTGCGCGATATCGCCCGCCTTGAAGCGGCTGCGACTGATGTCGATCACGCCATCGTAGTATGCGAGGCTCTCGCGCGTGACGTTGACGACAGCCTTCTGCTGTAACACCTGCACGAACGCAGTGCGTAGGTCGAAAAGCAGGTTCCGTTCCTGGTCGGCCAGTTGCGAGATGGCGATGGCAGTGCCGCCTTGAGCACTTTCCCGCCGCAATTCACGCTTGTGTTCACGCTCATGCAGGTAGCTGACGGAAAGGAGCGGCAGAGTGTTGGTAAACGGCTGGTACGGATTGCCGGTGAAGGGATTCAACTGGTCGAGCGACATCGTGAAGTCGGGGTTCGGGCGCAGGAAAGCTGTAATTTGCACGGCGCGCGACTCCCCAATTCCGATCTGCCCCGCGCGCAGCGTCGGATTGTCGGACTGGAGTTCCTGTTTGGCTTGCTCCCAGGTCAATATCTTTTGCCCGAAAGCCCCGGAGGCCATACAGACAGCCGCCCAGACTGCATGCGCCAGACGCCGCCTCAGGCACCCCATGTCCCCTCCCTCGAAGCCCGGCGCCATTCACATCCAAATAGGCGCACCGAGCCCTGATGGCTCGCCATATATCAACGTCCGGCCCTAGGAACAAGAGATGCGAAAGATCACCGATGGCCGCAAAAAAACAATTGCGCGGCGCCACCGACCGGTCGGGATCAAGCGGCGCAATTGACTTGGGCTGATTTCGAAGCCTCTCGAACTGTACTCTGGCTGCGAATCCATCGATACAACTCGCAACAATCCGCTATTGGCATCAGGAGGAAGGGGAGAGGGTCATCGAATGCAAAGCACGCCGCCTCTTGAACACCGCGAAAAGACTTTATATACTCCTGCAAGGTCAAGGTGCGGTCGCGAATGGAGCGAAGAGCTGAGAACAGATCGAAGTCCTCGACGATCCATTTGCGCCCCTCCGCAGCTGGTGCCTTGGCTACTGGATGTCCGGTGAGATGCAGATAAAGCGCGCGAGCGACGTCCATCCCATTGATATCCGCAAAGAGTCGGAAGGTGCAACCGATGCGTGGGTTTACATCCAGCACCTTATACTTTCCGTCGCGCTGATCGCACCGGTATCCGATATCGAGAATGCCCTGGTATCCGATCGATTTCATAAATTCAGCGGTGATCCTCTCAACCGCCTCATTTCGAATACAGATTCCCAAGCTGGTCACGCCTGTGTTCACAGGAAAGCGGCGGATCTTCTTCCCGGTCGCGCCAAAGACGCAACGAGAATTCTGGTCGAAATAGCCGTCAAACATCCAGTCTTCACCGGGGATAAATTCCTGAATTAACAGATTTGGTTCCTCCCGATCTCCTGCCTTGGCGTAGAGCTCCAGGAGTTCAGGCCGAGACTGGATTACGAATTTGGTCCCTCCCGCTCGCGCGCGTAGACGTTCAGCGTCAGTCGCTTTGACCATGACCGGAAAGGTGGCGGTCTCGAGAAAACGAGTTACGTCTTCTTGCGAGCGTGGAACGACTGATTGTACGGTTGGCACACCGCTTTGGTGGGCAAGTTCTTGCATCCGGCTCTTGTCGCAGAGCGAGCGTACCAGCGCGGGGTCCTGGTATGGAAAGCGGAACTCTTCGCCAAGAGCCGCTGCGTGCTCCGACACCCAGATCGCGCTTAGATCGGTGGTGGGGATCAGGATCGGCCGGCGACCGAGTTTTCGTCCGATTTCCAGCAAGCTGCACACGGATTGGGCGGGAGCGCCGCTCTCAATATTTCGAACAAAACGCCCGCGGCAATACCGCGAATTGAAGGCCGGCTCCCAATGTGCGTCCACACAATAGACTGGCACGCCGAGCCGTCCCAGGCTTCGCACGATGCCCAAGCCGCCATGATGCACCGACCGAAGAACGACGACCGGTGTGGGGTTGAAGTCTTCACTCATCACTAAGCATTCTGTTACAGCGGCGACCGGAGACCCGGCTGTCAACCCTGCACGTCCGGGCGGGAGCCTGCTCCTTCGGGATCATCTTTACTTCCCCATTCTCGACCGGAAACACGGCCCGCAGATCATCAATGTGCTCGAGGATGAACTCCAGGTCGCATAGCCGGCCCGTACGCTCGAGGAAGTCGACGCTGTGACTGCGCAGACACGCGGTTGGCGGAGCGTCACGCCAGCGAGTGACAATCGATGTTGTTTGCGGATTTTCCGGTATATATCCTTTGCTCATTAATCCTGCGGCGATCCAGGCGCAGCAAATCTGGTCTTCCTCACGGAACTCACCCTTACTTCCAGCGCCGATAATGGCCACCCGAGGATGGTGTTGGGTCAGATGAGCCGCGAGAATGGAGTGGTTGCGAAAGCAGCCCAAATATGTGGCTTCGCATTCAGCCGCTTCATGAATAACTTTGGTGCCTGAGGACGAGACCAGGACGAGAGGGCGGTGGGTGTCGGTCCGCCTGATGAGTTGGGCGGGACTATTGTCCATTTCAAAGCCAGCGGGCATGGTTCCAGCGGATTCACCGGCAAGCAGCGGATTTTTGAATTTGCGAGCTAGCGCCAGAGCCGCTTCGATGGTCGGGACGGGAAAACATCGGCGACCGGACGCCGCGGCTGTAATGGCCGTAGTGGTCGCGCGGATAACATCAACAGCGACGATCGCAAATCCTGCCCGATAACGGTGCACGCTTTCCGGTAAACAATCAATCACGACCGATTTCCTCATGGTTTAGGCTCCTTGTCTGTGGTCTTTCTTTCTCATGAAGCAAGCAATGCCGGCGGCGTAAATATCCTCGGACGGAGATTCTCCCGGCCGAAAGCGTCGGAGTGCAGACCTCGCCTATAGATCTCCACCCTAAGCAACTCTTCGACCCTGACGTTGCACAGCCGCACCCGCGGCCCGAAGTGATTGATGAGGGCGAATTGGCTCGGCTTATTGGGCGCCTCGAAAGTTACGATATCCAGGCTGAACGCAGTGGCGAACTGGTCTGCCAGAGCGCCGTTGAAGTTTCCGTTATCGTCAAAGAGCCCGACGCCCTGGGCGCTCTCCCGAGCTTCCACCACCAGTTCGCGGGCACCAGCATCCAACCAGCGGCGTCCTTGACTAATCAACTGCTGGGCGGTATCTGAGTTGAATGCGCCGGTATGCTTCTTGCCGAGTTCGAACTGCACTTCGAGCCCTCGCGTTTCGGCCATATTCAACGCTTCGCGTGCGCTGAGTGGCATGTCGGTGAATCCCTCGCCGCACTCAATACGCGTAAAGCCGATGTCGGCGCAGAGGTCCAAGTACGCTGGAATGCAGTTTTGTGCCACAGCGATTTCGAATGGACCTCCTCCGGTGACGGTGGGAACGCCATGTTTGGCCGCGGAGGCAACTTTTCTTCGCGTAGCGTCCTCGTTGGCGACAATCCAGCAGGCCATCGATATTTTCAGAATTGCTATCAGGTGAGAACTTTGCTCCAGGTGGCTTTCCAGGGTAGCTGGATCGTAACCTGGATCGAATGGACTGGTTAGTGGAGGCATCTCAGGAACGCCGATTAGCTTGAGGTAATCACAAGTGTGAAGGTGTTTTCCAAAAGGCATTGGTTTGTTTTCCTTTCGAACGTTTTAGAGGAATCCGGCGGCGATTTCTTTTTGGACAGCTCGCCGAGAAGTCAGACGGGTGTCGCGGCGAGGCTTCTCGCGGGTGCACTCCATTCGCGCAGTTACCTGACTCATGGTCAGGATCTCGACATCGCCCCGGTCGCGGGCTAGAGTAAGTTGCTCAAGAATGTCTTCAAACAAGGAGAGCCCTTGGTGAGATTCAGCCAGATTTTCGGGATGAAGACAGTAATGAAATATCCCTCGATGGCGGGCCGCTGCTTCCAAACCCCGGCTGAAGCGTTCAAGACGCGATTTCAACGCGAGAACTTGGGTTCTCGAGGGCCCGATCGGATAAAGGAACAATGAGGATGGGATATTCCACAGCCCCGGGAGAGTCTCTTGTGGCCACACCGGTGGCGGGGTGGCACGGGCCAGTTCGTCGAGAGCTCGTAAAAGCGCTCCTGGAAGTGTGCGCCCCAACCGGCAGGCGAGCACTGGAGTGCGCCCTCGGTAGCTGCGGATACCGGACTCGGGCAACAACTCGTGGTATGCCTCCTGTTCGCGGCCGAAGGAGAAGGAAAGCGGCGAAACAAGAGCTTCTTGCAAAGCCTTGACGCCCTCCGCCAGTTCCACCGTCACTACATCCCGGGTTGCCCGTGTGTCGGTCCATATAAAGTGAGTTAGCCCTGCGTGCAGGCCAACTTCCTGAAATGGCCGGGCCTCGCGCAGACGATCTACGAACGATCGGCGATACCACAGTGGCGCCGTCGCCTCCCGGCCTCCCGGTATCCTGACCGTCCAAGCTTCGGGTAACCCAGCCATTCGAATATCCCGTGCCCCTTCGCTTTCGTGAAGCGTCATGCCGCCCACCACAAACCACGTCGCGCTTACGCCTGCTGCGCATAGGCACGCCAGCAGCTTTTCGTGCGCGTCAAGCGTGTTGGGGTATCGACGCTGGAATTGCTCCTCATTTAAGTGGTCGAAATAGCCCCATATCTGTTCGGTATCGAAGGATAGAATGACAGCGCCCCGCTCAAACAATTTGCGGGGGTCGTAGGGTTCGAGTCGCATTCTTAAGTCCGGAGTGCGTGAAGAACGCACGGTCGGGCCGGTTGCACGTTCCGCCAACCTTGAAGGCTAGAGAGAAAGACCTCGGCGACGCCGTCGATGTCCTGACTGGCGAGGGCCGCATGGTTCGGAACGGTGATCAGTCGATCCGCGACAGATTCCGCCACGGGGCAGTTGTCTCGATATCCAAACGGCCGGCATTTTTGTACCACATCACAATAGATCATGGACGTATCCACGAATTGCTCCCACATAGCGGCCATCACGGCCGAGCGTTCCTCTCTGTCTCGCAGCAAAACTGGAAACAGATGATAGTTATATCGTGCCCCGGGCCGCTCTTGTGGAAGAACGACGTCTTCGGTGGCGGCGAGCCGCGACAAGAGTCGCAGACTGTTGGATCGTTGGAGCTCCACTCTCCGCGGAAATCGTAATGCCTGGCGGGACGCAACCGCGGCGTACGAGCACTGAATAGCATTTAGATCCAGGCGAGGTTCCAGGATGGCCCACTTCTCCATCCATCGGCGCATTGGTTTTCCAAAGACTCCGTAGAGTTCGCGGCTGAAGACCATGGCCTTAGCCGCCTGAAGAATAAGATTGCGCAACTCTTGCAGTCGTGAAGGCCGTAAGAGAGATTCAGTCGCGCGCGCCACTTTGCGGACCATGATCGAGTCATTCACGACAGCGAGTCCACCGCCGCCCGCCGGCCAGTACTTGGTGGATGCAAAACTGTAGAAGCAAGCCAAGCCAAAGCTGCCGGCCATGCGTCCATGCAGGTAACTCAGCGGTGCATGCGCAGCATCTTCGATCACGGGGACATCTCGTGCGGCCGCCAGAAGCGCCGGCATATCCGCCATCTGTCCGAACAGGTGCACGACCACCACGGCAGCGAAGGTTCCCCGCGCGTCTTCCAAAGACTTTGGATCCATCGTCAAGAATTGGGGGTCAACATCGATGAAGACCGGCCGGTGGCCTGCAGCCACGATGGCCCCTACAAGTGAAGGGTCGGTGAACAACGGCAGGGCCACGCCCGATCCCGGTCGGAGGGCGAGCGCGCTGAGTAGCAGCTGGAACGCCTGCCGGCCGCTACGGGTCCAGAATTTCGGGCTGTCTCCAAGCAGCCCGAATGCGTCCGGCAGCGGGGGCCCGTTGCGGAAAATCGCCAGTAGCGCGGCGGCGAAATCAACGGCCGTGTAGGGCAACGCGAAGCGGGGGATCGTGTAAAACCGAGAACTCAGCATGGGGTATGAGGCGGCCCGGACAATCGTGCGCCTTCCAGGACTGTTTCGAGTGTTTCAAGGTGCTGGTTCCCGTGTCGCAAGCGACGCGCCAGCCGCACACCTGCGCGTACCGCCGACCGATTCAGGACCAGGTCGAGCGCGGGATGAAGTTGAATGGCCGAGCAGTGCGGAATCATTTCGTAGCCAAATCGCAGCTTATATTCGTGCAGCCCTTCGGCAGCGAAGAGCGGTACATAGCCGTAACAAACGGCTTCAAGAGAAGGATCAACAGCGGCCTCCCTGGTAACCGCGTAAGTGAGCAGATGATTGGGGAAATTGGGAAGATCCTCCTGGCGTGACATCTGATGGAGAATGTGGAGCCAGTTCTCTTCACGGCACGTGGCCATATACGCTGTCATGCGCGGGCCTGAGAAAACGGCTGGGAACGCAATTCCCTGGCAGGCGAAGGCAGCTTCAACGAGCCTTTCCCAGCGCCGGCGATCACCGAACTCCGGGTCGTACCGTCCTTGGCGTGCCATGGTGCTCAGGTTAAGAGACCAGCCTTGGTCTAAGAGTTCGGCTCTCTTCGCGGGTCTGACCTCGAAGCATTCCAGAGCACGCCGGACCCGCGGTCTGTGTTTCACGTGCAGCGATCCGATGTCGTAATTGCGTTGGCGGAGTATATAGAGGCCGCTCTGAAGCCCGGTCCAACTCAAGGAGGGAAATCGAGCGCCAAAGGTACCGGTCTCGCGGATCAGCCCTCGCACCTCGTCTGGATCGGGATTAAGCATGGCTTGGTAAGGGAGACTCATCAGAAAGCGCCCGGGCACGGTGTACCAAAGTGCGCCGCATGCTTTGATGATGTGCCGCCCCCGCAGTTCCAGAAAGCGTGCCAAGACGCTTCCCGAAAATTGGGCGCATGGGCGTTTCTCCAAGGAGGGCGCTGGATTTCCTGCAATGGTGTGTCTGGGCGATCCCGGTTCCTGTAAAGCGCTGGAGATCAAGGTAGCCTCGTCGAGTCGGTGCTTAAAATGCTCGCGTCGTGCTAATGCTCGTAAGCGATGGGCGGAACGAATGGCTTCGCCGCAACGATTGGCCTGGGTTTTCTGTTTCTTACACTTCTTACATCCTCGGTCCGTACGCGTAGTACAGAACGAAAACGCGAGCGGTTTGGCGCTCCGGCCGGCAGCATTTCTTCCGATGCTTCGCTCGTAGGTTTTGCGGCCGGTGTGTACTCAGGGACCAGTCTTTGCATGTGTTGGATTAGCTCTGGCGCTTGTCTGGCCAAGAGAAGGGCTTCAAGTTCATCAATCCAGCTAGTGATCGTGTCCCAAGTTAAGGGCTGTTCACGAATGATCTGGACCTTATCCTGGTAAATGGCCAACATGCCGTTACTGTTGATTTCCTCAATCAACTTTTCGCCGGGACGGAGCCCGGTAAACTGTATGTCGATATCCTCGTAAGGAACCTTGCCGGCCAGGCGGATCATGGTCTCGGCGAGGTCCACGATGCGGACCGGCTCGCCCATATCGAGAACAAAGATTTCAGAACCTTGACTCTTAGTCGAAGCTTCCACGGCCAGGGACACGGCTTCGGAGATAGTCATAAAATAACGGCGTGCGTCAGGGTGGGTAACTTTCACGGGACCACCCGTGGCGATTTGTGCCTGAAAAATCGGAACAACACTTCCATTGCTGCCCAGCACATTGCCAAAGCGGACGGAGGCTCCTCGGGTTTCACCGTTATCCTGTCGCCGAGCAGAGACGATTCGCTCGCAGACGCGCTTGGTGGCGCCCATGACGCAGACCGGGTTCACGGCCTTATCGGACGAGATCATCAGCAAGTTGCGCACGTTCTGGCGGCGAGCGGTGCACACCAGATTCCAAGTGCCAAGAATGTTGTTGCGAACTGCCTCAAGAACATGCGACTCCATCATGGGCACATGTTTGTAAGCTGCCGCATGGTAGACGGATTCTATCCCATGCCTTTCGAAGACCTCGGCCAGACGGTGAGGATCCCGGATATCGCCCAGAGCAGTCACCAGCTGCAGTTCCGGATACCTTTCCCGAAGTTCGTTCTCAATCCTAAAGAGATCGCTCTCAGCCTGATCGAAAGCAACCAGGCAGGCCGGTCCGAAACGTGCAATCTGACGGCATAGCTCTGAGCCAATGGACCCCGCAGCGCCGGTAATCAAAACTGAGCGACCGCCGATACTCGCCTGGAGACGAGCCTCGTCCAGTTTCACAGGCTGCCGGCCGAGAAGGTCATGTACCGACGGGTTGCGTAGCTGGGCAGTCAAGACCTTTCCACTGAGTAACTCCTCTATACCAGGTACCGTTTTGCACTGAATCCGCGCGGCGCGGCAGTTGGCAACGGCCTCACGCATCTGTGGTCCCGTGGCTGAGGGCATGGCAATGATGATCTCCTCGACGACGGGTTTGCACCGGTTCATGCGGCGTACCACAGATGACGCTTGGCGCCCCGACCCGAGAACCGGTACACCCATGATGAGGGCGCCGTGCTTCAGCAGATCATCGTCCAGAAAGCCCTTGACGTCGTACGCGCTGCACCGGTTGGAGTGGATTTCATGAACAAGTTCCGCGCCGGCCGCCCCAGCCCCATAGATAATGATGCCCCTTCGGCCCGACCCGCAAGCGTGCCGGAGGAACCCTTCGTTGCGGATTCGAACTGAAAACCGCACACATGCCGTGGCCACAAAACACAAAACCGCATCGATCAGGAGCACCGACCGGGGCATCGCTGGCCCGATCCAGAATGTCAGCACCGCAGCGAACAGCGCGGAGCCTGTAACGTTTCCGAGAAACACAATATACAGATCTGGAATACTCACAAATGGCCGCAAGCCGCGGTAGAACCCAACCCAGTCGAAGATCGGTAATTTCGCTAGAACCGCAATCAGAACGGCTTGCTCGAGAATTGGGGCGAGGTCGGCAGGGATCGAAAAATCGAATCGCAGCAGGAACGCGCACGTTACTGACAGCCCGATAGCGCACAAATGACAAGCCCGCTCTAGCCAGACATCAGCATGAAGATCGGTTTTCATAAGTTTCCCTCAGAGGAGCCTTGGCCTCCGAATACCATAGGGGAAATAGGCGCGGCCGCAGCTCCCGGCGCCAGGTATCTACCCCGCCTTGAGAGCTCTACAACCTCGCGGACAGCGTGGGTGACATAATGGACCTGCTCCTCAGTCATCGCCGGATACAACGGCAGCGATACAATCCGGGGATACAGACCCAAGGCCCGGGGACATGCATAGTGTGCCAGCGGCAATTGCGCAAAGAACTGATGCAGTGGAATCGGGATGAAGTGCACACTAGTGCCGATGCCTCTTCGCCGTAGCTCGCGAATGAACTCGGCGCGGTCGATCTTGAGCCTATGGAGATTGAGGCGAAGAATATAGAGATGCCACGCATGACGGCAGCGGGAATTATCGGGTGGAAGCTCAACCTCTTCCAAATCGGCTAATTCGCGATGGTACATGCCCGCGTATAAGGTACGGCGTTGGGTAAAATCTTCAAGCTTCCTGAGCTGATGTATGCCGATAGCCGCCTGAATGTCGCTGAGGTTGTACTTGAATCCGTGGGCGAGCACGTCGTAGTGCCAGTCTCCGTTTTCCGTGTAGCGATCCCAGGCGTCGTGACTGGTACCGTGCAGGGAGAGCATCCGCATCGCTTCCGCCAAGCCTGACTGATGCGCGGTGATCATCCCGCCTTCACCCGTGGTCAGGTTTTTTGTAGCGTAGAAACTGAATGCCACCGCATCGCTGGCATCCGCTCCATCCGAAAGTCCGGCACCGATCGGCCGGCCCTCATAATGAGCTCCGGCCGCGTGTGCGGCATCTTCGATCACATGAATTCCATACTCGCGGCCCAGGGCCCAGATTCGTCTCATCCGGCACGGTAAACCAGCCAGGTGCACGGGTATGATTGCCCGCGTCCGGCACGTGATGCGTTTCTGAATTTGTGCCGGGTCGATGTTTCCATCTGATCCGATATCAGCGAGCACCGGACTGGCCCCGACGTGGAGAATGGCCTGCACCGTGGCGCAAAATGTGAGCGGGGTTGTAATCACTTCGTCACCCCGGCCGATTTTCAAAGCTGCCAGCGCAAGGTGCAACGCGGCTGTGGCGGAATTTACGGCGATGGCGTGGGGTGAGTTGACATGCTCCCTGAACTCACGCTCAAAGCGCGCAACGCGAGGCCCGGTGGTTAACCAGCCGGACCTCAAGGTGTCGGCTACTTCGTTGATCTCTTCTTCGCCGATCGAGGGGCGATGAAAAGGGATGAAGTTGTCAATCATATTCGAACCCCGCACAAAACTCTCGCTTGACGAGAGCCGGATTGAACCCTTGAGGAAAGCAACTATAGCGAATGGTCAGCAAGATCAGCTTCAGATCTTGCCAGAAGGACCTTGTGAGGAGATACGCGAGATTCCAGAAGAGTTTTGTTGGCAAGATGCTCTCGCGATAAAGAGCATCCGGATCCCGAGATGCGCCGAGTATTTTCTCCTCATCGCGATACAGAAGCGTGGCGAGGTCGGTGATGCCTGGCCGCACCTGCAAGATCGCTCGCCACAACGGTGCTTGCAACTGCACATGATCAGGCACCTCCGGCCGTGGTCCAACCAGACTCATGTCACCCTTGAGCACATTCAAAAGTTGGGGAAGTTCGTCGAACTTGTATTTCCGAAGCCCCGCTCCGGCTCTAGTGACACGAGAGTCTCCAGACGCTGTTATGACGCTACCGTGGCTGCCGCGGCGCATGGTTCTGAACTTCCAGATCCGGAACAGCTTTCCGTTTTTTCCAACTCTCGTCTGACTGAAAAGGACCGGCGGACCGTCGTCCAGGATGATCGCCACCGCGATTCCGGCGAAAACCGGCAGCAGAAGAATCAGGCCCGCGGCCGAGCACGTGACATCGAACAATCTCACGAAGGCTTGCGAGCGCTGCTTTCCTGATACGTTCTTCATCAGACGCACCCCACAATTCCGCTCTTTCCCAGGCGATTCATGACGTACTCGTTCATCCAGCGTCCTTTACGCTGCAAAAACCGCTGTGTGTGTTGAAATCCAACTTGCCGATAGAGAGCATTCGCCGGCTCGTTGTCATCCGCATCGGTGGTTAAGTAGACGCACTGCGCCTCCATGGACCGTGCCTGCTCGACGAAAGCCTGCACTAGAGCCTTGCCTAAACCGTTGCCGCCGGCTTCAGGCGCTACTGCAATCGACGAGAGCTCACAAGACCGAGCGGGCCCCTTGTGCGCCGACGTTTGAATCCGTCGAATACCATACATTAGTCCGGCGGCGAGCGATGGATCACGCATCAAAGCCGACAGCGCCGGCAGCATAAAGGTCCCCTTGTTGCGCCACATCAACCGGTAGAATTCCGGGGGCTCCACAAAGCCGCAAGCGAATCCGTCCAGCATGCCGCAGCGGTCACTCACCAGTACAATTCCCGCCGGATAATCAAGCACCAGGGCGTAGTAGCGGCGCAGAAATTCACCACCCAGCCGGGTCAGGAAGAAATTGCAGAAGGCTTTCTGATGGATGGTCACTATGCCAGGCAGATCCTTCGCGGCGGCCTGACGGACCAAGCTAGCTCGTCCCTTTGCGATCCCATCCGGGCGACCGTTTATCGAGTACGTTGGTATCATGAACAGGCTACTATCGGTCAGCGACGCCGGCTAACGAGCCAGCAGAGCTCTTGGGGGCATTTCGAAGCCCCATCTCGCTCGCTTCAAACGGACATTTTTCTCGAAGCAGGTCGAAGTACAACTGCTTGTATGTATCCAGCATTTTCTCTTCGGTGTACCGGCCCTCAAAGAGAGTACGAGCGTTCCTTCCGAGGCGGGCCAACAGCTCTCCATCCGCAGATACCTCCAGAATCGCTGCACAAAGGGCAGGGGCATCAGCCGGCGAGACGAGGCGTGCAATTTCTGCTTGAGACGCGAGCTCTCTATGACTGCCGATGCTGGTCGCTATTATGGGTTTGCCCGCAGCCATGGCTTCCAGCAAGGCGATGGAAAGGCCTTCCCGCAGGCTAGGCAAGACAACCAAATCGGAAGCAGCGAGCAGATCGCTAACATCTTCGCGAAATCCGAGGAAGGTCACCCAGTCCGCCACTCCCAGATTGCGCGTCAGTTCCTCAAGTTGAGCGCGCACTGGCCCATCCCCGGCAATAACAATCTGGAAGCGTCGCTCCTTGCGCAATAGAATAGCGGCCGCTTCAATTAGATATTCGAGGCCCTTGTCGGGCGCTAATCTCGCCATGCTCAGGATCAATAGGTCACTCTCCCGCACACTCAACTGGCGACGGAGCTCGGCACGCGGGACTTCAGGATTAGCTAAGGCGGCGATCCCGTTGGGAATCGCGAGGATCTTGGATGGGCTGCAGATCCGAAGGTCCAGTGCCCAGTTCCGATGAAACTCACTAACAGAAACGATTCGGTCACACCACCGCGATGCGATTCGCTCCAGCGCCGAATAAAAGAGACGAGTCGATTGCGGACTTCGTTCATGGAACGCGAATCCATGGGCTGTGTGTACAACCACGGGAACTCTCGCGAGCCGCGCTGCCAGTCGTCCTATAAATCCGCCTTTCGAGGTGTGTGTATGGACAACTCGGTAGCGTTCACGCCGCAAGAAGCTCGACAGACGAACGAGGCCAGAGAGGTCCCATAGCGGACGTATGTCCCGCCGGATGACATCCAAATTCACCAGGCCCAGACCATGCTGCTTCACGGCTCGCCGGAAAACGGGGTCGGTGGTAAGAACGTCAACGTGCCATCCCTCTGCTTTGGCAGCCTGACTCAAATGCAGGATGATGCGGCCCGCCCCACCGAAACGAGAGTCGCCGATAATGTGTAGGAGCCTGAGCGGCTTCGATGTTTTATGGGGCAACATGAGCGAAGACCTTAGCCTCGCGACGCGGATGCGCCGCCGGCCCAAGCACAAGCGGATAGGCCGAAGCGATCAGCGCCAAGACCAGCCACCAATATCTTTGATAGAAAGCTTCAATTCCCATCGCCACACCAACCATCGCCGCGTGAGCGAGCAAAAGCGCCAAGGCGATAGGTTGCTCTGTTTCGGGTGCAAAGCGATAAGTCAACCAGGCCTTTGCGAAGAACCAGGCCAGGAATGTCAGGAGCGCAGCCAGGCCTGCTAATCCGAAATCAGCGAGAAACCACATGGCGCTGTTGTGCGCAACTTCTCCGGCCGCTATGCGAAAGCTTCCAAGTCCGCCACCGAGAAGCGGATGACGGGCGAATGCCAGCAGCGCCTGATGAATGAGGTCAAACCGTTCTTGGACCTGTTTCGGCCGGCTGGCTAACTCTTCGAAAATGGGCAAGAAGCGACGGCCCAAGAATAGGATCAGACAAGGAGTGGCGAGCACGCCAACCAGCACCGGTCGAAGAGCCAAGGCGGGCCGGATCGCGAAGAGAAGTACGAAAGCCAGGCCCAAGCCAAGCCATGCCGAGCGTGAAAAGGTGAAAAGAATTCCGAGTGCAAGAGTCAGTCTCGAAAACCAGAGGAGGGGCTGGCGCAGGAGCGGTTGCCGGCCCCACGAAGCCGCCTCGCAGAGCACCAGCGCGACCACGAGAAAACCCCCGTAAGCATTCGGATCCAGAAGCATGCCTGAGAGCCGGAGGCCCTCGTAACGTGTAAACGGTGTCGCTACCCCCAAGAAGTAGGCCGCCAAGAAACCGCCGATGGCCACGAGGTTCTCAATCACAGCACTAAAGATGAAGATGCGAAGAATACGTCGCACGTCTTTCCATTCGGTGACCGTGGATGTGATGGCCGTGTAACTGAGAAATGGGAGCAGCAAACCGGCGTCCTTATTTAAAAGTTCATATCGATCGAGATCACCAAACCTCAATACGGCGACGAACGAGCCGAGGGCGAAGATCAGAAGAATTCCAATGTGCCAAACGGGCCACGCCGGTCCGCGAAACTTCAACTGGGCAGCCGCCAACATCGGCACTAGTAACAGGAAACAATCGGAAGGAGCAAAATTCAGCCGGTCGCCGACCTGGAACAGGTAGGGAAGCAATGCGACATAGCCGGCAACCAATAGAGCAAGAATGCCGGAGCGATGCCGGATGACTGGTGAGACATTTTGGCCGAACGACCAGGTCATAGGCTCGAATTCCATTCGTCGATGCGGGGCCGGGGCGATGGTTCTAACGTGATGTTCTTAGCGCGAGGCAACAGCAGATAACCGACTACGAAGGCAGCCAGCACAAGACGCACTACGGCTCCGACTACCATAGCCTCGGCGCCGCCCATCAGGCCGGAGGTTGGCACTAACCGCCAGCAGGCCAAGGCAGTGGACGCGACCACCACCACAAACATCGGCACCTGAACCATGAAAAATCGCGCTGCCAGTATCCCGCTGGTGAGCATCCCAGAGACGCAGTGAATTGCCGTGGCGAGCATCAGCACAACGAAAACCCGGGCCCCGGCAGCGTATTGAGGGCTGTAAAAAATGGTTAAGAGCCGAGCACCTACGATCTCCGCCACCGCCAAGCCAGCCAGCCCGAGCGCGCAGCCAATGGCCGACAGTCGGAAAACGGCCGAACGAAATTCCGCAGTTTGGCCGCGAGCGTGGAGCCTGGACATGCGTGGTATGGCGCAATGCCCGAGAGAGTCGCTTACAAGAGTGATGGCCACCGTCGCGTAGGCCAGCGCCGAAAAGATTCCGAGCTGATGCTCTCCCAGCCGAGCTTCAATGAAATAGCGGGGCATGTTGAGATTGATCGATGCCAGGGTTGTTACGATTCCCAAAGGGAGCGCCAGGCACATCAGGTTCCATTGTCTTGGGAGGCTTTGAGCGGGACAATCCTGTCGCCCCACAAAGCTCGGGACCCGCCGAATGTCGAAGAACAGAAGGGCCGCCAACCCTGCTAGCGCCAGGCCAACGCATCCCCAGACAACGTTGTGCGTCAGATAAAGTCCGAGGCTCAACGCAACCACCGATAGGGCTCCCCGAAACATCATCGACCTGGCGGTTTGGTCCAAGCGATCGTTGAGCTGAAACAGGCCGTAATGAATGTCGCTCAGCATCTCGATCCCCTTCGCCAGCGCGACAGTCAGTACTACGATCGTCGTTTGGCGTTCATAGTGTTCGAACCAGGCAATTCCGGCGATGACTGCCATTCCCGCCACGGTCATGACGCTGCGGAGTTGCAGGTATTCCGCAAAAACATAAAGGCGCCGCGCGTCAGTCGTTTGCGCCGCTCGGAGATGAAGATTGGTGAACATTAGCACGGGTGTGGCGATGGCCAGCCCCAGCGAGAATTGGCCGACCATCAAGGTGCTGCCCAATTTTGCCAGAGCGACAATCATGCCCCATTGGCAGGCGGCGTACACCACATTTCCGGCCAGGACCCATGCAAAATTCGAGCGCATAGATAGCCCTGGCATGACAGGCACCGCGGACGTATACTGCGAGTCTGGGCGGGATGCAGCCGGGAAACCAATAGGGATGAGCAATTCGGTTGGCGCGGGGCCAGAAGTGACCCCTTGGAGAAAATGTTTTGCACTCACGCGAGACCCTTCCGGCTGAGGCCACTGTAGAAGGCATGGCGATACAGATCGTTTTCTGCCGGATCGCACCGGTTCAAAATGACCCCCATGACGGAAATTCCGTCTAGTAAGAGGCGTTGGACAGCAACCTGAGCAGTTCTTTTGTCGGTGTGATTCGCACGCACCACGAGCAACAACTGGTCGGTGTAGCGCGCCATGATTCTGGCATCGGCAAACTCCAAACAGGGTGGCGCGTCCAAGAGCACATAATCGAATTCCTGACGGAAGCGTGGGAGCAGCCGCTTCATGGAGCCGGACCATAAAAGGCCGAAAACGTTGTCGGGGCAGACGCCGCTCGGTAGCAAGTAGAGGCCGGAAACGGCTGTTTTCTTTACGAGCACATCGAGGGGAAGCTCTTCGATAGCGTTCTTCTCGCGCAAGATGTCGCTCAAACCCCAGCTATTCGGCTGATCGAATACTTTGTGCAGCCGAGGACGGCGCATGTCTCCATCAATCAAAAGCACCTTGTTGCCGATCTCAGCCAAGCCGACCGCTAAATTGCTCACCACTGTTGTCTTTCCTTCCATTGGTCGGGCACTGGTGATAAGAAGAGTATTTGCTTGGTAGCCGTTCCGGCCGGCCGATAGGATGGAGGCCAGAGTAGCGCGAAACGACTCCGAGAGGCCTGAGAGCTGCTCCATGGCGGCAAGGCCGGCGTCCGTGTTCCTGGCATCCATGGATAACACCTGCCCCGCGAAACCCGGTTTCGACACTTGGGGAATGGCTCCAAGTTCGGGAAGAGTCAAGTACATTCCGGCCTCGCCCGGCGTTCGTAAGAAGGAGTTGTTCTGCTCCCGTAGCATCACCCAACCGATGCCCAAAATCAGACTGCCGAACATTCCGATCGCGATATTGAGCGGCAGGTTCGGTTTGTAAGGATGCTCCGCCGGCTCGGCTGGACCGACGAGATCTATATTGGACTGGCGGACAGCGGCAGCAACGCGCGTCTCGTTGACTCGTTGCAGCATCGTTTCGTAGAAGCGACGATCAGACTCCACCTCCCGCTTGAGTGTGTTGTAGGCCGTCTCGGCTCCGAGGACCGAGCTGCCGTGGAATGAGCGTTGTGGACCCCAGCCAAGTGTCGACTGCACTCGTCCAAGCGCAGCTACTTGGGCTTCAGACTTGAGAAGTTTGTTTCTGAGTTCTGGGAGTTGAAGGCTTAGCGATGCGTGAGTCTGTAGTGCGGCGTGATGTCTTGCCTCAATGCTCTGTTCGATGAAAGTCTGGGCCAGAGTATTTGCGACATCGGCCGCAACACGGCGGTCGCGCGCGTCGCAGATAATACGAATAATGCGACTAGCTCGCGACGGCACGACTGTGACCTGGTTTTTCACGATATCGGTAGCCTTGTGAACGTCGGGCGCCGATGCCGGACCCGGACCGGTGAACCGGCGGAACTTCTCCCAGAAGCTAGGGGAACGCTGGAATTCCTGTCGTGCTTCCAGATGGAGCTTCTTGACAACTTGTTCAATGAGAGCACCCTGCTGCAGAATTTCAGCCTGCGTCTGCACGTAAATCCCGCTTGAGTCACCGCTCGAAGCTACGGTGGGATAGATATCGCGGGTATTCAAGAAATTATCGTTGGTTCCCTGGATCTCGAGCGCGGCCTCGGACCGGTACCAGCGGGGCTGGCAGAGGCTAATCAGGCCGGCGGCGAGTATGCTGGCGCCCACGATGTACATCAAAATGGCCTTGCGTCGGTACAAAATCCGGAGACACTCGACGGCAGTCCACTCCTGTGGACCCATGCAGTAGCCGTCAGTGGCTTGCCAATCCGGCCTTGGCTGCACGGAATTATCTTGCGGTATGGCAGAACTGGATACCGAATTGAGGTAGATATTCAATGTTGGACCGCTTCGATGAAATCACATTTCACTCAAACGCAAACTGGACTAAACTACCGACGTCGCGAAACTGTCACGCCGGCTCTCTCCAGAGGCCCCCGTGTCGCTCTGGCTCGAGACTTACCTGGTAGCCATCAATCTCCAGCAGGACGGACCGCTGGAGAAGACTTATGGAAAGAATCAGGCGCAAGGAATCCTTAATCCTAATTACGATTCCCACAACGCCCGTCAGCATCCCCCCTTCTATTCGCACCCTCTGACCGGCCTGAAGAAACGGAAACGGCCGCAGCGGGAAGCGAACGTCAAGGACCTTTTGCAAGGAAAACATTTCTGCTTCTGAAAGAGGGCTCGGTCTGTTCCCCATGCCCAGGATTTGAGTGACTCCAGGGGTCGTCAAGATAGGCAGTCTGGTCAAAACGTTGAAGCGGCAAAACACATAGCCGGGGAACAATGGCAGCTCAGATTCCTTATTACGTGCCGCATATGTGTGTCGTTTCTTGTACATGGGTAGGAGCGTTTCGTATCCTTTGTTCGCAAGAGTTCTAGCCACTACTTTGTCGAAACGCGGCTTAACTGCGAGCGCAAACCACTGTGGAATGTCCGTTTCAGAATTGGAATTGTGATCGGCGGATACAAGCGGGGAATAAGAGTTCATGTTGTCTTCTGCGAAATTGGGCATAGCTACCGCTCTCTCGAGTGCCGCTGGCGCTCTCCGTTTTGAAGCAATGCGACGAGCGTTTCGAAAGCATCGGCGTGAAGCGTCAAGCCCCACATTCCGAGTTCGAACCTACAATGTTGTTGACGTCACGCTTGGTAGAGCGGGCTCTTTTTTGGGGGTGACACCCGATATAACAGCGCGTAGTATGAAGCAGTTATCCGACGACGAAGCAATGTGGAATTGGGAATAACAGCTACCGAGTCACGCGAAGGCCGGATACAGAAGGAATCGCTGTCGGGCTTCGCCTTGTCACACGTCGTCGTCAGCGAACTCGCCAGTTCGGGTGATCGCATCGCGGACGATCATAAGCGATGCCTCCGACAATGTGAGCGGATCAGACTCCCCTGTCCACACATCCTTATCCATGTATTTTGCGAATGCAGGATGTAGATGCTGTGGAATGTCGGGCCAGCCTGATCGCGAGATCCCAGTTAACTGGCGAAGAGCATGCTCCACCAACTCGATCTTACTTGACGTCGCGCTCTTGGGATGAACCGACTGCAGCATTTCTTTGCCTCCAGCTGGGAGAACACTCCGCCACTTCTGTCTCTTATTCCGACACCACCGTTGATGCTGCCTCAGCAAGGCACGGCTTTCTTTTTGCGGCTGGTTCACAGACCATCGAAGGCGTCCAGGATGCTTCGGCTTCTATTTCGGCGGCGTGATATCGGCGGCGTATGCGGGCCAGGTCGACGGTTGTTTCCGGCAGCTGCAGGTCAAGTTCTTCGAGCGTGCGAGAGATGATTTGAGACACCGCCAAATCGCGAAACCATTTATGGTTCGAAGGGATAACGAACCAGGGCGCATGCTGAGTGCTGGTCTTGCTGAGCATATCCTGGAACGCTTGGACATAATCGTCCCAATACTCCCGCTCTCGATAATCGGATTCGCTAATCTTCCAGCGACGGGCCGGGTCATCCAATCTTCGCTTGAAGCGGGCCAATTGTTCGTCCTTCGAGATGTAGAGGAAGAACTTGAGAATCGTCGTGTAGCTCTCAACCACCAGTAGTCTCTCAAGTTCGTTGATCAACTCGTAACGTTTTGACCAAACATGTACTGGGACGAGTTGATGGACCCTAACCACCAGGACGTCTTCGTAGTGCGACCGGTTGAAGATTACCACCTCACCCTTGCCAGGAACGTGCTGGTGCACGCGCCAGAGAAAATCGTGTCCGAGGGCCTCCGGCGTTGGTTGCTTGAACGAGACGACACGACAGCCTGCCGGGTTTATGCCGTTGAGGATATGCCGCACGACGCCATCCTTGCCGCAAGCGTCCAATCCCTGAAGTATAACGAGAACCGATCGCTTCCTTTCGGCGTACATCAGGTTCTGCAACTGATCCATCTTGTGAAGTTGACTAAGCATCTCCGGCAGGGCTGTCTCGTGCGACGCGTAATTGCAGCAGTAACATGGGTCAATGTCGGCCAGCTTCACCTTGGCGCCCGGTTCGATCCTAAACTTCTGGAGCAAGTTCGACCCAGCGTTCAGGTTTCCTGAAGGCTTCGCGATCTCGACCCTGTCGGTCAGAGCCGCAGGTGAAAACATTTTCGGTTCGGTTTCACATAGCGTCATTGAAGAAAATGCCCTCTCCCCGCTCGTTTGGCGGTTTAGCGGGTTCATTACCCTAAGATGATCGTCTCAAGCGCTTGGCGTTTTTTTGGGGGACACGGACCGGAGCGACCGTTCTTATGGCCGGGTTTGAACCGAATCAGGGTCCCGGCTTGCAACCTGATGATCGACGTCCCTAATGAGATAGTCGGTATAGCGGATCTCGAGCTCACTGGTTCCGAGAAAAAGCCCGGAGCTGACGGCGCCCGTATGGGTCGGCAGCCAGACGCCATCGATCTCGCCGAACTCTAGCTGGATGTGGGGCGCTCCGACCCACATCGAAACACTTGCCGCGGTGACACCGTCCAGGCGGACGACGGCATAGGAATCGCGATCCACCCACGCCGTTCCTCTTATCAGGTATTTGCTTTTGTGTTTCGGCACGAGTTCGATAACGTAGCAGGTCCTTCCGGTTACACGTTCTGTGCCGCGTAGGCATGCCTCGTAATTCCTTGGACTGAATTCGTACTCGGCGAGTCTGGTTGGCTTACTGGCATCGGCTTCGGATGCAAGCAACTTCTCAACGATCTCGATGAGTTTCGTGGATCCGCTGCTCTCCATTACCGCGTATTTTGTTCCCACATCTGGGCGATAACTCACCTGCACCAAGACTGTCGCCTCTTTGGCAAATCGGACGTTGCGGAGTCGGTACTCTCGAAGACCGGAGTAAGGTACCGCCTGGCTCTTGAAGTTCTTATTTAGCACTTTCGCCAGGATCTCGTCACTCGTTGGCTGGGGCCGTAGAGTCGTAGTGAGGAGACACGACGGCACGCAGGATAAAAGCAGGAAGACGCCATTCTGCAGGGGCCATGGGTGATACCGCTCACGGCCGCGCGCTTGTTTCAGGTGTCCGGTTGTCATTTGGTTCCTTCCCCGCGGCCACGAGTTCCCTGGCAATCCAGATGCCGTGCTTTCTTGACGGTCGGACTCCATCCGCCTCCTCACTCCTGTGAGTGTTTTCAGCGATCGATGAGTTTTTTTATTATTGAGGCTCCCTTCTGCCAGGGACATCATGGCAAGTGTGCGAAGACGATGGCGTGCTAAATCCGGGGTGCCAGATAAAAGCCGATCGCTATTGATTCCGATGGACGCGAGACCATGCTCTGCCGCCTCCTCAGGCCACATATCACGAGCCTGACGATCGGGGCCGTCGCGGTCGCGATCGAAGGAGTCGCAAGCCTCGCGGAGCCGTGGCCACTAAAGATCGTGATAGACACTGTGCTGAAGACGAAACCAGATCCTGGCTGGCTGCAGCAACTGATCTTTTCTTTTATCGGCACGGACAAGATTGTCCTCTTACGATTTGCCGCCGTTGCCGTATTGGTGATAGCCGCGCTAGGAGCCGTTTCCAGCTACACCGAGAAATACTTAACCACGAGTCTCGGCCAGTATGTGATGCACGATCTGCGCCAGACGCTTTATTCGCATATACAGCTGCTTTCGCTGGACTACCACGACCACAAGTATACTGGCGACCTCATCGGCCGTCTCACTGGCGACATTGACTCTATCCAGAGCTTCATAGCGTCCGGATTGCTAGGCGCGCTAATGAGCAGTCTGACATTGGTGGGCATGATCATAGTCATGTCTTACATGAACTGGAGGTTCACGCTGATTGCGCTTTCTGTTGCACCGCTGCTGTTCGTCGTAGTGTTCTATTACACTCGCAGGATCAAGGCCGCTTCGCGCGAAGTCCGAAAAAAAGAAGGCGAGATCGTGTCAGTGATCCAGGAGGTGCTTTCCGCCATACGGGTGGTCAAAGCTTTTGCGCGGGAGGAATACGAACAACGGCGTTTCGCGGAAGAGAGCCGGAAGTCGATTGGGATCGCGTTACGAGTCCGTAGTTTGAGGGCCAAGCTCTCGCCTGCGGTCGATATGATCGTGGCAGCGGGTACGTGCTTGGTGTTGTGGTTTGGAGGACGCATGATTCTGCAAGGCACTCTTACCGCCGGCTCGCTGGTGCTGTTCGTCTGGTATCTCGGCAAGATGTACAAGCCGATGCGAGATCTATCCAAGATGACCGACACATATTCGAAGGCCGCGGTGGGCTTCGAACGCATCCAAGAAGTGCTCCTGCAAACCGACTGTCAAGTGAGAGATCTGCCCGGCGCACGCAGCGCGCCCGAATTCCGTGGCTCGATCGAGCTGGAGAATGTGTGTTTCAGTTACGGGAGGAACTACCCGATCCTCAAGCAGGTTAACCTGCTCATAGAACCAGGACAGATAGCTGCGTTGGTTGGCCCGACGGGCGCAGGCAAGACCACTATCATCAGCTTGATTCCCAGGTTTTACGATCCGGACGCCGGTACCGTAAAGATCGATGGCACCGATGTGAGACGCTTCCAGCAGAAATCCTTGCGCCAGCAGATGAGTTTCGTATTGCAGGAAACCCTGCTTTTCCACGGATCTATATGGTCCAACATCGCCTACGGGAAGCCGGACGCAAGCCGTGATGACATACTTCGTGCTGCGATGCAGGCTAACGCTCACGAATTTATCGAGCACCTGCCGCAAGGGTATGACACGATCATCGGCGAGCGTGGCATGACGCTTTCGGGTGGCCAGCGGCAGCGCATTTCAATCGCAAGAGCCGTGATCCGCAATACTCCTATCTTGGTACTGGATGAAGTTGGCACGGGCCTCGATGCTGTATCCGAGAAGTTGGTCGTCGACGCGTTAAACAGCCTTATGAAGGGCAAGACATCGATCGTGATCGCTCATAAGCTATCGACTATCCGTTTTGCCGACGTGATTTTTGTGGTTGACGAGGGCAAGATAATCGAGCGTGGGAATCACATGGAACTCTTGAAACAAAGCGGAGTTTATGCTAAGTTGCATGAGCTGCAGCTCCAGCGCGAAGAGGCCACGATACCGGCGGTCGGCCGCGCTCTAGGACGAACATCCGCCTGACCGAGTCCCGGACCCTGAGTTAGGCAATCTGCGAAAAGAATACATCGCCACCCCACGGCTCGAAGTCTATTCGAACGAGAGGTTACTCCATTGCACTACCTTTCCAGAGCTATTACAACTTCAGTAGCGGCGCTGATGTTGAGCTCTCCAACCGTTGGAGTCGCGGCCAAGAAAAGTCCAAGCAATCCCGTAGCGGCAGAAACAACAGCGGAAGGCCCAGCAGTATTGTGGCGGGACCCCGCGGATATTGCTTCCCGTAATCTGTACTATGGCGCCGGCGGAAAAGCGCATGAACCACAGGGGACGTTCACGTTCGAAAGGGAAGACATGCAAGGCAGCAATCCTAAGTTCGATGTCGTAGATCAGGATGGCGTGAAGTGGAGGGTGAAGATGGGTGGCGAAGCACGTCCGGAGACCGTAGCGTCGCGTCTGGTCTGGGCTGTCGGATACTTTGCCAACGAGGACTACTTCGTACCTCTGCTCCATGTCCAAAATATGCCGCACCTGCACCGAGGTGCGAATCTGGTCTCAAAGGACGGCACCGTGCACAACGTCCGCATGAAAAGGCACTTGAAGAATGAGAAGAAGATCGGCATGTGGTCATGGGAGAAAGATCCATTTACCGGCACGCGGGAGTGGTATGGGCTTCGAGTGTTGATGGCAGTTATCAATAACTGGGACTTGAAAGACTCAAATAACTCCATCTACCAGGTTCACGGCGATCACCCGGAGCAGCTGTACATCGTTACCGACCTAGGATCGAGTTTTGGTTCACCCGGTTTGAACTGGGCCTCGAAGGGAAATTTAACCGCATACACCCATTCGAAACTGATCGGCAAAACCTCGGCCGAGTTCATAGATTTCAATGTTCCCGCACCTCCCAAACTGAACACTTTTATCGACGTTCCAGAACTGACACGTCGACTCGGTCTGTGCTGGATTGGCCACCATATTCCACTCTCGGATGTGCGATGGATGGGGAGCCTGCTGGCACAGTTATCGCCCGAGCAGATTCGCGACGCATTCCGTGCCGGCGGCTATTCCCCGCAAGAGATTGAAGCCTACAGCCGGGTGGTGGAGCAACGGATTGCTCAGTTGCAAAGGTTCTAAATTCTAGCATCTCTCGATGCCTCAAAAGACGAAGCGGGCGACGAGTTGGAGGGTTCTGGGGTTACTGGAGAAGACGCTGGAGAAGTCGTCGAAGTTGCGCGTTCCGGGAACGAGGAAGTTGCGAGTGGAAGTTTGGGAGGT
>Ga0210389_10000272_pt1 | contig 52574 bp, 46 predicted proteins | sample IncBWH28OmetaG_FD_160127 | JGI IMG/M metagenome (GOLD analysis project Ga0210389, IMG submission 160127) | Forest soil microbial communities from Barre Woods Harvard Forest LTER site, Petersham, Massachusetts, United States - Inc-BW-H-28-O ... | reverse complement strand
CCTGATTCGATTTTTGGCAACCCTTTAACTTTTTAAGACGTAATTAAAATACAAACAGTAAAAAATAGCAGTCCGCAATTATGAAGAACATTCTTTTCACTCATTCCTATTTTTTGCGGTTTGATCCCAAGCAATGGCAATTGGGGCAACCCTACCCGCCCCTGGGTACCCTTTATGCTGCGGCGCTGATGCGCAAACACGATTTCAATGTAAGCTTGTTCGATACCATGTTCGCCGTCGACCCTGAAGAAGTTATTGAGGCAATGGCGAAGAACCGCCCCGATTATTTTGTGATCTATGATGACGGCTTTAATTATCTTACTAAAATGTGCCTTACCAATATGCGCGAGGCAGCGTTCAGCATGTGTAAAATAGCCAAGGCAAATGGATGCAAAGTGATCGTTTCCAGCTCAGACGCCACCGACCACTTTGCAGAATATCTTGAGCAGGGCGCCGATTTTATTATCATCGGCGAGGCAGAGCAAACTTTGCTTGAATTAACCAAACAAATTGCCAGCGGCGCTGAAGACTTTTCGGGCATACCGGGCCTGGCCTATTTGAAGCAGGGAACAGCAATAAAAACCGCTGCACGGCCGGTAATGAAAGATTTGGACAGCTTACCGCTGCCAGCCTGGGATTTGGTTGATATGCAGCAGTACCGTGAGTCATGGCTTAACAACGCGGGTTATTTTTCGCTGAATATGTGCACTACCCGCGGCTGCCCCTTTAAGTGCAACTGGTGTGCCAAGCCTATTTATGGCAATCGCTACAATTCGCGAAGCCCGGAGCATGTGGTTGCGGAGATCAAACTGCTCAAACAAAATTACGAGATCGACCACATCTGGTTTTGCGACGATATTTTTGGACTGAAGCCAGGCTGGGTTGAAGCCTTCGCCGCACTTTTAAAAAAGGAAAAAATAACCATTAGGTTTAAAATACAATCCCGGGCCGATCTGCTGGCCGAGGAAAGAACTGTAAAGGCGCTCGCGGCATCGGGATGCGAGAACGCATGGATAGGGGCTGAGAGCGGCTCGCAAAAGATACTGGATGCAATGGATAAAGGAATAACGACCGCGCAGATTCGCACCGCAACATTCCTGATGAAAGCCCTGGGTATAAAGCCGTCTTTTTTTATCCAGTTTGGCTACCCGGGAGAGTTAAAGAATGATATTCAGCAAACGATAAGCATGATCAATGAACTATTGCCGTTCGAGATTGGCATCTCGGTATCCTATCCGCTTCCTGGGACCGTATTTTATGATAAGGTAAAAGCCGAACTGCGGGGAAAAACCAACTGGACCGATTCGGACGAAATGGCTTTGATGTTCCGGAATACCTATTCACCTACTTTTTACAAACAACTGCACCGCTATGTTCACCAAAATTACCGCAAACACCTGGCAAAAAGCAGCTTTGAAAAACTGGTAAAAAATCCGTTAAAAATGAATGCGAAAAGCCTGCGAAAGGCATTGTCGGTGTTTTACCATGCACCGGCGGCTTTTATTGAGGGCCTGCGATTAAAAAAGTTGGAGGAATTGGCCGGATGAAAACTATCGTTGCCAACCTGAACGAAACTTTAGCCGAAGCCGCTTTCAGCCGGCAGTCTGTGGTTTTTGATGAATTGTACGCTGGTAATACCATCGTAAATTATAAAAGGGAGCGGGTAAGGGATCATGTTTTAAAATACATGGCGCCGGGCAACAGTATATTGGAGCTAAATGCCGGCACCGGCGAAGACGCTACTTTTTTTGCGAAAAAGGGTTTTAAGGTGCATGCCACGGATATTTCTGTGGGGATGCAGTCGGAGCTAAAGAAAAAAGCATTGGAAAATAAACTTGACGGTATGATCAGTACGGAGCTTTGCTCTTTTACTAAACTTGATCAACTCGAAAACAAAGGGCCCTATGATTTAATATTTTCCAATTTCGCCGGGCTGAACTGTACAAACGAACTGGATAAAGTACTGGCTTCGTTTGACAGTTTGTTAAACCCAGGTGGCGTAGTTACGCTTGTTATTTTACCAAAATTTTGCCTGTGGGAGATGTTGCTGCTGTTCAAGGGGAAGTTTAGAACGGCATTTCGCCGGGTTTTTAGCAAAACCGGCACAAAAGCACATGTTGAAGGCACTTATTTCAAATGCTGGTATTACAATCCTTCGTATGTCATCAAAAGGATCAGAAATAACTTTCAAGTGCTGGGTATCGAGGGCCTGTGTACAATCGTTCCGCCATCTTATATAGAAGGTTTTGCCGAGAAGCACCCGCGGGCTTATCGCTTTTTGAAGGAAAAAGAGGATAAGCTAAAATCACGCTGGCCCTGGAAATATATCGGGGACTATTATATCATCTCGTTAAGAAAAGGCTAGTGTAAAGTCAAAAGTCTTTAGTCCTAAGTCTTTTTTCGATATGCTGACTTAAGACTTAAGACTCAAGACTAAGGGTAAATTCATGGTTAGTGCACCAGCGAACCCTCGTAGTCTTTTAACAACCGATCCACCTTGCGCTCATATTTTAAAAGCAAATTAGCCTGGAAGTTTTTCGGATCAGGTTTTGAAAAATGCTTGCCGGTAACCATGGCCATCACCTCGCCGCGGCTGTTTAGTTGGTTATGAATGGTCTTTTTCCGCCATCTTGCAGCGGTGATTTTCATCAGCAATGTATCGACGGCGTTACCCAACGGGTTATCGAAAAAAAACTCGAAAAAGCTTTTAATAAACCATTTTTTTGTTGGTTTGGCTGAGGCCACGCGCATATTTTTATTTGGCAGGAATTCCCTTGTCCAGGCATTTGAAGCGTAGAATTTTTCAAAAACGATGTCGCCTTCCATTGGTATCAGCGTGCCGATCTCGATAGCGGTATAAATATTTTTCTCGGCGATCTGCAGTTCCTGCTCATCGATGTAATAATTCATGCAAAAATAATGTTGCCTGTTAAACAGGAAGCTTATTTTTTTGAGACAATGCATGATGGTGCGTGCAATCCAAAGCCTGTTTTTAGCCGTAATGATAAACAGATCGATATCAGATGTCTCGTCGGCAAAATTTTTGGATAACGAACCGGAGACAGCTACCCCGCGGACGTAAGGAAACCGGATGAGCATGCTGCCGACCCGCCGGGCGATGGCAATGAGTTCTTCAGCCTTTTTATTCCCCTCAACCCGCCTTAACGCCAGGTGGTGGTCATTTTTTAACATAAAAAACCGGTCGAACTGGTAAATCACGCCCTGGTTCACCAGTGTGCTTAATGCATCCTCAAAAAAATCGAAATGGTATTTTTTTCCGAGGAATAAATAGATCTCAGCCCTGGTTAAAGGGTACTTAAACATGTCGAAATAAGCCAGGGTGGTCAGCACCTTTTCTTTTATTTCAGACAAGTTCTTATTAATTAAGGGGAAGGATATGTTTTGCATTTTTTTGCTGTAGGGACCACCCTGATCTTATAATAATGACGGCATCAATAACCGTTTGGTTGCCTTTGTTGTAAATATTGTATCATATTTAAAGGACTGATAATCAATATTGTATTTGAGCCTCAGTTAAAACTTTTTCCTCGGCTATTATAATCTTCAACTCGCCTGACCCAGGAATCTGATTTCCCTGTCTTTTTTCAACCGAAAACATAAAAAAAGAAAAAAAGAATGCGTAGAAAAATGTCCCTTTATCTACGTCGAGCAGGTTTTCAGAAACAGACACCAGTGCGATCACCGTGATGAAAGCAAAAAATGGCAGGTCCTTTCTCGTAGTGGATGTTTTAAAACCCATGGCGATGGTCGCCAGGTAAACCAGGAGTCCTATAATCCCCGATTTTAAGGCGATACTTAAATATTCGCTGTGTCCGTTAAGCCGCTGAAGGAATGAATCGTACATTTTTTTTCTGTAAAAACCATCCTGTAGCAGGCCGATCTCCGTACCTGCGCCATACCCTATGAGTGGCTTTTTTTTGATTAGTTCAAAAGTCGTTTCCCAACGCGTAAGGCGGCTGTCATAAGTTTCGCCTACGGTCTGTTCTGCTAAATCTACCTTTAGCAAGGTGCCCAGCCTGTATTTAAATGTGGGGAACGCCAGAATTGCACTTCCGACCAAAATAGTAAGCGACATTGACGCTATAATAAATTTCACCCGTGCCCGGCCCCGGAACAAAAACCAGGGAATAGCAACATTTATAATGATAACCAGGGCGAGTAAAATAGATTTGGAACTCAACTGGATGATGCCTGCCGTCAGAATGAGGCAGCATACAAAGTTAAATAGCCTGCCGAAACTATTGCGCTCCCTTATGATGTACGATAGCAGGTAAGCCAATGCCACCATTAACTGCATCGAAAAAAATGTGGCATGCATATCGATCGGCTCTGAGAAATTATGGTTGGTAAAACGGTCCGAGAAAATGGTTGACCACGACAGCCGATAATGCCTTATGGTGATAAATGCATCAGCATACAGGTAAATAACGGTTGCTGTACAAACCCATGCGAAAGTTTGCAGCAATTTGGGTTGATATTTGCGAATATCCAAGGGGTTTAGGCAAAATACCAGGGGGAAAACAAGGATCGTTATCTGTTTTCCCCATTCATTAAAAGCTTCCGGTTTATTGAAAGAATAGATCGTGCTGCATACTGTAAGCAGGAACACGGATTGCAAAGCCAATACCCGGGTATTAAATATTGGTTTTATATGCTCCTTTTTTAGGTGTATAAGCGTATGAATAACATAGCTGATCAGGATCAGGTGACTGTAAAACAAATCAAAAGGCAGGCTGACCAGCAAGGCCATCAAATGATAATAGCTTATTTTATTAGCCAGGCTGTCTTTTATATTAAATAGTGCTGCCATGTTTGGTTTTATAGTGGCACTCCAGGATAAATTTTTCGTATTGATCGATAATGCCTTCCCAGTTAAACTGGTATTTTATTTTATGCAGGTTATTACTTACCATTACTTTTTCGGTTTCCTTGTGCTGAACAGTTTCAACAAGATGGCGTACCTCGTCGGCGCTCGAGAAATAAAACGCATCCGCGTGCAAAACCGACTTATTGAACGGGTTATTATGTGCCGCGATTAATGCTTCACTGGCCATTGCTTCTAATAACGACGGGTTTGTGCCCCCAACGCTATGCCCGTGAAAATACAGGTACGAATTATTTTGCAATGCACGCACCCGGCCGTTGTCATATATCGCCCCGTTAAATTCAATGCGTTCGTCGTTTTTAAACCGATGCCGGATGAATTTTCCAAAACGATTATCCGTGTTGCCCAATACCTTGAATTTCTTAGGCGAATTGCTGTTATTAAAACCTTCAAGTATGGTTTCGATATTATTTTCGGGCTCCATTCTGGCCATCAGCAAAAAATAGTCCTCCTTTAGCGCTTCCCCCGTCTCCGGCTGTTCCCGCTCTTCATCGGAAAAGAGGTCTGCGCCGTAAGGAATGTACCTACTCTCTATCTGGTATTTTTCACCAAGGTAGGATTTGATCACCAGCGAGTCGGATATGTAAAACTGGCTGTATTTTACCGCGAGCCGTTCAGCGTACTTTAAAAACTGCTGCACGGGCCCCGAGTATTTCGAACGCTTCCATTCCAGTCCGTCCATATTGGTGATGATCGTGCTTTTCGAAGGGTACAGTCCGCCCCAAACCGAGCTGCTGGTGTAACCCATCAGTAAAACCACGTCAAAATTTCTTTTCCTGGCGTCGAGCAGGCAGTTTAAGTCATAAATAAACTGGCCGGCGGCGCCCATGGACTTTTCAGGATCAAAACAATGTTTTATGTTCACACCGTTCCATTCCTTTTCTTGATAGGGATGCGTATCGGAGTTATAAACCGTGACCGAATGCCCCCTTTTTACCAAACCTACGGACACATATTCGGAAATATGTTCAAATCCCCCGTAATGGTTTGGAATCCCTCTCGTTCCCAGGATAGCGATGTTTAATTTCATATTGCTAATGCGGTTTGATATGCTTTAAATGTTTGAGCTGCAGCCTGTCTCCAGGTATATTGATCCATTATTTTTTTGCGTAGTGCTTCAGCCGGCTGCGCTGTGCTGGCCTTTTCTATCGCCTCAAGTATGCTTTTCGGGTCCGATGGATCGCAATAAAACGCTTCATCGCCGAAATATTCCCGGGTGTCACCTTTATCTGTTATCACGATGTTACATCCCATAGCAGCCGCTTCGATCGAGCTCAAGCCAGTCGTTTCAAACCAACTCGGCAGCGCGTGAACTTTTGCCTCCAGGTAATATTCAACCAGCTTTTCCTGCGCCACATGGTCAATGAAAATGACGTTTTCGGCGGCAATCTTGCGGCATTCACTATAATAGTCGGGCTGGTTAGGCGCAGGCGCACCGATGATCAGCAAACGAAACCGGGTGTTATTTAACGCCCGTATCAGGCCCAACTGGTTTTTAATACCTTCTACACGCGCCGCACAAACTACCAGGTTGCCGTCTTTTTTGATGGTTCCATTGGTTTTAAATAGCGCCGGGTTAACGCCGTTGGGTATTACCCTATAGTCGGCCTTTGTAAAATAACTTTGCCGGATGCGCCGGTATTCCGATTCTGAATTAGGAAGCAGCATATTAGCCCTGCCCAGTATTTCAACAATGCTATTGCGCTGGCCCTTCCAGGTATAAGACAGGCTGGCCAAATGATCGCGGCCAAGCAGCCACCGGGCTATGGTTTTCAGATACTCGATACTATCGCCGGGTAACCAGGTAAATAATATGCCTATTCCCTTGCGGTGGTTTTTGTCGTACTCCTCGTAGTTGCAAAGTATGGTTGACACTACAAACGGTTTTTTTGCTTTTTTGCAGTGATACAGAATATCAGCCGGCCGGACGATGTTAAAAAAGTGAAGCAGGCTATATTTTTCATAGGGGATATTTTGGTTAGATAGTAATATGTTTACATCAACGCCGATAGCAATCAACTCCCTGGCGGTTTGCTCAATCTGAACCGTGTCGCCTCCGGGAGCGGTGTACAATGTCGATCTGGTTATAAATGCAACTTTCATCTTGGTTTTATTTATGCCCGCCTGGCGCTCATCTTGTATATCCAGTTAATTAATCGTTCCGGCAAATAGCTCATGGTATAAATGATATAATTGTCCAGCCGGAATGGCTGCAGGTTCATCGCCCTTACCACGTTATACCTTGCTTTTTCGGGCTGATAATTGTTAACCAGGAATTTTTTACTGCATAGTGCGTAATAAGCGCCTTCTTTCTTTCGCGCGGGATATTGCTTCCCGCTGATCTGGTATAATTCCGTTCCCTGTTCCTCAGTTATGCTTTTGTTGCGCAGGCTGGTATATTTTATGGACCGGAATTTCCGCGAATGCCATCGTTCATCCACCGTGATAGATTCGGGGTTGAGCCGGACTTTTATAAGCGCTTTTGACAGGTTACATGCTTTTTGATTTCCCAGGATATTTACCCATAAAAAATGGTCCTCATAGGTATAAGCATGTTCATTATACCCGCCGTTGCTGATGATCAGCTCCTTTTTATAAAGTACGCTGGAGTGAATAAAAGGACACACCGAGTATTTCAGTTGCTGTATTTCCTCGTTCAAATGGGCTATAGGGTAGTGGGTGAATATGTAATGCCCGTCGGCGTCTACATAGTCGGCTGCAGAGCCTATTACGCTGTATTCGGGGTAGCTTGTTATAAAGTCGTATTGTATTTTGAGCCTGTCGGGGTAGCAAATATCGTCAGCATCAAACCTGGCAACGTAGGGCGCCCGTGCATGTGAAAGGCCGAGGTTAAGGGCTGCTGATACGCCTTTGTTTTGCTGGCTAAGAAGCATCACGCGCGGATCTTTAAACGAAGCGATGACCTTAGCCGTGTCGTCGGTAGAGCCATCGTTGACGATCAATAGTTCAAAATCGGTAAAGGTTTGCTCCAGCACCGACCTGATCGCGTCAGCAATATACCTTTCCGCATTATAGGCAGGCATTAAAACCGTCACTTTTGGCTCATTGCAGTTCATTCAATGCTGGTTTTAATTTGTTTTCTTTAATGTTGAGGAGGAGCAGCAATTCAAAAAATACGATTACTGATAGCTGCTCAAACCAATAATCTATAAAAAACACGGCCAGCATCAGCGCCAGTACAGGCAGGCCGTAGCTGAGGTATTTATATTGCCTGATGAAGAAACCGAGATAAAAGATGCAAAAAGCCAGTACCCCCAATACCCCATACTCGGCAAGCAACTGATCATATACCGAAGAAGGGCTGTTTGCCAGTGAGTGCAGCTCGGCTTTTTTACTAAAAAAGTTTAGGTACACATCAAGATGGTTCGATATAAAATCGTTGCTTAGGTAGATATATTTGGCGGGATAGCCACCCTCCAGGCCAAGCCCCGTCGCCTTAAATGCCACTTTGGATGAAAAGTTACCGATCCCGTCGCCGGCGACTATTTTAAGCGGATGATGCTGCAAAAAATTCAGCGTTTGCAGGAAAGCAATGCCCTTGCCCGGCAAACCATAGGAAAAGCTATTTTTTGATGAAATGGGCAATTCCGATTTATGGGTGTCAATAAATGCCAGTAATTGCCTTTGTTCGCTATCAGTATCCGTTGCTGTTTGAAACGGGGGTGTGTTAATATCAGGCCCCGGGACGATATACCTGCCCTTGCCAACGGATGGAATAATGCGGGCCGGCGATTTTTGCGGCTGATTTGCCTGGTTTTTGCTTTTGACGCTGTCGAGGTAATTTTGCGCGGTTTGACGTCTCAGTTCTTCTGGACTTAGAGACGGCTTACTAACGGCCCCCATTTGCGTAACGGGCGGAAGTGTTGGCGGTTTGACTACATTTTTAATCGTCTGATAGGTGTAAAGGTCATTTTGCGGCGAAACCTTGGCCATAAAAATTGCCAGTAGCACAGTGCAAACAACAATGACACTCTTTTGGTCACGATCAGTTTTAAAAATGAACATTGCCATAAGCACGATCATTAAAGCCAGGTTGGTGAAATTGCTGCCGGTAAGCAGCATGATGGCCATACAGACCAATACCATCAGCGAATTTTTTTTGACCAGGAAATAAATAACCCCAAAACCGTTGATCACGGCATTGGTTGTGGAAGTATCCAGGGTCACCCCGCGGATATAGTCGCCGGTTTGTATAAAATATTTTTGATAATCCCCCTGGTAACGGTACGGATTTAGCGCGCCCGTTTCCCAAATGATCATGCCGATATTAAGCAGCGATATAGCGGCATTGATTATAAAAAATGCCAAGATCGTTCGGTGAATTACTTCCGTATCATTTTTTTCGACAGCTAATTTAACCTGGTGAATAGCCAGCAGACACAAAGCCCAAAAAGTAAGCCCCATAAAAAATACGGGCAGGTAGTTTAATCCGTCAGCAGTATAATTTAATACAAGGCCGATAAAAGCAATGCCAATAATTGCCGGGTAGAATAACGGAAGCCTTGAATTTTTGAAGCTAAACTTAAATCTGAAATTGAAACGCAATAAATAAATGACCAGGATGGCAAAAAATTTTACCGCAAGTTTAACATCTAAAAAAAGCATCAAAAAAACCAGGAGTTGCCAGTCTACAGCATTAAGTACTCTTTTGAAATTTAAATTCCTGGGGCTATAAAACATTTTATCCTCAATCAACAGCAAAGGCAATTTTCGGGCCTTTTATTCAATGGAGTTACGGCCAAAAAATGTTATGGGTTGCCTGTCGGGGGACTTAAAACCGTTAAATTTTAGCTTAAAAGCCTTTTAAAAACATTTACGTCGGCCATCCGGAACTGTCTCGTGGAAATGATCAAAACAGTGTACGAACAGATTGAGGAGGCAAGCACCGGCAAGGTGTTATGAAATACGATTTTTGATACCATCCCGCATAAAACTGCGCACGCAATGGCGGCGATTAGCGGTTGCCAAACCGTTTTGAGCTCGTTTATTTGATTTTTTTTGAGATAGTAAATAGTTTGTACGATGCAGGCGGCCAGGTAGGCAAAGGCGGCCCCCTCATTCTTAAAAAAGGGAATGAGCAATATGTCCCCAAATACGTTAACCGTAAAAGTAATAATGAACGATCTCAGGATCATTTTTAATTGCCCCTGTGCAAAATAGATGGTCCAAAAGAAATTGTTCAGGTAAAGAAAAGGCAGGCAAAGAGATAAAATGAATATTGTTTTAACGTTTATCAGGCCATATTTGCCGGATGTTATTCCATCGATCACCGGCGACCAGCAGACATTTAAAACCAAAACCGTAAAACCGGCAATGATCATCTCAGCGCGCGCGAGCAGTTTGAGTTCTTGAGCAGGCACGACGGCCTGCCTGAAGATTTTGGTAAATCGCGGAATAAGCAAAGGCGCAAGGGCCAATAAGGGCAGCGAGGATATTTCGAATATTTTGTAGGCAAAACTGTATTCCGCAAGTTTTACTGCCGATACCATAAAACCGATGAATATCCAGTCGAAACGAGCGAGCGCAGAAGTGATTAGCACGACCCCTGTTTGCGGTAAGGCTTCGCGGAGCAAGCGGAAATATTTGGCCCGGTCCCATTTTATACCCGGGGACATTTTTGACGAAATAACAAATATCGAAGCGGCAAACACCAATTCGGCAGCATCACCGCCGATAAACAGCACCATAATGTTGTGCAGGCTAAGCCGGGACGACAGACTCAGAAAAACAAGGCCGCCACAGCGAATGACGTTGGAAACGACGAGCATGGAGGCCAGCACTTTAAAACGTTCCATGCCGTTGGCGGCCTGTTTAAAAGGAGTGGAAAAGAAGATCATCAGCTTACCGGCGCCTAAGAGCAGTAACAACCAGTACAGCCTATTGGAGGTTGGCGCAAGAAAGTACGCTCCCGCTATGATCCCATAAAAAACGAGGCCGGTAAAAATAACGTGGCAGATGTAAAGTGATAGCGTTGACTTAATATCGTCGCCGGCTGCTATTTTCTTTACCACCAATTGATCAATGCCGCAGGATAAGATGTTGAAAGCGGCTAACAGGATTGCAAGAGCAAGATTAATCTCACCAAAGCTGCCTTTATCAAGTCCGGTTGAAAGGATATAAAATATACCAAGGCCTAATACCTGGTTTATAATAAGCTGAACTGCGTTGATAGACAGGTTTTGCAGCAATCGTCCTTTCATTGCCTAAAGGTAACCATTTTTGGCCCCGGTGCGTTGTTGCGGCTGCATTCAGTATTCAACGGCGAGGTTGTCCTTAACTGCTTCCTTTTTATGCGGATGAACCTCCATCTGGTTAAGCAACTGGTATTTGCGATGGGTGTTTTTCAGGGTCGCCTTTGCTATTCTCCATCCTTCGCGCCCGTCAAGGAAACCAAGATAAAAAAGATAGTTTTTCACGAACCCGAACAATGGTGAAATATAGAGTTTAATGATGCCAGCCTTTTTTCCGTCACGGAGATATTGGCCGGCGCTTAGTTTGGCGTAATAATTGCATTTACGGTTATACTCTGCAAGGTTTTTTACGGAGTAGTGGTGAATATGCCCCTTTAATTTCCTTACTGTAGTGTTTTCCGGCATGATAAGCTTTTCATGGACCATCGTTTCAGACCATTTTACTGATTTGCGATTGAAAAGACGGATGTGATGATCTCTGCCCCAGCTGCCGAACCGGATAAGTTTTTGGCCAAAATACGAATGGAATTTTATGTCGTAAACCATAGCAGGCTCCTCCAGTTTTAAACTATGGAGCGATTTGATTAAATCCGGGTCGGGTGCTTCGTCGGCATCAAGGCTTAATATCCAATCATATTTGGCCAGTTTAATCCCTTTGTTTTTATTGGCGCCGTAACCATCCCAGGGCAGGTTAAATATACGGCAGCCATAACCCGAGGCGACATCCAGGGTATGGTCAGTACTGCCACTGTCGACAATGACAACATCATCACTAATAAGCTTCGCATTATTTACGCAGCGGCTGATGAGGTCGGCTTCATTCTTGGTAATTATAACGATTGAAACAGGAATCATTTAGTATTCGTTTATTGGCAATACCATTGCTTTAATTCTATCGGTTGCCTGCGCGGGAAATATTATTTTAATTTAGACGCAAATGCGTCAGTGAAGGCGCTCGGGAAAGAAATTTTTTGGCGCACATTAATTTCTTTTAATGGAACAAAAAAGATTCGTAACTTGACAATATATTCTGTCAGTGATGGGCCGTCGTCCAAATGGCAAACCCATTCAAGCTGTTGATAATAAGCAGTTTTAATGCAGGACAGGGTTTTTTTGAACAAACAGGCAACCTTTATCCGCATATTTACGTGATGTACACGGGTAAAGGACAAATTAAATAAGGTAACCGGTAAAACCCATATGGGAGAAGAAGAGTTACGCCAACTGATCAGGGGCTGTATTAAGCAAGACCGGAAATGCCAGAAAATGCTGTATAAGGCGTTTTATGGCTTTTCTATGGGCATTTGTCTGCGTTATGCCGGCAATAGGGACGAGGCTGCTGAGGTGATGAACCAGGGGTTTTTCAAGGTTTTTACACATATTGAAAGTTATGACACCACCAGGCCGTTTAAAGCATGGCTCGGAAAGATCATGATGAATGCGTCGATTGACTTTTACCGGGCAAACCTGAAAATGGCCTATGCGGAAGACCTGGATAGCGCAGAACATCTGAGCGATGGCGACATGGTTGATAAAAACCTGAATTATGAGGACTTGTTGAAAATGGTTCAGCAACTCCCGCAGGCTTATCGCACGGTTTTTAACCTGTTTGCGATTGAAGGCTATTCGCACGAGGAGATTGGCGCCATGCTGAACATCAATCCCGGCACCTCAAAGTCAAACCTGCACAAGGCAAGACAGAAACTTAAACAAATGATATTAAATGCAGACAAGTCTGCAAAGCAAACCAGGTATAACGATGGCAGGAATTATAACCCCATTGTAGCTATCAAGACGATGGATATGCAGGGGGTGTTTCTAAATAAAGGCATTAGAAAATGAACCAGGAGAATGAATTAGACGATCTGTTCAAAAAAAGACTGGAAGACCCCGTTGATAACGAAAGTTATAACGAGGCCGACTGGGATGCCCTTGAACAGATGCTTGACAAACGAAAAAAACGCAAGGGTGCAGTTTATTGGCTTCCACTTTTTGGCAGTGTTGCTGCCTTATTGCTTTTGTTTTTGGGATACATGGCATTTCGGCCCAAAACAACTGTTCCCAAGCCACCTGTTGATAAGCAGGCAGTTGTTCCTCACAGTGCACAGTCCGGTAACAGCGGCGGGTCTATACGGCAACAAACAGACCATTCACCAAACGCATCAAAGCCTGTTCCAATAGCTGAAAACTTAACAAGCGGCAAGAATGGTGGTAAGAATAACCCATTCCTGCGCTCACCCGCCGAAGGAGACCGTCGTAACTCCGGCCTGGTAAAACAGGTATTTGCCAATCAAACAGAAAGCCGTTCCGATGAAGTGTTAACGGCGGCGGGAACGTCATATGCTTTGGGAAGTACACACATTGCTGTCGAGTCAATTTATGCCGTTAAGCTATCCGGAAATGTGGCTGCTATAGCGACGGCGGAAAACAAAAGCGCAGCCCGCATAAAAAAACCGGCGGGATACAGGCCGCAGTTTGCGCTAAGTGTTATGGCTGCGCCTGATATAAATGGTGTAGGGTCGTTCCAGCAAAGTAAAGTCGGCACAAATGAAGGGTTATTGTTTTCGGCCGGTCTTACGCGTAAATTAACCGTTAGCACGGGGGCCATTTATTCGGTAAAACCCTATGCAACCGGTTTTGCAAACTACCACACCCTTTACCAGTTCCCGGTTAACCCCACAAATGTTCTTGCTGATTGCCGGATGCTGGATATTCCGCTAAATATCGGTTACCAAATTTTTAATAAACATCAAAATTCGATAACAGTGGGTACGGGCCTTTCATCCTATATAATGCTGCATGAGAGCTACAAGTTCAGCTATGCAAATACCTACTATACTGGGCCTGCGCAGTATACCGTGCCAAATTCGGACGGCTATTATTTTGGTATACTCAACCTAAACGCAACCTTTCAGCACCAGGTTAACTCAAAAGTTGGAATTATGGTACAACCTTACGTAAAACTTCCGCTAACCAGTATCGGGTACAGCCAGGTACGGCTTCAAACAACCGGCGTAGCGCTCGGACTCACCTGGAACTTAAATTCATCTCCAAGGCCATAGAAGAAGGAAAAATCGCAGGGATTTAAGGCGGGAAAATGATAAAATTGCCGGCTTATTTTCTGCAATTATTTTTTTCGAAATTAGTTTTATCTCCTATCTTTAGGCAAAAACCTTAGGTATGAAAAAACTGTACTTTATCCTTTTAACTATTGCATTTCAACCCGCTTTTGCACAAACAAATCCATTTGGCCAGTTCGAAAGCTCGCTTGACGTCGGTCACCCTAAAAACGTTGGTTCAGCCAAATACGATCCGGTTACACATAGCTATATGCTTAAGGGATCGGGCTACAATATCTGGTTCGCCCGTGACGAATTTCATTTTCTGTACAAAAAAATAAAGGGCGATTTTACGGCTACTGCCAACTTTGACTTCGTTGGGCCTACCGGAAACGGTCACCGCAAGATCGGCTGGATGCTGCGTCAATCTACTGACGAAAAATCCGGCGCTATCAATGCCGTTTCTCACGGCGATGGTTTAACCGTATTGCAATGGAGAAGCGCAACCGGCGAAACCATGAAAGACCCGGAGGATGAAATATTTTATCCCGAAAAAACTTTTGAGGTTGTACAGTTGCAGCGTATAGGCAAACGCGTCATCATGCGCGTTGGCCACGTGGGCGAGCCGCTGGTAACCGTAGGCTCGCACGATATGACGAATATGCCTGATGATGCGCTCCTGGGTATTTTTGTCTGCTCACACGACCCGGAAATAAGCGAAGAGGCGCGCGTATGGGACGTGCATATCGATCAGCCGCTTGGGAAGTAAGCCTAAAGTCTTAAGTTGGGGAGATTTTAATATCGAATGATGAATGTCGAATTTCGAACGCCGGAGTTTGACCTTTATAATTCATTATTTGGCATTCGGTGTTCGATATTAAAATTTCCTGGGCTGACGATACGGCGGAGAGGCGCTGGCAAAGGCGGCCCCGTCAAATTTTTCGGAGTATTTCCCGCCACCGGGAGTCGAGAGGCTTACATCTTTCACCTGCCCGGCACCTTCAAACTCGAAGCGAATGCCTGCTATGCCGCCCAACGTGTTTTTTTGCGGGACGTTGATCACTGATTTGCCGTTTAGGTATACCCGGAAACGATGATTGGCAACAGTGCATTTCAAATCCTGGAACTTGCTGAAATCGCAGCCCAGGCCGCTGAGGTCATGATCTTTACCGCTTATAAAACCATCGCCGGTCAACATGTCGATGTTAGAAATGCAGCCCTTGTCGCATAATGGCAGTATGATGGCTGACCCTTTAAGCAAAAGCACGGCATTAACCCGTCGACAAATGGATGCTTCAACTGACGATGTATTGCGAAGGTTGGTTTCGAAAATAAAGCTTTTTGGGTCGATGTTACTAAAATCGTGCACGTTGGCAAACTTTACCCATACCTCGTTAAATACAGGCGAACCTGTTTTTTGCTGAAGTATAGCCGGACTTATGCCCATGAAGCCGGCATTGTGGCATTCCTGTGCGGATAGGTAGGTTGGTACGGGGTCTTTCTCGATAATACCCTTCCAGCCGCGGGTTTGTATATTAACAACACATTCTTTTTTTACCTGGTTATCTACGATCAGCTTCGCCATGAAATAGCCCGGGTGATAGTAGATAGACGTATGTTGCCTGCCGTTCCCGTCAACGCGTTCCCGCCGCCTGGGGTCCCACGATTGTTGGATGTAAACGCTATCTGAATGAAAAGCGGATGCATCATAATTAAATATTACCGAATTGGGCAGTGTGTCAGAAACCTTTATCGCTTCGAATTTTATTTTTGAAAGATCAACCTGCATCGGCGTTTTTTTCTTTAAAGCGAATACTGCAGCCAGGGCGACAACTCCCAAAGCGATGACGGCAATGAAGACGTTATATTTTTTTGATTTATGCGCCAGCAAAGGCGCTGCCACTGTATCCGGCAGGGTAGTGGTCTTTGCAGCCGTTTTGGGTAGATTGGCCTCGTTTTTCTGGCGAAATTCCCGCCAGCTTTCATAACCCAAAAAGCCCGCCAAGGCATTCAGCGTGGCTGTAGTAGGCGAATTCTCATAACGCACCTTTCCCCAAATCCGCTTAAGCGTTGATATGCTCAGCTGCACCCGGGTTTTGTCGAATATTTTTTCACTTAAATGTTCAAAGTCGTCGTTGCTCCAGGTTTCGCTGTCGCCCCAGTTCAGCGTCTCCTCAATTTGCCGGCAGCAAAGCTGCAACAACTGTTTCTCTTTTTCCATCAGGCCTAAAATAGTCACAGTAATTGATTTAATAAACAAGTAAAATGTTACAGTTAGATTGAACAAAATTGAAACCGTTTTGAATACGCGATTTACGCGCTGTTTTAGGAGTTTTGATTGAAAATTCAAAACGACTATGAACAGATTTTTATTTCCGTCGCTATTTGCACTTCAATTTGTCGTTGCCGTATGCTGCGGTCAGACTGTTAAGTACGATTTATCTCAGCTGCTTGCCGATCATAAATTAGCAGTGCTTAGCGGTGATACCTGCAAAGCACTTAGCGACGGACAGTACAAAGGCGTAACCTGCTCGGGCATTGTTTGGTTAAACGGTGTCAAGTTTTCAACCGGCAGCATTGATGTTGATTTGCGTGGGAGGGATGTTTACCAGCAGAATTTTTTAGGGATCGCCTTCCACGGTAACGATACCACCACCTATGACGCCGTTTACTTCAGGCCCTTTAACTTTCAAACACCCGATACACTCCGGCACAAACACATGGTTCAATATATCAGCGAGCCGCTTTACCCCTGGGAGCGGCTCCGGAAAGAACACCCCCTGGTTTACGAAAATACGATAAGCCCGGCGCCGATGCCCCAAAATTGGCTGCACGCGCACATTGTGGTTACCCGGGACGAAATAACTGTCTATGTAAATCATTCAACCATCCCTTCGCTGAAGGTAAAAAAGCTGAACGACAAGAATGAGGGTGGTATTGGCCTTTGGGATGTGTATTATGCCGGGGATTTCGCTAACCTGGTTATCAAAAATGATCATTAATCGAATCAAACTAATTGTAAAAAAAATAATGATGAAAAAACTATTTACCACAGCTGTTATTACAGCTTTTTTGCAGATCACATTTAGCGGCTGGTGTTTTGCCCAACTGACCGTTTTGCCCAATGGCGGCAATAAAAGGGCATCCGTAACCGAGCAGGTGGGCCTTTGTGATGTAACGATCCGCTACAACCGCCCGCATGTTAATAAACGTGAAGGACATATTTGGGGGGAACTGGTGCCGGTGGGTTACGTTGATCAGGGCTTTGGTACTTCAAAAGCTGCCCCATGGCGGGCCGGCGCAAATGAAAATACGACCATGGAGTTTTCAACGGACGTAAAAATTGAAGGACAAACCCTGCCGGCAGGCAAATATGGGTTTTCAATTGTTTATGATCCTAATGCGTGTACGCTAATCTTCTCGAAAAACTCTACATCCTGGGGAAGCTTTTATTACGACCCTGCGGAAGATGCGTTGCGCGTAAAAGTAAAACCGCTTGCCGCCGACAAAAGCGTAGAATGGCTGAAGTATGAGTTTGCTGATGAAACATCCTCGGGGGCCACGGTACAACTGGAATGGGAAAAACTGGTGATCCCCTTTAAAATCGAGGTTGACGTGGTGAATAATCAGCTGACCTCGTTTAGAAAAGAACTGCGCAGCAACAAAGGTTTTACCTGGGAAGCCTGGAACCAGGCCGCCACATACTGTGTGCAAAATAAAACCAACCTCGATGAGGCCTTAACCTGGGCCAATAATGCCATCGGCCCCAATTTCGGCGGCAATCAAAGCTTTCCGGCCTATAAAACAAAGGCGATGATATTAGATAGTCTTGGACGGGGCACAGAGGCTATGGACCTGATGAAAACGGCATTGCCTTTTGCAAATGAGATTCAGCTTTACCTGTATGCCAACGACCTGGTGATTGCCAAAAAAGTTAAAGAGGCATTTGAGTTGTTTAAGGCAAATTATGATAAACATTCTGACGATTTGTACACCGATATGGGTATGGCCAGCGGCTATTCGGCAATGGGCGACTACAAAACTGCACTCGGTTTTGCACAAAAGGCCAAACAATATGCAAAGGGCGCCAATGTGGGTATAGTTGATTTGGCCATTAAAGATTTGCTGAAAGGCCGGGATATGAATTTGGATTAAGGCCGGCAGTCGGAAAGAAGCAGCAATTGCGGTGTCGACAACAACAACCGAGTTTTAACCACGGAGGACGCTAAGAAGGCGTGGAGAACACAGAGCGAAAAATTGACAAACTATCAAAGCCTTGTCGCCTCTGCGTCTTCCCCTTCGCGTTCCTTGCTGTAAAATCCCGCACAGTTTAATTATACAGAACAAAACAGATAATCATGAAAGCAAAACTTATATTGATAATTTTATTGGCTGCGAATTGCACTTTCGCGCAAACAGTCCATAACTATTCAGTCATCGAAGCAAACCGATGGATCATTCCCCGCACAGATACCCTTGATTATTCTTTTGGCGAATACCAGGGTAAAAAAGCCTTGCTGATGACGCGCAAAATCGGCAATTATAAGTCGGCAAGCATTGCATATCCGACGAAGTCTAATTTTAAAGACGGCGTTATCGAGGCCGACATGGCCTGGCCCGGCAAGCAGGGCGGTTATATTGGTTTGGCTTTCCGGATAAAAGACGCACATCACTACCAGGTGGTTTATTTCAGGCCCGAAAGTTCCGGAACCATCAATGCCATCCAGTACATGCCGGAAAAGAAAGCCGAATTTAACTGGTGGGACTATGAGGCGGATAAATACCAGGCAAAAGCCGCGCTGCCCCTGCACGATTGGTTTCATGTAAAACTGGTGGTAAACGGCAATACGGTTACGGTATTCATAAATAATCAGCCCAAACCTGTGATGGTTTATGCGGCAATGGATAGCAGCCTGCAAAGCGGCGCCGTGGGTTATTGGCTGGGTAACACACAGGAAGGCGCGTTTAAAAATTTGACGGTGACGGGTAATTAATACTATCTGACGCTTACCCTCTTTGCCGATTTCGGCAGAGCGGATAGTCGGGCGAAGTCCCGTAGTACGGGATCCGGCTGAGTCGACCCGGCGGACATTACCGCAATGCATTTACACTGAAGCATCACCCCGCAAAGCAATAAGCGCACCCATGCTCCTGCGCGCGGCCCACGGCCCAAATACCGGATGGCGCCACTTGTACGCCCGGCAAAATGCCGGCCAGCCATTCCTGTTTTACCGCGGCTTCATCCTGGTTGGTACTTTTCGCAACGACAGCGCTGTGTACTGTCAACGCCATATCGCACACGCAAAACAATACCCCGCTGGCCTGCAGCTCGTTTATCCCAATTTGTACTTCGCCCAGGCCAGGGATTTTAAAGATTCCGGGTTTTGGCTCCCAGAAAGGGTTTTTAACGGCCGGCGCTTTTGTTGTATCGTCATTGATCTTAAACAGCTCTCCAAACTTGTATTTTTCCCAAAGCTGGTGGTTCATGGCGTAGGGGATGGCGCTGTGACGCAAAACGACTACCACGCCGCATTCATTTTCGGGGGTGACTGTTTTGGCATTGGTCATCATAAATACCCTGGGCCACGCAAAGGGCGATGTGCCGTTGGGCGCCGAAACATCGAATATGATGCGGTGCTTCCCTTTTACCTGTTTAAACCATTCGTCAGCATCCGAGGCATCAGTGGAAATGACGGTATTTGCCGACGATTGAAAAGGCGCCGCGAGGATACCTGTACCTAATACGGCCGCGCCGGTGGCAACCTGTTTTAAAAATGTCCGGCGTTGATTTGTTTTGTTCATGCCCAGCGAATTTAGGTTCTAATATAAACGATAAATTTTGTTCTTAATATCAGGGAAGTCGCACTTTAAATTAATCACATCTTTTTCCATCACGGGGGCTTTCAAACCGGCGTTAGGGTGTTCACGTTTTGCACACACACACCCTCTAAACCGCAGGATAAACCGCAGACTTTTAGTCGTTTAAAATTTGATGGTATACCAAATTGTCACGTTTTTGCGGATTTTCGTGAACACTTACAGCGGATAAAAGGCAAAACAGCGTGCCATCCAACATTTTTCTTTTCGCCATAATGTATTTAGCTTTAGCCGGTAAACCCGGTTGACTAAACGCAATATAATGAAAACCCGAATCCCCTTAGTTGTATTGGCAGCATCGTGCCTGCTTGTTTCCTGTAAAAAACATCAGTCGGCTTCCCGCTACGCCGGGTGGGCAACTTATGCCGGCACGAAGGATGGTGACCGTTATTCCTCAAACGATCAGATCACGCTAAAAAACGTCAGCCAGCTTAAAGTTGCCTGGACCTATAGCACAGGCGATAAGGATGCCGCTAACCGCAGCCAGAACCAGTGCAACCCGATAATGGTTGACGGCATACTTTATGGTACCAGCCCCAAACTGAAACTGTTTGCGCTGGACGCAGCTACCGGCGAGCAGAAATGGCTCTTCGACCCGGTGACCGTGGATACCTCGAAGAAGAAAGACGCCATGGCCTTTTACAAGATTTGCAGGGGTTTGGTTTACTGGCAGGATTCTACCGCCGGCAACAAACGCATTTTTTACAGCGTAGGGCAAAAAACATTTGCCATCGATGCTGAAAACGGCAAACCGATCATGGATTTTGGGAAAGGCGGCTATTTTGATCTGAGCGAAGACCTCGGCCGGAAAGTAAATTCATACATATCAGGAACAACACCGGGCGTGATTTATAAGGATCTTTTAATAATAGGCGCCCGGGTGGACGAATCGGAAGATGCCGCACCAGGGCACATACGCGCGTACGATGTAATGACCGGTAAGCTGAGATGGATATTCCATACCATACCGCAGCCGGGCGAGGTCGGTTTCAATACCTGGCCCGACAGCACAGCCTGGAAGCACCTGGGCTCTGCCAATAACTGGGCCGGTATGGCGGTGGATGAAAAACGAGGCATCGTGTACGTTCCCACCGGTTCGGTCGGCGGCGACTTTTATGGTGGCCACCGCAAAGGCCCCGACCTGTTTGCCAACTGTTTGCTTGCGCTGGATGCCGCTACCGGCAAATATATCTGGCACTACCAGGTGGTACACCACGATCTGTGGGACCGCGACCTGCCCGCCAACCCCAACCTGGTGACCATTCAGCACGACGGCAAGACGATAGACGCAGTGGCCCAGATCACCAAACATGGATTTGTTTTTATGTTCGACCGCACGAACGGCCAGCCGATATTCCCGATAGAAGAAAAGCCCGTGCCGACTGCAAATGCCTTACCCGGCGAGCAGCCGTCGCCAACGCAACCGATACCTACCTTGCCCCAGCCCTTTGCCAGGCAGCATTTCGGGCCGGAGGATGTAACCGATATTTCCCCGGAAACGCATGCGGCGATGCTGGAGCGGTATAATAAAGTAAAGTACAATACCATGTTTACCCCGCCCAGCAAGGATGGCGACTGGGTATTCCCCGGCTTTGACGGCGGCGGCGAATGGGGAGGGGCCGCAGTAGATCCGGAAACGAAGATCATGTATATCAGCAATACGGAAATGCCCTGGGCGCAGGTAATGATCGATGTACCAAAAAATGTTGATGAGCACACCCTGCAGGGCCTTGGCCATGCTATTTATAACCGTTATTGTGTTACCTGCCACGGGCCTGAGCTTAAAGGCAACGGCACATCATTCCCCTCGCTGGTGAACATTGGTAAAAAATATAAAGGGGACCAGGTAAGCCAGATCATTGCCAGCGGGCGTAATATGATGCCTTCATTCAAGCAAATTTCGGCTGGCGACAAGCAGGCTTTGCTTGCGTTTTTACTTAAAATTCCGGCAAAACCATCCGATGCGGCAATTTTGGCCAAAGAGCCTCCTCCGACCGCCAAAAACGTACAGAACCCGGTGCCTTATATGATGGACGGCTACAAACGTTTCCTGGATAAAGACGGCTACCCCGGCATTAAACCACCCTGGGGTACTTTGGATGCCGTGGACCTTACTTCGGGCAAACTGTTATGGAAGGTGCCGCTGGGTGAATACCCGGAACTTACCAAACGCGGCATTCCCAAAACCGGCACCGAATTGTACGGCGGCCCGGTGGTGACCAAAGGCGGGCTGGTATTTGTGGCGGCTACAAAAGACGAAATGATCCATGCCTTTGATAAAAAAACAGGCCAGGAAGTTTGGTCGGCTAAGCTGCCGGCAGCCGGGTTTGCCACGCCGGCGGTGTATGCGATTGACGGCAAGGAGTACGTGGTGATTGCCTGCGGAGGCGGGAAGATCGGCAGTAAATCGGGGGATAGTTATGTATGTTTTGCTTTGCCGTAGGTAATTGACTGGCAATAGAGACGCAATATTTTTGCGTCTGCTGGCTGTAGAGACGTGATACTTCGCGTCTCGGACCCACGTGATTAGGATTATAGCTGATTGCCGGCCGCCGGTCCGGTTCATAAAATATCGCAGCGGGCTCCGCGACCGGAATCATCGTTAAATCCCGACATCAGGTCCGAGACGCAAAATATTAGGTCTCTACATAGAAATGTTTTTGCAAACCCCGAAATTTCTATATTTTTAAAACCAGTATGACAGAAAAAAATAACAAAAAAACCATCTGGGCATGGTGCATGTTCGATTGGGCCAACCAATCCTATAATATGGTGATCACTTCAACCATATTTCCGGCTTATTACGTCGCCATTACTACTTTGGACGGCGGCGGGCCAAACAGCGACAAAGTTACTTTCTTTGGCCACACCTATGTAAATACCGTGCTTCAGCTTTGTGTATTGGGTGCCGCATATTTACTTATTGTACTGCTCCTTCCAATACTTACCTCGATTGCTGACTATAGGGGGAATAAAAAGAAATATTTGCAGTTTTTTACCTGGTTGGGGGCTTTGTCCTGCGCGGCCCTCTTTTGGTTTAAACCTGTGCCGCACGGAATCCCGGCGCTTGAGATACCGTTAATGTTTTATGCATTAGCGTGTATTGGTTATTGTGGAGGATTTGTTTTTTATAACTCTTATTTACCGCAGATAGCCACCGAGGATCAGCAAGATACAGTTAGCGCAAAAGGTTTTATGTATGGTTACGTAGGTAGTCTGGTGATGCAATTATTGTGTTTGGTAGTAATAGAAAAACCGCTTTGGTTTGGCATACACGATGACTCTTTGCCCGAGCGCATCTCTTTCCTGCTGATATTTGTTTGGTGGATGGGATTTTCAATTATTCCTTTCAAGATTCTCCCCAAGGGAGAGCCAAATGCCGGAAAGCACAATTATAACGTATTGACCGGCGGTTTTAAAGAACTTGTTAAGGTGTTCAATAAAGTAAAAAGCATGCCGCTGCTCAGAAAATTCTTATCATCATTCTTTTTTTATTCTGTTGGACTTCAGACGATTATGCTGGTTGCAGGTAATTTTGCTAAGAAAGATCTACACATGTCCGACGACACGCTGATCTCGATAATCCTCTCCATTCAAATAGTAGGCGTTATCGGCGCATGGATTACATCAAAAGCCTCGGCGAAATACGGAAATGTTCGGACACTGGTTGTGCTTGTGACGATATGGACAGTATTGTGTGCACTTGTTTATTTTATAACCAACACGCCCCAGTTTTTCGCGGCAGCCATTGTTGTAGGGGCAGTAATGGGAGGCGTGCAATCCATTTCAAGGTCAACTTATTCAAAATATCTGCCGCCTAATATTCCTGACACGGCTTCATTTTTTAGTTTCTATGACGTGACCGAAAAGTTTGCGATCGTTGTCGGCCTTTTTACCTTCGCCTTTGTAGAATCGTGGCGCGACCAGATGCGTGATTCCGCATTAGCGCTCGATGTTTTCTTTGCTGTTGGTTTGATCTTGATGATCGTTCTATATTTTGCAGAAAAGAAATCGCGGAAACACCTTGCCACCATACCTGTAGAGGCATAACCCCAACACCTATGGCAGTAAGACTTACGAAGTTTCAAAAACTTCGTAAGTCTTTGATTTCCATTAAAACTTCCAGACTTTAACTTTCAAATTATCGGATTAATTTTAGGATATTGCCGTATCAAAACCTAAAAATGAAAACAAGGCATTTGCTCGTTACGTTGCTTATTCTCTTTAAAAGCACAGGCGCTTTTTGCCAGGAACCGCCGCCTGAATTTTTCAACGGGCTCGACTTGTTTAGTAACGACAAACCCACAGCCAAAAAGGATTTTTTAGCGGCCATTCAAAAGGCCCCGCTTTTTCATGGGTCTTATCATTTTTTGGGTGTGATCTACCTGGACGAGCAGAAACCGGATTCGGCCATCTGGTGTTTTAAAAAAGCTGTCGATTTAAATAAAGCTAATGTTAACCACACACGAGAAATGGCTTATACGCGGCTGATTGAGACGTATATGGCTCAGAAGGATTTCAAAGATGCTTTTGATGCGGGATGGGCGGGGCTGCAGCAGTATGCCGACAGCAAAATGATCGGCTCCGCTTTGCGCGATAACTGCCTTTGGTCGTTTTACATCACTGAAGATGGGCTCGATCCCAGCTACCTGGCAAGCGACATAAAACCGGAATATGTTGTAAATTCGATCAGTGAAGAATACCTTATCCTGAGAAATTTAAGGGTAAACGGCGATCACCTGCAGTTCACGGGCCAGGCTTTGGTTTATAAAAAAAAGATACCCTATGATGTGCTGCATTGCAAGTTTTCAAGCGGCGGCGACAAGGATACCAGTGTTTATTTTAAGATCAGCTGGGATATGAATACTTTTATCGAAGGAAAAACCGCAGCGCAGCAACCCGTTATCAATGATGCTGCCAAACCGGTATACGACAGGGTAGGAGCGTCACTTATTGCCGACGACAAGGCAGTATTGAAGGATGTGATCGAAAAATTTCTGGCGAAATAGGATATTTACATCTCACGCTAAAAGAAATCACTTAAAAAGCATAATATGAAACGTTTAACCTTAATTTTTACGCTGCTGGCTTTAACTTTCGTCAGCAGTGCGGCGTTTGCCCAGTTTACCCAATCCGAAATGGTGCAGGAATGGACACGCGCCAAAGCCTACACCAAAGCATACCTGGATGCCATGCCCGCCGACGGTTATGGCCTTAAACCAACGCCTGAGATCCGCTCATTCGCGCAGCAAATGGGTCACCTGGCGGATGCCAATTATTTCTTTATATCAACCATAACCGGTAAGCCAAGTCCCTTTGGAAAAAAATCGGTTGAAAAGGACGTGCCGCCTACCAAGGATGAAATGACCAGGGCAGTAATGGACAGCTATGATTTCGTGATCAGCTCGCTGCAGGCTATGACGCCCGCGCAAATGACGGAAACCGTTAGTTTGGAGAACCACACGGTAACCAAATCAGGGGCATTTGGCAAAGCATTCGAACACCAGACCCATCACCGTGGGCAATGCACCATTTACCTGCGCCTGAAAGGTGTTGTGCCGCCGGGAGAGATGTTGTTTTAGACTAAGATTTATTTGGAGGACATTAGGCCTCATTTGCCCCGCTTTATATTGTAATCAATTACTAAACAAATAAAGCATTATGAAACGTTTAACCTTAATTTTTACCCTGCTGGCATTAACTTTTGTCAGCACGGCGGCATTTGCCCAGTTTACCCAGTCCGAGATGGTGCAGGAGTGGACGCGCGCCAAAGCCTACACCAAGGCTTACCTGGACGCTATGCCGGCCGACGGTTATGGCTTTAAGCCCACGCCCGAGATCCGCTCATTCGCACAGCAAATGCTCCATCTGGCCGATGCGGATTATTATTATATGTCGGTTGTAAATGGTAAACCCAGTCCGTTCGGGGACAAATCTGCCGAAAAAACCGTTCCCCCTACAAAGGAAGAAACCACAAAAGTTGTAATGGACAGCTACGATTTTGTGATCGCATCGTTGCAGGCGATGACGCCGGCGCAAATGCAGGAAACAGTGACAATGTTCGGTCATACCATGTCAAAATCAAATGTATTCGGTAAAGGGTTTGAGCATCAAACCCATCACCGCGGCCAAACTACTATTTACCTGCGGCTTAAAGGCGTAACGCCGCCGGGAGAGATGTTGTTCTAAACCAAGATTTATAGGATTTTGAGGATGAGTAAGATTACTTGAATTGCGGTGCAAAAGTGTCCGAAAAACTAAATCCTATAATTCTCAAAATCCTATAAATCATAGATCAGACAATGACAGCCTCCTACTGGATAAAACACCTCAATCTCCAGCCACATCCCGAAGGCGGTTGGTACCGTGAGGTTTTCTGATCAGATAAACATGTTAACCGGTTGAACGAACAAGCCATCAAACAAGCCTGTACCTCCATTTATTACCTGCTCGAAAATGATGACTTTTCGGGATTTCATCGCATTGCGTCTGATGAGCTTTGGTATTTCCACAAAGGCGCGCCGCTTCATATCCATGCCATCGATGAAAACGGAGAACACATCGTCCATGAATTATCCGATGCACCAACCGGCAATTTATCTGTTGCTATTGAGGCAGGGCTTTGGTTCGCTGCGGAAATACCTTCAAAAACAGGCTACACTTTGGTAAGCTGCGCCGCAGCGCCCGGATTTGAATTTAGTGAGTTTGAAATGGGGGAGAAAGAAACCTTAACTTCCTTACACCCGCAACACGCTGATCTCTTCGAAAGGTTGTGCAGGTGAGCAGTATGCCATGATCCCAGGCACCTAAGGCATATTTAAAAGCGTACACCGGATAAAGAATTATACATTGATATAAACAGACACATGCCGACCGTAGGGGCGACCCTTGTGGTCGCCCTTTTTACGGCGCGAAATAATGTTAACACGCGCCCGGAGATCGTGTGCAAATGGGCTGGTCGCCCTTTTTACGGCGCGAAATAATGATAACATGCGCCCGGTGATGGTGTGCAAACGGGCTTGTCGCCCTTTTTACGGCGCGAAATAATGATAACATGCGCCCGGCAATTGTGTGCAAATAGGCTGGTCGCCCTTTTTACGGCGCGAAATAATGATAACACGCGCCCGGTGATCGTGTGCAAAAGGGATGGGTGCAAAGGGTGAGGGCGCCCACAAGGGGCGCCCCTACGGTTTATTCATCAACCCATCATTAAACTTTACCAGCAAATTAAACTCATTGGTAATTTCGTTTAGCGGCAGGGTTGCGCTGCGGTCATAAATATCATGATAAGCCTTTATGCCTCCGAGTGTATAAATAAAAATGGCCGGTACGCCTTTTTCTGTAAAAAAGTAATGGTCGCTGTTAGCTGCCTTTCCCCGGGAGTTGATTTTAACCAGGTAGTGATATTTTTCATTGATCTGCTGCAACAAAGCAAACTCTTTTGGGTAAACCGTTGCATTTACCACGGTAATGCCTTCAATCCCGGTGCCTTCCAAATCCAAATTCACCAGGAAACGTATATTGTTTAAGGGGATTAGCGGGTGTTCCGTAAAGTATTTCGAGCCCAGCAAACCGGCTTCTTCTCCCGCAAAAAATATAAATGCAATGGAATAAGGCTGGGGATGCGCGGCATAATATTTGGCCAGCGAAAGTACCTGCGAATCGCCGCTGGCATTATCATTGGCTCCGGGGAAATACGTATCGGCGCCCATGCCGCCAAGGTGGTCGTAGTGCGCGGTGTAAACGATAATTGAATCCGGCTTCGACGTGCCTTTTACGATGCCGCAAATATTGGCGGTTTGATAATTGTCGATAACCTGGTTTTCAATGTCAGTTTTTATGGTTGCGGGGACGGTTTTTTGCAGGTTTTTGTCGATTTGTATCCAGGTATAGTCCTGCGCCTTTTGCTCTGCCGACCAGGTGAGCTTCTTTTCCAGCGTGAGCATCAGGCGGTCGGTGGGGTCGATAAAAGTTACACTGTCTTTTTGAAACAATTTCCCCTCGCATTTTACGCCCCGGCTTTCGTTACTTACCAGGAAATCCCTGCCGGGTACCAGTTGCACGCCGTTGACAGCGACCTCCATTTTGCCGGGGAATGTATTGATAGAATAGCTGAACGGCTGAAAATAACTTTGACCATCCATCGGCGCCACATCGAAGCTTTTTAATTGCCCGGCCAAAAAACCGGCGGCTTTATGCATCCCGTCTTTGGTATAGCCCCGGCCCCAAAAATAAGGCGAGCTTAAGGTATCCACCATTTTACGGGCAAATGTGCTGTCCTGCGCATTAACGGCTTGCATTAAAAGAATGGAAATGATGGTCAGGGCTATTTTTGTAGTTTTCATTTAAGGGTAATGGATTTATATTGACTTTGGTTAAGCTTATTGTTTTCGTCCAGCTTTATGGGGTTATCGGTAAACCATTTTAAAAATTTGTCCCATTTGTCGCCTGTGGCAATTCGCCAGGTATTAAACATGTTTTTATCTCCTTCCGACAGCAACCAATGGTTATAGGCTTCAAAATTGCCCGATTTTACAATTTCATCCTGGTAGCTAAATAACGCATTCGGGTAGTCTTTATTAAATTTTTGGTCGTAAAAATTCAAAAAATTTTGCCTGATCTTGTCGAGAGAGTTCAGGTTAATCGTAGTGTCAGCAGTCAACGCGACTAACATACAAGGCTCATAGACCATGCTGTAAGGCATCGTTAATTTATCTTTTCCAACAACGTTAATAACGGTTGTTTTACTAAAAGCCACCGATGCCTTCCCGGGCCCCGGATAGGCAATGCTGCTTTTATAAGTATCGTAAAGCAATTTACTGATCTCGGCGGTACGACCGCTGTTTCGCTCCAGGTTAATAAAAATTTCGCCATACAGCATACCCCAAACCTTGTCATCCGAGCCGCAATACAGCTTGGCGGCCCAGTAATAGTTGGACGGGAAATCGGGCTGCACTTCTATCCCTTTTTCAAAATAATTCAGCGCGCTGTTATAATCTTTTTTGAAGAGCGGGATAACGCCCATCTCCAGGTAAAGCACGCCCGAGTTTGGAAATTTTTTCAAGCCATCCTGGTAAATAGCAATCGCCCTGTCGCTTTTGCCAAGCATGTCGTAGCTATTGCCCAAAAGCTCGTACAGTCGGTCGAAACTGTCCGGATTATCCTTTAATTTTTCAAGTACGTCAATTGCTTTTTGATATTGTTTCTGGCTGTAATAACAATAGGTCATTTCATATGGATAGTCGATGTTGTTCGGGTCGAGTTTTGCCGCTTCGGTAAGCAGTTTCATCGCATCATCAAATTTACCCGCGTCTTCCAGCTTAACGGCTTCCACGCCTTTTTGGTGGGCGGAATCGGCGGCAGATTGTGCCTTGGCATCAAAATAGATCAAGCCCGACAACAGGATAGCTAAAATACTAAATCGCTTTTTCATGGTGAATTGTGTGGTTAACAGGTTTAAAATATTTACGGAAGTTAATAATTTTAAATAAAGCAGCGTTAGGGTGAAAATTAAGATAGTCGCCTAAATCCGTAGTCTTTTCAGGTAATATAAAAGGCTGCATATTTTTCTGAACATCATTCGTTGATTGATTACACATCCATGATGTTAAAATATCCGTATTTCCATAAACAAGGTTGATTTTTTTAATGGAAAGGCATTAATAGCTAAATTCAGGATTGTGGCACAATGTTAGCATACCCTAAAACAACTAAAATATTAAACTTATGAAAACTTTAACCAATTCAACCATCATCCTGAAAGCCATCGATATTGAGCTTAGGAAACTACTAAGAAAAGACCTTGAAAATTTTAGAATGGAGAACGGAAATAAACAGGACGCTATTAAAAAAGCAGCCTGACCATCATATATAAACTACAAACATCTACCTGTGAAGAGCCTTTTGGCTCTTTTTTTTTGCCCTGACTGTTCAAAACCGCCCACAGCTAAAAAAGGAAAAGCAGGGATTGGCCTTGCGCTCTACCTGCTTTATAATTAAAATTAACTGACAGTTATGATATACTGTTAACTACCCGCAAAAATCTTTAATTTATTTCTAATTTAATAATTGTTTTATTAATTAATTTTTATTTAAATTTGGACGCGCAGTGGGGAATACACTGATCAGTTTATCCGCGAAACGAATACAGTTCAGCGCGACCCTAAAAAATGACCCGAAAAATTATAATTATTGAGGACGACCCTGATACGTTGGATATCATGTCGTATATCCTTGCCGAGGAAGGATATGAAACGATAGCCGCCAACAATAGTAAACCACTTGACGAAGTGAGTGTGCATCAGCCCATGCTTATATTATTGGATAACCGCCTTACGGAAGGCTCGGGCCGTGATTTTTGTACGCGGTTTAAAAAGGACCCGGCAACAAGGCATTTCCCTGTTGTATTGGTCTCCGCCAACCCCGGCCTTGAAACAATTGCGCTGGAAAGCAATGCCGATGGCTACCTGAAAAAACCTTTTGACATCGAGGAGTTGCTTGACCTGGTTAAGAAATTTGAATAGTTCTTTTTTACGCTTTTAAACCATGTTGATTGTTCACGTTTTGCACACGAACATCCGCTAAACGACCAACGAAAGCGCTGGTTTTTAGCCGCTTAAAATTTGATGGTGCACCAAATTGTCACGTTTTTTAAGTATTTCGTGAACGCTTATAGGGGTTAACTGACAAAATAGCGCCACCATTGTTAAAACAAAGGCGAAATACCCGCGAAATGCTGTCAAATGCCTTGAAAACCGTTACCGCTCTAAAACAAATTCCAATTTATTTACTTGTATATTTACGCTGTTTTTATAACGTAGCTTCCCTGTTGCCAGGGCTTAACGCTAAATATGTCAAAAAAAGTTAAAAGCGAAGAGCCTTCACCCTTACAGTTTCCTGTCGTAGGTATCGGCGCTTCCGCAGGCGGATTAGATGCGGTCAAATCTTTCTTAAAAGCCCTGCCTGCCAAACCTGGTATGGCATTTGTTTTTGTACAGCATTTAAGCCCCAGTCATATCAGTATTTTGCCGGAAATACTTCAAAAAGTAGCGCCCTTCCCTGTTCAGCAAATTACCGATAACGTTCATTTGGAACCGGACAACCTTTACATCATTCCCCAAAATAAGGTATTGACTACCAGTGACGGCGTGCTTCAACTGGCGCCGTTAGACAAGGACAACAAAAAAGGCAATACCATCGATCTGTTCTTTTCTTCACTGGGTCACGTGCATCAAAGCTACGCGGTAGGTATTGTACTATCAGGCGCATTAAGCGACGGCACCATCGGTCTCCAGGTGATCAAGGCACACGGCGGGCTAACTTTTGCCCAGGATGTAGGCTCAGCTGCTTATGACAGCATGCCAAACAGCGCCATTAAAGCTGGTGTGGTAGATTTTGTTTTACCGCCCGAAAAGATAGCCGAACGGCTGATCACAATCAACCTCCCGTTCCATGCGGATAATAACAAAGCCGAAAATTTAGACGCAACGCCACAGAAGGATGAAGAGGTATTTAAACAGATTTTGACCGTTTTGCGTGTGCGCCGGGGCGTTGATTTTAGTTATTATAAAAAAAGCACCCTAAAACGGCGTATTATTCGCCGGATGGCGCTCACCAAAATTGAAAAACCAACGGAGTACCTCGGTTTTTTGCGTGAAAACAAGACGGAGCAGGATGCTTTGTATAATGACATGCTGATATCGGTGACCAATTTTTTCCGCGATCAGCAGGTCTTTGATCTGTTATGCGCTACCATTTTCCCGGCCATCATCAGCAAAAAAACAAATGATGAGCCATTAAGAATATGGGTGGCAGGGTGTGCCACCGGCGAGGAGGCTTACTCCATGGCTATTTGCCTGCAGGAGCAACTGGGCGATAAAGCTGCCGCCATGAAGATACAGATATTTGCAACCGATATTTCCGAGACAGCAATTGCAAAGGCCCGTACGGGCATCTACCGGCCTACTGAGCTTGACGGGGTTTCGCCATCAAGGCTGCAGCAGTTTTTTACCAAGCTCGACGGCAACTTCCAGGTAAGTAAAACTATAAGGGACATGTGCGTTTTTGCGCAGCATAATTTGATGAAAGACCCGCCATTTTCAAAGATCGACCTGGTAAGCTGCCGCAATGTGATGATATACCTGGAGCCGGTATTGCAAAAACGCGCTTTAACCACGTTTCATTATTCGTTAAATGAGGATGGTTACCTGCTTTTGGGTAAATCGGAGACCATAGGCGCCAATACGGACATTTTTTCCGCCTATAACAGCGGGGAAAAAATCTATTCCAGGAAAGGCCCGCCGGGGCGTTTTATGAGTGTAGCCAGTTACGGCACTGAGAAAACCTTTCGGGAGATAGATAAAGGGGTACAAAAAGAAAGCGTTGAAAAGGACGTATTTAAACTGGCCGACGAGGCTATCCTGGCGCATTTTGTGCCGCCATCGGTATTGGTAAACGAGCGGTTTGATATAGTACAATTCCGGGGCGCTACGGAGCTGTGGCTGGTACCGCCAAACGGTAAGCCAAGCTTCAATGTGTTTAAGATGGCCAGGGAGGGTTTGGCTTTCGAGTTGCGCAATGTGCTTCACCTGGCGCAAAAAAATAAGAGCATAGCGCGGAAGTACGCCGTGTTTTTTAAGGTGAACGATCTGCAATATCATGTAAACATACTGGCTGTCCCGGTTACCGATGCCGGTGAGCCCCACTACCTGGTCGTTTTTCAGGACGCATCTGCAACGGGAATTCAACAGGTGCCGGCGGGAGCCAGGCGTACCGCTGAAAAAGGGAAGCTTACCGAAAGCGAGTTGCTGATAGAACAATTGGAAAGAGATTTGATGCAGGCCCGGACGGATATGCGCGCCATTACCGAAGAGCAGGAAACCTCAAACGAGGAGCTGCAAAGCGCTAATGAAGAGATGCTGTCGGGAAGCGAGGAGCTGCAAAGCCTGAATGAAGAGCTGGAGACGTCAAAGGAGGAACTGCAAAGCACGAACGAGGAAATTATGATCGTTAATAAGGAATTATTAGATCGTAACGAACAGTTAAACAGCGCGCGACTTTATACCGAGGGAATTGTAAACACCATCCGCGACCCGCTTATTATCCTGGATAGCGAACTGCGCGTGAAGCGCGCTACCTCCGGGTTTTACCAAAAGTTTAAGACCACTGAAAAGGAAACAGAAGGCAGATATATTTTTGAGCTTGGCGACAACCAATGGGGTAATCCCGCGCTAAAGGAATTGCTGGAGAATATCCTGCCCGAAAAGAAAGAGCTGGAAGGATTCGAGGTTACGCAGCATTTTCCGCTGATCGGAAAAAGAGCAATGCTGCTGAACGCCCGGCAAATTAATAATTTAAACGGCGAGCCGCTTATATTATTAGCGATAGAAGACATAACTGACCGGCGAAAGGTAGAAGACGGCTTAGCGGAAGCTGAGCGCCTGCTTAACGAAAGCAAAGACCGTTTAAAAGCCGCGGTCGACTCGACCGGCCTGGGTACCTGGGATTATAACCCCATAAAAAATGAAATGGTTTGGGACAGGCGCTGCAAAGAAATATTCAATATGCTGCCCCACGAAGAAAGTGATTTTTCGCTGTTTTACACCATCGTACACACGGACGACAGAAGCAGGGTTGAGGAAAAGATAAACGATGCTTTAAAAAACATAAATGGCGGAGATTTTAATATTGAATACCGCATTGCCCCTGCGGGTGATAAACTAAAATGGCTAAAGGCCCGGGGCAAAGTTTATTTTAATGAGCAAGGTATTGCCACCCGTTTTGTTGGCACTCTGCTTGACATCACCATCGAAAAGGTATTAGAGGAAGCCACGCTGGAGTTATTAAAGAAAAAAGACGAATTTATCAGCGTCGCCAGTCACGAATTAAAAACGCCCATCACCAGTTTAAAAGCGGCCCTGCAAATGATTGAAAGGTTGGGGCCTAAAAACGAAGAGTTGAAACCGGTTCAGTCTTTTGTGCTCAAAGCGATCAAACAGGTTGACAAATTAACTGAGTTGATCGGAGATTTGTTGGATGTAACTAAGATACAAGCGGGAAAACTGGCCTTACGAAAAACAGATTTTAAGGTGGATGACCTGGTAAAAGAGTGTGTTACGGAAACACTGGAAAACGGGGCCGCCGGTCATTCCATCAAAATAGAAGGCGAAAAAGATATTGAACTTTATGCTGACAGGAATCGCATAGAGCAGGTATTGTTAAACCTGCTTTCCAACGCGGTCAAATATTCGCCTGATGCCGACAAAGTGATCATCCACGTATCGCGGACGGTTGCAGGCGTTAAAATTGCAGTTACCGATTTCGGTATTGGTATCCCGAAAAGTCAGATCCCGCTGTTATTCGACCGTTTTTATCGGGTTGATGAAGTTTCTCAGCGTTATGCAGGCCTGGGCCTGGGCTTGTATATTTCGTCCGAAATCATAAAACGTCATAATGGTCATATAGCTGTCGAAAGTGAAAAAGGCAGCGGTTCCACATTTTGGTTTGAAATTCCGCCAAACCATCCTTAAGGAAAGTTTTTTCTCAAATTGCCGCCACGCCACTACGCAACTTTTCTTTTACAATTTGGTTATTAAAAACTATTTTAATACATTTATAGAGCAATAACTATTCTTCAGTAAATAAACGCGCCGATTGATAGTATAATGCTTACTATTTTTTATAGTAATTTGCCGAACCGTTAATTTTTTCTATTGCGCTCAAATCTGACACATTATTCTTATCGGACACTGAAGCAATTTCTTTCAAAATAAATTTCACTAACCCGCTGTTTTGTGAAGAAATTACTACTAATTGAAAATGATCGTGATACCCTTGATGTAATGGGTGTTGTATTGGAATACGATGAATTTGAAGTTATTCAGTCGCAAAAAAAAATACCACTGGCCGAAATTGAGCGAATAAACCCGGATATTATTGTTATCGATCATTTGCTTGATGACGGTTTCGGGAGCGATTTGTGCCTGGACATAAAATCTTCTCCCCTCACAAAAAATATCCCTGTTATATTATGTTCCGCAAGTTATAAAGTGGAACAGCTTGCCCACGAAAACGGCGCCGACGCTTTTATCGCAAAACCGTTTGACCTTAACGAGTTTTTGACGGTCGTAAATCGGTTGGTTTTGAAGCCTTGTTAAAGTTTCACCCCCAGGGCAATATAAAATTGACTTTTATTATTATTTTCGGGATGACGTTTATACCTTAAAAGGCATATCCAAGCCCCTAAATAAATGAAAAAGTTATTGCTGATTTTCCTGATCTTTTGCTCCTGTACCTGTTCTTTGTCCGCACAATCTCCGTCGCAAAGCCCGTTCGCTGTGAGGGGTTTTCACCTCGACCTGCGCATCCAGGTAATGACGATGGATGCCCTGAAAACCTTTGCAGCTCAGCTGCATGAAGATGGCATCAATACACTCATTATGGAATGGGAGGGAACTTATCCCTTTGAAAAACACCCGTTGATCCCCAACCGTTACGCGTATAACCGTGAAGAAGTCGTTTCGTTTGTCAAATATTGCAATGGTTTGGGCATCGATGTCATTCCCCTGCAGCAAAGCTTTGGCCATGTGGAATATATCTTAAGGAACGACCGTTATAGTGACCTGCGGGAGGATCAAAAAGATTTTTCACAAGTATGCCCGCTGCAAACCCGGCAGGACAGCGCCTTATTTACCGATTTGTTTACCGACCTGGCGTCAACCCATACCTCAAAATACATCCACATCGGCGGCGACGAGACCTATTTGCTCGGTCATGATGCGCGGTGTCGCGCAATGGTTGCCAAAGAGGGTAAATCAAAGCTGTACATCGATTATATCCGGATGCTCTGCAACATTGTCATCAAGCTGGGCAAAACACCGGTGCTTTGGGCCGATATCGCTTTAAAATATCCGGATGCCATAAAGCTGCTGCCAAAAGGCACGGTATTTATCGACTGGAACTACGGCTGGGATATGAACCATTTTGGCGATCATCAAAAATTGCTGCAAAGCGGTTACGAGATATGGGGCGCGCCCGCCATTCGTTCCTCGCCGGATAATTACTTTCTAACGGAGTGGGAGAAGCATTTCAAAAACATCCGCGATTTTATACCCGCTGCCGCAAAAATGGGCTACCAGGGAATTGTGATGACGTCATGGTCAACTTCGGGCCAATATTCGCAGGTTTTTGAATCGGAGGACGAGCTCACCGAGGAATATGCCATCAGGCACGTATACCCCCTGTCCGGTTTTAACATGCTGATCGCGGCATATGCCGAAGCCATTAAGTCGGCAGCGCCGCTTGACATTGACAGATTTGTCATCAATTATGGCAGCGAGCGGTACGGTTTCACTGCCGCAGCGTCGGAAAAGTTTTGGAAGGCTTTAAAAACCGGGCCGTATGAAATTGTACACGGTAAGGTTGAGTCGCCGGTGAGCATGACCATTACGCAATTGTTAGACGATACGCAATCGGCGCTTGATGCTTTGTACAGTCTTCAGCCCTCAAAAAACAAGCATGAGTTTGAGCACTACCGGGTAATGATGGAAATACGCCGCAATTACCTGGCATTCCATAATATACTGGAGGTAATAAACTCCCCGGAATTTAAACCGGCACAAACCCAGGCAATTTTGAAGGAACTGGAAAAGCTGTTGATGGCGCAGGATATAGTAGATATGCACTTTGCCGAACTGAACAAAGGGTTCCTTTATCCGGCTGAAGTTAAAGAAGAGAACGACTTGCGGAATATCCGCGCAAAACTGCTCTATGACCGTTTATCCAGGAATAAATAAAGGTGAAGCAGCTAAAGATCATCAACGGACAGATCATCACGCCGTCAAGAATTATTGGCAGGGGTACCGTTCTTCTTGAAAATGGAAGAATAGCCGCGATAAGCGAATGTAATATCGATACACCCGGCGCTATTGAGATAGATGCCGGCGGCAACTACATTTCCCCCGGTTTTATCGATATACATGTTCACGGTGGTGCAGGCCACGATTTTATGGATAATACCGTCGAAGCATTTTTGGGTATTGCCAATTTGCATGCCCGCTATGGTACTACCGCCATGCTGCCCACTACCCTGACCAGCAGCCGGGCCGACCTGGTTGAAACGCTGGAAACCTACCAGCTTGCCGAAAAACAAAATACCCGGGGGGCGCAGTTTATTGGCATGCACCTGGAAGGGCCCTATTTCGCGCTTAACCATGCAGGAGCGCAGGATACTCGGTTTATCCGAAACCCTGATCCCGCAGAATATAAAGAATTACTGTCGGCTTTTCCCTGCATAAAACGCTGGAGCGCAGCGCCTGAGCTGGAGGGTGCACTTGAATTTGGAAGATATGTAACAGCGAAGGGTGTTTTGGCGTCAATGGCACATACGGACGCCGTTTACGATGAGGCGCTTACCGGTTTTAAAAATGGATATACGCTGGCTACACACCTCTATTCGGGGATGAACAGCGTGGTGCGCCGCAATGCATTCCGGTATGCAGGCGCGGTAGAGGCGGCCTATTTGATCGATGAAATGGATGTGGAGATCATTGCCGACGACATACATTTGCCCGCTGCGCTGTTGAAATTGGTTTACAAGATAAAAGGCCCGGATAGAACAGCCCTGATAACCGATGCCATGCGCGCCGCAGGCATGCCGCCCGGCGAAAGTATTTTGGGCAGCCTTAAAAATGGAATAAAAGTACTTGTGGAAGACGACGTTGCCAAACTGCCCGACCGAAGTGCATTTGCCGGAAGTACGGCTACTTTTGATCGTTTGGTAAGGAGCATGGTCAACCAGGCGGGAGTGTCTTTGTCGGATGCGGTAAAAATGGCATCCGCAACACCGGCACGGATAATGGGAATAGATAATAAAAAAGGCTCGATAGCCATTGGAATGGACGCGGATATTGTGATATTTGATGGCGAAATAAATGTAAAAACGACCATTATTAAGGGACAGGTAGTGTATGACCGCGAGGGACAGAGCCGATAAGGCTGAAATTTACAGCTTTACTGAAATTTATGCAGATAAATTAGCCGTAAAGATTTTTGAGAGCCGGGCAATAATGGGTTTGGCGGCCGCCCGGATGATCGCTGAGAGAATTAAATCGCTGCTTGCTGAGCAGGATTTTGTCAATATCATTTTTGCCTCCGCACCCTCCCAAAATGAATTTTTGGCCGCATTAAGCAAGGACGGCACGATTGAATGGGAAAGGGTAAACGCTTTCCATATGGACGAATACATCGGTCTGCCGGAAAATGATCCACGCAGTTTTGCATACTATCTTGATGACAAAATATTTGGCCGGCGGAATTTCCGAAGCCTGAATTACATTAACGGTAACGCGCCCTCAATCGGCGCCGAGTGCAAGCGTTATGCCAAAATGTTAGCTTCGTATCCTGCAGATATCGTTTGCCTTGGCATTGGCGAAAACGGGCACCTGGCATTTAATGACCCGCATGTCGCCGATTTTAACGACCCCTCAACAGTAAAAATGGTAAAGCTGGATGCCGAATGCCGGCAGCAGCAGCTAAACGATGGTTGTTTTACCAACATGGCCGACGTGCCCGCCTATGCCATTACCCTCACTATCCCGGCGCTGATGGCAAGCAAATACATCTATGGCATTGTTCCCGGCCCGCAGAAGGCCCCTGCGGTTTACAACACCCTCAAAAAAGAGATAGTCGAACAATATCCCTCAACGATTTTACGGAATCACGAAAGTGCTGTATTGCTGTTAGACAGCGAAAGCGGCTCGCTTTTATAACAAGGACAGATTTGTGAACTTTTTAAAGTTGACAAATCCGGGCCATTTCCACATAAAAAAAAGTGTAGAATTTTACCACAGAGATCGCAAAGGGGAAGACACAGAGGTCGCAAAGCTTTAATAGTTTGTCAATTTATTTTTTCTCTGTGTACTTAGCGCCTTCTTAGCGCTCTTAGTGTTTAAAAATTAATTTGATTTCCATATAAAAAAAGTGTAGAATTTTACCACAGAGATCGCAAAGGGGAAGACACAGAGGTCGCAGAGCTTTAATAGTTTGTCAATTTATTTTTTCTCTGTGTACTTAGCGCCTTCTTAGCGCTCTCTGCGGTTAAAAATTAATTTGATTTCCATTTCCACATAAAAAAAAGTGTAGAATTTTACCACAGAGATCGCAAAGGGGAAGACACAGAGGTCGCAAAGCTTTAATAGTTTGTCAATTTATTTTTTCTCTGTGTACTTAGCGCCTTCTTAGCGCTCTGTGTTCAGGGAAATCGCTTTTAGAACTTAAAGAGGTATTTGCCATAGCCGACGGGTTTGAAACCCGTCGCTATGCGGTGTAAGGGTCCTGTGACTTTGCTTGTCAAAATTGGATTGCTTGAATGAAACTGCTTTTGGAATTGATCACGTCTTTTTTTCCATAGCAATGGGTTTCAAACCTTGAGTGTTCGAAACATTCCTGTTCCCTCTTTACCGCTTGCGGTAGAGAGGGATGCCGATCCGCCTTTAGGCGGAGTGGCATGGTGAGTCAACCCGGCGGACATTGCCGTCAATGCATTTGCGCAAATGTCCGCCGGGTTGACTCACCCGAACATCGCTTCGCTCGTTCACCCTCTCTTTTGCAAGCAAAAAAGAGGGTAGCCGCAATTATTTTTCATGTTTCGAACGCGCTTAGTTTCAAACCCATCGCCACGCGGTAATTTCGTTCGCCATTTTTTAAAAGTGATTTCCCTTCGCTCTTGTGGTTAAAAATTAATTTGATTTTTTAACTGTTATTTTAGTCGAACCATACAGGCCTTATGTTGGACTTCTAAAAAATCTCAAACGCTTCTGTAACAATTTAAAAAAGCCGATACTTATTGGGTGTTAGGCTTTAACGCCGCATTTGGGTATGGACAGCAAAGAAACGCTATTTCTGCAAACGATCGGGCAAAACAAGGGTATGCTGTTCAAGATATGCCGGATTTACCAGGACGACCCGCAGGACCGCGATGATCTGCTGCAGGAGATCATCCTTCAGCTGTGGACGGTGTTTGATTCGTACCGGGGCGAAAGCAAGATTACCTCATGGATGTACCGCGTAGCGCTGAACACGGCAATTACCTTCTTCAAAAAACAAAAACGCCGGCCCGACAGCGAGCGCTTACCGGAAAGTTTTGACATCCCGGAACAGCATTCGGCCGCAGGCGAAAAAGAAGAGCAGCTGGCGCTTTTTTACAAAGCAGTGCAGCAACTCGGCAAAGTTGAAAAGGCGCTGATTTACCTGTATATGGAAGATCAGCCTTACGAAGAGATCGCCGCCGCGCTGGGTATTTCGCAGGTAAATGTGCGGGTTAGGTTAAACAGGGTAAAAAACAAATTAAAAGACATTATTAAAGAAATTGAGCCATGAACATTGATGATTTAAAAGGCGCCTGGGGTAAGGATGAACCCTCGGGCATGCATTTGCCAAACAGCACCGCGGTGTTGGGAAAAACAACATCGTTGGTTGACAAACTGAGGGGAAAAATGAGAAGCGAGTTTATAGCTACCCTGGTGGCTTATGTATTGATAATCGCTTATGTGATTTTTATGTGCGTTACATTTAAAGGGACGGCACGGGCGGTATTTTTTCTAAATACCATCAGTATTCTACTGTTTACCATATTGTTGCTCAATGGGTACTTCTTTTCCAGGTTTTACCTATTCTATAAAACTATTAGCCGGTACGACCTGGGCATGAAAGACAGCATACGTAAAATAACATATGAACTGGAATTGAATACCGAAATTTACAAAACCTACAGCATTTGTGTCGTGCCGCTCAGCGTGCTCATCACGGTTACCCTGGCTGGCGGAAAGGACATCTATGATTACCTGCAGCGCATGCTGGCCACAAGCCTGCTAAACTCAGGTACAATGCTTTGGCTGTTCTCCACCATACTGATTTCGTTTGCAGCAACCTGGTTTTTTGTAAACCTGCATGTAAAGCGGCAATACGGCAGGTACCTGGCGGAGTTAAAGCAGATAGGGGATGATTTAGGAAATGAGGGATAAAAGAAGCACGCCCAAGACTTACGAAGTCTCAAAGACTTCGTAAGTCTTTCAATTTTAGCCTACTGCTCAATCACAATCTGCTCTTCTTTCAGCCCCAATTCCAGCAAATCCTTTTTCATGTCGGCCACAAATGCATCCGGTCCGCAGATATAGGCATATTCGGTTTTTGCGGTGAGGTGTTTTTCGATCATATCTTTATCAATATGGCTGCCATAAGCGCTCGGGGCTGCGGGGTTCGAGATCACATCGATATGGTTTTGCCCGAGCATTTCGTCCAGCTCATCTTTCAAAATAACGTCCGCTTCGGTGCGGTTGGCAAACAGCAGGACATTGCCGGCCAGTTCATCATCTTTTCTCAATTGCCTTAATATCGAAATAAAAGGCGTTATGCCGGCCCCGCCCGCGATAAACAGGCCGGGCCCCTGGTAATTTATCGCCCCAAAAACTTCATGCAGGATCAGCTCATCGCCGGGATTGACTTTCACCAGTTTTTTCGTCATACCCTTATAAATCTTTATCGTAAACTCCAGGTGATCATCCGTATTCAGGCAGGTGAAGGTAAATGGATGAACGTCATCCTCCAGTCCGGACTTATTGATCGATACGTCTGTCGCCTGGCCCGATATAAAACTATAACCTGCCGGCTTTTCAAGGGTAAAACGCTTCACATTATGCGTTACAAACTCCGTCTTCAGTACTTTAACAATATGTTTTTCCATTTTGCGTTTGGGTGGTTTGATAGATAACAGCAATTGGCCAATAAGGTGTTACAGGCTGACGTCAAAATTACAACATTAATTGATTGTAAATTAACCAATACGTTTGGCGGTTTTGATACAGAAAAAAGTATATTGCCGCAAATTATAAAACCGCTGTTTTTGTATGAAAGGCCCCTTCCCGGCCGATGATATGTAAAAATGAAAGCCTTTTTAAACGAAGATTTTTTGCTCGAAACCAAAACTGCGCAGCGCTTATACCACGATTATGCTGCCGGTATGCCAATTATCGATTACCACTGCCATTTATCGCCTAAACAAATAGCCGGTGATGTTAATTTTGAAAACCTGACCCAAATTTGGCTGCTTGGCGATCACTATAAGTGGCGTGCTATGCGGGCAAACGGGATAGATGAAGCTTACATAACCGGCGACAAAAGCGACCAGGAAAAATTCGGGGCCTGGGCGGCTACCGTTCCTTACACTTTGCGCAACCCGCTCCATCATTGGACACATTTGGAGTTGCAGCGGTATTTTGATATCCACGAGATACTATCGCCCAAAACAGCCAAAAAAATTTATGAGGAGTGCAGCGAAAAACTACGCTCACCGGAGTACCGCGTACGCAATCTCATCAAAAAAATGAATGTGCAAGTGGTTTGCACCACGGATGACCCGATCGATAACCTGGGACATCATCAAAAAATAAAAAACGACGGTTATGAGGTGAAAGTGTTGCCCGCTTTCCGCCCGGACCGGGCGATGCAGGCTGAAAACCTGCGCGCGCTGAATGATTATATCGACGAACTGCAGCAAATTACAGGGTCGGACATTGTTGATTTTGATATTTACATGGCCGTTCTGCATCGCAGGCAGCTTTTTTTTGCTGCCAACGGTTGCCGCGTGTCTGATCACGGCCTGGAGCATTTATACGCCCACAGTTATACCGAAACGGAGATCAATACTATTTTCAAAAAGATCAGGGCCGAAACGATTTTATCGCATGATGAAATTCTCAAATTTAAATCGGCCATGCTGTACCACTTCGCCGTTTGGGATAGCGAAAGGGATTGGGTACAGCAATACCATTTGGGCGCCCTGCGCAATAATAATAACCGGGCACTGACGGAAAACGGCCCCGACACGGGTTACGACTCCATTGGTGATTTTTCGCAGGCGCGGCCCTTATCCAAATTTTTAAACCGGCTTGAGGGTGAAGGCCATCTTACCAAAACCATACTTTATAACCTTAACCCGGCCGATAATGAGCTTTTTGCCAGTATGGCCGGCAATTTTAACGATGGCGCGGTTCCGGGCAAAATACAATTCGGCTCGGCCTGGTGGTTTTTAGATCAGAAGGACGGTATGACCAAACAGCTTAACGCCCTGTCAAATATGGGCCTGTTAAGCCGCATGGTAGGCATGCTGACAGATTCGCGCAGCTTCCTGTCGTACCCGCGGCACGAATATTTCAGGCGGATATTGTGCAATCTTTTTGGCAACGACATTGAAAATGGCGAGTTGCCGGCGGACATGGAATGGACAGGCAAGATCATACAAGATATTTGTTATTATAACGCCAAAAACTATTTTGGTTTTGACCAAATATGAGCGGGGTTTTCAAAGATCATAACCGTGGTTCAGTCCTTTCCTTTGGTGAGCTGCTTATCCGTTTGTGCCCTGATGCGGGGGGGGAGTGGCTCGGCAACGGCCGGTTGCCTTTTCATATTGGCGGCGCCGAATTAAACGTGGCTAACGCCCTGGCCTTATGGGGCCTGCCGGTGAAATACTTTACCGCACTGCCCGATAATGGCTTATCTGCACAAATCGTAAACTATCTGCAAAAAAGAGGCATTGAAACTTCGCCTATCCTTTTTAGTGGCGACAGAATCGGATTATATTTTTTAACCACTGGGCAGGATATCAAGCACAACGCCCTGGTTTATGACCGTGCGGGCTCGTCCTTCTCCGCCCTGAAAACAGGAATCATCGATTGGGATAGCGTGCTGCAGGATGTAAGTTGGTTCCATTTCAGCGCGATTTGCCCGGCCATCAGCCAAAATGTTGCCGATGTGTGCAAAGAAGCGCTGGAGGCCGCTGAAAAAAAGGGAATCACGATATCAGTCGATTTGAATTACCGGTCGAAATTGTGGCAATACGGTAAATCACCGCTTGACATAACGCCTGGCCTTGTTAAGCATTGCGACCTGGTAATGGGCAACATTTGGGCAGCCGAAAAGATGCTTGGTATTAATTTGATACCACAGGTGCATGAGCCGGGATCAAAAAGTATTTACCTGGATGAATCCCTGAAAGTATCCGAAGAAATCGTGGCGGAATTTCCAAAAGTTAAAGCCGTTGCAAATACTTTTCGCTTTGATGCTACCAATGATGTGAAATATTATACAACTTTGTATACTGAGAATCAATTATATCAGTCGCACGAATATGAAACGGACGCTGTTGTTGATAAGGTGGGCAGCGGCGATTGTTTTATGGCGGGCCTTATTTACGGATTTTACAAAGACGCGGCGCCACAGGAGGTACTTGATTTTTCAACAGCAGCAGCATTTGAAAAATTATTTGTGAAAGGGGATGCGATCGACAAAACTAAGGAAGAGATAAAAAAAGCAATACGATGAAATTAAAAAAAGCGGTGCTGAACAGCATACTGAGCCAGGGCATGCTGCCTTTGTTTTACTGCGAGGATGCAGAGGTGAGTGTGCAGGTAGTCCGGACGCTCTACAAAGCAGGTGTACGCGTGCTGGAGTACACCAACCGGGGCAAGCAGGCACTGGAAAATTTCAAGGCGCTGAAAAAGGCGCATAAAAAGGAGATGCCTGACCTGAATATCGGCATCGGCACGATAAAAAACATATCGGAAGCGGAAGCATTTATAGATGCGGGCGCTGATTTTATTGTTGCACCGATCGTCAGCGGCGAAGTGGCCAAAGTGGCTCACAAGCACAAATTGCTATGGATACCGGGCTGCATGACGCCTACCGAGATATACGCCGCGCAAAAACACGGTGCTGAACTGGTGAAAGTGTTTCCGGCCAATATATTGGGCCCGGCGTTTATCAGCTCCATCAAAGAATTATTTCCCGGTTTGCTTTTTATGCCCAGCGGAGGGGTGGAACTGGACCCTGGCAACATCAGCGACTGGTTTCACGCCGGCGTAAGTGCAGTGGCTATGGGCGGCAAACTGATCACCAAAGACGTTTTGGAGAACAAGCTATTCGAAAAGCTGTTTGCTGACACAGAAAAGGCGCTTGAATTGGTAAAAACCGCCATGTAATTTAGCTAACCTGCTAAAAATTTTAACACAGAGATACAGAGAAGACACAGAGAGATCACAAAGATTAATAGTTTGTCAATTTATATTTTTTCTCTGCGCTCTTGGCGTCTTCTTAGTAAACTCTGCGGTAAAAAACCAAGCTGTTTGCCAATATCCAGGGTTGTTTTTAAGGAAACGCGATGCGTTTATTAATATATTAATCACTGCCGGATAATGACAGAAACCAAAGTTGGGAACCGAAGATGGGTAATTGTGGCCCTGTTATTTTTTGCTACTACCATCAACTACCTCGACCGGCAGGTTCTCAGTCTTCTCAAACCACACATTGCCGCTGATCTTCATTGGACAGAAACGGATTATAGCCACGTTGTGATGGCCTTTACGTTAAGCTACGCCGTTGGATTGTTGCTTTTTGGCAATTTTATAGATAAGATCGGAACAAAAATAGGATACACGGTTTCGCTCATCATCTGGAGCTTTTCTGCTATTGGGCATGCCCTTGTCAAAACAGTTTTTGGCTTTGGCGTTGCGCGGTCGGCGCTGGGAATCGGCGAGGGAGGGAATTTCCCCGCAGCAATTAAAACTGTTGCCGAATGGTTCCCGAAAAAGCAAAGAGCACTCGCTACTGGGATATTTAACTCGGGATCCAATATCGGCGCAGTCGTCGCCCCCATACTGGTGCCCTGGTTGTTGGGCATTTATGGCTGGCAAATGGCTTTTGTTGTAACCGGCGCAATCGGATTTATTTGGTTGATTTTTTGGCTGACGTTATACGAAATACCGTCGAAACATCAGAAATTAAAGCAGCCCGAATTTGATTTTATTCACAGCGATGACGAGGCAGCAGTTAATAGCACGGAAGATAAAGTAAAGTGGGTAAAGCTTTTGGGCATCCGGCAAACCTGGACCTTTGTAGCAGGTAAATTCCTTACAGACCCGATTTGGTATTTCTTTTTATTTTGGCTGCCGTCCTATTTTGCCAGTACCTTCCACATTGATCTGATGAAACCAAGTCTGCCATTGGTGGTTGTTTATACGGTGGCCAGCATTGGCAGCATCGGCGGCGGGCAGCTTTCATCCTGGCTGATAAAAAAAGGCTGGCCTATATTTAAAGCCCGCAAATGGTCGATGCTCCTGTTCGCCATTTGTGTGGTTCCGGTGATGACGGCGAGGTATGCGACTAGCATTTGGCAGGCGGTGGGGCTTATTGCCTTAGCTGCGGCCGCCCACCAGGCCTGGAGCGCCAATATTTTTACGACTGCGTCGGATATGTTTCCTAAAAAGGCGGTTAGTTCGGTTGTGGGCATCGGCAGCATGGCGGGTGCGCTGGGCGGTTTCTTTTTCCCTGGGTTGATCGGGTATATTTTGGATACCAACAAAGCCGCCGGTCACCTGGTCACCGGCTACAATATTATTTTCCTGATCTGCGGCTGTGCCTACCTGCTGGCCTGGATAATTATGCATTTCCTGTCGCCCAAAATGAAAAAGGTGGAATTGTGATGAAAACCTTAGTTTGCACTACTCCAGGCAACCTGCAATATGAAAACCGCGAGAAACCGGTTTTAACCAAAGGGAATGCCATCATCAAAATAAAACGCATTGGCATTTGCGGCACCGACTTACATGCCTTTGAAGGTACGCAGCCCTACTTTGAATACCCCCGTGTGCTGGGTCATGAACTTGCAGGCGATTTGGTTGAATTTGACGACGCACCGGGCTTCAAAATTGATGAACCCGTAACTTTCATCCCCTATTTTAATTGCGGCGTTTGTATTGCCTGCCGCAATGGCAAGCCAAATTGTTGCGTAAGCCTGAAAGTTTGCGGCGTACACATCGACGGCGGAATGGCGGAGTATTTGTCGGTACCATCATACGCGCTGGTCCATGGGGATGGCTTAAGCTATGATGAACTGGCACTGGTTGAACCTTTGGCAATCGGTGCGCATGGCATAGCGCGGGCGGCGATTAAGCCGGATGAATTTGTATTGATAGCAGGAGCAGGGCCTATCGGGCTCGGCGTTATTGAATTTGCCCGGATAGCTGGTGCGCAGGTGATCGTAATGGATATTAACGACGACCGGCTGGCCTTTTGCAGGAAGAACTTGCAAATAAAACACACGGTGAACGCCTTATCGCCGGATTGCTTTAGCCAAATAAAAGAGATCACCCATGGCGATATGCCTACCGTGGTTATTGACGCGACCGGCAGTCAAAAGGCGATCAATAATGCCTTTCAATACTTGGCCCACGGCGGCCGTTTTGTGCTGATCGGTCTGCAAAAAGGCGAGATCAGTTTTAGCCACCCCGAGTTTCACAAACGCGAAGCAACCCTGATGAGCAGCCGCAACGCTACACGTACAGATTTTGAACAGGTGATGGATTGTATGAAAAAAGGACTGATCGATCCGAAAACCTATATTACCCACAGGGTTGGGTTTGACGAAGTGAAAAGGGATTTTAGTAGCTGGCTTGATCCTGGGAATGGTGTGATCAAAGTGATGGTTGAGGTAGACCGATAAAACTTACGAAGTTTTTAAAACTTCGTAAGTTTTAGGGTGTTCCCGACAAAAACTCCATAACTATCTCATTAAACTCATCCGGCCGCTCCAAATTCGGCATATGCCCTGCATCTTCAATAACAACGAGTTTGCCATTTTGTAATGCGGCTTGCATCTCCTCAGCCTTAGCAACAGGCGTAAATTCATCCTGCCTGCCCACAACCACTAAAACAGGTATTTCAATCTTCGGCAGTACTTCGCTCAAGTAATCTATTCTTTCTGACCTTGCCCGCATGGCTGTTGCCGCTGCTTTTGGTGATGTTGTGGTCATCATCCGCATTACATGTGCCGCTACATCAGGCATCGTGGTTACATGGTCGGCTTTTATCATTTTGTGGATCGACTCATTGGCGTATCCACCCATACCTTCGCGTTCCATGCGGCCGGCGCCCTCGATGCGGGTCCTTTTTCCTTCTGGTGTATCCAGGCTGGCAAAAGTATCCGCAAGTATCAGCGATTTTACCCTTGAAGGCGCCTGCCGGTAAGTTTCCATAGCCAATTGCCCGCCCATGGATAGCCCGGCCACATGAAACGAATCAACCCCCAAAGCATCCAGCAACAAAAGGAGATCTGTGGCGTAATCCTCGAACTGGGTTGCACCTGTTTCAGGCAGACTGCTTTTCCCATATCCGCGCAGATCAGGGACAATCACCTTAAATTGATCAGAGAATGGATCGATTTGCGGCTGCCACATGGTGTGATCGAAGGGATGACCATGGATCAGCACGATGGCCTCGCCTTCGCCGGCAACGATGTAGTTGATATTTATTCCGTTAAGGATCACAGATTTTTCCATGATTTTTATGATTTCACAGATTAGTGTTTTAACACAGAGGACGCAGAGAAGGCATGGAGAACACAGAGAAAAGAATTACTTAATAAACTACTAATGCTCTGCGGCGCTCTGTGTCTTCTGTGCGTCCTCTGCGGTTAAAAATTTAAACTTTCTTCGGTGGCAAATCAAAGGCAATAGCCTCATGCTCAAAATGTCCCTTGTGCGAACCATCACAAAATGGTTTGTTTTGCGACATGCCGCAGCGACAAATGGAAACTATGGTACGGCCCTGTAAGCCGTATTCATTGCCCTGCATATCAACGATCTCAAAATCGCCTTCTATTCTAACCGAACCGTTATTGTTTATCGTAAGCCGTGTTTTTTCCATGTTTTATATTTTCGGCGAAGGTAAATATCCTTTACCAACAATAGGGAAAGATTTGATAAATTTCGAATTTGTCAAATCCGGGCGGTTTAGCTTTTGCCGGTCAAAATGCCCTGCAAAACCTGCCAAACGTTTTCACCCACAATTTTTGCGCCTTCTGCAGTAGGGTGAATGCCATCCTTTTGATTCAGGGAAGGAAAACCGCCAACGCCTTTCAGCAGGAAAGGAACGAGCGACATGTTATTTTTGGCAGCGAGTTGGGGGAAAATGGCTTTAAAATCAGTCACATAAATGGAGCCCATATTGGGAGGTACCTGCATGCCCAGCATCACCAGTTTTGCATTGGGGTATTTTGCTTTTACAACATCGATTATGGCCTGCAGGTTTGCAGTAGTTTCGCTGACCGGCAAACCACGCAGGCCGTCGTTGGCGCCAAGTTCCAGCACAAATACATCCACTTTTTGCCTTAATATCCAGTTAATACGGCCCCGACCGCCGGCTGACGTTTCACCGCTAACACCGGCATTGATTACTTTGTAAGGCAGATGCGCCGAATCAATTTTATGTTGAACTACCCCGGGGAATGCCTGGGATGGGTCGTCCAGCCCATAGCCCGCTGTTAAACTGTCGCCAAAAAATAACACCGTCTTGGCCGTAGAACTACTGTCAGGCTTAGCGGCGCTTGTTGTGGTACTTTGCGACGATTCCTTATTCCCGCCACAGGCAGAAACAAAAACCAGTACAACCACCGCAAATAAATATGGCTTTATTTTGAAATTCATCCCCTAAAATTAAATTTTTCACCCCTCGTCCGCCACAGCTTTAGCGACGGCGGATTCACCATTCACCATTCACCATTCACCATTCGTCCGCCATAGCTTCAGCGGCGGCGGATTAAGTCGTTCTCAATATCTCCAGCGGCGGTTTACTCAAAACGCCACGGCTGTTTATCAGTCCGATCACCAGCGTTAGTGCAGCCACTATCACAAACAACGCAATAGCCGGCAAAAAGTTAACAGCAAACGGAATTTCGAAGCTGTATTTTGCCAGCAGCCAACTGCCGGTTATGGCGATCAGGATACCTGTAAGCGCCGATAATCCCCCTAAAAGTAAATATTCCAAAGCGGTTATGCTGAAAATTTGTTTGCGGCTGGCGCCCAATGTCCGCAGCAGCACGCTCTCCTGTATGCGCTGGTATTTGCTGATCCTTACGGAAGCAATCAGCACTACCACACCTGTAATAATACTGAATGCGCTCATAAACCGGATGATATAGCCGATCTTGTCCAGCAAGTCATCCAGCAGGTTCACCACCTGGCCAATATCGATCACCGACACATTTGGAAACTTCCGTACCACCGCCTGCTGAAATTTGGCCGACGCTTTTACCGAAGGCACGTGCGTCAACTCCACATAAAATTGCGGCGCATCTTCCAAAACACCTTTCGGAAAAAGGATTTGGAAGTTGGTTTGTATTTTATTCCAGTTTACCTGGCGCACGCTCCCAACAATGGTTGACATCGGCAAGCCCTGGACATTAAATACGAGGTGATCGCCCACGCCGATGTGATTCCGTTTTGAGAAATTTTCTTCGATGGAAACCGGGATGTCTTTTCCCTGCGGAGCAGTGCCCGTCCATTTGCCGTCAATTATTTTCTCCGATGGGGTAAGCGTATCCCGGTAGGTTACCCGGTACTCATACGAAAAGGCATGTCTTGATATTTTTGATTTCGGATTTTTTGCAGTTTGTTCTTCTGTTTTGCCGTTCACTTGTTCCATTCTTATGGTAATGATAGGCACCTGCTGTAAAACCGGCAGTTTTTGCTCACGGGTGAGGTCTGCTATGGCCTTTTGCTGGCTGCTTTGTATATCAAACAGGATCACATTCGGCTGGTTTCGACCGGACGAGAGACTCACCTGTTTCATCAGCATGCCCTGGATAAAAAATGGCGTGCCGATAAAAGCCGTTGCAAACCCAATGGAAACGATAAGGATAATGGTTTGATTGTTGGGCCGGTACAGGTTGGCAAAGCCCTGCCGCAACAGGTAGCTCCATGAGTTTCGGATAATTGCCCTGACCACCTTCATTAGAAGCCAGGCGACGAAAATCAGGATGAGAAACGCAATGCCTATGCCGATGGTGAAAAAGATACTGCCGATCCAGGTATCCAATTGGAAATAGGAAAAGGTTATCACAAATAGAATGATCAGCCCGTAAACCAGCCAGCGGAGCGGGTCGCGCAGCAGGTTGATCTCTTCGTAATTGATGCGGAGCGTATTTAACGGCGAAATGTTGCGAATGGAAATAAGCGGCAGCAGGGCAAATAACACCGAAATGATAACGCCCAATAAAACACCCTGCCCGATAGCCATCCATGATGTTTCGGTGGTTATCTCGAATGGGATAAAATCCTTCATCAGGAGCGGCAAAATATGCTGCACGAAAGTGCCGGCAAATGCCCCGATAAGCGAGCCGACAATACCGATGCCGACGATTTGGATGAGGTAGATCAGGAAGGCTTCGCTTGATTTTACCCCCAGGCAGCGCATGATGGCGATGGAAGCAATCTTTTCGCGGATATAGATGTGGATAGCGCTGGCCACACCCACGCAGCCAAGCAGCAATGCAATAAACCCAACCAGCGACAGGAAATGCGTCAGGTCGCTGAATGAGCGGCCGGTATTTTCTTTGCGGCTCTCGATGGTTTCATAACCCATGTCAGCTTTGTCGAGTCGCGGATCGATATTTTTGGTCAGCTTTTGCATGTCAACCGGGTGGTTGTACTTGAAGTAGTAGCTATAGTTGATGCGGCTGCCTTTCTTCAGCAACCCGGTTTGCTGGAGATACTGAAATGGGATATAGACCGACGGAGCAATATTTGAGCTAATGCCGGTTTGCCCCGGCGCTTTATTGAGCGTGCCCGCAATAAGGAATGTTACATTACCGATCTTTACCGAATCGCCCACTTTTGCATTGAATTGCAGCATCAATAGTCTGTCAACCAGGGCCGACTTACCGTTTTTAAAGGCTTTGCCCGCTGCAACCGGGGTTGTTTCCAGGCTGCCGTAGTACGGGAACTCACCCTGTAGTGCATGTACCTGTACCAACCGTGTGCCGCTGCCCTTTGGGAAGTAGACCATCGACACAAAGGTCCGTTCCTGCGATTTTTCATCCCCCAGCGAATCCAGCAATAGTTTGATCTTTCCATCAGCCGGTTTGCCGCTGTAAACCGCAAGGTCGGCGCCAATCAGGGTAGCTGCCTGGCTATTAATGTCGTTCTCCAGGTTGTAGCGGAAGGAATAGATGGCCACAAGGGCCGCGATCCCGAAAACAATGGCCGATATAAACAGCAGCAACCGCGAGCGGTTGCGCCGGCTGTCGCGCCAGGCCATTTCAAAAAGCCAGGGGATATTGATCTTTCTTTTCTCCATGGCCATTATATGTTCCCGGTTTTTTCGTCGGCAATCAGCCTGCCGCCTTTAATGCGGATAATACGCTGGGTTTTACCGGCAAGTTCCAAATCGTGGGTAACCAAAACCAGGGTAGTACCGGCTTCCTTGTTCAGGTCGAAGATTAGTTTTACCACTTTTTCGGCTGTTTCAGCATCCAGGTTACCGGTTGGCTCGTCAGCAAACAAAATGGCCGGCGAATTAGAAAACGCCCTGGCCAGCGAAACCCTTTGCTGCTCGCCGCCCGAGAGCTGGGCAGGGTAGTGATGCCCGCGGTCGCTTAAACCCACCTTGTCTAAAAGCTCCAGTGATCTTGCC